>PVBE010611345.1_pt1 | contig 11004 bp, 11 predicted proteins | sample 1631181 | NCBI WGS metagenome assembly PVBE01 (sample SAMN08397723, study PRJNA350692) | Marine metagenome, whole genome shotgun sequencing project. | isolation source: water | place: Pacific Ocean | collected 2012-04 | reverse complement strand
TCGCAATCGGTCGTTTTAGTCCCGGTCGGGGCTCGAGGCATCGGTGCCGAAGCCGTCAAATGCCAGATCGGCGAAAGCGCCCGCGATCGCCTCGATCGTCGCACCTTCCGGCCGATACCATTCGATCGACCAGTTGAGGCCGCCCAGGATGGCGAGGCGGGCTAGGCCGAGGTCGAGATCCGAGCGGATTTCCCCCGCCTTGCAGGCCTCCTCCAATAGGCGCCGCCAAAAGGCCTCGTAGACGTGGCGGACTTCCAGGTGTCGTTCTCGGACTTCCTCGGGGATCTGGCCGAATATGCGGATATTGGCAGAGGTGTAGTCACCGTGTCGCAGCAGCGCCGAAAGATGGCTCGTCATCGCCACGGTGATGCGGCGGCGGTGGCTGGTGCCGTCGGGCAACTCCCCGACCGCCGCCTGTACGGAATCCGAGATCCGGCGAATGCCGATGTCCAGCACCTCTTCCAGGATCTGCTCCTTGGAGGCGAAGTGGTAATAGATGCTGCCGGCGCGCAGGCCGGCGATTCCTGCGATCTCGGCCAAACGGGTGGCGACGAAGCCCTTGGCGCGGAAAGCCTTCGCCGCGGCATCGAGGATCCGTTGCCGGGTCGCCGTGGACTTTGTCGTTTCTACTGGCATCTGACTCGATTGTGGATTGTTCGCCATTCAAAATCTAACTAACATTCGATAGAATTCAAAGTCTGGATCGACGCCGCCGAACACCGTGCCGGTCGACCCGGAGAGCCGCTTCAGGCAATCGAGAGCGAGGACCCATGACCTACGAAGACATCGTCTATGACGTCACCGACGGCACCGCCACCATCCGGATCAACCGGCCGCGCGTCTACAACGCCTTTCGCCCCCGCACCGTGATCGAGCTGATCGACGCCTTCCAGCTCGCTGGCTGGGACAAGACCGTCGGCTCCATCGTCTTCACCGGCACCGGCGAGAAAGCCTTCTGCACCGGCGGCGATCAGTCGGATCACGACGGCCTATACGGCGACAACGACGCCCGCGGCGCCACCGGCATGCCGATCGACGAGCTGCACACCGCCATCCGCGACGCGCCGAAGCCGGTGATCGCCAAAGTGCGCGGCTATGCGATCGGCGGCGGCAACGTGCTGGCGACGATCTGCGACATGACCATCGCCGCCGAGAACGCGATCTTCGGCCAGGTCGGGCCGAAGATGGGCTCGGTCGATCCGGGCTTCGGGACCGCTTATCTGGCCCGCGTCGTTGGCGAGAAGAAGGCGCGCGAGATCTGGTACATGTGCCGGCGCTATTCGGCCCAAGAGGCGCTGGAGATGGGCCTCGCCAACAAAGTGGTGCCGGACGACCAGCTCGATGCCGAGGTCGACGCCTGGTGCGCCGCGCTGAACCAGCGCAGCCCGTCCGCGATCGCCTTCTTTTTTTTTTCTGATACGGCCACCACCGAGAACATTCGTGGCATCGGCGTGCTCGGCACCTGGGCGCTTCGGCTATACTATGACACCGAGGAAAGCCAGGAAGGCGTGCAGGCGCTGAACGAGAAGCGCGAGCCCGATTTCCGCAAATATCTGAAATAGGGCCGAGACACCCTTCGAGACGCGATAGAGGAGGCGACGATGGATTTTTCCTTCACCGAGGAACAGGATGCGATCCGCGAGACCGCGCGTCGCTTCGCCACCGACCGATTGGCGCCCGGTTTCCAGGAGCGCGAGGCCGACGGCATCTTGCCGAAGGATTTGATCCTGGAGATGGGCGCGCTCGGCCTGATCGGGGTCGATATCCCGGAGGAGTACGGCGGCCTCGGCCTCGGCCGGATGGAATGCGGCATCGTCGCCGAGGAGATTTCCCGCGCCGACCTCTCTCTCGGCTACGTTATTCTGAACACCTCGCTGCTGGGCTCGATGCTGGCCACGCACGCCAACCCCGATATCACCAGGCAAGCCCTGGCGCGGGTCGTCAAGGGCGAAACGACCGGAATGGCGCTCGGCCTGACCGAGCCCCGGGGCGGCTCGGACGCGGCCGGACTGATCGTCAAGGCACGCCGCGAGGGCGACGATCGCTACATCCTGAACGGCGAGAAGACCTCGATCTCTTTGATCAATCAGTCGGAAGAAATTGTCGTTCTGGCCCGCACCGGCGAGGTCGAGGATCGGGCCCGAAGCGTCACCGCCTTCCTGGTGCCGCTGGACGCGCCCGGCGTTTCGGTCACCACCTTCGACGATCTGGGCTCGAAGACGGTGGGCCGCGGCTCGGTTTTCTTCGACGATGTCGAAGTGCCGATGGAGCGGCGTATCGGCGAGGAGAACGAGGGCTTCCGCCAGATCATGAACGGCTTCGATTATAGCCGCGCCATCATCGGCCTGCAGGTCCTGGGCCCGGCCCAAGCCTCGCTCGACGAGACCTGGGACTACATCACCCAGCGCGAGGCCTTCGGCACCCCGATCGCCAAGTTCCAGGGTGTCACCGAGCCGCTGGCCACGGCCGAGACTCAAGTCGCCGCGGCACGGTTGCTCTGCTACAAGACGCTCTGGCTGCGCGACCAGAACCTCCGCCATACCTCCGAGGCGGCGATGTGCAAGTGGTGGGCGCCGAAGCTTGCTTTCGAGGTCATTCACCGCTGCCTGATCACGCACGGCCATTTCGGCTACAGCACCGATTTGCCGCACCAGCAACGGATGCGCGACGTCTTGGGCCTGCAGATCGGCGATGGCACCGAACAGATCATGAAGATGATCATCTCGCGCGAACGGATCGGCCGCATCGCCGTGCCCTACGATTGAGGAATCACCCCATGAACGATCTGAACCTGCGGCAATATATCGGCCGCAAGCAGCAGGAGGAGGATCTGGCGACGGCTTATCCGGTCCGGGCGCTCGCCGCCGCGCTCGGCCGCGACGAGCCGGAGGCGAAACCCGGCAGCGAGGTGCCGCCCGCCTGGCACGGCCTCTATTTCCTCGCCACCGCGCCCCGCGACAGCCTGGGCCAGGACGGCCTGCCGGACGAGACCGGAATCATGCCGGCGTTGCCCTTCCCGAGGCGGATGTTCGCCGGCCAGCGGATGAGCTTCCACCAGCCGATCCGGGTCGGCGAGCGGATCACCAAGGAAACCGTGCTCACCGATCTGACCCTGAAGGAGGGCAGCACCGGCAAGCTGATCTTCGCCACCCTGACGATCCGGATCAGCGGCGAACAGGGGCTCTGCCTCGAGGAGGAATACGACCGCGTCTTCCGCGAGGAAGTCGCGGCCGGCGCCAGCAATCCAGCACCGAGGCGCGAGCCGCCGCCGGAGGATTGCGCCTGGGAATCGGTCGTCAAGCCGGATTCGGTGCTGCTCTTCCGCTATTCCGCCCTCACCTTCAATCCGCATCGGATCCATTACGATCGGCCCTACGCCATCGAAGTCGAGGGCTATCCGGGGCTGGTGGTGCACGGGCCGCTGTCGATGACGCTGTTGGCCGACTTCGCCCGCGACAGCAATCCAGGCCGGCGGATGACCGGATTTCACATGCGGGCCCGGGCGCCGCTGTTCGATACCGCATCCTTCACCCTGCTCGGCCGGCCGATCGGCGACGGCAGTGCTTGCGAGCTTTGGGCGGTGACGCCCGAGGGCACGGTGGCAATGAGCGCCGGCGCCAGCTTCGCCTGACGGTGCCGTCTCCGCCGGGGCCGGCCGCATAGGGCTCGAAAGGATCGCACGAGATGACCGACGAGTTGCCGATACCGCCCGTAAACGCCGACAGCGCGCCCTACTGGGAAGCGGCGGCCGAGGGCAAGCTTCGCATGCAGCGCTGTGACGATTGCGGCGAGATCCGCTTTCCGCCAGGTCATATCTGCCGGAAATGCGGCTCGGAGAAGGCAACCTGGATCGAGGTCGGCGGCCGGGGCCGGGTGCACAGCTTCACCATCATGCGCCGCGCGCCGACCCCCGCCTATGCCGCTCGGGTGCCCTATGTCTTGGCCTTGGTCGACCTCGACGACGGGCCCAGGATGATGGCCAACATCATCGGCGACGGCGCCCTCAAGGTCAGCCTGGAAGAGCCGGTCGATGTCACCTTCGAGGAACGCGGCGAGGGCTTCAAGCTGCCCCAATTCACCCGGCTCGGGGCCTGAGGAGGCGATGATGGATACTCTGCGCAACAAGGCCATCATCGCCGGCGTCGGGGAATCCGAGATCGGCAAGGTGCCGCACATGACCGGCCTCGGCCTGAACGCCCAGGCGGCGATACGGGCGCTCGACGACGCCGGCATGAATATGGCCGACGTGGATGGGCTCTTGACCGCCTATACCCTGACCGAGCCCTATCCCATGCTGGGCAGCGTGCTGGCGGAGTATTTCGGCATCGCGCCACGATATTCGGCCTCGATCATCACCGGCGGGGCGACACCGGCGGTGATGCTGAGCCATGCCGCCCAGGCCGTCGCCACCGGCCAGGCCTCGGTGGTGTTGGTGACGGCGGGCGAGAACCGGGCCACTGGCATGAGCCGCGACGAGGCGGTGCAAGCCTTGAGCGCCTTTGGCCACCCCCACTTCGAAAACCCTTACGGGCCGCACATTCCGGGCTTTTACGCCTTGATCGCGCGGCGCTACATGCACGACCACGGCGTTACCGCCGAGGAGATGGCCCAGGTCGCGGTACAGAGCCGGGCGCACGCCTGCCGGCACCCGAGCGCACACATGAACAAGCCGATCACGGTGGAGGACGTGCTGGCCTCGAAGCCGATTGCCGAACCCTTGCATATGCTCGACTGCTGCCTGATCTCGGACGCCGCCGGCGCTTTCGTCGTGACCTCGGCCGAGCGCGCGGCGGAGCTGCCCAATAAGGCCGTCTATCTGTTGGGCGCCGGCGAGCGGCACACGCACGAGCACATCCTGGCGGCGCCCAGCCTGACCGAGTTCGGCGCCAAGGAATCCGCCGAGGGCGCCTACCGGATGGCCGGCATCGGCCCCCGGGACGTGGACTTCGCCGAGCTTTACGACTGTTTCACTATCGTCCCGATTTTGGAGGCCGAGGAGGTCGGCCTGGTCGAGCCCGGCGGTGGCGCTTCGCTCTGGACCGAGGGCCGGGCCGCGATCGAGGGCGATCTGCCGATCAACACCCACGGCGGCATGCTGAGCCACGCCCACGCGGGTGCGGCCGGCGGCTTGTTCGGCATCGTCGAGGCGGTGCGCCAACTGCGCGGCGGCGAAGGCGAGCGCCAGGTCGCCAAACACGAGATCGCGTTGGTCCACAACGAGGGCGGCATCCTGTCCTCCCATTGCACCGTGCTGCTGGGTGCGCAGCCGGTCTGATGGCCTCGTTCACCGGTGTTGCCGTCATTCCCGCGAAAGCGGGAATCCAGAGACCGTCTGGACCCCCGCTTGTGCGGGAGTGACGGGGAGTAGCTGAGGGTTCAGATCGCGTCGTCGGAGTAATGTGCCATGCCCTACAAGACCTTCGGCTTCACCGAAGAGCAGGTGCTGATGCGCGACAACGTGCTGGCCTTGCTGGCCCGCGTGCTGCCGCCCGAGAAGATCCGCGAGCTCGACGAGAAGTCCGAGTTTCCGCAAGAGACCTTCGACGCCCTGGCCGAGGCCGGCTGGCTGGCGCTGCCCTTCCCCGAGGAATTGGGGGGCGCCAATGCCTCCAACAAGGACATGGCGGTCATCATCGAGGCCATGGGCTACCACGATTTCGGCGCCCGCTCGGCCTACATGACGACGGTAATCTACGGCGGCGGCCACCTGCAGCACCACGCCACGGCGGAGCTTCGCGATGAGCTACTGCCGCGTCTGATCCGGGGCGAGGTGAAGATGGCGATCAGCTATACCGAGCCGACCAGCGGTTCCGACGCCGCCGGCATCCGGACCCGTGCCGTCCGCGACGGCGACGATTACGTCATCACCGGCCAGAAGGTCTACTCGACCAACGCGCACGTCGCCGACTATCTGGTGGCGACCGCCAAAACCGACCCCGACGCGGGCCGCCATGGGCTCAGCCTCTTCGTCATCGACACGACGCTGCCGGGTATCACGATCCGGCCGATGGAGGCGCTCGGCGCCCGCAGCAGCCGGCCGAACGAGGTCTTTCTCGATGACGTCAGGGTGCCGTCACGGTACCTTCTCGGCGAGGAGAACCAGGGCTGGCGGGCGCTGATGCGAGGCCTCAACCAGGAGCGGCTGTTGCTGGCCGCGAACAGCGCCGGGCATTGCCTGAAGATCATCGAGATCGCCAAGGAATTCGCCACCAATCGCGTCACCTTCGGCAAGACCATCACCGAATACCAGGCGATCAGCCACAAGTTCGCCGACATGCACATGCTGACCGAGGCGGCTCGCCTGGTCACCTTCCACGCCGCCGAGATGCTGGACGCCGGCGAGGACGCGGTGTTGGAAACCTCGACCGCCAAGGTGGTCACCACGGAAAACAACTACCGGGTCGCCGACATGGGGGTGCAGATCATGGGCGGTGCCGGCTATGTCGCCGGCGACATGCAGCGGCTCTTCCGCGAGGCCCGGGTCGGTCCGATCGGCGGCGGCTCGTCGGAGATCATGCGCAACGTCATCGCCAAGCGGATGGGGCTTTGAGGGCTTGGCGTCGGCACGGGGATGGCTGCGCTATTCCCGCAACAGCCGTCGCAGCATCTTGCCGGTCTGGCTGAGCGGTAGCTCCTCGCGGAACTCGATCAGGCCCGGCACCTTGTAGCCGACCAGACGTTCCCTGCAGAAAGCGGCGATATCGGCCTCCCTCACCCCTTCCCGATGGCTTTCCTTCAGGACGATGCAGGCCTTGACCAACTCGCCCCGATAATCGTCCGACTGTCCGACCACGGCGACCAGTTGTACCGCCGGGTGCTCGTAGAGAACCTCTTCCACCTCGCGCGGCCAGATCTTGAAGCCGGCACTGTTGATCAGGTCCTTCTTGCGGTCGACGATGGTGAAATAGCCCTCGTCGTCCATCGCCGCGATATCGCCGGTGCGGAGCCAGCCGCCGGCCAAGGCCTCGGCGGTTTCCTCGGGCCGGTTCCAATAGGCCTGCATCACCTGCGGCCCGCGGATCACCAGCTCGCCGGCCTCGCCCGCGGCCAAGTCAGCGCCGGTTTCCGGGTCGACGAGCTTGGCGTCGGTGTCGGGCAGCGGTATCCCGATCGAGCCCGGCTTGGCCCGATGCACTGGGTTGGCGTGGGTCAGCGGACTGGTCTCGGTCAGGCCATAGCCCTCGATCAGGACCTCGTGGCCGACCAGTTCGTCGAAGGCCGCCTTGACGCTGGCCGGCAGCGGTGCGGCGTTGGTGCGACAGGCACGGAGCGAAGAGTAGTCGGCCCGCCGCGCCATCTCGTCGTTGAGCAGGGCGATGAACATCGTCGGCACGCCGAAGAGCCGGGTGGCGCGATAAGCCGCCACCGTTCGGGCAACCACCGCCGGATGGAAGCGCTCGAACAGCAGGATGGTGGCGCCGGCGTAGAGCGGCACGTTCAGTGCGCCGGACATGCCGCCGCTGTGGAACATCGGCAGGACGCCGATACAGATCTCCCGGCCCGGCTCGAAGGCGTACCATTCGGCGAACTGCATGGTGTTGGCGACGATGTTGCGATGCGTCAGCATCGCCCCCTTTGGTAGGCCGGTGGTGCCGCCGGTATAGAGCAGCACCGCCAAATCTTCCGCCGGATCGATATCGCAGGGAGAGAACGCCGTCGCCGAAGGCCGCATCAGGTCGGCGAAAGCCAGCGTTCCGGCCGGCGGCGCGGCCTCGCTCTCGCCCACCAGCACTAGCCGGACGCCAAGGCTGGCGGCGATCTTCGCCATGATCTCCGCACGCGCGGCCTGGGCGACCAGGATAGCGACCTGGGCGTCGGCCAACTGCCCGGTCGCCTCTCGCTCGGTGAGGGCGGGATTGATCGGCACCGCCACTGCGCCCAACAGCCAAGCGGCGTAATAGCCCTGCACCAGCTCGACGCCGTTGCCGAGCGCCAGGGCGATCCGGTCGCCCCGGCCGAGGCCCAATTTCGCGAACCCGGCCGCCAGGGCTTGCACCGACCGCCAGAGTTCATCGTAGGTCAAGCTGTCGAGTTCGGCGCCGCTGACGCGATCGATCAGGCGCAGGGCGGGACGATCGGGAAAGCGTTCCAGGCTCCGTTGCAAGAGCCACCAGGCCGGCACGTCCGGATAGTCGAGCGCGATGGGAAGATGCGCCGGCCAAGCCTGGCGCCACGGTCGTGCATCGATCGTCCCGGGCGAGCTAGGCACGCCCGGCGACCACCTCCAGGCCATGGCCTAAATCCAGTGCCCGCAGGTTTTGCTCGTGCGCCCTCGGTATGACCTCGACCATGACTTCCTTCATCACTGCGAGATCCATTGCCGCCAGACGGGTCAGGGCGCCCAGCATCACCATGTTGGCGAAGAGCGCATCGTTGAAATGCTCTCGGGCCAGAGCGCGGGAGGGAATTTCCACATGGCGGTCCGGCGCCTCGTCGTGGATCTCCTCGACCATTTCAGGGTCGTACAAGATCTTGCCGCGGCAGAGCCCGTAGAAGTTCCGGTAGGCCGGCGCCGAAAAGGCGACGAACAAATCGGCGTTCTCGACCACCGGGCTGTCCACGAAGTCAGGCGAGATGACCAACTGTGCCCGCACGTAACCGCCACGGGTTTCCGTGCCATGGCTTTTCAGCATGGTCACCCGATACCCCTGATCGACCGCGCAACGGCCCAGGATCAGGGCCATGCGGATCACCCCCTGACCACCGAAGCCGCTGATCAGAATTTCAGTCCGGGGCTTCATCCCTCCGCGGCCATATCCGCGCGCACCCGCGCGTTCAGGTCGCGCAGCACCCGGGAGAACTCCGGCCGGCTGTTGGAAGCGTCGTGTTTGATGCCGGTTTCCCAGGCGAAATCGGTTTCCACTCCGTCCTCGGTCTTGCCCTTGGTGTGATCGTAGATCCATTCCATGCTGACCAGCGGGTCGCGGCTGCCGAGCGCCGAGGCGCCGAAATTCTGGACACAGGGAAACCGGATATGGACGAACGAAAAACCGTCGTTCTGCATCGCCAACTTGATGATCTTGACGGTCTGCCGCCATTGCACGGCGGTGGTCTCGGCGACGAAGGTGGCGCCGGCGGCGATCACCACGTCGCAGGGGTCGAAGGAGTGTTCGGCCATGCCGTAGGGGCTCGAATTGGTGACGTATCCGGCTGGCGTGGTCGGCGAGAATTGGCCGCCGGTGGATTCATAACCCATGTTGTCCTCGCAGATCACCGTCACCCCGAGGTTGCGCCGGGCGGCGTGGATCAGGTGCGAGGCGCCGATCGAGGCGGCGTCGCCGTCGCCGACGATCAGCAGGATCTTCTTGTCGGGCCGGGCCACCTTCAGGCCGGTCGCGACCGTCAGGGCCCGGCCATGGGTGGCGCCGAAATTGTCGCCGCCCCAGGTGGCGAAGGTCTGCCGGCCGACGCAGCCGATGCCGGCGCCGAAAATCACGTCTTCTTGGCGCAGGCCCATTTCGTCGATCGCCTGCAACAGCCAATTCTCGATCGTGCCGATGGCGCAACCCTGGCAGGCCTTGGTCGGCACCAGTTCCTCTCTGAGGTACTTCTTGGCCAGCTTGTTCATCACCGTACCTCCGTCCAGATGTAGGGCTGCTCGGGCATCTGCTGACGCTCGGCGACGCCTTTCAGCGCCTGGCCGACCTCGGCGACGGTATGCACCTCGCCGCTTTTGCCCATGAAATGCACCCGGCTCTTGTCTGGCGCCGCCCGCATCACTTCGCGCACCAATTGGCCGTCGTAGTTCAACTCGCAGACCAGATAGGCGAGGTCGCGTTCGAACAGCTCGTCGGGAAACGGCCACAGCGAGATCAGACGCAGAAAGCCGGCCTTGACGCCCTGGCGGCGGGCTTCCAGAACGGCCGTCTTCACCGTCCGGGAGGTGGCGCCGTAGGCCACCGCGACGACCTCGGCATCCACCAAGCCGACCGCCTCGTAGCGCAGGATCTCTTCCCTGTGATGGCGGATCTTGTTGATCAGCCGGAAGGTCTGCGACCACTGTGCCTCCACCGACTCGATGTCGTAGCCTTCCTCGGTGTGGGTATAGGGCGAGACGCAGACTCCGGTGCCCTCGCCGATGACATTCGGCGCCAGATCGATTTCCGAGGAATCGGCTGGAAAGAACGGCATCTTGAGATTGTGTCGCCTGGGCACCACGATCTCCGACAACGCGCCATAGTCGCCCGGCAGGAACAGATCCTCGAACATGTCCGCGACCACCTGATCGGTCAGGATCGTCACCACCGTGCGGAACCGCTCGGCCAGGTTGAAGGCGTCTATGGTCAGCCAGAAGGTTTCCTGCACGCTGTTCGGCGACAGCACGATGGTCTCGATGTTGCCGCCGTGGCTGCAGTAGCGCGAGACGTAGAATTCCCCCTGTCCGGGCGCGCCGGTGATGCCGCTGACCGGACCGACCCGCATCGCGTCCACCACCACGATCGGGATCTCGTTGACGATGGCCCAGCCGTAGGCATCATGCATCAAGGTATAGCCGGGGCCCGATGTCGCCGTCATCGCCTTCTGACCACCCAGGCTGGCGCCGGCGCACATGTGCATGCCGGCCAGCTCGTCCTCGGCCTGTAGGTAGTAGCCGTCGATTTGCGGCAGCCGCTTCGACATGTACTCGGCTATGTCGGTGGCCGGGGTGATCGGGTAGCCGGCGAACACACCAAGGCCGGCGGCGATCGCGCCTTCGGTCAGGGCGAAGGTGCCGGCTTCCAACAACCGTCGGCCGTCCCGATAGCTCGCCTGCCATTCGGCCCACGGGGCCGCCAGTTCCTCGGACAACGCTTTCTCCGCCGACACCATGGCAAATTCCTCTAACCGGCCTCGATCGGCGCCGGCTCGCCCTTCGCCGTCACATCGAGGCAGAAATCCGGGCAGATCTGGTAACACAGCATGCAACCGAAGCAGTTCTGTTCGTGCTTCACGTAGACCGAGAACCAGCCCAGCTTGTTGGCCACCTCGCGCCAGCCGAAGACATCGGTCGGGCAGATGTTGATG
>PVBE010001151.1_pt1 | contig 11004 bp, 7 predicted proteins | sample 1631181 | NCBI WGS metagenome assembly PVBE01 (sample SAMN08397723, study PRJNA350692) | Marine metagenome, whole genome shotgun sequencing project. | isolation source: water | place: Pacific Ocean | collected 2012-04 | reverse complement strand
TCGAGGTGGACGCGCGAGGTGGTGATTTGGCGCCGCAAGAGGTGGAGACGGTGCAACTCATTCGATGCAAGTTTCAGATTCGAAAACAGATTACGTTTGGAGAGGAGTTACGGTTGGTTGGCTCTCACGCGGGCATGGGTTCGTGGGATTTGAATAAATCTCTCACGCTTAACTGGGGAGAGGGCGACGTGTGGACGACGGAGGATGTGGAATTGCCGGTGGATGGCGTGTTTATTTACAAGTACGCCGTCGTCCCGGCGGGCACTCCGGAACAAGTCCTCGAGTGGCAAGAGGGCAACAACCAAGTGCTTACGCTGAGCTCTGACGACCACCCGCGATTGTCGATCAAGGACGACTGGAGCGGTGACCACAAGCAGTGCGGAGTTTACCGCGAAAATGGCGAGTCTGAGCACAAGGACGCTCGCCTCATCAACCGGGTGAAGAAGGCGGACGAGAGAGCGAAAATGGCCGAGACGCAGGTGAAGGATTTAAAGACTGATTTGAAAATGGCCAAGGCGCAAGTCAACGCATTGCGTGAAGAAGCCCGTCTGAGCGCTAACGTTCGCATCGCGCTCAAGGAACAGATCAAAGCTGAGCAACGTCGCGGAGACCTGCTCACGGATCAAGTCGACGCGTGGAAGACCAAATTCATGCAAATCTCCGACGGGGGCGAAGTCGTCGATGATGTGTTGTCGACGGACAACTCGTCGACTAGCAAGGAAAAGAAAAAGAAGACCCGCTAGGCGCCACAATAGGCGTTGAGACAGAGATAATAGACAACGAGACTCTTGCGCGCACATCAAGAAGAAATTCGTTTGTTATGACAATTCAGTTTAATGAAACAATCCAACGCTTCGCAACTTCCTCACGCGAGTTCCTTGAGAATGTTCACGCACTCGCGGTAGTACCCACCTCCGAACATGACGTAGTGGTTCAGATAGTGGTAAAGTCTATAGAGCTTGGCCCGCTCCTCGAAGCCAGGTGCCTTCGGAATCTTTGCGTGGTACGCTTCGTAAAACGCCGGCGTGAATCCCGCGCACCACGACATTCCGAAATCAGCCTCGTGATGGCCGTAATACACAGCCGGGTCGAACACGGAAGGTTTCTTACCCACCGTACCGATGTTTCCAGACCACAAGTCGCCGTGTAAAAGGCTCGGTTTGATCTCCCCGCACGAACTAAACATGTCGCTCAATCTTTTATCCACCACTTTCTCCGCCAGTTGACTCAGCGTCGGATCACGCGCGAGTCGAATCATGTGCATCAAACGCTTATCACGCCAGAACTCGAGCCACGAGTCCGTCCACTCGTTCGGCTGATGCGTCTCCCCTATAGTGTTGTTCCTCTCGAAACCAAATTTTCCCGCCGATGCTTCTTTATGGCTCGGCGCCGCGAGATGCATCGTCGCGAGCGCGTCCCCGAACTCACCCTGATCTCCTCGCGCGCCGAAATTTAAATATTCCATCGCGATGAAACTATTGCTTCGCTCTCCCTCCGGCGGCACTCCCGTGCCGTACACCTCCGGCACGACGAACGCGCCCGCCGCTCGCAGCGCGCGCAGGCCCGCCGCCTCCCCCGCGAACATCGACGGATCCTTCGCCGACGTCTTCACGAACGCGCGTCTTCCATCCTTCAGATTGAACGACTCGAACGCCGCCCACTGCGACCCACCCCGCGCCGCGCGATTCACGACGCTCGAGCCGAGCGCGTCCTCGAGCCAACCTTCGAATCCAGACGCCTCCTTCGCGCGCGCGACGACTCGCACGCCGCCCTCGCGACGACACCCGCGCGTCCCATCGCTCCTCGACGTCGCCGCGCGTCCGCGCGCGCGCCCGCCCGTCGTCGTCGTCGTCGCCCGCATCGAGGTCGAACACTGGGGACGGTCGGGCCGTCCCAACGTCACTTCGCACCGCGATGGCGCCTCCGCGCGCGCCGTCGTCGGCGTCGGCGTCGCGAGCGATGGCGGTGACGACATCGACGCGACCGAGCGCGCGCGCGCGCGCGCGCGCGTCGCCCGTCGCGCGTCGGCGTCGCGGCGCGAGCGTCGCGGCGCGCGACGCCTCGTCGTCGGTGCCGCCACCCTCGCCGCCGCCGATGGAGATCGCGGCGGCGGCGGACGCGTCCGAGGCGTCGCGAACGTCGTCTTCGAGCGCGAGCGCGGACGCGGACGCGCGACCGAACGCGGAGACGCTCGTGGACGCGTTCGAGTCGCTGCCCAAGGAGGAACGCGTGCGTCTGGTGGAGCGATACGTGTTCGGCGTCGGTTCGGAGATCGTCGCGCCGGACGTGAAGATGGACGTCGACGTCGATGGGGTCGCCGCGATCGGACGCGCCGAGTTGACGGAGGAGGAGTTGGCCGATTTGAGAGATTTCGGACCGCCGCCGAAGGCGGGAAGCGGCGGCGCGGACGCGTTTCAGAGCGAAGACGCTCTCGTGGATAAATGGCGCGAAGTTTTCGGAGAAGATCCGCCGGAAAACGGTGGCGGTGGCGTAGAAGATATATTAGGTCCGGAACCGGAGGGAATCGGTTCGATTGTGGGCGGTGTGAAGAGCGCGGTGTCGTTGAAACTGTACGGCGTCGAACGCGCTTGGGACAAGTTGGCGTACAGATTCGGACGTGTCGGTGCCATCGTCGCGAGCGGTCTCGCGAGCGTCGGCGTCGCGGTCGTGGTGAATTCGTTAATTCCGAAATCTCAGGGCGCGAAAGACGACGTCGATCTGATTAACCGAGTCTCGAGCGTCGGAAGAAAAGACGCCGAGCAAACCGCCGACGCGAAGGACGCGATCCCGGAGATGGAGGCTTCCAAAGCCCCGTCGTCGACGAACGGTGTGCTCTGGGAGCGCAAAACAAGCGTCAAAGAGCACGTTCCCGATCCCGCGCCCTCGTCGACGAACGGTGTGCTTTGGACCAGAAAGGGAGATAAGGAGGGTCGCAAGTCTGCTCGCCAGCGCATGGGACCGGCGGCATCGGGAACGTTCGACGATCGCGATCGCGGCGATGAACCGGCGCCGCAGGTGTTGTGGACGCGAAAAAATGATCCCGAGTTATCCGAGATGACGGTAGAGTCACCGAAAGCGCGCCCGCGCAGGCGGATGCGGGTGGCTGGTTCTCCTTTGGACGATAATTTAGAAGATTTGAGAGCATTCCGGCGACAGGATTCTGAACGCGACTCTCCTCGATAGGAAACAGCTCAAATACTATTAGTAGCACTCACTAGAACGCACGAATTGGCTGTAAAAAAGAATGATGAATTTGCAACTCGCAACGGACAAACTATTCGACAATGTCGGCTTTTTACATCCCGAGGCGCGACGCAGCCGCGTTCTCGTCTCCCGGGACTTCGTGATCTTGCGGCTGAGGGCGAGCCTCGTAAACCGCGGTCACGATCATATCGCGATCGTGCCCCGTGCCCTCTCCACGCAATCCTATGTACCATATTTCCGTTTCTCCGTCGCCGTTGAAATTCGATGGAAAATACAGCGTCACGCTCGACGTCGACTGCCAACTCGCAGCCTCCGTCGTGTACTCGAGCACACCGTCTTCATCCACCGTCAAATCCCACTTTTGCGTCGGCGTTTTCCTACTCGCGTTCACCGCGTCGATGTCTCGTCTGTTCGCGAACGCTCGCATCTCGTTCGGCGCTCGTCCCGACGCGCCTCCCAGCACCATGATCCCGCGCAATTTCACGTCCGTCGTGAACGGAATCCGCACCACGAGCTCACCGTCGTCTTCGCTCACGAGCGGTCGCCCCGTGCGGTCGTGTCTCGCCTCCCACGGTCGCAGCACGCCCGGCGCCGCGGTCTCATCGAGAGCGTTGAAAGCGACCACGGCGGGAACGTCGATGAATCCGTGCAGAGACGCGTTCCCGCACGTCGACGCGTCGCAGTCGTGATCGTGCGAACAGCAGTGTCCTGGCGCGTCCGCCATCTCGACACCGCACGGCGTCGCGTCGCGTCGCGTCGCGTCGGCGTCTGGCGCGCGAGCTCCAATGGGACGGGTGCCACTCTCGAGCGCGCCTCGATGGCGACGCCCGGCGCGCGACGTCCGCCGAACCCGCTGCGATCCGTCTTCAACGGGTTCGCGGGATCCATCGTCGTCGTCGGCGGTGCGGTGGCGACGATCGCGGCGGCGTCGACGGCGGTCTCGAGCGCGCTCGTGCGAAGACATCGACGGGCTCGAAACGTGCGATGCGGCTCGTGCGAGGGCGGCAAGTTCGTGCCGTGTCGCACGTGCAGAGGGAAACGGGCGATCGAGTGGCAACCGATCGAGTCGCCGACGGTGGATCGGTTGTGTCTGTGCCCGACGTGCCAAGGGACGGGGCTGCAAAAGTGCGTGAACTGTTTGGGTTTCGGATTTTCGTAGACGCGAGCGCGAGTACCTGTATTATAAAGTCTAGTCGTTAGCTATTGTTTCACCGCAGCGAGCGTGACGCCGTGTTTCGTGCGAGTGTACAGACGCCTGATGTCGGCCTCCGCTTCGTCCGTCCACGCGCCCCAGTGACCGATTTTTTGGTGCCGCTTCCATTTTTGCTCTTGCGTGAGACGAAGCGTGTGCGCGTCACCGACGCCGGAGGTGACTAGCATGAGCGTGTTGGAGGGTAACCCGTCCCATATTTCACCGACGATGGCGTCGAGACGTCCGAGCGCTTGACGACGAGTCTTTTCGGCGATGACTTGTTCGTCGTCCGTCGGCGCGGTTTCTCGAGCGTGCGCTCTTTGCGCCTCCGCGGAGAGCACTTCACTGTATTCGTGAAGATGACCGAAAACAGCCATCTTACCGACCAAGTTCTTCTTTCCGATTTGCTCGATGACGGCTGCTTTCACCTCTGCGTCGCTGTTTGCCTCGACGATGCTCGCGCTACCAGCGGGAAGGCGTCGACACAGTTTGGGCGAGTCAACCATCACGCAGTCCACTTTGTGCGTTGATAACACGTCGAAAACGCCTTCACCCTCCGTGGTCACCTCACCGAAAGATGGTCCATTGATAAACTTCAGAAGCGCGAGTTCCATCGTCGCGCGAGCGTCCGCGACTGAATCGTGGGTACCCTCTTGAATTCTTCTTCCGAGGTAGCGCTCGGTGAGAAATCGAAGAGCATTTCGGTACGGCGCGCCTCGCTTGTGTGGGTACAACGCACACGTATCGACGACGTTTGCATGGATCATTTTCAACCTCTGTAAATCGTTTTCCAAAGAGTGTCCAATCAAAATGGTCTCACATGGAATCATCTCGAGCAGTTCTCTCTGGACGTCTTGAAGAGTCGTCTCCACTCCCTCCATCTGTTCTGCCGTGATCCCGCTGTGCTCTGTGTTGTAGTTTGTGATCTCAGTGGGAGGCTTGACCAGTTTATCGTACACAATCTCCCCGTCTTCCTTTACTATCGACACGCGAGTGAGTTGCAAACCTTCCGCGGTGTAACAAAACTCGCAGTCGAGCGCCAAATACGCGTAATATCCACTTGCTCTAGCGATTCCCCCACCAGCCGGCTGCGTCGTGACGAATCCTTCCTCTAGTTCTAATGTTCCATCCTCTTTCAACGTGGGTAAAGGATACACCATGTCGCTCATGTCTCCCGGAGTCAACACGAATTTCGACGGTTCGTACGCAAACGGACGTTTGCACAAGTCTTTTGCCTTGGTGCTCGCCTTGAACTTCTTTTGTTTCCCGTTCCCGTCGAATCCTCGCTTCCCACGCACTGAGTATAACAACGACTTGCAAAGCGTCATCCCGAGCGCCGTCGGACTCTCGCACATTGTCTTCAATCCGTCTCTGAGGACTCTCTTCATGCGAGGACACGTCGTCGCGCCCTCGTCGCACCACCTCTTATGATCCAATCCCGGCGCCAACACGATGACGACACGATCGATGAGCGGTTTATTTCTCACGAACGCCCATCGCGGATTCACGCACTCCTTCGCCTCTCCCGGCAACAGCGTCCACAGCGCCAATTCGTGCGCCTCGGAGAGCTTAAAGTTGTTGGCGCACTCCAACTTTAAACTTACCTCTCCTCTCGCGTCCGCGCCGTATATCGCCGCTCGCTCCGCGTTCACGCGCTCATACACCGCTCTCGTCGCGTCCTCATCCTCTCCCTCCTCCGCGGCGTTCACCGCGCGCGGTGTCGCGCCGCCGTCGTCCTCGGCCTCTCCCTCTCGCGCTCGCTTCATCCCACACCGCCGTCGTCGACGTCTCCGCGATCGCGCGCTCGACGCGAGGCGACGGGCGCGGACACCCACGTCTCGATCGCGATCTCCCTCTCGCGCGCGTCGCCGTCCACCCGATCGCCGCCCGCGCACCGCCCGCCGCGCGCGCGGAAGTAAAATCACCTCGCTCGCGAGGCACGCTTGATGCTCGAGCATCGACCATCAAGCGTCTGCGCACGAAGAAGATCCCCCGAATCACATATTGATGGCTCTCCGAGCACTGCACTACGCACGCACATCGACGTGCGCGCTCGCCTCGAGGGTCGAGGCGCGAAACGCGCGCGCGCGAGACCGTCGACGCGCTCGATGCAGGGCTACGGGTACGGACACCCGCCGCCGGGGTGCGTAAAAATCGCTCGATTCGTTCGTCGCGCGCGGTTCGGACGCGCGATCGTCGCGCGCGCGCGACGAGGGCGCGAAAAAGTCGCCCCGAGACGCGAGATCTCGAGGGGAGGGTGAAGATGCGCGTGAAGGACGGCCGGCGCGCGCGTCGTGGACGGGATCGCGCGCGCGGAAGAGAGTCCAAACGATGGATCGGTGTCGATCGTGCGCGTGGACGCGCGAGGCGCGACGAATGAGACGTCACCGCGAGCGACGTCGACGATGGAAGACGAGGAGGGAAGAGGAGACTGACGAGAATGGCGCAATTCGCGAATTATCGACGCGCGCAGGCTTGGACAGGCTCCGGTGGCCCAGCAACAGGGCAACTGGAAAGAAACGCTGGCATTACCGCCGAAGGACACAAGGTATCGCACGGAGGATGTCACGGCGACGAAAGGGAACGAGTTTGAAGATTATTTTCTCAAGAGAGAACTCTTGATGGGGATCTTCGAGAAGGGCTTCGAGAGACCTTCGCCGATTCAAGAGGAATCGATTCCGATCGCGCTCACGGGTCGCGATATTCTCGCCCGGGCGAAAAACGGTACGGGAAAGACGGCCGCGTTTAGCATCCCGATCCTCGAGAAGGTTGACACGAGTAAAAATATTATCCAGGCGGTGATTTTGGTTCCTACGCGCGAGCTGGCGCTTCAGACGAGTCAAGTCTGTAAAGAACTCGGTAAGCACGTGGGCGTCGCCGTCATGGTGACGACGGGTGGTACATCTCTCAAGGATGATATCATGCGTTTGCATCAACCGGTGCACGTCGTCGTCGCCACCCCGGGTCGTCTCGTGGATTTGGCGAGCAAGGGCGTGGCCAAGCTCGGCAAAGCCACCATGCTCGCCATGGACGAGGCGGACAAACTCTTATCTCCGGAATTCCAACCCGTCATCTCGCAAGTGATCAACTTCATGGCGAAGAACAGACAAATCCTACTGTACTCCGCCACTTTCCCCGTCACTGTGAAGGACTTCAAGGACAAGTACTTGCGCAAACCGTATGTCATCAACCTCATGGAGGAGCTCACGCTCAAGGGTATCACCCAGTACTACGCCTTTGTCGAAGAGAAGCAAAAGGTTCACTGCTTGAACACGCTCTTCAGCAAGCTTCAAATCAATCAATCGATCATTTTCTGCAACAGCGTGACTCGTGTCGAGTTGCTCGCTAGAAAGATCACGGAACTCGGATATTCGTGCTTCTACATTCACGCCAAGATGATCCAGGCGCACCGTAATCGCGTATTCCATGACTTCCGCAACGGTGCCTGCCGTAACTTGGTATCTTCAGATCTTTTCACTCGTGGCATCGATATTCAATCTGTCAACGTTGTCATCAACTTTGACTTCCCCAAGAACTCTGAAACATACTTGCACAGAGTCGGCCGCTCTGGCCGCTTCGGCCACTTGGGTATTGCCGTCAACCTCATCACCTACGACGATCGCATGAACTTGTTCCGCATTGAGCAGGAACTCGGTACGGAGATTCAACAAATCCCGTCCCAAATCGATCCGTCAAAATACTGCCGCTAGAGAGATTGTTTTGCGAACCGTGGGAAGAGGAGACGGTTGCGCATCAAGATAAAGAGTGGCCGTCGACGCGTTCTCACCATAATCGGTTGGGAATGCGTGATGCCAGGTCTATAGCTTAGCAATAATATGGGGGTGTACGTGCAAACGTGTTCGCACAGGCGCGACGTTTGCGATTTTCGTCAACCTTTTCAAATCTTGGTTCCATTTTTAACGCGAACCAGGCGTGAAAGGTTGCGCTGTAGCATTAAAAACAGTGGCGATGGAGAACTGGACGGGTTTGTTCTCGGTTAAATCAACACAAATACCTCGTTTACTTTTAACGGGGGAACAAAACAATAATTAAGATGCACCGCCGTAGCGGCTGCACTCTCTCAAACAAAGATCGAGTATATCTCTGTGTCTCATCGAGACGTCGCGGAGTCGATCCACACAAGCGAAGCAAGAAATTAACTTCGCTCGACGATACGCCAAGGATAATACACTTGGTGATTTTGAAACTTACCAGTGCACACACGCACTGTTGCGTACAAAACAAATATCTCAAGATGCGAACGACTTTTGTCGTCGGTTCACGCCTCGTGTCAGGGATGGCATAATCACAATTTTTCAGGGGCGGCGAAATTACGTACCCAGCACAACACTGGGAATTCACACTCTTGCGCGCGATGCGAATAGCTCAACACAGTTATTGTCAATGTGACGCACCACTATTTTACCTTTATTACAACGCGGCATTCGTCCGTTCATCGTCTTCCGACCCAGACGGCTTCGCCTGAGAGAGTCATGCGCCACGCGTCGTCTCGCAACAAACCTCGTGGTATGACCACGTGACGGTACGCGGCTGAACACTGGTAACCCACGCGACCCGGAATGTGAGACGCGAACAGCCCCCATTTGTCTCCACATCCGTACTTTTTCGCGACTTCAACGAACAGCGCGATCTCTTCTTCGTCCCAATCCCCGTTCTTTTGCTCTTCTCCCGCCGTGTGTCTGTAAAAGTATGCGTTCGGATTCTTGTAAAGCATTCGTTTCGCGTGATCGCGCGCCGCCTCGCCTTTTCCAGGCCGACGATCGGATTTGCCTCCTCCGTTCCTTTCCCACGCCTCGTTCGCGCTCGCGGCGATGCCCAGCGTCTCGCGCACCGATTCCTCGACCCAGCCTCGAAAACCGCCGGACATTTTCGGACCGAGCTCGATACCGAGTCTTTCGCAGTACTCATCGCACGTCAAGTGACACTGCAGATCATCATTCATTCCCATGGGTTTATCGTCCTCGCCAATCTCCACTTTCGCGCGAGAAGACTCACCTCGAACCCGCGCGCTCCTTCGAGTCGGTTCTGGCGCAGGAGCGTCTCGCTCTCGCTTCGTCTTCGTTTTCTTCGAGCGATTCGGGTTCGTCTTCGCGCTCGCTCGAACGGACTCATCGAACGCCTGTTTCGCTTCCGTCACGCGAAGCGTGCGCATGAGTTCCTTGTTCCGACGCACGCGTTCCTGGTATGTAAAAAACTCTGTCAGTCTGTGACTTTTTTCAAAAAATTCAATTTTCTAGATATCCGAGTCTTCGCACACGAACGTGTCGTTCGAGCGACGCGCGTGTCGTTCGAGCGACGCGCGGGGCGACGCACCTCGCGCTCGCGCTCGTACGCGGTGAGACCGCGCGGCGATCGCGCGGGCGTCGACGGCTTGGTGTGGATCGACGAGCGGTCGCGCAGCTGTCCGAGCTCGGTGAGCGGTTCTCGGTCGTTCGCCGCGCTCGTGGGCTCGACGAGCGGCGCGGGCGAGCCCGCGGAGGCGGAGGCGTCTGCGCGCGAGGCCATCTCGGTCGTCGTCTTCGGTGGCTTCGTCGTCGCGCGCGTCGAAGTGGCGCGGCGCGCGGCGTCGGTTGCGTTGAAGTGACGACGCGTCGCTAATGGTACAATTTACAAATGTGGCATCTATTGGCTCACCTCCGAGTCTTCCGCGTCCATGACGGCGCTGTCGTTGAGAGCGCAACACACGACAGCCTTGTGGTGTCCGCTGTACACGCGAATGGCCTCGCCCGTAGAGCAGTCCCACAGTCGAGCCGTGGTGTCGGAACTCGCCGAGACGAGATACGCAGCGTCGACGCTGAAGACGCAATCCCACACCCAACGTTGGTGTCCCTCGAGCACGCGCTCCAACTTAAATCCATCTACATTCCATAACTTAATCGTCTTATCGCTCGACGTCGTCGCCAGGAGACGACAATCTGGAGAAATTAAACACTTGAGCACGTAATTCCCGTCGTGCGCGTTGAGTTTATGCAACGGTTCAAAGTGCGCCGTCGTCTTCGATCCGGGCTGCAACTTCCACACGTAACACGTCCCCTTACTATTCCCCGCCACCACCATCGATCCATCTCCCGCTATCGTCAACGACTGCACCGCCGTTCCCACCTCTGGCACGAGCTCGCACGAGCACGCGTTCGCCGTCAAATCCCACACTCGAATGTTCCCATTCTGATCCGCGCTCATCAATTCCGTCCCATTCGGATGCAACACCACGCTCGTCACCTCTCCTCTACTCTCGTACTCCCTCTGATACCCACCCGCGCGCAAATCCCAAATCTTCACCGTCCCGTCCTCGCTCCCCGTGTACATCCAGCTTCCCTGCGGCTCGAACCCAACCGCGGTGACGTTCCCCGTGTGTCCATCGTACGACGTCACCGGCTGCGGATTCGACGCGTTCACCTCGAACAAACGCACGTGCGGATTTCCACCCGCCGCCAAGTACCGCTTATCCGGCGTGATCTCGAGCTCATTCACCTGCGAATCCGCGTATTGGAGCGTTCGATAGCACACCCCGCGCGTCGCCTCCCAGAACCGTATCGTGTGATCGTACCCGGCCGTCGCGAGGACGACGCTCGGCGTCGGCATCGCCC
>PVBE012863994.1_pt1 | contig 11005 bp, 6 predicted proteins | sample 1631181 | NCBI WGS metagenome assembly PVBE01 (sample SAMN08397723, study PRJNA350692) | Marine metagenome, whole genome shotgun sequencing project. | isolation source: water | place: Pacific Ocean | collected 2012-04 | reverse complement strand
CCTGTCAGATCGATGTAAAAGGGGAAAAGTCTTCCCAGAATACGCGATCCAACAGAATAAGGTCCAAAGCGATACACTTTTACGGCGCCCGCCAAGGTGCTACGTTTGTCCGGCGCCATTTACACCGTATGATCGCAGTTCAAAGCTATCACACAGGAAGCGTATGACTACAGAACCCTACAATTACGAACCGATCGGGCAACAACCGAAACTCCTGGCCCTCTACAGCGGTTGGCTTGGCCAGAAGATCTGTTTCCTAATGCATTCGGCTGTCACATGGGACCGGTCGGATCTTTGGTCTGCGGCTGCTGCTGAAGTGGACCGGCTTTTCTTGCTCCTTCACTGTGCTGAGAAGGCGAACGTGCTCAAGCTGTCAGATGAAACTGGGGCGGCTCTTGGTGAGCTCATCGGATACTTCACAGCCGGCGGATGGTGGACATCCAAAGATGGTACGCGTGAGCGTGCTGCTTGCCCCGAGGGACAGACGCAAACGGGGCGAATTCCCTGACGGCGAACCCGTTCCTGACGATGCGCCGTTCCAGCCGCGGTTATTGCTCGAACTTAATCCCGACTATCCGGTCGCACCTACGGTGATCAATCAACTTGATGGTGTGTTAATGCAGACTGCTGCGGCCATGGACAATCTGGACCTGTGCCGGCTAGGCGTATTGCTCTCGGGATTTTGTTACCGGAGTACGCCGCAGTTGGACATGTCATTTATCAACTCAGTGCTCAACAACCTGGCTGCCCGTGGTGTGACCAACTTGCAGGCCGAAAACGAGTTTAGACGAGCTATTGGTTTCCTCGAGGTTAGTGAAGATCGTCATCCTCAGTCACGTACTGATCTTGCCCTTGTCCCTGAAGGTACCACTGCCGCTCACAACAGCCAAGGTTCCTTTCCACTCTACCGCAGCGACCTGATAGATCATCAAAGCCTGGTGCTGGGCTGTGTCTTCAATCATTTCGATGTTATGGTTCCGCCGGCGGAGTGGGATGCTTCGCAATATCCAGAGTTGGTTGGGCTGAAGAAAAAACTTCAGGCCACTTCCGTTACGGTAACGAAATCTTCGGACAAGACTAGCCTGGCCGAGGAATCGCGGCTCTGGACCGAGGAGGCGATCGCGTATCTCGGATTGGATCGCTGTGGCTTGGCGAGCCCCAGTCTAGCTCTTCAACGGCTCATCACAAAGCGGGTACTCAAGCCGATAAAAATAGGCCGGCGTAACGCTTTCACAAAGGCGGAGCTTGATCGAGTCCTTGAGAAGGGGGATCAGGTGCGTCGACGAGGCAGGCCCCGGAAGCAGAAGGACTGAACGGACAGGGGCCACACGCTATCTTTCAAATGCAACCGTCACATTAAAACGCCATTATCAAGTACCTCATCGCAATCGACGGTCGCTTTTTCACATTCAAGGAACGCCCCCTGAGAAACTCCATACTGAGGCGATTCTGAGGCGTGACATTTCTCATCTTTTTGCACATTTTCCACAGCGCAAAGAAAAACCCTTATTTCTAAGGGTTTCCCTGATCGGAGCGACTGGATTTGAACCAGCGACCTCCGCGTCCCGAACGCGGCACTCTATCCAAGCTGAGCTACGCTCCGTAGATACGTCTATGTACTGGCGCCCAAGCCGCCAAACAATATGCCCTCCCTAAGTGTCCAGGGAGGGACATGTCGCAAGCGGCCTGAAAGCGACGAGTATTATGTCCAATCGATCGGCCGGTGTCAAGAGCGGGTTTGCCAGGAATGATCCAACAACGCAAAAAACCGCTTACAAGTCGAACACCTTGCCCGGATTGAGGATGTTATTGGGGTCCATCGCCCGCTTTATCGAACGCAGCACGTCAAGGTATGCTTCCGAGACAAACATAGGCATGTATTTCTTGCGTTTGTGCCCTATCCCGTGCTCGCCGCTGCATCGCCCGCCAAGCGAGGCGGTAAGTTCGAACAGCTCGTTCAACACGCCCGGCCAGGTGTTGTCCCAGCGTTCCATTGACCAGTCAGGGTCCTTGATGATCCGCGTATGCAGGTTCCCGTCGCCCGCATGCCCGTACGACGGGATCTCAACACCGTGTTTCTCGGCCAGTTTTTCCATACCGGCGACCAGGTCGGCGATCGCTGCCGGCGGGACTACGAGGTCTTCGTTGCATTGCTGGGGCGAAACTATGCTGAACGCTTCGGCGATGTTTCGCCTTACGCTCCATATACGCTCGGAGGTCGTTGAGTTGTCGGCTACATAAACCTCAATCGCCCCGTTGGCAAGGCACTGCTCGCCGACGGCCTCGTATTCCCGCTCGACCTGCTCGACATCCGCCCCGTCAACAGTGATCAGCAGCATCGCCCCGGCCTTCTCGTAGGGAATAGTCTCGTTGAGGTATTCGCACGCGGTCTGCACGCTCGGTCGGTCCATAAACTCGATGGTCGTCGGTATAACGCCGCCCTCGGTCATCAACCTGGGGACGGCGGATATCGCATCGCACGGGTTCTCGAACAGGCAGAGCAGGTCAACGCTAGCCCGCGGCGACGGGAGCAGTTTCAGCGTAATCTTCGTGAAGATGCCTAAGGTGCCTTCCGAACCGACCATGAGCTGGGCGAGGTTGTAGCCGGTTACGTCTTTTACGAGCTTGCCGCCCATTTCGATGATCTCGCCAGTCGGCGTAACCACTTCCAGGCCCAGAACGTATCGTCCGGTGACGCCGTACTTTATAGCCTTCCCGCCGCCGGCGTTTTCAGCTACGTTTCCGCCGATGTAGCAGGTCTCCAGACTCATCGGGTAGCCGGCGTAGAACAAACCGAACTCCTCGACAGCGTCGTTGATCTCCGCGGTGACGACCCCGGGCTCGACGACAACCATCATGTTTTCGCGATCGATATCGAGTATTCCGTTCATCCGATCGACGAGCAGCACGATCCCGCCGTAGATCGGCACCGCCCCGCCGGATAGCCCGCTTCCGGCGCCGCGCGGCGTTATGGGAATCATGCAGCGATTTGCGAGTTTGACAACCGCGGAGATCTCCTCCGCCGTGCGAGGACGGATCACGGCCTCGGGCATGTGCGCGTACTGAGGGTTGGGGATTTCATCGTGCGAATACGGCTCGAGCCGATCGGCATCATCGAAAATCACATATTTTTCGCCGACGATCGAACGAAGTTCTTCGACGATTTCGGGCGTTACGGGATTGTACTTCGTCTCATTCATGCCGGAGAGTATACTAGATTTCTCGTCAAAACGGCAGTGCTTGTCGGCTTGTGGAAGCAGAATAGGAGAGAACAATGAATCGTCGCGAATTCATGAAGTTCGTAGGCCTCACTGCAGCCGGAGCCTCAATCACAGCAGCCAGCCCCTCCAACACATTCGGGGCCGATGCTGCATCGTCCAAGATCAGCGGAAGCTTCCTCGGCCCGACAGCCCAAGGCGTCAAACAGGGCCACCTAGTACCGGTAGACAAGAAGATGTCGGTCAGGTGGGTCAAATCACTATTTGCCCGGGGCAAGCGCAAGGTATACCGCGGTAAGGAATTGTTCACGATAGGCATGCCCTGCGGCGGCGTGGGAGCCGGCCAACTCTATGTTCGCGGCGACGGAACGCTGGGAAAGTGGTGGATATTCAACAACGCAAAAAACGAACGACACTGCAGCGGTTACCAGACATACCGCCCCAAGAGTCCGATTGAACAGGGATTCGCGGTTCGCCTGGTCTCCAAAGGCGACAAACCGCAAACCGCCGTGCTCAGTAAAGCCGACTTTGACGCAATCGAGTTTGTCGGCGAGTATCCAATCGCTGAAATCCGCTTCAAACGCAACGTCAAACCCGCCCTGCCGGCCCGCGTAACCCAGGAAGTCTTCTCGCCGTGGATCCCGCTGAACGCCCGCGACTCGGCCAATCCCGCGACTATCATCCGCTTCACTATAGAAAATAGATCTGACAAACACCTGCAAGCCTCCATCGCGGGGTGGCTGCAGAACGGCGTATGCCTCGGTAGCAGTCCGGCCGGAAGAAGCCGCAACACCGTTGTCCGCACTGACGGCCTCACGTGCGTCCACATGGACATGGACGCGGCGCCAAAGACCGCACCCAAAGGTCCAAAACGTAAAGACATAGCGTTTGATACGTTCGAAGACGGCACGTTCGACAAGTGGCGTATCGAAGGACGGGCGTTCGGCAAGGCGCCCCGCGAGATAGCTAAACATCAGCATCCTCAGCAGGTCTCCGGACACGGAGGCAAATACCTCGCCGATTCGCTCGGTCCAAAGGGCGTATACGACAAACCGACCGGAAAGCTGACTTCCAGGACATTCAAGATCGAACGACGGTACATCTGTTTCTCAATCGCAGGCGGAAAGCACGCCGGCAAGACCTGCATGAATCTCCTCGTCGGCGGAAAAGTTGTGCGATCGTCCACTGGCGCCAACTCAGAAAAGCTCACGCGGCGCGGCTGGGACGTTGGCGATATCGCCGGCAAGCAGGCGAGCCTTGAGATCGTTGACACCCATTCCGGCGGATGGGGACACGTGCTGGTCGACAATATCATACTGACCGATACGCCCCCCGCCCCACCCAAAAATCCGACCGACGATCCGGCCTGGGGCGATATGACATTATGCGCACTGGACAAGGGCGCCACGGCGTGTGCGGCATGGGAATCGCGCGATAAGTTCCTGGCCGGTTTCGCCGCACAAGGTAAAGCCGGTGACAACGCCGAAGCAACTTATCTCTCGCCCGCGGTCCGCTGCGGCGTAGTAGCCTCGAACGTTTCGCTCAAACCGGGCGAAAGCAGGCGACTAACGTTCCTGATAACGTGGTGCTTTCCCAACCGCTACAACCATAACAAGAAGGTCGGCCAGATGTACGCCAACTGGCAAGACAGCGCCATGGACGCCGCGGGGTATGTCGCCAGAAACTTCCAGCGTCTCGACACCGAGACGCACCTGTTCAGGGACACGTACTTCCAAACGACCCTGCCTTACTGGCTGGTCCATAGAATCGGCATGCCGCTGGCGAATCTCGCGACGGGTACGAGCGAGTGGTGGTCCAACGGACGATTCTACGGGTGGGAGGGTGTGATGTGCTGCCCAGGCACGTGTACGCACGTGTGGCATTACGAGCAGGCGACGGGGAGGTTGTTTCCAAAACTGGCCCGATCGATGCGGGAAATGCAGAACGTACCGTCGATGGATCCAAAGACCGGAATCGTGAAATTCCGCGGCCAGAACAGTCGCAGCGGATATGCCGCTGACGGGCAGGCCGGAGTGATCCTGATGTTCTACCGCCAGCATCTGATGTCGACCGGGGGTGGATTTCTCAAGAAGCACTGGCCGAGCATTAAGAAGATGCTGGCCTGCATGATCGAGCGAGATCGAGTCGATGGTCGAGCCGACGGCATCGTAAACACCAGCGACCACACTACGTACGACATAAACTTCGTCGGAGCCAACACGCACAACGGATCGATGTACCTCGCAGCGCTGAAGGCATGCGAGAAAATGGCGATCCTACAGGGCGAAAACGATCTGGCCGCCGAGTATCGCCGCATCTATCAGAGCGGAGCGAAGCTCACTGTCGCCAAGCAGTTCAATGGCGACTATTTCATCCAACTTCTCGATAAGAGCAAGCCCACAAAATGGCAAATTGGTCAGGGGTGCATGACCAGCCAACTTCTGGGCAACGGATGGTGCGGCCAGACCGGCCTCGATGCGGTATATCCCGAGCCGGTGATCCGCAAGACACTGGCGAGCATCTTTCGGTATAACTGGGTCCCCGACGTGGGACCGTACTACAAACTGCACAAACCGATAATGGTCTTCGTCAAACCGGGCGAGGCCGGACTGCTGATCTGCACCTACCCGCTGGGCTCGCGACTGCCCCATCCGCTGATGTATCGCAACACGATCATGCAGGGCTACGATTACGATGCAGCCAACCAGATGCTCGCTCGCGGCATGCTCACTGAAGGCCTGGCGGTCTACCGCGCCAATCACGACAACTACGATGGCGCCAAACACAATCCATGGAACGAACAGCAGTGCGGCGACCACTACGCGCGGGCGATGGCTGCATGGGGAGCACTAATCGCGATATCCGGCTTTATGTACGACGGACCGGCCGGGATGATCGGCTTTGCTCCGACGTTCAAGCCCGATGACTTCCGGGCCTTCTTCACCGCCGCCGAGGGTTGGGGCTCGCTGGTGCAGAAACGCACCGCAGGCGTCCAGACCAATCGGTTCGAAGTCAAGTGGGGCAAACTGTCGGCCCGGACGCTTGTTTTCGAGCTGCCGGCGGGAAAGAAGCTCCGCACGGCGAAGGTCACCGCCGCGGGCAAGAAAGTCAACGCAACCGCACGACAAGACGGTTTGAGAGTCACCCTCGACATGGGCGAGCCGATAACGATAATCGCAGGCCGGAACGTGACAATCGCTCTGGAATGGTAACACCCGCCGTAGGCGGCGACTGAAGACACGGAGATACGATGAATCAAAATCCAATAACACGGCGCGGTTTTCTCAAGTCGGTCGGATTGGGCGCGGCCGCCCTTACGTGCAGGCTGCCTGCGGCCACTGCGGCGGTCGAGAAACTCGGCGCCAAAGGCAATCGTCCGAACATCATCTACATGATGGCCGACCAACTGGGATATTCGCGCTGCGGATACGCCGGCGAAAAACGCGCACGCACGCCGAACATAGACAAACTCGCGGCCGACGGAGCGGACTTCTTCAACGCAGTGTCGAACATGCCGGTCTGCTGCGCCTATCGTGCGTCGCTTTTCACTGGCAAATACACATCATCGACCGGGATGGTCATAAACGAACTCCGCCTGAGCCCCAACCACGAATGCCTGGGACACGTGCTGACCAGGTCAGGATACCAAACAGGCTACATCGGCAAGTGGCACCTGTACGCCAACCAGCTGGGCCGCCACACCGATCCGAAAAACAGCTACACGCCGCCGGGAAAACATCGACTCGGCTTCGACGGATACTGGGCCGCCTACGGGTTCCATCACAAGTATTACAACACGTATTACCACACCGACTCGCCGGAGAAGATCCCCTACCCCGACGGCGCCTACGAGCCCGACGCCCAGACCGACATGGCGATCGACTACATCAACAAGGCATCGAAATCCGACTCGCCGTTCGCACTGGTGCTGTCGGTAGGCACGCCGCACGGTCCGTGGCCCGAGAGCAACGTGCTGCCGAAACACTTCGAAATGTTCAAGGACGCCAAATTCTCCGTGGCCGAGAACTACTCGCAGAAATTCGACTCGCACGGCGACGGATGGTCCAACCGCAAGACTAGCCCGGAACTGATCGAAAAATGGATGAGGGTCTACTACGCAATGACGGCCAATCTCGACGACAATGTCGGGCGCCTCCTGGCCGCTCTCGACAAGGCAGGCATCGCCGAGAACACGATCTTCGTATTCACATCCGATCACGGCGAGATGTTCGGAGCCCATGGGAGAATGATGAAGAATATCTTCTACGAAGAAGCAGCGCGCGTACCGTTCCTGGTCCGCTGGCCCAAGAAGATAACGCCCGGAACAAAGTGCGATGCGCCTCTTGGCACTGTCGACATAATGCCAACGCTGCTCGGTCTGGCGGGGCTGAAAACACCGGCCAAGGTCGAAGGCATGGACATATCTAAAAGAGCCATGGGCGCCAAAGGACCCGAACCGGAAGCTGCATTCCTGCAGAACACCGGCGCGTGCGCCGCATGGTCAAACGGACACGAATGGCGAGCACTCCGCGACAAGAAGTTCACCTACGCGATCTTCCGAAAGGACAAGCAGGAGTTGCTGTTCGACAACGAAAACGATCCGTTCCAGATGAAGAATCTCGTTGACGATCCGAAGCACAAGGAAACCACCGACAAGTTCCGCAAGATGCTCACCGACAAGATGAGATCACTGAACGACACGTTCCCGGAATCTACGTGGTACCGCGATAACTGGATCAAGGACCGAATAATCCTGCGTGCGGCGAAAGGATGAGGGACTAGCAGTCAGCGATCAGAAGACAGTGATCAGTGACGGCGAGTCACGACTTCCTCGTGATGAGCGTCGACGGATCGTCGACCGCTAAACGGGGGTGCGGAGCGCTGGTGTTTTTCTTGCCGTTTGCCGTTCGCCAATTGCCAGTTGCCAATTGCCAAGCCGTTTCATATCCAGCGTTTGATCCAGGAGCGGATACGTCCGGAGCTTTGACCATTACCAGCGGCTTGTCGCATTTTTGTGCGATGGTTTCGGGTATCGGCGTGTGGACGAGCTGGCTGACCATCGGTTCGCGAGTGCAGCCCATGACGACCAGATCGTAGTCGGCGGCCTCGGCGAGAATGCCTGCGACAATGTCGTGTGCGTCGATAGTCTTGGTCCGGATCGGCCCTTCGAGCTTGCCGGCCTGGATGTTGGTTTCCACGAACGCGTCGATATCGAATTTCTTGCGCCTGCGTCCGGTGTCAACGGTCACCGCGGTGACCTGTCCGTCTTGCGGATCGGTCAGTATCTTTGCAATTTCCAGGGCGAACAGTCCGTTCAGCCCGCCGGCACGCGGTATCGCCGAACTCAACTCGGCGAAACTCATCGCGGTGAAGACCGCTATCACGCCGTTCAACGCGAAGGTCAGCAACAGTCCGCCAGGCCCGGCTTTGGGGATCGTCAGACCGATTCCTACGAACACCCCTGCCCCGATCATCATGCCCAGCCCCATCATCATGACGTGGAAGAGCGTAAGATCTCGCGACAACTCAGCCGAAACGGTCGAGTCGGTTTTGCCCGGCTGACCGCTCACAAGAACAGGGGCTCACAATACAAGGAGGCCTGTCGATCGCTGGACCGGTCGGCGGAATCCTCGATAATAACAACAGAATCCACGCTCGGGATTATACTCAAGCAACCATTCATGTGTTAGTAGGCGAATCCGGAATGTCAATCGGACTCGGTCCTGATTCCCGTCTGGTTGACCAGGCACAGTGCGGTGACGTCGTCGTTTTGGGGAGCTGACCCGCGGAAATCGCCAGCGTCCTGTATGATTCTCCCCACCGTTTCGGCCGCCGACAGCAAACCGCAGGTCTTGATGCATGCTTCGAGACGATGAGCCCCGAACATCTCGCTCTTGTCCGAAACCGACTCGGTGATCCCGTCACTGACAACGACCAGTGATACGCCTGGCTCGAGCATCTCTGTGGACGCCTGGAATCCCGGCCCTTCGAGGCATATCGGCCCGACCGGAAGGTTACGGGGCTCTCCCAGCGGGCGAACATCACCGTCTTTCGAGAGGATCAGCGGTTGGAGGTGGCCTGCGTTTAAGTATTCCAACTGTCCGGTGTTAGTGTCCAGGAACCCCACAAACAGTGTTATGTACATACCCTCGGGCATATTTCGGGAAATCTGCACCGCCACCTGTTGGACAAGCCTGCCAAGATCGTCGCAGAACGACGCAGTGGCGCGTAATGCGGCCTGCAGATTCGACATGAGCATCGCGGCGGGCAGGCCCTTTCCACAAACGTCGCCCAGAGCGAACGCCAGACGTCCGTCGGGCAAATCCCACACGTCGCAGCAGTCGCCGCCAACCCACATCGCCGGTTCGCATCGGGCGGCAATGTCAACGGTGGTGATGCCGCTAAGGTCGCCGGGCAATAGTTTGGCCTGTATTTGACACGCCATCTCCAGTTGCCGTTCGATCAACTCCTGCCGCCCTCTGGCTTCGGCGTGCTGGAGAATGTTCCTGGCCATCGAAGCTTGCCTGGCGACCGCCTGGAGAAAATCGAAGTCATCGGGCATCACCGTATCCGAAGGCGTATCAATATACAGAGCGTCCATAACGCCCCCTGAATCGCACAGCGGGCAGCAGTAAACGCTTCGCGGGCGGGTTTCGTCGGCGATGGTGAGCTGCATGGCGCCGTCCACGCCCGCGGCGTTGGAGGCCATTACCGGGCTTCGTTTGGACGCGATCGCCTGAACAACTCTGCGTGACAGGGGCACGCCGGCCGCGGCGTTGCCTGACCCGTATCTCGGCTTCCCGCCAATGTGGCATGCGAGTATCTGGGGCAAGTCCTCGCAGTCACTGATTCTTATAACGATAGCGGCCGAGCCGGGAATGCGAGCGAGAGTATGGCACAGTTCAGGATAAAGCATCGCCTGGTCGGTCAAGCTGGCCAGACGCTCGCCGATAGCGCCTAACGACCTGAGTCTGCCCCGCGACAGGCGGGCGTCTCTGCCCTCGTCGGCGTAGACCAACTCAGTCTGCGGATCGTCGGATATTGTAGCTAAAGACCCGCCACTATCGCCGCCAATATTTTCATCGAATCCGCCGTGGGTAATGGCGAGCGAAAAAGGACCAATAGCCACGGTCTCGCCTGGAAGGATCGCATAGACCTCAACTCGCATCCCATTGACTTTTATGCCGTTGCGGGAATCCAGATCCTGAACAAGCCATCGGTCAAACGGATCGCGAAAGACCCTGGCGTGTTGACGCGAAATCTTATCGTTATCCAGCACTATATCGCAGTTGCTGCTGCGTCCGATGATCATGCCGCGAGGGTTCAGAACCACCTCGCTGACCTTCTGGCCAAACGTAACTGTTAGAATTGCTTCAGACATTTGCGCCTTCCGCAGCCGCCTGGCTGCAAATAACTGTAACCACAAAGCGACGTTCTATTTACGACGTCGCATTTCCCGCATTATCTGCCGAGCTGACGAGGCCTTGCCGTTACGGGCAATGCGCTCGATAGTCCCGCGGGCCCATATCACCATGGACAGAATAACGCCAAGCGACACCGCAAGAACAACACAACCTATTATAGCGTCCTGGCTCACAACCAAAGGTATATCACATCTTTTCGTTTTGAGCAACAGCCCAGACCACGGGGTGCATCCCGTTTCAGTAGGTAGATTTTCATCAGAATGCCGATAGAGGTAATGGAATGGAATCCTTTGCTCTGGGAGATCGGTATGAAGCGAGAAGTTTTGGAACAGATATCCGCGTTATTGGCGGGCGAACTGGATG
>PVBE010640328.1_pt1 | contig 11005 bp, 7 predicted proteins | sample 1631181 | NCBI WGS metagenome assembly PVBE01 (sample SAMN08397723, study PRJNA350692) | Marine metagenome, whole genome shotgun sequencing project. | isolation source: water | place: Pacific Ocean | collected 2012-04 | reverse complement strand
CACGGTGATTCACTTGAGCGCGAAGGCATCCTTACGGTGCCGACCAATAGCAACGAAATAACGACTGTACATTGGCAATTTGCACCCATTCCTGAATCTGCAGGGCGTCGGTACTCGATCCAGATCGTCGTTGGACCTCAGGTCGCAGGCGAAGTGTTCGCAATGGCAGATCTACAAGACCCCTTGCCAGGCTCGCTGATATCCAATGGGATCGCGACCGATGAACGAATCGATCTCGTGGTCGATCCAGGTCGCCACGCTAACTGGTGGCGCATTTTGGCGACCACAGCCCGAAGAACCCCTATTGGCATTCCAGGTGCGCTATCCCTCCTGGTCTTGGCCACTGTCACGACCGCTGGCGGCTTCACCATTCTTTTTGGCAGTAGGCGTCTCGTTCCCGCAATGATCATTGCAGCTATCAGTGGATTGGCGATCCTTCTAACGTTAAGCCTCGCCTTACGAATATTCATGAATCAACCGTCAGCAGAGTTAACGTCCCAATTCTGGATAGTACTCGTCGCCTCGGTATTTGGAACCGCGGGTACACCATGGATAATCGTGGCCATCTCCTCTGTTACTGGAACCCTCGACTCTGTTCGGTCCGCAAGCATTGCCAACTGGCTCTTTGCGATCGCAAGCGTGCTGTCAGCTTCAGGTCTTGCGACATCAATTTTCACTGCGGGTGAAAAAATCCATATCGCAATACCAGCGCTAGGTGACGGCCAGCCGAACGCAGGTCGTTTCGGCCTCCTCAATCCCGACATAGCCGGATGGCTGATACGAGTCGCATGTCTCGTATGGGCCGTCTATTTGGTGCTGATATATCTTCGTCGAAAGTCCGTGACTGATTCGGAAATCGGCCCATGATTCGCCGGATACCGATGCCGATCCGCTTGATGCTTCTCGGAGCAAATGTTGGTCACCGTGGTGTCATGACAACCATTTTTCTGACAGCCGTGGTTCTTCGATACGCAGCCTTTGTTCGAGGCGATTACTCAGCCTGGTGGGATGGCGGCACGCCGTTCCCTGGATATGCCGATCTCTGGATCGGCAACGCGACCCAGCTGGCGTTCGAAGGAACGCCACGAGGCTTGTGGTTTTCCTATGAAGGCCTGCTGTACACGATAGCTATTGCACCGTTTCTCAAAGCCTTTGGGTTATATGGGGGCCTGGTTACTTGGAGCCATGTTCTTATTCTTTCATCTGCCCTCATTGCTCCAGTTGCGATGGCAACCGTCCGTGCCCTCGGCGGCCATATTGCCGGAACCGCACTTATCGGAATCCTCGTAGCCTTCGATCCCGTGTTGACCTGGTACGGCCTAAATGGATGGTCCGACAGTGCCACCATGTTCGCTGCGGCGCTAGCGTTCCTACTATTCATCCGCGCCGCCCGCCAGCCGAGCCTCGTCAGACTTATTTGTTTCGGCGCCACGCTCGCAATACTCGCCCTGGATCACGCAACGTGGACTTGGCCCGCCTTCGCGTGGGCGCTCGCATGTATACCCCTCATCCATAAAGCCCCGTTGTGGCTGCCGGCACCTATCCAAACTTCGCAGCTGAACCCCTCGGGACGATCGATCCGTCGAACAGTGTTACCTCTAATCGTACTCATCGGCTGTCTGAGCCTCGCCAACATTGGCCTCCTTGCTATTGGATCAACAGAACCAGGCAATGTATTTCCAGTGTTGACGTCTGATAGCGGCAATCAGCGACGTCTCGCGATGTACTACGACCCAAATCTCGAGTGGGACGCTTGGCAGCCATCTGACACCGGCCGAGCAATCGCAACAAAGTTTCCAACGGTTGCCGGCCAACAGATCGCCACGCTCGTCACCCAGCAAATCGGTCCCTCGATCCCCTTGGCAACATGGTTGCTTGTCGCGAATGGACTCGCGCTCACTGTCATCGCCGCTAGTTCCCGCAAGAATTTGTCAGTGAGCGCGATTGGTCTGGTCGGATTCCTCATAGCTGCCATAGTCGTGTGGCGAATCGATCTGGCATCTGATCCCATAGCAGTTGGTTTAATGCTCGTGCTGGGCTTAGCGTGGGCCTACAGCCCAACGTCGAGAACAATCCTTGTTGTCTCAATGCCGATTGTTGGGATCATCCTGCTTTGGACGGGAACAATCACTGGTTTGCGGCATAGCAGTATTGGTTCCTACGTCCTATATCTCGTGTCAGGGATCGTGGTAGGAGAAGCGGGAATAATCCTGGGACGTGTTGCTCAACTCCGACGGTTAATGTGGGTTCGCATATTGGCGGGACACACCGTGGCTGCATTAACAACCGTCAGCATTGTCTTCGGAAGCATCCAGCTTTTCGACGCATTTCAATCACGTCTCCACCTCGATCGATATACCCAGTGGCTGGATACCTTGCTTCCACCGAACGCCGTCATTATGACAAAGGGAAATATCGATCCCTGGCACGTAGCCTCGCAGCTCAATCGGGATGTTATTTACGACGTGGAGAATGGAGCACGACTGGTCCTCGACGGCTCCAACACGGCTTGGGGGCGACGACTATCACAGGTATATCCCGACGCTCTAACGAATGACGAGCTCATGCGGTCAATACAGGCGGACGGTCGCGAGACGTTCTGGTATACCCCAGACATATCAAAGCTGATTCCATCGTTCTCGCCACGATTCGTTTCACAAGCCACATATCCGAAATACGAACTGCTGCCAACGCAAACCTCTTCACAAAACGAAAAATGGGCGGTTGTCGTCGTAAAGCCCTCGAGATGACACCTGACGACCAAAGCTATAACTGAGCGGCACCGCGATCGATTACTCGGCTCGAAAAAATAGTAAGACGAATCCAGATTCAACCGTAGAATAAACGCCATGCGGCTTTTCTACTCCGGCACTCGTCGATCTCGTCGGGTTGCCCTCATCACACTGGTTACAACCGCCTTACTACTTGTAGCCGCCAGCCTAATCGTTCGAACGACGCGTTGGGACACATCGGTATTCCCTGGGAAAGCCCCTGGAGCCGTTTCCGTCGGGCCCTTCAATGCAGGCGACGCCGTCGAACAGCATTTCGTTGTACCGGTTGATCATCTATCCAGCCTTACCATTCAAGCGCGGACGCCAGAAGGCCAACGAACCGGGCCTTCGGCGACCTTGATCTTTCGGCTATATGACGACAATCACATTGTTCGACAGGGGTTAGTCGGCATTCCCGATCTTGACCACGTCATCCAGCGCGTAATGTGGTCCTTTGCTCCCTTACCATCGTCTACAGATCTCGAGTATCGATTGCAGGTTGCCGTCGGAGATTCGACCACGGCATCCGTGAACACGATGGCCTCGATAACCAACAAGTGGCCTGGATCTTTGATCTCCAACGGAATACCAACCGCCGATCACATTGATCTAGCCATTGAACCTGGGCGTGAACTGTCAGCTACTCAAGTAGTGCTAGGGGCAGCTACACGCGCTCCGATCGGCCTAGTCGGCCTTGTCCTATCCGTGGTTGCGGCTGCCGCTGTCTTTGGCGCTGGTGTCCTCGCTGGTTTCCGTCTCCCCAAGAAATATCCTCTCTCAGGTATCGGGCTCCTCAGTGGCCTCAGTGCAGCCGCAATACATTTCGTGATTGCCAGCGGCCAATTCGGAGGGAGTCCGTCACCCGAACTTGCGTCAACATTCTGGATTTGGATTCTCATCTCACTGATGCTACTCAGCAGACTTCCGTGGGCCGTCGTAGTGATTGGCTTAAGCACCACGATATTCCACGTCGCCATGACCCTTCGAGCATTCAGGGAAATCCATTCCCCTGAACTGACGTCGGATTTCTGGTTGTGGCTCATGGTCCCCACCATCCTGATTGGATGCTTTCCATGGGTGATAGCCGGCCTTGCGTGGATCGTAAATTTGTTACTTCCTGACGTATGGGCAAATCACCGCCCGTCAGCCTCCGGCGAGTACCGATGGAGCATGTTGGATGCGCAGGTCATAGACAAGTGGCGTAACCGAGGAACATCCACGCTCTCCCGCATGGGGTGGAGCACGGTAGGACTACTTGCATCATTCGCCGCAATGCTACGTGCATTGCTCCGAGGCGCAATAGCAACAGCGGCACGCCTACGATGGGAAGCGCTGCACCTTCTTACCTCGCTTGGAACTGGGCTTCGATTGGCACGTCGTGAATGGCGGCCAATCACACTGACCGTTGTCTGCGGGATCACCGTTTCCGCGTTTATTCTCGTCGTGCTCGGTGAATCGGAACCATTAATTCAGACCCTGCAGGGGCTCGAAGAAGGCCGTGCCCCTCACGCTCGATTTGAATTATTTAACCGCTCCTATCCTGAGACAATCGTGCGCTTGGCCATGGCAGGCTGGCTCACGTTTGGAGCTGCCGTATTAACCACAAGGATCGCCGCATGGACGCGGGCGTTCTTATCAGAGTAACCACACCCCGCATGTCAACCATCCTCAAAAAATCATTTCAGCAAACCCCAAAGACAATGTATATCGGCTTGTTTGCTGCGGCCTGGCTATTACGTAATGCCCACGTCACCCGAGGCGATTACATGCCATGGTGGGACGGGGTGGGGTGGTCCTACGCCGACGTCTGGATATCTCGAGCCGTAGAACTTGCGTACACGGATGCAACCGCCGGGTTTAACTACGCGGCCGAAGGCATGGTGTTTGTCCCACCAATGGCCGCATTCATCAAGCTTTTCGGGATGCAAGACGGAATGATGTGGTGGACCTACACGCTAATTACCCTGAGTGCGCTGATTGCCCCCCTGGCTGCCTCGACGGTATACAGACTCACTCAACACGTTTCAGGCGCGGTCCTCGCCGGAGGATTTGTCGTCATAGATCCTGTGCTGCGATGGTTCGGGGTCAACGGATGGTCAGACTCAATGACCATGTTCTTCACCGCCGTCGCATTTTGGGGATTTGCCAGCACAGCTGCACGGCCAACAAAACTTCATGGAATTATTTTTGGTGTCGGATTAGGAATGCTGGCTCTCAGCCATACCACGTGGCTTTGGCCATGCGTACTCTGGGCTGTTACAGCATTGCCCCTCATACTCGCCCGTCGCCGATGGTTACCAACAGCCGTCACGGAGGCTGATACCAGACTCAACCCGCATTGGATTATCTCCGCTACACCGTTGGTCGCATTCCTGGGGGTACTGCTACTCAGCATCGGCCTCGTCATGACCATCGGCGGATCTGCCGGCCATGACGGGTCAATTCCGATCTTTGCCGTCGACAGTAACAACCAACGTGCGCTCGTCATTAGCTATGACCCGTCGATTACGTGGTACGAATGGAAACCCAGCGACACAATTCGCATCTTGATCACCAAATTCATTCCGGCAATACCTCGACAGACTGCAGCACTCCTCCACGGCCACCTCGTGAATGTCATACCCGGATTCGCATGGCTTGCGCTGCTTGTAGCAACCTCGGCTAGTGTTATCGGACTTCGCAGACAGGTGCATCGCCGATTGTCGGTATGGGCACTTCTGGGAGTAGCCATATGCGGGGTCTTGATGTTTCATCCTGCTACGCCCCAGGATGCCAGCGTGATGATTTCCCTGATCGTCGTTGCGATGGTTTGGCTATTTGTACCGGTGGCCCGGGTCTTGCTCTTCGTTTCACTCCCAATAATCGGCCTCCTCATGCTCTATATGGGAATAACAACCCAGCAACGCCATAGCAACGCGATGGTTTATGTTTTTTACCTCATCTCAGGCGCCACCTTTTCGATTGCGGTCTGGGACACCATGGGACGAGATTTCATACGTAACACGTCTCGCATGCGAGTGTTACCGAGCACACCACGTGCCCTCGCAAGCATCGCAGTCATCGCCTTGGTCATCATCGGCGCAGGCGACACCCTTCGTACAACGGTGGATGCACGGGAAGAAACCGCGTATCTCAAATGGCTTGGCACACAAATGCATGTCAACGACGTCTTGTTCACGACCGGCAATGTAAATCCCTGGAGTGTCCATGAGAAAACCGGGCGTACCGTGTATTACGACGTACGAAACACGGGCCGATTGATCGTGGACAGCAACACAAGCCAGGGCATAGTAGACATGCAGCCCTCAGACAACCCATCCTTCCAACGCGTATTTGACAAAGAGACCGCGCGGGTTGTGTGGCGAAAAGTCCAGGTGGACCATCCTGCCGCAACCTCAAACCTGGAAATCCTTGCTAGCATTCGGGCAAACGGAGCTGAGGTGTGGTTCTACAGCCCTGGTCCCAGTGGGTATCCGAAAACGGACTCGATGAGCCTCAAGCTACACTTCATCAGCGAGGCTACCTATCCAATATTTGCAATCGTTCCCCGTATAGCGTATCCAGATAGTGATGAGAGATTCGGATATGTATTGGATGCCAAGCCAACTGGTCTTAATGGGTAAAGAGCTTTGATAAGCGCTCCAACAACGCACAAACACCTGCTCTGGCGACGGGCAGAATGACCAACCAACGACCAACAATCGGCGTTGGCACGCTAAAGCTGACTTCTGAAGCGAAACAACTTGTTATGCAGGTTCTCGATAGCAACCGCTTGTCCTACGGACCAATGAGCCAGACCTTCGAGGAAACATTCGCCGAGATCCATGGCTGTCAATTTGGGGTCGTGAGCAACAGCGGCACCAGCGCCCTCCACGTCGCGGTTGCCGCGCTCAAGGAAATCCATAAATGGAACGATGGCGACGAAGTCATCGTCCCAGCCGTGACATTTGTTGCGACCCTCAACGTGGTCCTCCATAACAACCTGAAACCCGTGATCGTCGATGTGGATCCTGAGCATTACGACATGGATCCGGTCAAGCTTGCAGCAGCGGTGACCCCCAAAACCCGTGCCATCATCCCCGTCCATCTGTTTGGTCAGCCCTGTGACATGGATCCCATCATGTCTATCGCGACTGAGCACGATCTCCGCGTCATAGAAGATTCCTGCGAGACAATGTTTGCCCAGTACCGAGGTCGCAGCGTCGGGTCAATCGGTGATATCGGTTGCTTTTCAACATATGTCGCCCACCTGCTATCGACCGGCATCGGTGGGCTAAACACCACCAACGTGCCCGAGTACGCCATTAAGCTTCGATCACTGGTAAATCACGGACGCGACTCGATATACCTCAGCATTGACGATGACGACAACCTTGGTGAAGAGCGCTTGCGATCGGTCGTCGAACGACGATTCAAGTTCATCAGCCCAGGCCACAGTTTCCGAATCACTGAAATGGAAGCCGCACTGGGCGTTGCCCAATTAAAGACCCGTGACGAAATGCTGACGACACGCCGGGCCAACGGCCGCTTCTTGATGCAAGCGCTAGAGCCGATTTCGGCTCATCTGCAGCTGCCGTCAGTACGACCTGAAAGCGACCACTCCTTCATGATGTTTCCACTTGTCGTCAGAGAGGCTGCCAAGAACGAACTGGTGATGCACCTTGAACAACATGGCATCGAGACCCGTGACATGCTGCCGCTCACAAACCAACCCGTATATCGTCAAATGCTCGACATCCGCGAAGATGATTTCCCCATCGCCAAACGCATCAATGATCACGGCTTTTATATCGGGTGCCATCAAGATCTGACGTCGGCTGACCTCGATTATATTGTCGAAGTACTTCAGACGTATTTCCAACCTTCCCCAACCGCCCAGAAGACGTCGATCGCATTGCTGGTCACGTCCCGATCAATCGCTTCCCATGCGCGTGACCTTGTGGAACAACTACCGCTCGACAAATTCAGCGAGGTGATTGTGGCCACGAATGCAGCCCGTACAGATATCGCCTCAGCGTTTGGAGATCATCCGTTTAGCCACATTGATCAACAAGTAGCCGATCCATGGTCATTTGTTCAGAAGTCAGACACGTTTGATCGATTTGAGCACGTCATAGCCTTTGGCTTAGACGGACGTGATGATCCTTCCCTCATCGGCCCCCTGATCATGAGCCTTGAACGAGGAAACGACATGGTCATTGCCTCACGATTTATTGTCGGGAGCGGTGATGTCGCTGGGAGCCCGTCCGCTTCACGGCGCACCGGAAACCGCCTCTTTAGCCTTCTCGCCAATCTGGTGTTTGCTGGAAACATCACCGATACCTTGTCAACATTCCGAGGTGTCTCAATAGCAAAGTTGCGGACAGCTCCCATTGCGCAGCGTGGCCTCGCGGCCACCTACGAGCTATCGATTTCTGCGATGCGTCACAGGTGGCGCGTCGCAGAAATCCCAGTCGTTGAGCAGGAGATTCCTGATCGGTCGTTGACACTGCGCGCCCTCGGAAGCGTCATTCCTCTCATCATTGCCCTGATAGCCCACGCCTTTGGTCGACGCAGTCGACATGAATCCAGCTAACTACGGATAGGTAACCGAGCATGTCGTACTGGAACGGGAAACGAGTACTTGTCACCGGTGGGACCGGATTCATCGGCTCCCACTGTGTCGAACGACTGCTCGAACATGGCGCTCATGTTCGCGTGATCGGCAGGAATAGGGATTCGTTCGAAAAACATTTACACGGCGTGGAGCAGGATGTCGATTTTCAGGTTGGCGATCTCACGGATGTCGTAGCAATTGACCGAGCCGTCGCAGACCAAGACATGCTGGTTCACCTTGCGGCGTTCGTGGCAGGAATCGGCTACAACGTTGATCATCCAGCCTCCATGATCCAACGCAACCTCGAGCTTGGCCTCCCAACCATGACCACGGCCGCTCAAGCTGGTATGGAGCGCATTGTCTGTGTCAGTTCAGCATGCGTTTATCCGCGCCACTGCTCTGTCCCAACACCAGAATCCGAAGGTTTTGACGACGATCCTGAACCAACCAACTTTGGCTACGGGTGGGCCAAGCGTCTTCTCGAAGTTCACGCACGCGCGATTCATGAGGAATTTGGATCAAGCGTAGCGATCGTCCGACCATATAACGGCTACGGGCCACGAGACAATTTCTCGGAAGAGACCAGCCATGTGATTCCAGCCCTGATCAAGCGAGCCGACGACGCCCAGGATATCCTGGAAATATGGGGCGACGGAACTCAGACCCGATCATTCCTGTACGTAACAGACTTTGTCGACGGGATCCTTACCGCAGCCGAGCATGCACCGAACAGCGACCCTATCAACATCGGAACCCATGAAGAAGTCACAATCGGAGAACTCGCCCAACACGTCATAAACACCGTCAACCCCAAGCTACGCCTAGAATTCGACACCACCAAGCCACGTGGCCAACCGCGCCGCGCCGGGCACCTCGATCGCGCAGACGCTATCGGATTCTCCGCCCAAGTCTCACTACCTGACGGGCTTGAACGAACTTTCGACTGGTATCGGAGAACTCACGAGTGATACAGCGCACCATCATCCTCCTCACCCTCAACGAGATCTCCGGTGTCACGGCACACCGCGACATCATCACCAACCTCACAGCCGACGAAATCTTGGCGGTCGATGGAGGATCGACCGATGGCACCGTTGAGCTGCTCGAGGAGCTCGGTGTCGCTGTTTATCGACAGAAGCGGCCAGGCCGTGGCGCTGCCATTCGAGAGGGTGTTGCACAAACTTCGGGCGAACGAATTGTCATCTTCAGCCCCGACGGGAACGAAGACCCTCAAGATATCGATCGACTGTTTGACCTCCTCGACGAAGGCTATGACGTCAGCGTGGCCTCGAGATTTCTTCCCGATTCACGCAACGAGGAAGATGACGACGCGTTGCCGCTACGCAAGCTGGCCAATCAAGCCTTTACCCAGCTCGCCAACATGCTTTGGGCACCTGCTGGGGTTCGCGTAAGTGACGCGATCAACGGGTTCCGAGGATTCACACGCGACGCATTCAACTCGATGGGGATTCAATCGGATCGCTTCACAGTGGAATATGAGATGACCCAGCGCGCGCTCCGACTCGGCCTTCGGATCGGTGAGATCCCGACCCAGGAAGGTAATAGGATCGGCGGCGAGACCAAGGCGCCATCGATTCGCACTGGCATCGAATTTAGCCGGTTTGTGGTAGGGCAGATCATTCGCGGCACGTGAAGCCACCAACTAAATGGTATAGATCCGTTCAGCATTACCTGCAAACAATGCGTCCTTTTCTCCCGCCGTGAAACTCGACGTGATCTTCCGATACGCATTCACAACGTCGCTGTAACTGCTCCATAGACTGTCAATCGGCCAGTTGGTGGCAAACAGCGATCTGTTGCAGCCAAACTTTTCTATGCAGGTTTCTACATACGGCCGTATTGATTCGACCGTCCACTGGTTATCAAACATGCCGAGGCCGGAAATCTTGCAGATGATGTTCTCGACCTCAGCGATCACGCTAATTCCCGCTCGCCACTTTTCGAAATACTCTGGTGTGCGCTCCTGCGGCAATCCCGCATGATCCATCACAATGGTGATGTCAGGATATGTTCGCGCAAGATCTGCAAGCTTCCCCATCTCCTTAAACCCCACGGCAACGCTCGAAACCAGCCCGTACTGTCCAAGCATCTGGAACCCTCGTCGGAAATCCTGATCCACTAAGTAATCGCCAGCGGAGAAATCACGAATACCCTTGAAGTTCTCATATTCCAGGTGACGCTCGATCTCACGGCCTGCATCAGCAGCTCGCAAATCGACATATCCGACGATCGCCTGCGGCGCACCCGTTCGATCAAAGGCTTCTTGCAACCACTGGGATTCGACGACAGGGTCTTTCGACCCAATCGCCGCTTGTACGTGGATGGCCTTTACCATTCCACTGGGAGTCGCCTCGGAAATAAAATCCTCGGCGAGGTAGTTGCGCTCCGCTAATTTTCGAGTTTGAGCCCCGAGCACTGGATGATCCTGATCTGGCTTCCAATGGTCGTATTGCAGCTGAGGATGCTGCAAATCGAAGAAATGGACATGGGCATCGACGAACCTGAATTCACAATTGTCCTGAGCATCCGTCATAACGAAACCACTCCTAACTTTTGTCGCCTTACTTTTCGTCGACTAATTTTTTTCTCCAAAAACCTTTTGGCCATGAAATAATAT
>PVBE012320574.1_pt1 | contig 11006 bp, 9 predicted proteins | sample 1631181 | NCBI WGS metagenome assembly PVBE01 (sample SAMN08397723, study PRJNA350692) | Marine metagenome, whole genome shotgun sequencing project. | isolation source: water | place: Pacific Ocean | collected 2012-04 | reverse complement strand
CTGGCGGAATAACCATTCCCAGACATCTGAGGTCCTATCGCACCTGTCACCGGCGTACTTTGTAACCGCACCCGGAACCGTGTTGTCTCCCTTGAATGTGAAAGCAGGGATCCAGGCACTGTGGCCCGTGTTGGTGAATTCCGTGTACTTCATGTTCCCGTTGGCTTTCGTCAATCTATCAAAGATACTCCGCGAATGGCCGGGTTTGACAACGCGGTCCTTCCCGCCATGAAAACACCAGATGGGGATGTCCTTTACCGTCCTGGGTGACTTCAGTTCGGGCCACCCCCCGCAGACGGGAACGGCAGCCGCGAACATCCCCGGGCGATTGGCTATGGCATTCCAAACTCCGAATCCACCCATTGATGCCCCGATAATGTAGATGCGCGTTCTGTCGACGTTGTACTTATCCAGCACTTCATTAAGAATTGCCAACGCCTTATCGAGTCCACCCCCGGGGATGGTGCCCAGTTTTTGTTTCGCCTTGTAGATGCTGTCGACTCTCCGATGAACACGGGACAGCGACAACAGCTCTTCGTCAGATAGGTTTTCCCAATCTTCCTTCATGTACCAGGGGCCTTCTGATTGTGGCGCAAGCACGAAGCATGGGTGTTCTGTTCTCCAGTCACGCGTGGCCATAACCTGGTTCCAGAAGCGCAACTGCGAGTAGTTGTTCTTCCCTCTGCCCCCCGCGCCATGCAAGGACAGAACCAATGGATAGGAACGCTCAGCGTCATAATCAACCGGTTTCATCATCCGATAGCCGGTCTCTCCAAAGGAACCCTCTTCATACAGGGACCTCAAATCACTGGTTGAAGAAGTGGTCCGAGCCTTCACTTTCCTTGTCCGAAGGGGAAGCTCTGATGAGAAGACACATGTGCAGGCAATCGTTGCGGCGATGTGCCCCAGCAGTAGACATTTAAGCGTAGATGTTCTCATCACTAACAGGAATCTACAGTGATATTCTGGAAGCTTCGCCGGGGCTCTACATTGCCCTGATCTCGGCCTGTTCCAGAAGCATCTCATCCAGCACCTCGCTGTCTGTATGCCCCTTTTCCACCAGGATACCTGCGATTCTGATGGCCTCGTCAATAAGAATACCCGCCTCACGTTTGCGCCGGATCTGCTTGTATACAAGGGCGAGGCCCTCGTAACCATCCGGACTCTCGGGCTGTGCGGCAATCAGTTGCTGGAATCTCAGCTCGGCCATCCCCATATCGCCGGCCTCCAGAAACTCAAGACCCTCATCTCCCCAGGTCCAGTCCCAGTCATCCTCGCCGTAGGGGCGAATGTCGGGGAACTGCTCTCGCAACCCCTTTAGGAACTTATCTTCGGGTATGTGCTCTTCGTTCTCCATGACGGTCGGCAGATTACACCTACCACCGACGAAATCAAGTGCCATTTGCGCTGTTCAGAGGCAGGCGGTCGGAGTATTGTTTTCAGGAGTGGCTTAAACCGGAAGTCGGACACACGAAAAGCGAGGGCAAGAAGTGGCCAGTCAGAGATACGAGATAACAGGCAAAGTTAAAGTGGTGATGGATCAGCAGACGTTTCCCAGCGGATTCACAAAAAGGGAATTCGTTCTCACAACCGAAGAGGATTATCCCCAGGACGTGAAGTTTGAGTGTATTAAGGATCGCTGCTCTATGCTGGACGGGGTTAATGCAGGCGATCAACTGACCGTCAGCTTCAACATTCGCGGCAATGAGTTTAACGAAAGGTATTACGTCAACCTGCAAGCATGGCGAATCGCCACGGCAACTGCAGAAAACAACCAGGCCGGCGGATCAACGGAAGACCAGGTCATTCCCGCTTCCGATCTGGAAGATATTGAAGAAGTCGACGAGATTCCGTTCTAGGCCAACTCAGATTGTTCCATCACGCGAAGCCATGATGTAGTTCATGCCGAAGTCATCTTCGCCCGTAAGCAAGGCTTTTGCGAGTTTGAATCCCTCCGCATCGGGATCCAGGGAGTTCAGCGCACCTACGTTGATCTGTAGCGGATCAACAATGCCGCCATCGGCTCCGGCCTCAACGCAGAGAGACGTGAACACCTGGTTGATCAACCTTCGGTTCGGCATTCCGAACGAGATGTTGCTCAACCCGGCCACGTTGTGCACCTCCGGACCGTAAGTATCCCGAATCGCCCGGCAAGCTTCAAAGAATCCGTTGCCGTTATTCCCGTCGACAGATATGGGAAACACCAAGGGATCTATGTGAATATCAGAAATCGCCAGTCCCGCGTTCTGAAGCTTCGGCATCAGCAGTCCGAGATTGGCCATGCGCCCTTCTGTCGTGGAGGGCAGTTCTTTCTCCCCGGCGGCTGATGCAATTACAACCGCCTCGAATTCCTCGGCAACCGGTATGGCGTCCAGGCGTTCCAGAGAAACTGAGTTCACCATGGGGCGCGCGCGGGATGAATCGCATGCCTCCAGGCCAGCCTTGAGGATCTGCATATTGGACGAGTCAACGCTGACAGGGAGACCGCTGGCCTTCTGGACGACGTCGATGGTCCATGCCATAAGCTTGACGCGTTCATCAACCTCCGTGCTGAATTCGTCGACGTTGACGTCGAGGTACGTAGCGCCATTAGCTTCCTGACGGGACGCCAGGTGACTCAGGTAGTCAACGGCTGCTGCCTTTCCTGCATCATCCCCGTAGTTGCCTTGCCAGAGCGCTACAGCACAGTGCTTAACCTTGCCGGCTTCCCAGTCTGCATTCTGCGTAAACGACTCCGGAACCGGAAGCTGCCGCGTCTCACCATCGACGGTGTATTCTATGACGTATCCGCCGTCGCCCTCCTTGCAGAACTTTCCCCCGACCTTGTATATCCTCGTGCAGTGGATGTTTTCGCCAACTGCGATGAACTCTGAGATGTTCATTCTGGAATAGCTCCATATCCGTTTGCCAAAGGTTCGCCTCTTTGGCTTGCCTTCAGGGTGCTGCGCTTCTTCAAAACTGCTTGCACATACTTGTCCCGCGACGGGCGCATGTCAACCAGCAAAACGCTATAGAGGAATCAGTTACCGAGCTTACTGCCGAGTTTCATAGACACACTTTGTCTCAACTCTCCCCGTAGCTGGATTCGTTAGAATTCCGACAGGCGCAAAACCGGCACCCGTTTGGGCAGGTCTGAATCCTAACGGATTCAGCTACGGGAGGGAGAACCAGGAGTGGGAATGGTGTTCGCAGGGTAAAGGGGATCCGTCGCGCGGTTTTATGACGGACGCCTTGGACGAAAACGACCGCGCTCCTGCTCAGACTGTGCTTCTACAGTGTACCGTGCGTGCGGCAGGGCCTTGAGACGTGCCCTCGGGATTGTTTTTCCCGTCATCTCACATATGCCATAGGTATTGCTTTCAATCCGTATGATGGCTTCATCAATCTCTCTAATAAGATCCTGTTCGCTTCCTGCTACGCTCAAGGCGAAGTCATGATCGAAGCTGTTCTCGTCTTCATCGTCCGGCCTGACCGGCTTAAGGCTATCTTTGGTAAGGAAGGAGAAATTCCCGGTCGCGCTGGCTCGCAGCGAAAGCAGCTGAGCCCTGAACACACTGATTTCTTCAGGCGAAAGGCGGCCGTTCCCGCCACTCGCATTTACGTTGTCGGAACCGGTTGATGATCTGTCTGCATCAGTAGGCATGTTGCCGCAATCTCCATATCGGGTTTTAAAGAAGACGGGAATCTATCAAAGGCAAGCGACGGGGCAAAGTTTTTTTGCGAGTGCTACGGCAGGAAGTTCTTCTTCTTGAGTTTTTCCGGCAGGTAGGTTTCCTGCACGAAGTTCAATCCGTGCTTTGCAAACGCCTGTTGTTCAATACGAACGCCCATCTTGAGCATCTCTTCCAGGGTCTTCTGCCATTCCTTGTGATGCCTTATGAACGGATCGTTTCTCAGTGCATCCTTGGCGCGCTTGATGTCTACCGGCTCCAGCGGATGCGTGGCATCTTCCAGGTTGTAGTCAATTATGTCCTGTGGAGTTACTCCCAGGTAGCGGGCTCTCGGAACACAGAAATAGCGGTTGATATGTGCCGCCTGGCCGGATCCCACCTTCAGTGTCCTGTAGATGTTACAGTAGCCGTAGGGATCACCATCGGTGAAAGCTACAACTGGTATGTTCTTGTCGTCCGACAGCCTGCGGATAAACCTGCGGCATGCACGGGTCGGCACGCCGCTCATCGAGACAAGAATGGCGTTTATTTTCTCGTAAAAGAGATGGTGTACAAGCCTCTGGAAAAGAGATGCGGTTTCTATGACCAGTATCATGTCTGCTTTGCATTCGAATTCAAGCTGTTCGACTCGCGACGGAACACTCCAGGCGCCCGTGCCCAGCTTCGCGCAATTGATGCGCACCCTTTCCCCTGTCGCCGGGTTGCGGTCTATCACCGTCAGCGGGCCGGCAACGTCTCCACCCCGCTCTTCGGGAATGTACCCAAGCTGTTCCCGGTTGACGCCCAGCATGGCTTCCATGTCGTCCAACAGGCTGTCGCTTTCGGGTTGCTGTTCAAAGCGGCATTCTCCCCAGCTTTTGCTGTTATAGTAGATCTCGCGTTTTCCGGCGATGTCGTCTTTGTCCAGGAGATCACGTTTCGTCGTCGCCATCAGGCGCATGGACTGGGCAAACGTTTTAACAGTGTTGTACTTGAGGGTTCGTACGGATGTCTTCCCCTTGATTTCGAAATGGCCCTTCCGGGGATCATACTTAACGTTGGAAAGAGACCGTACGGGGAACTTCATGTGCGGCTTCTTCTTGAGTTTCACGATGTCTCGATAGACCTGCTTTCCGGCGGCCAGGATTCTCTTCGCAGCCTCTTCTTTCGTTACGAGCTTTCTGTCGGATGCCCCGGTCTTTGCCGGGCGTTTTGTTTTGGGCGAGTTCTGTTTGGTTTTACGGGGCATTACTTCTCCAAGTGAGTACGTTCCAGAAGTTTGTGCAGGTTGTCCACGACTGCTTTCTCCTGCCTGTCGCTAAGCTCAAGAATCTCCTTCAACCCGAGAGCAAGGTGTGGAACGTAAAGGGTCATGTACTGCTGTTTGCGCTCGATCTCTGCTTCACGATGACGGCGCCTCAGGTATACAGAAAGGCGACGCCCGCATTCCTGGAGAGCAAAAGTGATTTCCTTTATAATCTCGGGGTAATGAGCAACGGCTTCCTTGCTTTCGCTCGTAAACGGAACCCACACGCTGGCCATGTGTATCATCACAACCATCGGACCGACGGGGAGACTTCCGCGCGGCTGCGTGAGCCCATAGCTGCGCCACTTGACTCCGCTGACCGCCTTGGTTATTGCACATGCGCCGTTCATGTACAGAAGAGGCACACGGTTGGCGAAACGCATGACCCGGACAGGATCTTCGGCCCCCAGGTCGGCATTCTCACCCGGGCGGGCGTATGCCAGGCCCACTTCCACCTGGAACGGGTTGCCGCGGTACACTGTTGGAGAGCGGGTCACCGCAGTGTAAAAAGCCGCTACGATCTCCTTCTTGAGACCAGCCACTATCTGCTCCTCGCCTATGGGGGAGAGGCAATCCGTTGGCGGGCGCATGAGTTTCGTCTGGCTGATTGCCTGAAATAGCGCCTCGCTCTCGCGGTGGGCAATGCGCGTGGGACGGGCCTTCGGATTCAGGCCGGCGGCCTCGCATATTTTCAGCGCCATGTTGCTGCTTACGCGTGAGAAATCGTGATTCAGTGCAGCGCGAAGAGTCCGGGCCGACGTGTCTTTGAGCATTTGCATCAGCAGTCCCAGCTCAACACCGTGAGGGTGCGGTTTGATCTCTCCCGGTGGTCTTGGGAGTTGTTTGTTAACGCGCTGAAAAGTCGTCCATGGTTTCTCGTTGGTTTCTTCCTCTTCCAGATTCCCGGCTTCCTCTTTGGGCCCCGCCTTCCCTTTCGCCAGCAGTGTGACCCGGTAATGCAGGGTCAGGTGCGGATTCACCACAGCGGTTTGCCGGAGGTATTCGTCAACGGAGAGACGCCCGCGAACATAGGATGCTTCCATCTCTATCGACACGCATGTGCCATGCCGCGACGTAACCGTTCTGCCGGGGATCCCATCATCACGTGTTGGGGAAAACTCCGGGCGCCAGTCTACCTGTTCGTCCTTCAGAATTGTCGGCTTGTTCTTTCGCGCGTCGATTTGAACATGAATGCTGTGAGCCGCGCGTCCACTCTTGGTGCGCGAAAGGATACAGGTGGAACTGCCGGTGGTGAGTTGCCCGTACATGCCCGCGGCACTTATCCCTATTCCCTGCTGCCCCCTGGACATCCGGAGACGGTGGAACTTGGATCCGTATAGCAGCTTGGCGAAGATCTTCGGTATCTGGGAGCGAACAATGCCGGGGCCGTTGTCCGTTACCGAGATCTTGAACCTGCTGTCACCTGTCTGGACAATATCCACGCTGACCTCGGGAACGATGCCGGCCTCTTCGCAGGCATCAAGCGCGTTATCAACGGCTTCCTTTACCGTAGTCAGAAGAGCTTTTCTAGGGTTGTCAAACCCCAGTAAATGCCGGTTCTTGAGAAAAAACTCTGATACAGATATCTCGCGTTGTTTCTTGGCGAGGGATTCTGCCGTTTCCTTGGTTGGTATCTGTTTAGCCATTGGGAAATATGAGTTTATTTGGCATAGGAATTCAAGCCGTAAGTCTAAACGAAGACCATTAGCTCTCGTCTTCAGGCGGAAGGTCCCTGGCGTGCGCGTCATAGAGGTAGGTCATGTTGCGCACGTAGGTGCGCTTTTCGCTGTACGGCGCGGGGAAGAAACTGCCCTTGAAGCCGGCAATAACCAGGTTTCGGAACTGGCGTCGGGTTACCGGCATGTGCCTTGCGACGAGGGCAAGTTCCTGGCTCACGGTGGTGTGAGAAACCAAGCGGTTGTCGGTACATATTGATATCGAGAGATCATGTTCCAGCATTCGGTGGAGGGGGTGTTCGGGGAACGTGGATATGGACGGTATCGTTTGCAGATTGCTGGTAAGACATACTTCCATCGTTATTCGCTGGCTGGCAATGTACTCGGCAAGCCGCTGGATATAATCCTCCGGATTCTTGATGCTTCTGTTCTTAATCATTTTCGTGGAGAAAAGGAATGTTCCGTGGCCAATACGGTTTGCGTGGCATTCGGTGATCGCCTGGAAAATAGATTCCGGGCCGTAGGCCTCTCCGGCATGCACTGTCTTCTTCATGAAATGGCTGTGAGCGTATTGGTAAGCTCTCGTGTGGTAAGCGGCCGGATAACCGGCTTCCTCTCCTGCCAGGTCGAAGCCCACAACCGGCAAACCTTCCTGGTCCCTCGCAGCCACAGTAAGTCGCGCCATTTCGTGAGAAGCAATAGACACCAACTCCTTTTTCGAAGTTCCGGGGAGAACACTTGTGAGTTTGGAAAAATATGGACCCATGTTCCTGTTGAAAGTGCGCATGGCGCACACGATGATCCCAAAGACAAACGGGAGATCTTCTCCCTCTCTGACCTCCGGACGACTATTGTGGGCCCTGCCGGCCCGTTCGAGACCTGAACCAACTGCACGGATAACATCTTTTGTGTCCACGCCGTTGCGAACATGAAGCTGCGGAGCGAAACGCACCTCTATATATCTCACGCCTTCCGCAATGCTGTCCTCGGCCAGCTCACAAGCAACACGCTCGATGCTCTCGGCATCCTGAAGAACCGCGGTGGTAAACATGAAACCGCGGAGGTATTCCTTTAAGCTGGCATAGCTGCTCTTGAACACCGTCTCCTGAAGACCCGCCTCTTCATAGGATGGAAGCTTAACGCCCTGGGCCCTGGCGAGTTCTATCAAGGTCGAAAGGCGCAAGGATCCGTCCAGATGAAGGTGAAGATCCGTCTTCGGAATTGCCTTTATGAATTCGTCCGTAACTATCGGTTTCATTCTCCTGAACCCTCTCTCTTGTTGGGATTATGGTTATAGTGAGATGTCCTGTCGACAGCAAACCTTGCAGGGCGTAACCGATTAAATGCCTGCGTTCGGCGGCAAAATCAATTGACACTGCTGATCCGCGCAGTACAGAATTACGTGAGGTCATGGTATATTACGTGTCACGACCTTCGTGGGGTAGACTTACCAGGCATCGTGTTCAATAGAACCAACAGGATTGCACTGCCAATGAATCCCGAACCGAACAGAGAGAATACAGGCGGCAAGTCGCCTGACTCTGCTAACGGCCCGAACGGGTCCAGCGCTGCCGGCGGCCAGGCAGTTGAACCCCTCCACAGGCAGTTGTCCAAATCTTTACCCAGGGCAGTAGCTTCCAGTGCCAGGAAAAACCACCGCCTGGCCGAGGCGATGCGGCCCGTTGTCGAGAAATCAATAAAGATAAGCACGGATGCAGATTCATCCGTCCTTGTTGACGCTCTCGTCAGGGTCATTGGCCCGGCATTGCGGCGCTAGGTTGTGGACGGAATTGGACGCCTTGTGCTGCGGCTGAATCGTTTCCTTCTGGTTTCTATTTCCCCACGCGGAATTGCATGGCGCATTCATGCTCTCCGGGCCGGCAGAACTTTTCGTGACGTTGTTAGGGAACGAACGCACGCCAGACGTGTGAAGCAGGTATTTCTGATTCATCGCCGAACAGGGCTTTTGCTGGAGCTGGCGCGGCGCCAGGATGTGACAGCGCTTGACGGTGATATGGTTTCGGCGATGCTCACGGCCATACAGGATTTTGTCCACGACTCTTTCTCGGTGAAGAACGGTGAAAGGCTGGAGAGCATCCAGGTTGGCGGAACAACCGTTTGGCTTGAACAGGGGCGGCTGGCGGTCCTGGCGGCAATAGTGGATGGTGACGCGCCCGGAGAACTGCGACAGAACTTCAAGGACACGCTGGAGACGGTGCAGTCTGAGTTTTCCCAGGAGCTCGCCGCTTTCAATGGCGATGCTTCCGCTTTCGAGCCTGCAAAATTGTACCTGGAGGCTTGCGTCCGGACCCGGCTGCGCGATGCAGGCGAGAAACTCCTTCCCGTAACATGGTTTGTGCTGACGGCTCCTCTTCTGGTGCTCGCCGTACTGGGGTATTTCAAATTGAGAGAGTCGATGACCTGGAAAGCCTACGTGTTCGAGATCGCGGAACAGCCCGGTATCGTTGTTGTCGATCACGGTCGACGCGACGGCAAGTTCTATATCACCGGCCTGCGCGACCCCATGGCGCTTGACCCGGTCGCCATGTTGACGGCCATTGGTTTCGATGAGCGAGATGTTCTCAGCGACTGGGAGACCTACCAGGCTCTGAAGCCCGATCTTGCGCTGGCAAGAGCGAGGCAGCTCCTGAACCCGCCCGAAACTGTTACCCTGAGAATGGAAGGCGACGTTCTACAGGCGATAGGCTCAGCTCCCCGCTGGTGGATCGAGGATGCTTCCAAGCTCACCAAGTCGCTGGTGGGCATATCCCAGTTTGAAACAGATCGACTCACAGATAGTGAGATCACGGCATCTGCGACATGGGATACATATATCGGTTCGCTCAATTCCAGGCCCGGCATTGTTGTCGTGAGTCATGGCCGTGAGTTCGGTAGATATCACATATCCGGTCTTCGAGATCCCCTGGCGGATGATCCCATGATTCTGTTGAAAGAAACGGGAATAGAGCCTTCAAAAGTCACTGCCAAGTGGTCGCCGTACCGCGCACTCGATCCGCCCCTTGTGCTTGCCCGCGCCATTGAAACCCTGGATCCACCGGGTACCGTTACTCTCGGGTTGCAGGACGGCGTATTGGTATTTAAGGGGAAAGCTTCTCACCGCTGGATTGTGAGGGCTACGATGCTGACGCGGTGTATGGCAGGCATTGGCAAAATCGACACCTCGGACCTGTTGGATGACGATATGACCCGATTCACTAAGGCACAAGCCGAGGTCGAATCTATGATTTTCCGCTACCTCGATACGGGAACAGATCTGTGGCGCGGCCAAAGCGGGAAGATGAATCGTTTGATCGCCCTTCTGTCACAAGTATCCTCACAGGCGAGGCAGATGGGCCTGTACTACGAAATCGAACTCCGGGGTCACGCCTCCGACACCCGTGATGCCGACGCAAACATGATGGCCAGTTCAGCGATTGCCAGGCGCTTCCTTGAGATCCTTCAACGGCAGAACGTAGAAATCCACCGCCTTACCGTATATCCCGCCGGCTCCAAAATACCGGATCTCCCGCAAGGCTCAAAGGAAAGCGTGCCCAAGCGGTGCGTCTCGTTCAAAATCGTTTTTTTTGAGAACTGATCCGGGCGCGACAATTGTCTCTCGACCGTCTCACAGAAACAATATGTCCAGAGACAACACCCGAGACAACTTCGCCCCCGGCCACAGCGTCTTTTTTCTTTTGAGCACCCAAAACGCTCGCATGCAACCACTTGGGTTCCTTTCGCGGAACTTGCAACGGCCTGGTCCATCGTTGGCACGCTTCGTGCAATATAGCTAAACGACCCCGACTGGTTTGGTACGAGAGGATCACATTTAAACGGAATAGAGATTTCCCTAGAGGAAACGAAAATTCCCACGGTCTAATGAAACCCTACTGGTTGACGGCCAACCGAACGACAACGGCCAGGTAGCCTCAGCGCTACCTGGCTTTGTTGTTTCCTCATCAGGATTCCGGCATCCGGACCTCCACAATCCCGGCTGAAGCCGGGGAAGAGCTATCCGACTGAAGCCGCGGTCCGCGAGACCGCTGACCCTCCCAATTCTCGCGCAAAGTCATGCCCATCGGCGGGAGGGACGCCGGCCCCGGCGTCCGAAGTCCATTTGGGTAACAATCCGTCAATCCCCGCGTCTGCTTCTTTAGGCCGATTCCAGTGCCCACGTCGCAGCTGCGCTGCAAGTGGCAAGCCAATGCCAAACGCTCTCGCTACTGAAAAGTGCCCACTGCGGTAAATGCTCTTCTTTAATTGTGCTTGACCACAAAACCGGGTAAAAAAGTGGAAGAAACGCCGATGGGTAGACGTCTGTATAGGGAAAAGGAAAGGTGGTTCTCATGAAAGACAAGATGCTTGCCGGGTGGG
>PVBE011924013.1_pt1 | contig 11007 bp, 10 predicted proteins | sample 1631181 | NCBI WGS metagenome assembly PVBE01 (sample SAMN08397723, study PRJNA350692) | Marine metagenome, whole genome shotgun sequencing project. | isolation source: water | place: Pacific Ocean | collected 2012-04 | reverse complement strand
GCACGCGCTCGCGGAGATCAATCGAATAGGGACGTGTCATCACATACCTCAAGGCAAGCCGATCCAATGCCTTAAGGGAATCACAATCCAACAAAAACAGGAATCCCTTTCGATTCCGTCAGATCGATAAACGCTCTAGTTAGAGCGGCAGACCGACGGGCATGCCGGATCGCACCGAGTGGGCGACGGCGTCGGTCCATTCCATGTATTTGACGGCGGTATGGAAATCGGTGTGGGTGACCGGCTCCAGGCCTCGAATGGCGTTGATGAACTCCTCCTCGACGCGCCAGTCGCCCTGCTTTTCAGGAGGGATTTCGACGGCGGCGAGGCCGTCCCCGCCGCGCCTGCCGGCATAGAGCCGCATCGGCTCGGATTTGGTTTGCAGCAGGCGGAGCGTGCCCTCGGTGCCGAAGATCGAGATATCGGCCTCGGCCGGTGCGTGGCCGACGACGGTGGAGACGTTGAAGCGCATCTGACCGCCTTGCTCCATCTCGCCGACGACGTCGATATGGTCGGGAATGCTCATCGCCATGCGCCGGCCCTCGCCGTCCAGGCGGTGCGGCACGACCGCCTGGCCGATCGCGAAGACATTCCGGGCCGGGCCCAACCAGCGCATCACCGCCTCGTACCAGATCCCCATCGACATGACGTTGTTGCCGGAGAGATCGCGGTCCTGGCGCCAGTGTGGCGGCGAATTCGGGTTGGGAAAATCGCTGCCGGCGGTGATCCGGGCGTCGATGGCGATCAGCTCGCCGATCTCGCCGGCGCCGACCATCTCGATGATGGTGCGGTCGAAAGCCAGCGTGTGGGGCGCCGGCACGATCTGCGCGATCGAGCGCGGGTTCTGGCGCGATGCCGCCAGCATCTCGTGCGCCTCGGCGGAATTCAGCGCCATTCTGGCTTCGCAGAGAACGTGCTTGCCGTATTCCAGGGCGGCGATCGTAATCGGCGCGTGCATGTAGGGCCAGGTGCCGATGCAGACCGCGTCGATGCTCTCGTCCTCGACGATCTCCATCCAGTCGCCAGCGACCTGAGCGATGGCGAACTCGTCCGCCGCCCGCTGGCCGGATTCGATCGATCGATTGGCCACCGCAGCCAGCTCGACGCCATCCTGTGCCAGCAGCCCCGGTATGTGCCTGAGCCGCGTGTTGCCGCCGGCACCGATCAGGCCGACGCGAATTGGGCTGTCCGTCATCTCGCTTCACTCCTCTCTATGCATGCTATTCGTTGGTTGCGGTGGAACCGTCGCCTTAGAGCACGGTCTCCGCCAGCACGTCCATTAGCTCGAACAATATGTTGGCGCCGACCCGCGCGGTACCGCCCAGCGGGTCCAGCGGCGGCGCCACCTCGACCATATCGGCACCGACGACGTCGAGGCCGCGCAGGCCGCGGATCATCACCTGAGCGTCGCGGACCGAGTAGCCGCCGACCTCCGGCGCGCCGGTGCCGGGGGCGTAGGCCGGGTCGAGCGCGTCGACGTCGAAACTGAGGTAGACCGGGCCATCGCCGACGACGCGCCTGGCCAGGGCGACGACGGCCTGGTTGCCGAGCTCGAAATACTCGTCGATGGTGACGACGCGAATGCCGCTCTGGCGCGCGAAGGTCAGATCGTCGGCGGAATATTGCGAGCCCCGAATGCCGATCTGGATGGTGCGCTCCGGCGCCAGCAGGCCCTCCTCGATGGCGCGCCGGAAGGGCGTGCCGTTATCGTAGGGGTCGTCGAAAACGGTGTCGTAGGTGTCCGAGTGGGCGTCGAAATGCACCATGCCGACGGGCCGCTCCCTGGCCACTGCGCGCAGAATCGGCAGGCTGACCAGATGGTCGCCGCCGACCGAAAGCGGCTTCGCGCCGGCGGCGACGATCCGGGCCATGAAGGCCTCGATGCGCGCCAGGCTATCGGCCTGATTGATCGGATTTATGGGAACGTCGCCCAAGTCCGCCGCCCGGCAGATCCGAAAGGGCGAGCGTTCGCTGGTCGGGTGAAAGGGCCGGATGTGGGCATGGCTCATCTCGCGCACCTGCCTCGGGCCGTGGCGGGCACCGTTCTTGTTGGTCATGCCGCCGTCGAAGGGAACACCGGCGATGGCGACGTCCAGTCCCTCGGCCGAGGGCTGGTGGGGCAAGCGGAAAAAGGTGGTGATGCCGGCGAAACGCGGCATCGCCAGCAGGTTGTCGGGGCCGCTGTCGGCGCCCTGTGGTTCGTCCATGTCGCGAGTTCCTCCCGTGCCCTCTTGGGCATTATTCCTTGCGCAGCAGAAAGACCGCCTGTTCGCCGAACAGATTGGCGAGGCGAAGCCGGTCTCCCAGCGGCGAGGCGGTGCCGGTATGGGTCAGCGCGATGCCGCGCTCGATGGCGATGCCAAGCTCGCCGCAAAGCGCGACGAAATCGCGGATCGTGCAGTGGTGGATATTGGGGGTATCGTACCAGGCATAGGGCAGGGTCTCCGTGGCCGGCATCTTGCCCGAGACCATCAGCTGCCAACGCACCCGCCAATAGCCGAAATTGGGAAAGGAGACGATGGCCCTTCGGCCGATCCGCAAAAGCTCGCCCAAGACGACACGGGGGTTGCGTGTCGCTTGCAGGGTCTGGCTCAGGATCACGTAGTCGAAGGCCTTGTCCGGATAGTCGACCAAGTCCCTGTCCGCGTCGCCCTGGATCACCGAAAGCCCGCGTCGGACGCAGGCGTTGACGCCGCGCTGGCTGATCTCGACGCCGCGGCCGTCGACCTCGCGCTCGTCGGTCAAGAGATGCAACAGCCCGCCGTCACCGCAACCGACGTCGAGGACCCGGCTGCCGACCTCGATCATGCCCGCGACCAGCAGCAGGTCGACCCGAATGTCGCTGCTGCGAGTTGTTCTGACGACCCGGTCCATGGCCGCTACAGGCCCCGCTTGGTCGCCACGCCGTCTAGAAAGGCGCGCATCGTGGTGAACAGTTCCGGCACGTCGAGGAGGAAGGAATCATGGCCGAGGTCGCTCTCGATCTCGACGAAGCTGACATCGGCGGCGACGGCGTTGAGGGCCCGCACGATCTCGCGGTTCTCCTCCGTCGGATAGAGCCAATCGCTGGTGAAAGAGACCAAGCACCAATGCGCCTTGGTCTCGCGAAACGCATTGGCGAGTACGTCGCCATGTTCGGAGGCGAGGTCGAAATAGTCCATCGCCCGGGTGATGTAGAGGTACGAATTGGCGTCGAAGCGATCGACGAAGGTCGAACCCTGATAGCGCAGATAGCTCTCGACCTGGAAGTCGGCCTCGAAGCCGTAGGAGAGCCGCTCGCGGTTCTGCAGCCGGCGGCCGAACTTCCGATGCAGCGAGGCCTCGGAAAGATAGGTGATATGGGCCGTCATTCGGGCCACCGAAAGACCGGCCCGAGGCGTCGTGTCGAAACGATAATACTCGCCGCCGCGCCAGTCGGGATCGGCCATGATCGCCTGCCTGCCGACCTCGTGAAAGGCGATGTTCTGGGCCGTGTGCTTGGCGGCGGTGGCTACCGGCACGGCGGCGAAGACGCGCTCGGGATAGCTCGCCGCCCATTCCAGCACCTGCATCCCGCCCATCGAGCCGCCACTGATGCAAAACAGCGTCTCGATGCCCAGATGGTCGATCAGCATTGCCTGCAGGCGGACCATGTCGGCGATGGTGATGACCGGGAATTCCAGGCCCCAGGCGGTGCCGCTCGCCGGGTCGGTGCTGGCTGGCCCGGTGGTCCCCATGCAGCCGCCCAGAATGTTGGGGCAGACGACGAAATAGTTGTCGGTGTCGAATGGCTTGCCGGGTCCGACCATGAGGTTCCACCAGCCTTCCTTGCCGGTGATCGGGTGCTGGTTGGCGACATGTTGGTCGCCGGTCAGTGCGTGACAGAGCAGAACCGCATTGGATTTGTCGGCGTTGAGCCGACCGTAGGTCTGATAGGCGACGGTGACGGGCGAGAGGGTGGCGCCGCAGTCGAGCCGGAGCGGTGTCTCCGGGCCGAAGGTGACGACCTTGGAGGCGGGCCCGGCGGCGAGCGGGCCGTCCTCCAGGGTGGCTATCGTGACCGTATCGTCGTTCATCGGATTACGATACCAGAATGATCCCGCAAGCGGGCGGTGCCGAGCCGGCAGGCGATTGCTATGAAATGGCCTCGGTCCATGTCAACGTTTTCTTTGCTTTTGAGGGGCCTTCTGACTATACCTCGGGCCTCTGCCCCTGACCTCAGTATTCACAGTTGCCCGACAGATGTCCCCCGATTCCCCCGACCTTGAGCGAGTGCGCCGCGAGATCGATGCGATCGACGATGCTCTGCACGACGCTCTGATGCGTCGCGCGGCACTGATCGGCGAGATCTTCAAAGCCAAGAGCGACGCGCAGCGTGCCGGCTCGGCCATGCGGCCCTCCCGCGAGGCGCGAATCTTGCGGCGGATCGCCGCGCGTCACGTCGGCGATCTGCCGCTCGAGGTGGTGTTCCGCATCTGGCGTGAGATGATCAACGCGGCGACCGCCATGCAGGGGCCGATTGCCGTCGCCGTCTGCGCGCCCGAGAAGTCGGCCGGATACTGGGATTTGGCGCGGAACCATTTCGGCGCCTCGACGCCGATGACGTTGCACGTGGCTCCCTCGGTGGTGCTGCGGAACGTCGTCGAGAGGCCCGGTACCATCGGCCTGTTGCCCGAGCCTCAGGACGAGGAGGCGGTGCCTTGGTGGCCATTGCTCGCCTCCGAGGCGCGCGGCGACGGCGTGCCCCGGATTATCTGGCGGTTGCCATTCTTCGCTTCGCCCTCCGGCCGTTTCGAGGAGCTGGGGGCGCTGGCGGTGGCCTGCATCGGACCCGAGCCGACGGGACAGGACGTCGCCGTCGCGGCGGTCGATTGCGATCTCGACGTCAGTCGCGGACGTCTGCTCGAGGCGATGGAGGTGGAAGGCCTGAACGCCAGGGTCGTCGCCACGCGCGAGGGCGAGGTGGCCCGGGGCCGCCTGCATCTGGTCCTGATCGACGATTTCGTCTACGAGGACGATCCGCGCATGGCGCGTCTGGTCGAGGCGATGGGTGACTCGCTCTATCGGGCGGTCGTCCTCGGCGCCTATCCCGCACCCATCTACGCCCCCGCCGCCGCCTGAGTGTTGGCTTCGAAAAGCAAGAGATCACCATGACCGGCCCCGTTCCAAAAGACGGAATCCTCGACATCGCGCCCTATGTGGGTGGCGATGCGACGGCGGAAGACGGCAGCAAGGCGATCAAGCTGTCGGCCAACGAATCACCGCTCGGGCCCAGCCCGCACGCCGTCGCCGCCTTCACCCGCGCCGCCGAGGATCTGCACCGCTACCCCGACGGTGGCGCCGACCGGTTGCGGGAGGCACTGGGCCGGGCCGCCGGCCTGGCACCAGAGAGAATCGTTTGCGGCAACGGCTCTGACGAGATTATCGGCCTCCTGATCCGGGCCTATGCCGGCCCCGGCGACGAGGTCCTGTATAGCCGCCACGGTTTCCTGATGTACAAGCTCGGCGCCATGGCGGCGGGTGCCATCCCGGTGACGGCGCCGGAGGAGAATTACACCGCCTCGGTGGACGCCCTGCTGGCTGCGGTCGGCGAGCGGACCCGGATGGTCTTCCTCGCCAACCCCAACAATCCGACCGGCACCTATCTGCCGGCCGCGGAGGTCGCGCGTCTGCATGCGGGCCTGCCGGACGATGTTCTCTTGGTTATCGATTCGGCCTATGCCGAATATGTCGGACGCAACGACTATTCGGCCGGTATCGAGCTGGTCGACGGGGCCCGAAACGTCGTCATGACCAGGACCTTCTCGAAGATCCACGGGCTGGCCGCGCTCCGCCTCGGCTGGGCCTATTGTCCGGCCGAGGTGGCGGCGATCTATCATCGCGTTCGCCCTCCCTTCAACGTCAACGCCGCGGCACAGGCGGCCGGTATCGCCGCGATCGAGGACCTGGCGCATGTCGACGCGGCCAGCCGGCACAACGAAGTCTGGCTGCCCTGGCTCGGCGACCAATTGGGGGCACTCGGCCTCGATGTGGTGCCGAGCGTCGGCAACTTCGTCGCCGTCGAATTCGACGAGAGCGGAGCGCGAACCGCCGATGCGGCGCTGGCCTTCCTGCAGCGCCGCGCCATTCTGCCGCGCAACATCGCCGCCTACGGCTTGCCCAATCACGTCCGCATCACTGTCGGTCTGGAGGACGAGAACCGGGCCGTGGTCGACGCCGTAGCGGAGTTCTTGGCGGCCGACAATGACTGAGAAAGCGGCCATTGGGACCCCGGGCCGGGTCGAACGGCTGGCGCTGATCGGCGTTGGCCTGATCGGGTCCTCGATCGCCCGCGCCGTGCGCCGCGGTAACCTGGCCGGCCACATCGCCGGCTGTACCCGCTCCGAGGCCTCGCGCGACAAGTGCCTGGAACTCGGTATCGTCGACAGCGCCCATCTCGACCCGGCCGAGTGCGTCGCCGGGGCCGACCTGGTGATCCTCTGCACCCATCTCGGCAGCTATCGGCAGGTCGTCGAGGCGATCCGCCCGGCCCTGAAGCCGGGCGCCATCCTCTCCGACGTCGGCTCGGCCAAGGCCTTCGTGTTGCGCGATCTGACGCCGCTGCTGCCGGAGGGCGTGCATCTGGTTCCGGGCCATCCGGTCTCCGGCACCGAGCATTCGGGACCGGCGGCGGGCTTCGCCGAGCTGTTCGACGATCGCTGGTGCATCCTGACGCCGAACGGCGAGAGCGATCCGGCGGCGGTGGAGCAAGTGGCGGCGTTCTGGCGCGCCATCGGCAGCAAGATCGAAATCATGGAAGCCGAGCACCACGATCTGGTGCTGGCGGTGACCTCGCACCTGCCGCATCTGATCGCCTACAACATCGTCGGCACCGCCTCCGACCTCGAAAGCGTGACCAGAAGCGAGGTCACCAAGTATTCCGCCGGCGGGTTTCGAGATTTCACCCGCATCGCCGCTTCCGATCCGGAGTTCTGGCGCGACGTCTTTCTGAACAACAAGGAGGCGGTGCTGGAAGTTCTCGGCCGCTTCACCGAGGATCTGATCGCCCTGCAGCGGATGATCCGCTGGGAGCAGGGCGACGGCCTGCAGGATCTCTTCACCCGCACCCGGGACGTCCGTCGGCGCATCATTGCCGCCGGGCAGGAGACGGCGGCGCCGGACTTTGGCCGTCGGAGCGGAGGAGAGGACTGAGCCGGGCGAGCGCCACCGGCCCCAACCGGACCAGGCCGTCCTGCAGCACCAGCGGCACCGAGAGAACGCCGCCGCCCGCCGCCGCCAACAGGTCGAGCACGACCTTCGCGGCCTTTGCTTCGGCTGCCGACATCTCGCCCATCGCCACCAGGGCCTCGATCAGCTTGCCGTGGCCCCGGACCCGGGCCGTCAGAGCACCGATCAGGCGCATCTCGTTGTCGAGGCTGAGGGTCCCCGATGTCTCTATGTCGAGGTTGCCCCAGACCAGCTTGAAGCGGCGGAGCTCGGCGTTGCCGCCCGCATTGCGCCAGTGGGCGGCGATTTCGGCGATGCTGGCACCCGTCGACGGTGACCGGCCGTTCAGACTGGCCTCGAACATCGCCAGCGCCACCTCGGGCCCGAGGGCACCGAGGGCGGCACCGAGCGGCGAGTTTGGTTCGGCTTCGATACGACTTCGTTCCGCCTTGTAGACGAGCTGCCAAAGCATGTCGGCCCGGTCGCCGGGGCGGAGGTGGAGTTGCGCCCGCTCGGTCTGGAAGCGCGCCGCCGTCGCCGCTTCGGTGAGCGTGATCGATTCGAGATCGACGGCGAGCCGCGCCAAGCCGCCGTCGCCGGCTTCGATGCTGGCGAGGCCGTGTTCGACGGAATAGGCGAGGCGGCGGCGGTGGCCGGCCTCGTCGAAGGCGATCTCGCCATCGCCGGAGAGTTCGAGAATGAGGTGGCCAAAGTTCCAGGGCTGGACCACGCCGGCCAGCCGCTGTCCGCGCCAAGCCGGTGCCCCCAGCGCCGTCGGCGCCGCCAGCCTGGGTGCCTCCAGGGCGACGACGACGCGAAACGGGAAGCCGCGGGTCTCAAGGCTTCGGAAATCGACCTCGAAGCCCTCCGCCCGACGGCTCGCGACCCAATTGGCGAAGCCGAGCCTGACCCCGTTCTCGACCTGGAAATAGTAGACGACGTAACCGGCCGCGAGGGCGGCGACGGCGGCAAGCAGGAGAAGATAACGCATGGGCACCTTGGCGAGTGGCGGCGAAACCCTTATAGCTCGGCCTCGGACGGGCGGCTAGATCGAGGGGCCGGAGCGGGACCGACGATGGGTGGTGCGCGGGCGAACGGGGTGGCCTCGATCGAGGACATGTTGGCGCTGCCGGCCGGTGATCTCTGGGTCTTCGGCTACGGCTCGTTGATGTGGCGGCCCGACTTCGCCTTCGAGGCGGCGCATCTGGCCAAACTGCACGGCTATCACCGCGCTCTCTGCGTCTGGTCCTGGGTGCACCGGGGCACCGAGGCCGCGCCGGGCTTGGTGATGGGGCTGGACCTCGGCGGCTCCTGCGTCGGCCGAGCCTATCGGGTCGCCGCGGCCGAGCGTGCCTCGGTACTCGACAAGCTGCGGGCCCGAGAAATGGCGACGCCCGTCTACCGGCCGCACCACGGCAGATTTCGAATGGACGGGACGGAGGCCACCGGCCTGGTCTTCACCGTCGACCGAGCACACCCCCAATACGCCGGCAAACTGGTGCCGGCCGAGGCGGCGGCGGTGGTCCGGGACGCGGTCGGCGGCAGCGGCGCCAACCCGGAATACCTCGCCAACATGACCGCCCATCTCGGCCAACTCGGCATCGTCGACCGTCATCTGGAAGCCGTGCACGCCCTGGTGGAGGCGGGCGGCGGATAGAGTGTCGCCCGTTCAATCCGTCGTCGACAGCGCTCTGATGTGCCTCTTCAGGATGGCGAGGGCGGGACCCGGCGCCCGTTCCGCCAACAGCCCGGCGGCGAACAACAGATAGGAGTCGTCCAAATAGTAGGCCGGCCCCTTCGGGCGTAGGGAAAGCGGATCGGGGAGATCGTCCACCACGGCGGAGAGGATGTCTTTCGGATAGCGACCGTGCTTGAAGACGCCGCCGGTGCCGATGACGCTGGCGATATCGGTCAAATCCTTGCCGCGCTGGAAGTACACCGTCCCGGTGGCCGTATGGTAGGACTCCAGCGTGCCGGCGTGCCGCTTCGTCGCCAGCGATACGGCGTGGCGGGCGATCGCTGCGTCGATGCGGAATTCGAGCTCGTCCTCGGGCAGGAAATCCGTGCGCGCGACCCTGTTTTGGATGCGGGCGCGAAGATCGTCGGCGCTGGTCCGGTCCGTCGCCATCTCCGGCCCGATGCGAGCGATCGTCGCCAACAGGTCTTCCTCGCCGACCAGGTCGAGAATATGCGAGGCGTTGTAGCGGAGGCCGAGATCGCCCTCGACGGTTCGATGTGCGAAGGGTGCCGGCAATCCCTTCGGTACGATATCGCCGCGCCCGCTGGCGCCGACGGCCAGGGAATCGATATCGGTGGTGGCGCCGCCGATATCCACCACCAGATGTTCGCCGATGCCGGCGACCCCGCCGTGACCGTTGGCGAGCAGCGTCGCGCCCCGCAACACGGCCAGGGGCGTCGGGATAATGTCGTCGTCGAGAAACGCCTTGGCTTTGTCGAGCCCCTTGCCGTGAACGATGCGTTCGATGAAGACTTCGCGGATGGCGCCGTGGGCCGGATCGATGTTGAGTTGGTTGAGTTCCGGCATCACGTTTTCCGTGACGACGGTGGGCTTGCCCGCTTCGCGGAGGATCGCTTCGGCTTCGTCGGCGGCTGTCTTGTTTCCCGCCAAGACGATGGGGCAGTCGATCTCGATCATCGCTAGAAGCCGCGCGTTGTGCAGCAGGGCCTCGCTGTTGCCGCCGTCCGTGCCGCCGGCGAGAAGCACGAGGTCGGGTCGGTGCTCGCTGATGTCCTTTCCCTCCCGGGCGCTCATTTTGTTCGAATAGACGGCGATCACCTTGCCGCCGGCACCGTAGGCGGCCCGCTTGGCGGCCTCGGTCGTCAGGCGGGAGACCAGACCGATCGCGGCGATCCGCAAGCCGCCAGCGGCACTGCTGGACGCCAGCCTCAGCGCGAAGTCCCCGTCGCGCAGCTTCGCCTCTTCCTTCAGGCTCTCATAGGCGGTGCGCAAGCCGACGTTGATGTCGCTGTCGCTGTCGACCGTGCTGGGCGCCTGGCTGAGCCCGACCAGTTCCTGGTTTTCCAGATCGAGGGCCCGGACCTTGGTGAAGGTACTTCCGAAATCGATCAGCAGTGTTATCGGCATCTAGGCCCGCTGCTAGTGGATAGCGTCCACTAGGCTCATTCGGCGGCTTCGGACGGGACCAGGGGACGGGCGAGGAATTGGATGTCCGCGATCACGGTCTCCATGTCCGGGCGCCGCCCCGTGGCGGTCTCGACTTCGGCGAGCTTCGCTTCGTTGTATTCCCTCACCTCCTTGGGCAGGGGCATGTTTCCCGAGGTGAAATAGCGCAGCGCACCGGTTCGGTCCCGCACGGTCAAGACCTTGTTCTGGCATCCGGTCCAGGGCGAGAAGGTGCCGTCGAGGACGCCCATTTCAACCGCCTTCACCATGCCGTGCGTGACCTGGCCGTCGCCGAGTTCGATGGTCCGGTCGATGCTTGCGCGAACCTCGGCCTCCAACATCTCCATCTCGATCTCGAGCGCGCCGCCTTCGTCGAGGCGTTGCCCGGCCGAGACGTCGAGAATTTGTTTCACGATCTTCATCGAAGCCAGGTTGCCTTCCGGCCGGGGGATGGAAAAGGCCTCGTCGAGCGACTTGACGATCATCCAATCGACGCCGGCCAGGAGGCCGATCGTGGCTTGCAGGGAGACCAGCGCCGAGGTCCGCTCGATGTCGGCGGGCCACATTCCGAGAAACGGATAGCTGATCAGATAGGTCGTGACGTCGGTGAAGCCGAAGCGGTCCAAATATTCGCGCAGAAGTGCGTGCATGACCCGTAACGCAGCCGTGTCCTGTAT
>PVBE012006449.1_pt1 | contig 11008 bp, 10 predicted proteins | sample 1631181 | NCBI WGS metagenome assembly PVBE01 (sample SAMN08397723, study PRJNA350692) | Marine metagenome, whole genome shotgun sequencing project. | isolation source: water | place: Pacific Ocean | collected 2012-04 | reverse complement strand
TTCAGTATACGAACCAGGCCGTCGAGGTGATCATCAACGCCCAGAAACAGCGGGGCGAACTGAACCCCGATGGCTTCGATACGCAATGCCTGCCGGTGGTGCCGGCGCAAATCTACCAGGGCCTGATTAATGTCGGTATTTTCGTTGCCCTGCTCGTCGCGGCCCGCCACGTCAAACGGCCGGGCCGGCTGTTCGCACTCTTCATGATACTCTACGCCGCGGCCAGGTTCTTCAATGAATTCAACCGCGGCGATTATCTGACCTATCATTTCGGCCTGACCCCGGGCCAGGTGATTTGCCTCTTCGTGCTGCCCGCCGGTATCGCACTGTTCTGGCATCTCGGGCGCCGCAAGGCCAACGAAGACGTGCCGGCAACGGACTCAGGACATTAACCGACCAGCAAATCATGTCCCAGATTAACCAACTGATCGTCCCGGAAGAGGCCGCCGGCCTGCGTCTCGACCGCTTCCTGGCACTCTCTTTCGAGGAGTACTCCCGCAGCTACCTCACCCGCCTCATCGATCACGGCCGCGTTACCCGCAACGGCGCAACGACACGCAAACGCGACAATGTCGCTGCCGGCGATGAAGTCGCCGTCGACTGGCCGCCGCCGGAACAGCTGCAGCTCGACTCGGAAGCCATTGACCTGCCGATCCTGTTCGAGGACGAGGATGTCCTGGTCATCGACAAACCGGCCGACCTCGTCGTCCACCCCGGCGCCGGCACGCAGTCGGGCACCCTGGTCAACGCCCTGCTCGGATACGACCACGACAGTTTCACGGAAATGACCGACGACGCCGCGCGCCCCGGCATCGTCCACCGTCTCGACAAAGACACCTCCGGCGTCATGATCGTCGCCCGCAACCCGGTTGCCAGGGACCGCCTGAGCGCGGCGTTCGCCGAACGCCAGGTCGAAAAGATCTACCTGGCAATCACCGCCGGCGCCCCGGCCGCAGACAGCGGTGAAGCGCGTTCCCCCATCGGCCGACACCCTAAGCATCGCAAGAAAATGGCAGTCGTCGAACGCCACGGCAAGAACGCTGTTACCTCGTGGAAGGTCCTCTCTCGCAGCGCCGAGGCCGCCCTGCTGCAAGTGCAGCTGGAAACCGGGCGCACCCATCAGATCCGCGTCCACCTCGCCCATGAAGAGTTGCCGATTGTCGGTGACTATCTTTACGGCAGCAGCCGTTGCACGATCGAGGCACCGCGGCAAATGCTGCACGCATGGCGGCTCGGCATCCGCCATCCGCGCACCGGGGAACTGCTGGCGTTTGCCGCGCCGGTGCCCGACGATTTTACCGCCGTCGCACGCCGCCTGGGCCTTGAGCCGCCGGAATAAATTATGCAAGCAGCCATCGACCCGACTAAAGTAACCGGCCTCTTCGGCGGCACCTTCGACCCGGTCCACAACGGCCACGTCAACATCGTCACCGAAACCCTCGCCCGGACCGCCATCGAGCAGATCATCGTCATGCCGGCAGCAACTCCGCCGCATAAACTGGGCGCCGCAATCTCGCCTGGACCCGACCGCACCGCGATGCTGCACCTGGCGTTCGACACCCGGCCGGGCGTCATCATTTCGGAGCTCGAGCTGAACCGCGACGGGGTATCCTACACCTGCGATACCGCCGCACTGCTGCAGGCACAACTCGAACAGCAGCTGCACTTGATCATCGGTATGGACAGCCTCTGTGAACTGGCCACCTGGAAAGCGGCAGGGTCGCTCGTGCGCGACTACAGGTTCGTGATCTGCCGCCGCCCGGGCGTCGCACCGCCATCAGCAGAGGAGGTCGCCCGGCATTTCGATGCCGCCGCGGCCGCCGAACTCACCACGGCGATCATCGAGGCGCCGGAGATCGATGCAAGCTCCTCAGAACTGCGTGCCATGCTGCAATGCCGCGACAAAGCAGCAAACCACTTTTTACCTGCACCCGTGTTCGACTATATTAGCGCTCACGATTTATACCGCTGAAGGAGCAGTGTTTCCATGGAATCACGAGAGTTCGCCGACTGCTGCATCGAAATCTGCCAAGACCGCAAGGCGGAAAACGTCGCCTGCTACGACGTCAGAAAAACCTCCATCCTCACCGATTACTACGTCATCTGCAGCGGCAACTCCGACACCCATATCCGGGCGGTTATGAATCATCTGAGCAAGGCGTTCAAGGATCAGGGGATCCATCCGAGAAACGTCGACGGCGTCCCGATCAGCCATTGGATTGTCATGGATTACGGGGATGTCCTGATCCATATCTTCAGCTGCGAGACGCGCGAACATTATAAAATAGAAGCACTGCTGCAAGCCGATCAACTCATCTACGGCGAGCGTACAGTCGCTGAGGAACCGACCGAGAAACCGTGAATACTGCACCACCCCTCCTGCCGCTCGCCATCGCCGTCATCAGCCTGCTGCCGGGAACCACGGCACCGGCGCAGCAGCAACCGCTGCCGGCGGCACCGGAGAAACTCGTCGTCCTCTCCTACAACCTCAACAACTACGCCACCAGGCAGAGCCGGCGCGACGACAAGGCGTACGCCGCCACGGCCCGAATCATCGCGGCGGTCGATCCGGACATCATGGTCCTGTCCGAGATCGCCGGTGAAGCCGGCGTCGAGCGCTTGCAAGGTGACCTCGCCGCCGCCGGCCGCCACTATCCCTACGCCACCGTCGTCAACGCCGCAGACACCAACCGTAAACTCGCCGTACTCGCGCGCTTCGTGCCGGTGCGCGTCGCCCACGACACAACCTCGACCTACCAGATCAAGGAGCGGACGCAGCCGGTCAAGCGCGGCTTTGCCTACTGCGTTTTCAGGTTCGCCAACGACTACGAACTCCACATCGTCGGGGCGCATCTCAAGTCGAAAGTGTTCAACACACTTGGTCAGACCGACATGCGGCGCTACGAGGCACGGCAACTGCGCTATCACGTCGACACTATTCTCAAATCCGATGCAGGTGCCAACGTGCTCGTCGTCGGCGACCTCAACGACTCACCCGATTCCTCGTCGATCAACACACTGATGAAACGCCGCGCCGGCGCCGGCAAGCGCCTCTACGATCTGCGCCCAGTCGACGAAACGAAGGCCAGCTGGACCCACATCTGGTGGCGGGCTGATGCCTACAGCCGCCACGATTACACCCTGGCATCGTTCGGGCTGCTGCCGGAGGTCGACTTCGGGGGGTGCATCATTCCCACCTTTCCTGATTGGGCAACATCGTCGGACCACCGCCCGCTGATCACCGTCCTCCAACCCCGCAACCGGACGGCGCCGCAAGTGCTGAATCATTTCGAACGCTCGATCTTCATGCCCCCTTCCGCCGATGCCGAGGAACCGGCTGCCGGCACACGCAAACCGCAACGCGAGGATGACAAATGACTCCGAAAGCAGCAAAGCTCCGGCAGATTCTGGAACAACCCGACATCCTCGTGCTGCCCGGCGTCTACGATTGCGTCGGCGCCAAACTCGTCGAGCAGGCCGGATTCGACGCGGTCTTCACCAGCGGCTTCGGAGTCTCCGCCGCGGCCCTCGGCAAACCGGACTACGGATTCCTGACAGCCACCGAAATGATGTACGCGGCCAGCCGCATCACGGCCGCCGTCGAGATCCCGCTCGTCGCCGATATCGACACCGGCTACGGCAATCCACTGAATGTCTACCGCACCGTCACCGAGCTCGTGCGCCACGACATCGCCGGGTTCATTCTCGAGGACCAGGAGTGGCCAAAGAAATGCGGCCACTTCGCCGGCAAACGTGTCATCCCGATGGCCGAACACGTCGAGAAAGTGCGGGCCGCCGCGGAGGCCCGCGGCGACAGCGGCCTGGTGATGATCGGCCGGACCGACGCCCGCGCCCCTTGCGGCCTCGACGAGGCGATCGCCCGCGGCCACGCCTACTACGAAGCCGGTGCCGACATCGTCTTCATCGAGGCGCCGCAGAACATCGAGGATTTGCAGACCATCGCCGATGCATTCGAAGGCATCCCGCTGTTTGCCAACATGATCGAGGGCGGACGCACGCCCCTGTTGCCGGCCGAAAAACTCCAGGAGCTCGGGTGCAGGATCGTTGTCTATCCGCTTTCCGGACTGTTCAGCGCCGCCGCCGTCATCGGCGCCTGCCTGCAACATCTCCGCGAACATGGCACGACCGAGGGATTCGAAGGGCCGATCCTGAGCTTCAGCGAATTCGAGCAGGTCGTCGAGGTTGCCAAATACAGGGCACAGGAAGACCAGTTCGACCACACCGCGGAATAGGCGGTCGCGAACAACTTTCCCGCCGGTCTGCGGGTCGGCCAGGGTACCGCCGCCCATGGCCGGTTTCGGTAATCCCCGCGGCCACGTCACGGCCACAGCTGCCCGCTGCCGGATACCTGCCGTCCGGCGGCGGCGGCATGGTTATCGTCGGTTCTGACTGTAAGTTTCCAGCTGGGAACCGGAATATCACCTGTGCGAGGACACTATAGACCATGGCAAAGCCACCGAAAAACGCCATCTCCCCCACCCGCGCCGAAGACTACCCGGAGTGGTATCAGCAGGTCATCCGTGCCGCCGACCTCGCGGAACCTTCCCCCGTGCGCGGGTGCATGGTCATCAAGCCGTGGGGCTACAGCCTGTGGGAAAACATTCAGCGCGTCCTCGACCGCAAGTTCAGGGACACCGGCCATCGCAACGCCTATTTCCCGCTTTTCATCCCGAAGAGCTTCCTCGAAAAGGAGGCCGAACACGTCGAAGGCTTTGCCAAGGAGTGCGCCGTCGTCACCCATAATCGGCTTGAGAAAGGCCCCGACGGCGGCCTCGTGCCCGCCGGCGAACTCGAGGAGCCGCTGATTGTCCGGCCGACGTCCGAGACGATCATCGGCGCCATGTACGCCAAGTGGGTGCAATCCTACCGCGACCTGCCGATCCTCATCAATCAGTGGGCCAATGTCGTGCGCTGGGAAATGCGCACCCGCATGTTCCTGCGCACCAGCGAATTCCTTTGGCAGGAGGGCCACACCGCCCACGCCACCGGGGCAGAAGCGATGGAGGAAACCAGCCGCATGCTGGACGTCTATGCGGACTTTGCCGAAAACCACATGGCGATGCCCGTCATCAAGGGCGAAAAAACCGCCGCCGAACGCTTCCCGGGCGCCGTCAACACCTGGTCAATCGAGGCCATGATGCAGGACCGCAAAGCCCTGCAGGCCGGCACCTCCCACTTCCTTGGCCAGAACTTCGCCACCGCCTCCGGCATCAAGTACCTGAACGAACACGGCCGCGAGGAATTCGCCTGGACCACGTCCTGGGGCGTCTCGACCCGGCTGATCGGCGGCCTGCTGATGACCCACAGCGACGACGACGGCCTGCTGTTGCCGCCGCGCCTGGCGCCGGCGCACGTCGTCATCCTGCCGGTCATGCACAAGGAGGAAACCCGGGCCCAGGTCCTGCAATACTGCGAAAACCTCGCGGCTGAACTGCGCGGCGCCTCGTACGACGGACGCCCGGTCGAGGTCGAGCTCGATAGCCGCGACCTGCGTGGCGGCGAAAAGGTTTGGCACTGGATCAAGAACGGCATCCCCATCCGCCTGGAGGTCGGTCCACGCGACGTCGAGTCCGACGCCGTCTTCGCCGCCCGCCGTGACCGTTCGCACAAGGACAAGCAGTCCATACCGCGCGCCGAATTCATCGGCAGCGTCGCCGACATCCTGGCCGAGATCCAGGATGGACTGTTCGAACGTGCCGTCGAGTTTCGCGCCGCCAATACTGTCAACATCGACAGCAAGGACGAATTTTACGACTTCTTCACCCCGCAGAACCGGGACAAGCCCGAAATCCACGGTGGCTTCGCCATGTGTCACTGGAACGGCAAGGACGATGTCGAGGAGCAGCTCAAGAACGATCTCAACGTCACCATTCGCTGCATCCCCAACGACGCCGAAGCCGAAGCCGGCACCTGCGTCATCTCCGGCGAACCCAGCCAACGCCGCGTTATCTTCGCCAAATCCTATTAAGTTCGAAGGGCCGGATAGCGGCCCGCGGAATTACGGTTGCTCATTCCTTGTGCAGCCCGAGGATCCGCCGCGCCCAGAGAATCGTGGCACCCCCGTCACCCTGCTTCGACGCTTCACGCATGGCCTCCGTCGGCGGGTGGACAATTTTCCCGACGACGCGATTGAGCAGCTTGCGCACCTCGTCCTTGTCCTTGTCGGACAGATGATCGAGACGCGCCAGGGCGGCTTGGAACTCGTCCGTGGCAATCGCCTCGGCGTTCGCCCGGAAATCGCGGATCGTCGTGCCGGCGTTCGCGGCACGGCACTCATTCACATAGTCCGCCAGCGCCTTGTCAATGATCGCCTCGGCCCGTTCGATTTCGCTCTGCAGCCGGGCACGATTGCGATTGGCCACGCCTTGCAGGTCGTCGATGTTGTGTAAGTACACCTGCTCGATCTCACTGACGTCCGGATCGACATTGCGCGGGACACCGAGGTCGAAGACCAGCAGCGGCCGATCACGCCGGCCGATATGCGCCGCCGCAATGACGGACTCGTCAGTGCCGGCACAGGTTACGACAATGTCCGCCGCCGCCAGGCGCCCCGGCAACGACCCGAGATCTCCCAGTTCAATGCGTTTTTTTGCCGCCCAGGCGGTGCGCGCCTCCGGCTGGCGACTCAGCGCCGTAATGTTGCGGGCGCCGGCCTCACGCATTTCCTCCAGCGTCACCTCGGCAATGTCACCGGTCCCAACCACGACGATCGATGCCGACGCCAGATTATCGAAAACGGCCTGCGCCAGCTGCACGGCCGCACCGGGCACCGAGGCGCGGTACAACTTGAGCGCCGCGTCGGACCGCACCGTTTTCGCCACTTCGAGCGCTTTCTGGAACAGGACATTGAAGCAAGCCTGCGAAGCACCCGCGTGCCGCGCAATCTCATAAGAGCGCTTGACCTGATGATGAATCTGCGTTTCCCCGACAAGCATCGACTCGAGGCCGGAGACGACGCGAAACAGGTGGGCCGCCACCGCCGGACCCCGGTACTGGTATGCAAGGTCCTCAATTATCGACGGGGCCAGCTTATTGCCAACCGCGTTGAAGAAGTCCGCCACCGCCGGTTCGCGGTCAGCGACCCAGTAGAATTCGGTGCGGTTACAGGTCGACAATGCGACGATTTCCCTGAGCTCGAGGTCGGCGCGCAGCTTGGCCAACAGCGAATCAAGCTCATCCAGCTGAAAGGATATCTGCTCGCGCGTATCGACCTTCGCGGCATTGTGATCGACCCCAACCAGCCTCAGCGGGTCGATCAGCGGCGTCTCGCCCGGGGTGTCGCAGATTGATTGTGCAGCGGTATTCACAGTGATTAGTATGGATGAACGCCGCGATGCAACAGGGTACTGGCGAAAAATGCCAGCACCACGCAGACAAATCCCATCGTCCCGGCAACGACGACGGCGCGGTTACAAAAGCCACGGCTGCGACGCACCAGCCAACCGCAGGCGTAGCAGCCGAAGCCGATCAAGGTGAGCCAGACCGTGGGATCGTCGTGCCAGACGCCCGCGGCACGGCCGGCACCGGGAATGCCGACGACCCCCAGCACGATCGCTGCGGTAATCAGCAGCAGCCCCCAGCCGGTCGATGACATGTAGAACCTGTCGATACTGGTCAATGCCGGCCATGGCAGTCCGTCAGCCAACGGATCGTTCGACTTCAGTGATTGACTGCGCGTCAGGAACAACACGCCGGTCACGCAGGAGATCATCAAAACGGCATAGCCGATGACCATGAGAAAAATATGCATCGAGCGCAAGGCATCGATCTGTTCGGGATCCGGCCGAACGACCCACGGGAAAGCGAGTTGTCCAAGAGCAACCGCCGCCGCCAGCAGACACAGGGCCCCCACCGCCAGGCGCGGGGAACGGAAACGGCGACTGCTGGCAAAACAGATTCCCAGGACGGCCAGCACGACAACGGCCAACATGCCCCGGGCATCAAACAGCACGCAATAGGGGTACTCGATTCCAGCCCACAGCAGCCACGCCAGTTGCGTCGCCGCCGCGATGGCAGAAGCAATCCAGAACAGACGCAGGCTGCCCGGATGCTGTTGCTTCAGGCGGATGACGCCGAGAATTGCAGCCAGCCAGAGCAGGCCATGGGAGGTGAGCAGGAGGATGTTCATCGGTAGCCGGTTGTTACGCTGGATTTACACAGATATTATACAGCCGCAATTTCTCACGCACAACGGCTCGAGCAAACCGGCCGGGTCGGGCGCATATTACATGCCGTGATGCCGGTTCATCTTTACCGCCTTTGACCAATGACTACCCAGCGCTCCATCCGCCTTGGCAGCCGCGGCAGCGGCCTGGCACTCGCCCAGACCGAAGCCGTCGCCGCCGCCCTGTCCGGTCGAGGACACAGGACCGAGACCGTCGTCATCAGCACCCGCGGCGACCGCGACCTGACGAAGCCGTTGCCGGAGCTCGGCGGCAAAGGCGTATTTACCGAGGAACTCGAAGCGGCGCTGCGGACCGCCGACATCGACCTGGCCGTACACAGCCTTAAGGATCTGCCGGTCGACGACGTTCCCGGACTGCTGACCGCCGCCTGCCCGGAACGTGCCGACCCGCGCGACGTGCTGGTCAGCCGGAGCGGCGGCGGCCTCGCCGAACTGGCCGCCGGCGGACGCGTCGGCACGGGCAGTCTGCGGCGGATCGCCCAACTGCGAATCATCCGCCCGGATCTGGTGTCGGTACCGTTGCGCGGCAATATTGATACGCGCATTCGCAAAGGGCTCGATCCCGGTGGCGATTACGACGCCATCATTCTGGCGGCGGCCGGTCTGCACCGGCTCGGGCTGGAGACGCACATCACCGAATACCTGGCCGTCGAACAAATGCTGCCGGCACCCGGCCAGGGAGCAATCGGCATTCAATGCCGTGTCGACGACGAATGGATGAAATCTGAACTGCAAACAATCAACCACAACCCGACCCGCGCTGCGGTCACGGCGGAGCGCACCTTTCTGTCCGAGCTCGGTGGCGGCTGCCAACTGCCGCTCGGGGCCCTCGCAACGATCGACGGTGACGCCCTGACCTGCGACGGACTGGTCGCGGCAACCGATGGTGAGCGTGTCGTGCGCGTACGCGCCTCGGGCGCCACCGCAACACCTGAAGCTGTTGGCACCGAGTTGGCCCACCAGGCGATCGACGCGGGCGCCGGCGAAATCATCCGGGAGGCATCATGAATCTTCCACATCGACCACGACGGCTGCGACGCACACCGGCGCTGCGACGCATGCTGAGCGAAACAGCGTTGTCACCCGCTGATTTCATCACGCCGTTGTTCATCGTGCACGGCAACGACATCTCCAACCCGATCGCCTCCATGCCGGGAGTCGCCCAGTTGTCCGTCGACCGGGCCGTTGCGGAGTCCGCAAAAATCGCCGCCCTCGGCATTCCGGCCGTGTTGCTTTTCGGGTTGCCGGCAACGAAGGATGCGGTCGGCAAGGAAAACTTCGCCGACGACGGCATCATCCAGCAGGCGATCGGCGCCATCAAGGCGGCGGTGCCTGAACTGGTCGTCATTACCGACGTGTGCCTGTGCGAATATACCGACCACGGCCATTGCGGCGTGCTCGACGGCGAAGAGATCCTCAACGACGAGACCCTGGAAGTCCTGCAGCGTGTCGCCGTGTCGCACGCTGAGGCCGGCGCCGATGTTGTGGCGCCAAGCGGCATGATGGACAGTATGGTCGTTGCCATCCGCGACGCCCTCGACGGGGACGGGCACGAACAGGTCAGCATCCTGAGTTATGCCGTCAAATACGCCAGCGGCTTTTACGGCCCGTTCCGCGACGCGGCCGACGGTGCCCCGGCGTTCGGCGACCGCCGGAGTCACCAGATGGACCCGGCCAACGCCCGCGAAGCAATCCGCGAAGTGCTGCTGGACGTGGACGAGGGCGCCGACATGATCATGGTCAAGCCGGCTCTTTCATACCTGGACGTGATCCGCCAGACGCGCGAAATCTGTTCACTGCCGATCGTGGCGTACAACGTCAGCGGCGAGTATTCGATGGTCAAGGCGGCGGCCGCCAGCGGCTGGCTCGACGAGCGTACGGTCACGATGGAAATCCTGACCTCCATCAAGCGCGCCGGCGCCGACCTGATTGTCACCTACCATGCGGCCGACGCCTGTCGCTGGCTGGCGGAAAACTGATGTCCCGGGCCGATCGATTTCTCAACGCCTGCCGCCGCCAGCCGGTCGATGCGACACCGGTGTGGCTGATGCGTCAGGCCGGCAGGTACATGCAGGCGTATCGTGACCTGCGCGCGAAGTACCAGATCCTCGAGTTGATCAAGGCTCCCGAGCTGGCGGCCGAAATCACCCTGCAGCCGATCAATGCGTTCGACCTGGACGCCGCGATCGTCTTTGCCGACATCCTGCCGATCCTCGAGCCGATGGGGCTGCAGCTCGAATTCGTCAAAGGCGACGGGCCGGTCATCCACAACCCGGTGCGCCGCGCCGCGGACATCGCAAACCTGCGGACTCCGCCCGCCGCCGAAGCACTGCAGTTTACGGTTGAGGCGGTGCGCCTGAGCGTCTCCGAACTGAACGGCAAGGTGCCGCTCATCGGATTTTCCGGCGCCCCGTTTACGGTTGCGACGTACGCGGTCGAGGGCGGCGCGTCGAAAAATTTCCTGCACGTCAAAGGACTCATGCACGACTCATCGCAAGAGTGGCACGCCCTGCAGGAAAAGCTGGCTGCGATGATCGCCGATTACTTGTGCGCCCAGATCGAGGCGGGCGCCGGTGCCGTGCAACTGTTCGATTCCTGGATCGGGATCCTGTCACCAACCGATTACCGCAGCTTCGCCATGCCGCACACCCAACGAGTCATCGACACGGTCAAGGGGCGGCATCCCGGTACACCACTGATCCTCTTCGGCACCGGCTGTGCCGGGTTGCTGCCGATCTTCAAGACCGTCGGCCCGGATGTCATCGGCGTCGACTGGCGGCTCGACCTGGCGGCGACCTGGGA
>PVBE012481024.1_pt1 | contig 11009 bp, 10 predicted proteins | sample 1631181 | NCBI WGS metagenome assembly PVBE01 (sample SAMN08397723, study PRJNA350692) | Marine metagenome, whole genome shotgun sequencing project. | isolation source: water | place: Pacific Ocean | collected 2012-04 | reverse complement strand
CGGACGGAGGTCTCCGAGCAGGTACAGCCATGCCCGACCGCAGTGCTTCCGATCACGCCGGTCTCAGCCCAGGTTTTCCAGTGTTGCTTCTTCAACCATATCGTGGAACCGAAGGCGATCACGATGGTCACGGCAAGCGCCTGGGCAAAAATTCTGGTCGAACCGCAACATAAGGCCCGAGGCCAACCGCTTTCCAAGCGGTTGGCAAGGGCTGATTCATGCCGCTTGGCTTTCAAGGATTTCAAAACAAGAACGGCGCAGCAGGATAATAAGTAAAGCAGCCCCCATAGCCCGTGATTGCCCGGCCCGATGATCAAAAGGGCGCCGATCGAAACCATGGCGATCACAACACCCTTCGGGGTTTCATGGTTTTTTAACCAGTGAAAAAGAGAAATAAGGATAAGCAAGTAGGCAATGGTTTGCGGCCAACGAATGAATCGTCCCAAGGAAAACGGGATAATCTGGGGGATTTTCATCACGTCGGGAGCAAAGGATAAATAGAACCCGACCACCAAATAGAGTAGGAACATCACCCATAGCATAAGCCGCAAGGACTGTATGGCCGTGTTGTCCGGATAGGGTACCCGCCAAGCCGCAAGACAAAGAACGAGGAACAAGATGTTACGGTATAGCATCACCTCGAGGCTGGGATGGGGGTGAAAAGTATTCGCTGCGGACTCCTCCACCGAGAACATGAGATTCCAAGCAGCTACTCGTTGGTCTTCCGGTATCGGAACGATGTAAGTAATACCGACGATAAAAAAGACTCCGGCAAGGAGGTAAAGGCAGATGATAAAGGGCTTTTCGCGCTTTTTGCCGTGCAACAAGAACACCGCCAGACCCGCCGCGATGGGATAGGCGAGAGCTTTCACGGAGACGGTCGTCGACACCGCCGCGAATGACAGAAAAGCCCATAGGCTTTTGCGCGACACCGTCAAATAAATCAGCCAGACGATCAAACAGACCGATATGGCCGACGCGTTAAGGCTTTGCTGATGGGCAAGGGTGACCTTATTATCAAAAATTTGATGGTCACGCATGAAGACTAGCTGAATAGACAGTCTGGATGCGATATCCGTGAGGCCAGCCAGTTTGACGATCCGGTCGACGCCGATAAGCGTTGCCAGAACCAGCCCAAGGTAGAAAAAGGCAGTGAAACGATCATCCAGCCAAATCTCTCCCATTGCCTTCACCAGCAGATAAAAGCTTGAAAGCTGAAATGGCTTTTCGATGGCCGGCCTTTCGGACCCTATGGCCGGATCGCCGGGAAAGGCCTCTGGATGGATGGCCTGAAAGATATTGCCAGAATATTCGTCATCCAACTCGACGCCAGGAAAATACTTGAGCGTCATCAGCAATGAAAATAGCAACAACCCCGTCAGCACCCATGCCTCGCGCTTCCTCACCGTATCGTGCTTCGAAAGCCCCATTCCCCTTCCAAACCCTTGTTGCAGGCGTTTCATGCCAGATACCACTTCGTGTCTACGAAGTCCAAGGGACAGTACCCACAAGCCTCCATTCGGCGGCCCCAGTGATGAGCTCCTGTGTAGAGTCTCCCAAAAAAAATCCGCTGTTGCATTTGCAAACAGCGGAGTCCAAGTCACTTCAATGACGGGAATGGCGGGGCGTCTATTTCGTCACGACGGCGGCCAGATCAGCGGAAAAGATTGTAGCGAAGGATGCAGTAAATGGCACGTACGCCGTCTTTCCACGTGACCTTCTTGCCATCGGCGTAGGTTCTGCCGGAATAGCTGATACCAACTTCGTAGATCGAGGGCCGGGGATTCATATGGCTGATCTTGGCGGTAACCTCCGGCTCGAAGCCGAATCGGTTTTCCTTGATTTCGATCGACTGGATGATTCCCCGGCGGAAAACCTTAAAGCCAGCTTCCATGTCGGAAAGGTTGAGATCAGTCAACATGTTGGTAAGCAAGGTCAGAAACCAGTTGCCGATGCTGTGCTAGAAGTAAAGCACCCGATGCGTCTCGCCGCCAATGAACCGTGATCCGAAGACGACGTCGGCGCGCCCGTCCAGTATAGGCGCAAGTAATTTGGCATAGTCTCTCGGATCATATTCGAGATCGGCGTCCTGGACGAGGGCGATGTCCCCCGTTGACAAGGCAAAGCCCTTCCTGAGGGCCGCCCCTTTGCCTTGGTTGGTTTCCTGCCGTCCAAAATGAATGTTGTCGAATTCGGCCATTAACGATGCGCCGATCTCAGGCTAATCATCCAAAGAGCCGTCATCGACGATTATGATCTCTCGGGCCAAACCGAGCGTATCGGCGTTTTGGACGCGCCTGACAATCTCTCCTAGAGTCGCGGATTCGTTATAGCAGGCTATGACGATGGAAAGTTTTGAAAAAGACATCGAAACCGTTTGCGATTAAATTGCCTGATCCATATCACTGGCGCCAATGTACTTAGATGGCGTTCCCGCATCACCTATTTCTTTTATGTCACCCCGCCCCGGGACGAAATGCCTGGTCCTTGTGGGAAAGCACCGCTGCTGATAGAAACCCGTGGCGGAAGCCAAAGTCAAACAGAGCATATGGAATGGCATGAGAATCTTCTTTCTTACAGCGCCTTACGATATCGTCAAAAGCGGCTACGGCTCCAATTCCAAGGTCAAATACGGCAACCAACCGCCTCTCGGCATTCTCTACATGGTCGGGGAATTGCGGCGCCATGGCCATGAGTGCCAGCTCATTGATTTGGCTACGTTCCCCATGAGCTTCGAAGAGACCGTTTCGCGGATAAAAGACTTCGGAGCTGACTTTGTGGGGATCAGCACAATGACGCCGTCGGCAGCGGGCGCATTTGAGGTGGCGAAGTACGTCAAAAACCACTTGCGCCTACCGGTCATCATGGGGGGAGTGCATTGCACCTCTTTCAAAGAGACCGTTTTGAAGGAAGTCGAAGAAATAGACGCGATTTGCATCGGCGAAGGCGAACACACGATCGTCGACTATGCCCGGGCGCTGGAAGGAACGATCCCAATTGAAGATGTCAAAGGCATTTACCATCGGGATTCGCGCGGAGAAATCGTTCGCAACGAGCCACGCTCGCTGATCGCCGACCTCGATACGCTGGCTTTTCCGGCGCGAGACCTTCTCGACCATAGCGCTTATCGCTTGCTGCCACTGTCCTTCAAACGATCTCCGGTAACCTCGATGATCACATCGAGGGGGTGTCCCTACGGACACTGCTCTTTCTGTTTTGAGGCGGGTAACCATGCGTTCAAGTTCCGCCGCCATTCCCCCGAGTACGTCATCAAGGAAATCGAGGAAACGATCATTCCCCACGGCATTCGGGAGATCTCCTTTTGGGATGACATCTTTCTTCTGAAGAAAGGGTGGATGCGGGAATTCTGCGGCAAAATGAAAGAGCTCGACCTGGTATGGTCATGCTATGGCTGGCCCAAGGCGACGACACGAGAGATGCTCTCGCTGGCAAGCGAGGCGGGGTGTTGGTCGGTATTTTGGGGATTTGAATCCGGCGACCAGAACCTGCTGGATACCCTTAAGAAAAACATCACCCTTGACGATTGCCGCAAGGCGGCAAAATGGACTCACGAGGCGGGAATGGCGACGCGCGCCTCGTTCATGCTGGCGCTTCCGGGCGAGACGCCGGAGTTGGCGAAAAAAACCATTGATTTCGCCATCGAATTGGACTGTACATTTGTCCAGTTCCTGCCGACTTGGCCGGAGGCCGGGACCGAGCTTTATGAAATGGCTCTGAAAGAGGGAAAGGTCGTGAAGTACTCCGGGCACATGAAAGCGCACTACGTTCCCGATGGTTACCGAGATGCCGAACAGATCGAGCGAATTGCCAGAAACGCATATCTGCGCTTTTATCTGAGGCCACGATGGGTCTGGAAACAATTGAGAAGAATAGAAAGCTTCAGTGACTTGTACCACTACTTCAACGCCCTCATGTTCTTCATCGGCATGTTTAAAAAAAGGACCGCGCCGGAACCGGAACCGGTCCGCTGCATTCCTTCTTCTTGATACGCCATGCCTGTAATCAAGCTTAGCATCGTCATTCCCGCCTTCAACGAGGAGGCGACGATCATCGAGATTCTCGAGCGGATCGGCCAACAAACGATCAAAGGTGTGGATTTCGAGGTCATCGTCATCGACGACAGCTCGAAGGATCGCACGGTGGCGTTGCTGGAGGCCCGTCCCGAGCTTTACGCAAAGCTTCTCAAGCAGCCGAAAAATGGCGGCAAGGGCGCCGCCGTCAAGGCTGGCCTCAAAGAGGCAACCGGTGATTACATCCTCTTCCAGGATGCCGACCTGGAATACGATCCGACGGACTATGAAACAATGCTTCTGCCGGTCCTCAGTTTCGGTGCCGATCTCGTCATGGGCAGCCGCCTGGTGGCTCCCCAGTTCACCCGGGTTTCCTATTTCTGGCACAAGATGGGAAACCGTTTTATAACCTTCGTGTTCAACATTTTCTACAACATGACCTTCACCGACATCTATAGCTGCTACCTTTTGTACCGGCGCACCCTACTCAACCCGGACGGCTTGGTCGCGGAGGGGTGGGAGCAACATGCGGAAATTCTTTGCCGGGTGGTGAAGAAAGGGGGCGTCACCTACGAAGTGCCGATCAGCTACCATGGCCGCTCCTACGCCGAAGGCAAGAAGATCAAGGCCCACCACGTACTCGCTGTGTTGTGGATGATCGTCAGGCAGCGGTTCCTTCCCTAGAACCAGCCTCCGAGACGCACCAAGGTCATTTCCCGGCTTTTCCATTCGATGCCACTGGACAAGCGTTCTTTTTCATCCTGAGAAGGGCGAATGAACCCACCCTTTGGTTCAATGCCGGCAGAGTGCGCGAGGCGACACGTCTCGTTTCGAATCGTTGGCGAATTTCTACACATTCTCGGTCCAGCAATTCCTGAACCAGGCCATATCCTCCCGACTTGCCCGGCACCGTCGGGTCCCGCGGTATCGGAAATGGCATCAGAAGATGATCGACGGACTTGGCTCTTAGCTGTTTTAGAAACCCCTGGAAGTCCTTGTTGCCGGGAACAACATTGATCAAAACCTGGTTTATCGGATGGCCGTAATAAACGGGCACATCGAAATGATAGATCAGCGGTCTTTCATAGAGAAAAACCAAATTATTGCCGGTAAGTTCCCTGTTGATCCAAGGAACGGGGGCAAAATTCGGCACGTTTCGAGTAAGGAATGCGGTTCTGTCTTCATTGGTGAAAATGTATTTCGCGTAGTTGATGGCGAAGAGCCCATGCACGGCCAATTGCAAGCCCGCGGTCACGGCCACCGCGCCGGCGAGGGGACCGATGGTGCCGGCCTTTTCCGCCCATCGCAGTGCGGCGACAGAGGCGCAAATGAGAAAAAGAGGATAGACGGGCAGCAGTTGGCGGACGCGCTGCGATGTGTCAGAAATGAACCAGAACGCGTAAAAAAGAAAAACAATCGCCGCAATAGGGGCCAAGGGACTGCTCAGTAGCCGCTTGCGATAACACCAAACGCCGGCAATGACGAAAGGAAAGACCAACAATCCGAAAGGGCCCAGACCCGTGCGACCGGATTCGATAATCGCGGGTCCGGCAAGTGTGGCGGCGAAAGGATAAGCGGCAAACCACCATGGATTGGCCGGGAACGGGGTTTCGAGCCTGGAGTAGAGTTCTCTGAAGGCCCCCTGGTGCGCCTCGTCCCAAACGAGGGGGTCTGTATATTCGAGAACTCCAAATAACGTCGGGAAGAAGGGATCGCCGGTGTGTAGCCAGTTCCAGACATACCACTCGCCTCCCATCGCCGCCGCGACCAGGGTGAGGATAGCCCCGTGGCTAAACCAGCGCCTTTGAAGGAGGATTACCAAGCCGCACCCCAGCGCGAAAATGCAGCCGAAATACTTTGAGCCGATAAAAAATCCGACGGCAAACCCGGCAAGGGCGGCGTATCGCACCAAGCCTGTACGCAGGGCATCGGAAACCGCAATCCCCGCGACCAAGACGAACATTGCGGTTCGGGCTTCGACCTGTCCGCTACCGCCTCCGTAAATCAAAGCCGGCGTCGTCAGAAAAATCAGGGTCACGGCAAGCGACCACGTGACGTCCATGAAGCGGCGGCAGATGACGAAAAGCAGGGCCGGCGCGGCCCAACCGGAAACCGCCGCCCAAAGGGTCATGGACGTTTCTCCGCCAAGCCCCAGCGCCGGCACGTAAGTCATCTGCGTTAAAAGTGGGACCGCGCCTTCGAGAGCCACGGGAACGAACTCTATTCCGCCTAAGTTAAGGAACCGCTTTGGCAGGGCGAAATGGTAGGCCAGAGAATCGGCGTCGGCGGGGGGCGAAAATCCTTCCAGAAGATCGAATGAAATTGCGATGAAGATCGCCGCCACTAAAACCAGGTCTTGCCAAGCCGGGGACCAGGACACGGTGCCGCGAGCCAATGGGGCGAAAGTGTCGCGAAGAACAGCAAGGCCGCATGCCCCCGCCGCAAGGACGAGGAAAAGCGGCACCGGAGTAAACAGATCCGCCATGCCCATAAAAAAAAGCAACCAACCGAGGACTCCGAAGCCTAGAGTGAATCCGATGCACAAGCGTTCTTCGGGGCGCAACAGATCGGAAACCCTCAACGCTTTCAATATCACTGCCCCCAAGCCGAAACAGCACAGGATTTGCAATATCAAAACGGCAAGGGAGGTCATTGCAGTTTCAGTAACGAGAGTATGGGAGATAGCATATCCCTGAATTGAAACAGGTATGCCGCAAGGGAACAGGCAACCCATGTCCAAAGGACAGCACCGAGAAGGAGGACTGGCTTGTTCATAGACCTATTGGGGGAAAATCTTCCATTAAGGACATTACTGAGCCATTCATCTCGATAGAAAGGGGGCAATTGACATATCAGAGAGCCAGGATCGATCTGATGGTCTTTTTATTGAGGTTCTCGTAACGTTGTCCAGCAAAACCCAAGCCAAGATCGTGGATGCGCCCGGCGACCATGCGCCTGCCTTCGAGAGTGTAAAAAGACTCTCCTTTTTCGAACTGGAAGAGCCGCCGCGCCTCGTCCCCATCCACGATGACCGTATTCACCGCCGCCGATTTCTAAAGTCCATGGACGAGCCGACCGATGGTGGTCTTTCCCGAGCATGACAGGCCGGTGAGCCAGATGATCATAAAGCACAGCCCCTTTAATTATTTCCGTTTGCCGCTATCGGACCCGTGGAGGTGCGCCCCGACCTATGTTTGGCCCTCGTCGTCGGGGGGAAATATTCGGCTTATCTCGTAGATGAAGCGCCCATGGTCATGGTAGGGCACCATGGGTGGCTGCATACGCAGGGACAGAATCAGGATCAGGACAATCGTGACGGTGCATAACACCATCACGAACAATGAGAAGATCTGCGTCAGAAACTGTGATGTCCATCCGGGTATCAAGACGTCGGTGCCGAGCCAAATGACCACGACAAGGGCCACAATAAATATGAATATCAAACCAGATAATATAGTTAACAGCATGATGCGGACCGCGATCACGTCGGTATAAATGACAATGCCGCTGAAAGCATGGACGATAAGCTTCACAAAGCTCGTTTTTCCTTTTCCGAACAGTCTGGTCCCCCGCTCAAGGGGGTATTTCCGGTGGGGCAATCCGGAACGGATAATGCTGATCGGAAAGTGATTCCAAAGAGTCGATATATGCGAGATTCGCCTTATTAAATGACCCGGAATGACACTGAAATTACCGACTGAAACAGAAATTCCGGCGACGCGCTTGAAAAGCCATTTATAAAACCAGTACGACAGTCTGAAGGCGCGCCCCTCCGAACGCTTGGAACGCTCCGCGAATATGATTTTCTTGTCGTTGTGTTCCGAGCAGGCCATCAAAAGGTCGCGGACATGCTCGGGCTTGTCCTCATTGTCTGAATCCATAACCACCAGGTAATCGCACTTCGCGTTCTTGGCCACATAGGCGACCCCTATCGCCAGGGCCCTTTGATTGCCTTGATTATTTCCCAGCTGAATCTCGTCTATGGTTTGGATGGCCGATAGCGAGAGGGTCGGCAGAATCTCCTTTCCATCAACATTGTCGGAGGAATCATCGACGATGACGACGCGTCCCTTGAGTCCCAGCTTGAAAAGTTCCCCATCCAGAACCGGGACGATATGGGCGATGGAAAGCCAATCGTCGTAGTTGGCCATCACGATGATGCAGGTCTTGTCCTTGAAAGAGCTGTCCATGTTCCAATATCCCATGCTTATCCAACCGCGCCTAGCGATCAATGGCTCCTAGACCAACCTCTACCCGGTTCGCCGCAGAAGGGCCAGAAGGCTTACCCCCGTTCCATACGGTTTCGTCGGGGGATTGGCGAGCAACCCACTGACGCGGCGGCTCTCGCCGGCGAAAATCCATGTCAACAGGCTGTTCAGTATGGCGGGCGGCATGGAGAAATCGCTCCCGGCTTGGCCGCGAAACAGTCCGACACGCTTGCCGATGACCCGGGCAGCCCAGATAGCCCCATAAAGCCTCGCATTGAAATAGGTAACGGCTCTCGCCTCGACGGGCAGTCCCCGCCAAAGGTCGGTCAGCGTATCCGGCTCATAACGTCGCTGGTGGACCGCCGCCACATCGTGACCGCTCCACAGAATCGGTTTGGCGGGAACCGTGACGAGGACATGACCGCCGGGCCTCGACAACGACACGACGTCGGCAAGGAATTTCCTGTCCTCGTCGATGTGCTCGAGAACGTCCATTAGGATGTACAGAGCCGTCCAACCGGCCGTATCCCACAACGATTCAGGCATCTTGCCGCACATAAAACGGCATTTCGGATACTTGGCCCTCGCCATGGCGATGGCTTGCGCCGAACAATCCACGCCGAGGCATCTGAAATTCTGCGAGAATGCCGCGACATTTCCTCCCGTGCTACAGCCGACATCGACGATCAGTTCGTCCTCACGGCCTCTCAACGCCTCGCGGACTAAGGGAAGTATGATCTTCCTTCTGCCTACAAACCACCAATGTTTATCTTCCAGCGCCCCATGCTGCGAGTAGAGCTCGTCTCTCATTCGGATGGTCCCGCGATGGATGTCCGATGAACCACGCCGGCTGACGAAGGAAGTGGTGATCCAGGCAGCCTCCCCCAACCGGCCGGGCTGACCCGGAAAATGTTTGAACTCACCCCAGTCCTATGCAACCACGGGGCCGTGTACATGCGGCAAGCGTCAATCAGTCCACCCTCACGACGGATTTCCGGGCCAGGTAGCTGAAGGCCTTGAGGGCCACCTTGAGAAGGAGAAGCAATCCGAAGGCCTTCAAGGAAAATTCGTGCCAGGTCCTCGTTTGCAGCACACTCCGGACGATGTATGGCGGACGTAGATAGAATCGGCGGTAGGCCTCTCTTCGCAAGGCGATCAACTCATCGATGTCCAGGAACTCCGTCCAGTGCTCGACCTTGAACTTCCCGGAAGGGTTCAACGAGAATTCCCGCCATTTCCCCTCGACGACGAGCCCCTTTTCGACCGCCTCCTTGTACAACTCGGTATTGGGCAAGAGCTGCAGGACATTGAATAGGGCGAAATCCGGATCGATATCGACCAGGAATTGGATGTTCTTGCGCAGGTCATCAGCCGATTTCTCGAACGGGAAGCCCAGGATGTAATCGGCCACGGTCCGTATGCCGAGTTCCCGGCACCACCGGAAGGCATTACGAATCTGCTGGACGTTCGTGGCCTTTTTCAGGTGCTTCAGCCCTTCGTCCGTACCCGTCTCCACGCCGAATGAAATCTGCCGAAGCCCCACCTTTTTTGCCCGGACCAGGCTTTCACGCGTCACGGCGTTCACCCGGCCCCGGAAATCCCAGACGAACTTCATGCCACGCCGTTCGATGGCGTCACAGAAATCAAACATCTTCTTCTCGTTGATATTGAAGAGGTCGTCGTAGAAATGGACCTCGTCATATCCCATGTCGAGACATTCCTGGACCTCGTCCAGGACGTTTTCCACACTCCGTTGGCGATACCTTTTGTATGGAACGTCGCAGAACGTACAACGGTAAGGACAGCCCCGCGTCGTTATTACCGTCGCTAACCTGTTGCTGACGCCGACCGTGCTGTAATAGCTGATGTGCTGGATGTGCTTTCTGCTCGGGAATGGCAGTTCGTCGAGGTCATCGATATAGGCCGGCGGCACCGTCACGTTTTGCAGAAACCGCTTGTCCCTTTCCGGCGGCCGGCCTCTGTACGATTCGGCGGTTTCGCGGGTATAGACGCCCGCGATGCCGGTGAAATTCTCGCCCGATTCCAAGCGGTTGACGAGTTCCGTGAATGCCCGCTCCCCTTCCCCGACGACAACCGTGTCGAATTCCTCTAACTGGGCCGCTTCCATCGGAAAGGCCATGGGGTGGTGCCCGCCTAGACAGATGTGGGCGTTAGGGACCAGTTCGCGAACGGCTTGGGCGGTCTTCACCACGTCGATAAGCGATACCGTAAAACTTGTCACGCCGACGACATCGGGGCAAAAGGAAGCGATGATGTGTCCCAATTCGGTATGCGATACATGCTCGGCGACACAGTCCTTGAAAAGAATCTCGTGCCGCGGCGCATGCTTTTCCAAATGACCAATGACGTAAAGCAGCCCTAACGGCGGAAAATGTCCGAAATCCCCGGTGTCAACGAAATTCTCATCATCGATATTTCCCGACAGAACGTTTTCCGGGGGTGGGTTGATCATTAGGATTTTCATGGTCCGCCGCACGCCGCGCCAAGCCTCCGGTTGGCAGTGTCCCCCTTGTTTGCCAAGCTTCATAGGTGGTAAAAATTTCGTTAAATGTCAAATATAGAAAATGAGTGGTGCAAAACGATACCAGCCCAGAACAATAGTCAATCTTAGGCCGTGGACTCAATTGATCGCAACCAAATCCGTATGGCGGCAAGCTTAATCATAGCAAGGAAGTTTGCGCCGAGTTTTTCGTAACGGGTCGCTATGCGGCGGAAGCATTTGATCTTGTTGAAGAAACAATAAGCCCGG
>PVBE011856385.1_pt1 | contig 11009 bp, 23 predicted proteins | sample 1631181 | NCBI WGS metagenome assembly PVBE01 (sample SAMN08397723, study PRJNA350692) | Marine metagenome, whole genome shotgun sequencing project. | isolation source: water | place: Pacific Ocean | collected 2012-04 | reverse complement strand
TTTCGGAACGACTCATATCATCGGGCCATACTGAACCATCCTTCATTTGGCCGTTAGGCTGTCCCGTAGATTTGTCTATCTCGGGCTCCGCAGGGGGGCCAGCGATTTCGATGACTTGTTCCTTGGTTAAAGTCTGCAATAGTATTTCCAATGTGGCCGTAGCGACACGTTCAAACCAGTCCTCGATTTCGTCCGTATCGGCGCTTGTCTGCACCCCTGTTTCCTGAGAAAGCAATTCAGCTTCCCCAAGTGTTCGTGAACGATTACTTTTGGGCTGGGTTATTTCAGTCCCCCCAACAACACGCTCTATATCCCTTTCCGTATGATCGGTGCTATAAACAGCAGGGTCTACTGGCGGAGGTGAAAACACTTCCACCGACGCCCTAACGGGTTGTCCTGGCTGACCTTCTATTAACGAGATTTCTCCAACATTAGCAGTTTGTAACCGCCGTGCATCTTGCTCATTAATTTCCGCCCGTTTACCCACCCAATGAGGAATTGCAATATCCCTATGTTGAGCAAATCGTGTTCGTGCGGAATTATGTTCGTCCTGTAACTCTTTGACTAGAGCAACATCCGACAAAGGATAAAACTGACCATCTACAATATTCACACCAAGCGGAAAGTAGGGAAACCATTGCTCACAAACAATCGGCGGAGCGATAGCCTCTTGCAGAAAAGATTGAGCCCCTTCCGGGATGTAACGAACAACCTTGTTTAACTTGTCGTGGATTTCATAAACACGAATAATTTCGTTTTCTGTGTTTTCAAAATCCCCTTTTTTATTTATAGCAGGCAAGCTGTCACCCTCCCTGCCTCCGGGAGTGAAAATTTTTGTTCCCGGCGGAACTTCCCCCCACCGTCTTTTTGCGTCTGCCATTGTCATTAACATAGCCTCGGCAATAAACGGGGCCCTAACGTAATCATCAAAATTGCGAATAGTGCTTATATCAATAATTACATTTGCACTATCTACAACATCTATAACCAGACCTTCCCCAACAATCACATCCTTTTCTTTTTCAAGAGCCCCTATCAAATCCTTTTTCTCTCTCAAAAGACGATCTTTTTGATCTCTTAGTTCCGGGTCTTGAATTTGCATCCTAAGATATTCAAGTTGCGCCAAGTCATCCCTGGCATCCCGAATACGCCCTAAAATAATAGGGCTCTCCTCTGTTTCGGTCTGGTAGTAAATTTTAGCCCAACCAATGCCGGCGGTCTTGGCCGCCCGTAAGCAAGCCTTCGCCCTACGCTTTAGTTGGGCAGAGTCAAATACCCGGTTTAAGACGATCTCAGCCGTTTTGCCAAACAGCCGCATTGGTTTTAATTGCCCCAATGCAACATTCTCTGTGGGTCGAATGGAAAATTGCGGATTTCTAGCGTAAGAAGAATTTACAGCCTTCTTTATTAACGCTTGAACAAGATTGGCCCTAACTAATTGATTGCTCCCGTCGTCATGCTGTTCCCCCTGGACATAATGACGATGCTCCTTTATTTTCTTATGAAGCGGCCCCATCGTATATGTGGCCATTTCAATTCGCTTTTGCCAATAATTCGCGGAATCCTTCTCGCCCTTTGTAGGCTCTTTATCCGCGTTACCGGGCTTCTGAAACCCAGTTTCACGGATTGCAGATGAAACCTCGTCTTGAATATCTGACATATTAACCAGCGTTCAGAATATACATGGAAACACTACCAGCAGATCGGGTTGTGTTGTGCCTTACATATTTGGGAAGCGTTACTTCCTTAAACTGAACTTCGCTGTCTGTAGTCAAAGACCCTGACGTATGCAAGGTTGACCAAGTTGAGTTGTCATCCGAACCCTGTATAATTGCCGTGCCAGAAAAAGCGGCAGGCTGAATCATGGTGACAACAGTTGTTCCAGGCAAGTACGGGCTTGAGGACTGCTCTACAGCAGAACCAGTAGCAGTAGTAGCCTGCGCGGAAACTACGGTGTTCATTCTAAGCATTGATAAATCTCCTTAGTTACAGCCTATAAATTGATTTGTCGATCTTCGGCTGGTCAAGATCAACGATGTAGTCAAACGACATATATTTAGGTCGCGCTTTAGGCACTATTTCCCTAATATAATGGTGCCGACTTATGAGTGAATACCTCCACTCATCGCCGACATGATCTTCCTGATTTCTTGTTTCAACATCCTCGGGTTTGTTTTCATCTATTTGTAATGATGGCACAGTCCTTATGAAATGACGGCTGTTGGCAAACACTTTAAACATCCCTTCGAGTAAAAATTGATTGCAAACCGCCCAACCGTTTTCGCGGCTGTTTTTTCCACCCTTGGCTGGCCACCATTGAATCCCTTCGTCACGAAACAATTCATAAATTGTTATTCCTTCCCCTTTTGAGTACCAGCAAGAAGGGTCTGCCGGGTTGTTTCTGAACTCAATTCCCTGGGCCCTTTCGTATTTCTCTGCCTCCCGTACTTTTCTAGCAACTTCTTTAACGGATTCTTTTGTTCCAACATTCGCCTCCCCACCCCAGCCGTATAATTCTCGGTATCTATATATATTTCCATCCGGGTCTACCGTGTACCATCCTATTGAATAAGGTTTTGTACTACCCCAGTCCATCGCTCTCCATCGAGGCCATGTTTTTGGGATTCTAAAAGGCTCTACAATATGAACCTCGGGATTCCACGATGAAAAGAACTGCCCTTCAACAACATCCCAACGTCCATCCAGCAGTTTTTTTCGATCCCTAGCAGGCAACTTCAACAGCATTTCCCTGTAACCCGAATCGCTTAAATGCGGGTTGTCATCCAACCTCGCCGGGATAAACTGCCTGTATGATTTTGCCACCGTACCGCTTACACGCTCCGCATGAACAAAGCGTGTACCCGTTCCATCATTCGGAATACGCCAGTATTCCTTAACCCAAGCATGACCTCGACCACCAGGGTTTGTTGACGCCCTCGTATAAACCTTAATATTTGGGTTGATCGACCTCGTTCTCGATTGCAAATACTTAAAGCAAACAGGTGAGGCCCAATGGGTCAACTCGTCCCAACCAACCCATTGGTACTCACTCCCCTGATGACGAAATCTATCTTCATCCTTATCCATATACGAAAACATGATTTTGGCCCCAGATGGGAAACGCCACTCATGTTCCGTCGTGTTGTAAATTGCCCCCGGATAAATCTGGGGGTAAATCTCTTTTGAGCGATCAACCAATTCCCCTAATTCGGGAAATGTTTTACGAAATAATATGGCCCTGTAACGTGACCAAGTTAGAGCCTTCTGCGTAAGCCCCAACATATCAATAAGTAAGGCGTCCGATTTCCCTCCCCCAGCACTTCCGCCGTAGAGCACTTCATCGAAAGAACTACCTAAAAACTCGTTCTGCTTTTCAGTCGGCGTCCAAAGGCAGTTATTCTTCTTGCTGTCCATCTCCAGAGTTAGCATTTACCTCCTCAAACTCCGCATCAAAAGTTTCTATAATTTCTTCTGGCATTTCCGGGACTTCTTTTTTAGGAGGCACCATTACAAAATTTAACGTATGCTCCTGTTCAACCTTCACGTTTTTAGGCGCAAGAGCCACCCCCATATCCATAAATTTTTTATGGTTTTGTGGGTCACGCCCAAAAGCTACGAGAGCTTCCACCCCACCAAGCTTCTGGTATGCCTTAATCCAATCTTCGTGAAAATTGAAAGGCTTATGTTTAGTAACCGCCTTTTCCACCTTTGCCACCTTTACGCTTTTTCTTTTTCAATTGTCCCAAACTCCTAATTGAAGATAATGTAGATACCATTTAAACTGCTTAGACTTGCTGTATGGGTAAGCCCTCAATAAATAATCACTCATTCTTTCTGACATTCAAGTTTCTCCGAGTTGTACCTTAAACAATCCTTGTATGTATTTAGCGACAACCAATTCCAATCTTCATCGCCTGCGAACCTGTATAAAACTGGCTCATCTTTAGTTAGGTATTGATGGGCCATGTGTCCACCCCTCGTTACCCAACGCAATTCGTTATGGCCATAAGGCATAACCATCTGACAAAGTGGAGCAGGCTTGTCATCCAAAATTGCATACCTAAAAGATATCCCCTCAAAATCGACTTGCATTGTCCGATCCGGCTTGGGCTCCCATTTGGTAACAAAAGCCAAATCCGGCACTATAGGGATTGCCACGGAATTAACACGCTTGGCCAAAAAAATTACACAGACCAAAACAGCGATTAAAAAAAGTACCCTGACTACACCCCCTCCAATAAGGTTAAAAGCCTTGTCTTTAATGCCTCTAAATTCCTTTCCAATTGTTCCTCTGCTGAAACAACGTATTTTAAATTCCCCTCCCCATCAAAAACCTTACACTCATAAATACGATAGTTTGTAGGCTCTTTAAGAAAACATCGCTTTATTTCCGCAAGTGTGGGCTTGTTCATTTGCCATTGATGATTTCCACTTGCTTCTGGTACTTGTCAACCAAACCCTCCATTTTGATTGAGTAAACCCGTAAGCCAACATAGTCTTCATTCGCTAAACATTGAAATTTTGGCTTACATTCCGTCCAACGTAATGGCGGTAATTCCGGGCGCACATAAATAGGGTATGAGCCACTACTTGTCGCGAGGCAACCTTGGGAAACCGCGAGAAACATTAGAATCACTATTGCCCGCAATGCGATCCTCGGTTTCTTTGTCCACCTTGTAAACCATTTCATTAACTTTCCCTACTTTCTTCATACCCTCCTCCAAATCTTTAGACTTTCTTAATTTGCCCCCAACCCAGATCAAATAGCCAACCGCCGACAGGCCAGCTAAAAGAGTTCCAAGTAAGATCATTTTTTCATTCCATGACGGATTGTTACAAAACTACCGAACCCCAGCATTTCGTACCAACCTTCCGGCATCTTGGCAAAATTCATCATTTCGCAAACCAAGGAACCTACTGCCAGCATAGCCAGCAAGTAAGTTTTTTTGCCTTTCATCGCGCTCATTATGTCGTCCATTTTTACCCCTTTTTTGTTGTCTAAGAATATGTCCAAATAATGTTTTGTTTTTTGCTTCCATCAATATCAAGATGAATAAAATTCCCAGCTATACCTACTCGCTTCCAACCCATTTCTAAGGCCAGTTTTATAAGACGGAATCGAACAGCAGAATTAACAACACTTATGTCAGCCGCCTTTCCAGCAATATGACTGCTGGTTTTAGATGAACCTGGCAACTTTGAATTAAATTGTTCGCAACGGACACCACTCGTTATTGCCATCGGGGAACCATATATTTCCCGTAATGTTTGTAATTTTTTAACCAGTTCGTAATCAATGTCGTCCTTCCCACAGCAAGAACAAGCAAACTCCTCCCTTTTAAAATTTTCGGTGATATAGTCCGAATCAATCAATGAAATTGCTCCTTTTTAACTGAAATTGCCTCGTCTAAGACCTCCATTTGCTCGTCTATTGGAAGTTGTTTCACATCACCGTCTAGCCTGATTTCAAAAAATGAAGCCTCCTGGCCTGCTTCAAAGCCGTCCTCAAAACCGTATTTGTATGCTTCTTCTGGAGTCATCATTTTTTTAAAAAATTTTTGTCCAAACAAACAAGACCTTGCAAGTAAGGTTCGCGATGGTGGTCGGCCCCGGTGGGGGGACGGGTGGTTCCTTTAAGTGGCCGGAACCCGAGGAAATAGTATCTTTCCTTATACCCAACACGCGATCTACCTGGGCCCAACAATCTAGGCCACAATTGCGCGATCTTTTCATAAAGAAAACTACAAGCTTGACGCGCTGGGCTCGATCCGGCCAACTGGGCCAGTAGTGGGACGGCCACCTGTAAACAGATGACCGAGCCCACCGAGGAGGAGGAGCGCACGCTCAAGGCCGAACATACATTTTTATACGCGACCGATCCACCGAGCCCACGCACAGCAGAACACGACCGAGAAAGCGATCCGGCCAGAGCCGCGCCCAATCAAATACAAAATCTCAAACGATCCACCTGGGCAACTTCCCCCCAGATCCAAGACTAAAGGCCATTTAAGGCCGCGATCCAGACCGCCCAGAACTTTGACGCATAAAAAAGCAAGAAAAATGCAGAAAAACGCAAAAAAAAGCAGATTTTTCTTGACAAGGTATTGCGTTTATCCGCAATTTATGATAAAAGAATAACGCACAATATTATAAACCTTTATAACGGAGGATTTATGCAGAACCTATTGAGAAAGCAATTAGGCGAAGTATTTGCGCTTTGCCGCAACCCCAAGGTTTTAGCTTGCGCCATGAGAGCCAAATTAGAACTAGGCTTGCCGATCCGCGAGACTTACCAGCAATTGACAGACTATGAGCCCATGATGGACTGGGACGGCCTGCTAAACGCAAAAGCTTTTGACTTTGCACATGATGTTTTAGGTATTGCAACAGATCGACCATTTATGCCGCGTTACCAGCATACGGCGCGGTGGAACGTACCAGCATGAGACACCTGATAAATGTTTTTTTAACCGCCTTTGTTTTGTTAGCTGGCCTTATTTGCTCACTCTACATCGGCACAATCTAACCTAAAGGCCGGAACCTGAAACCGGCCAGAAAGGTATCGCTATGAACCAAGCGACCCAACCAACACCAGCCCAGCGCAGACAAAAGCGGCTGGACAAAATCACCACACTTTGCCAGATCGAAGGCATGGACGAGCTTGACATTTTGCGGCAGTCCTTGATGGACGGAGTTTGCCCAGGTATTTGTCAAAACGACAACTGCGACCAAGTCCATTATTACGAGCCCGACCAGCGCGAAGGATATTGCGAAGCTTGCGGCACAAATACAGTCGTAAGCGCGCAGGAATTATTTATTTAATACCCACTAACACCGAACCGGGCCCGATCAGGGCCCAGAAAGGCCAACCGTGCCAACTTTGAGAGTTTCAGAAGCCCAGCTTCAAGGGGTGATTAATTATTTAAACCAGCGAACAAAAAACCCCATATCACATTGGAACAAAGAAGCCAAAAAGCCAAACGCTGGAAACTTTTATTTTGGTAAACAGCTTGGCGGATACCGCTTGGAACAAGTTTGCGAAGGTGGCGGAGCCAGAGACATTTCACCATTTAGAGGAAGCAAAGCAGAACTATTGAATTATGTTCACGCCCTATTGAAAGGCATGGACATTATAGAGGAAGCAAATAGAACCTTCAAAACTTACTGGATTGAGGAGGAGGAAATAAAAAAATGAACTTATTAACCAGAGAAATAATAGAGCGATTTGAAAAAACTGGTTTCCAAGACCTTGGGGACGATCCTTTAGTAATAGTTAAGTTCTTCAACCCAGCAGGGGCCGGAACATGGTACGCAACCGAATACGACCCAGAGGAGCGCAAATTTTTTGGCTTTGTTGATGGGCTGGGATTCCCAGAGTTTGGATATTTTTCACTTGATGAACTGGAACAAGTTGACTGCGGTTTTGGCCTTGGAATCGAAAGGGACATTCTATTTAAGCCAACTAAGGCCAGCGAAATTGACTCAATAAAAGCTTACATGGAGGACGCCTAAAATGGGATATGCCTTTGTTGCAAGCCCCTGCGCCTTATGTAGTCAAATATTTTCTTTTAACCCCAAAAAAGTCCCTTCAATCAAACGAATTGACGGGGTGCGGGTTGCAATATGTAAAGACTGCATTGAGAAATATAACCCAGAGCGCGAAAAAAACGGGCTCCCACCTATAACACCCGATCCAGAAGCATACGAACCAATTAATGAAGCAGAACTTTAAACCTGAGCAGGCCCCGAAAGGGGCCGGAAAGGACAAATCATGGGCCTAGACCATTGGCTAACAGGCAAACAATATATTTCAACGTATGACCACGACCCCAAGGACGTAGAAATGCAGAAGCACCTGGGCGAAGTTTTACGAGATTTTAATCACGGATTCAAAGTTCAATATATTGAATACGAGATAATCACATGGAGAAAAGCCAATTTTATACATAATTGGTTTGTTTTAAACGTACAGGATGGAGTCGACAACTGCGGAACGTACAGGGTTGAAGGTGAGAAGTTGAAAGAGTTAAAAAATATATGCGAAGAAATAGCACTCACACCCTTTATACAAAACGCCCCAAAACCAGAGCAGTTGCTCCCACCCGCGGCAGGGTTCTTTTTTGGTTCGCAGGAAATAGACGAATACTATTTTGAAGAAGTAAAACGCACAGCCGAATTATTAAGCAAAGCCGTGCCACTCGACCACATGGACGCAATTAACGGCATGGAATTTTATTACTCTTCTAGCTGGTGAGGTGGAAAATGTGGAACTACAAAAAACCCCCATACAGCGAAAAAAACTATCATATCAGGCATGATGGAACTGGGGAAGATAGAGAACCAAACTGGAATATTTATTTTAATCAGGAATTAGTTTTAAGTTGCAGGGCAAAATCGAGGTCAAAATATGAAACCCAGATGCTACTTGACCATATGAACAAAATAATAGAAAGGGCGAAACAATGACATTAAAACAATTTATCCGAGAACATAAAGAAATAATTGACGGACATATTGAGGCACAAATTGGAAAAGAAGCTTTCAACCATTATGGAAGAAACAACCACCAGAGAGAAATCTGGATTAACAATGATGAAGCACTTTTTGACTTAGCATTGAGCATGGGAGTGAAATTGAACGGATGAAATGGTTACTGATTATTATCGCAGTTGGACTTGTTTTAGATTTTATTCACTTATTAACCTATTTTAAAAAATGAATATACAAGAAAGCATTTTCGGGGGTTGGGATGTTAGTTTCAACCTTCCCCCTGGGCAATTAAAAAAGTTGGAAGAATACGCTAGGAAAGAAGGGATAACCAGAGATCAGGCGATCCGCAGGGCCTTTGAGATAGGTCTTGAGGAGTTATTGAACCCACAACCTTTATTTAAAGGGATAACAAAATGATAAATTTAGCTTTGCCGGACTTACAAATACTAACGGATAAAATTGGGGCGGAAAGCGAAAGACTGGCCTCAAGACTCGACTGGGATTATTACAAAATAGCGAAATTTTTAATTAAGAGATATGAAAAATACGACATTGACTTGGCAGACTACGATGAACTTTTAAGAGAATACTCTTACTCACAGCGTTTTAGGCGCGGCAAATATGGAGACTTAGGGATATGACTAAAAAAAATAAAACAGACAAGGAAATAATAGAAAACCTACCTGACTATATTGATTATTGCCTATGTTGCGGAGGCGATTTAGGGCCTAAAAAAATAGCGTGGGCACAGGCTTTTGACAAGTTTGGCTTTGGAGATGGGGATGGGCAGGTTTTTACTTATGAAATAGCCGAAGCAATTGAGAGCAAGTTTGGCCTCAAGGTTGAAACGGCCGCGTATGGACTTCACAACACCGTTATAAGTTCAATCAAAAATAAAGAAGGTAAAGAATTAATCCCAAAAAATACCGAAGTGGGTTACGACAATCCAGTTAATTACCTACCCACTCGTATTGTTAAATTTCTTGACCGCATTTTTGCAAGTGATTACGGAGGATTTTAATATGACCTTTGAAGATTGGGAAAAGAAATATAAGCCGTTAAAAAACCATTTAGCAAAAGATTCTCAAATTGAGGGTTTTGGTTTTGAAACCTACGGAGATGAGTTGGATTTTGTTTTAAAGCACCGCCTTTGCTATATCTGGACAGTTGTTCATGGGGACGGTTGCGAATGTGAATACAAGGGTGAAAGATCAGAGGACGGTGAAGGTGAACACGCTGACTATTGCGAGGGTGACATATGGGAAATTTATAACGGCATGGGCCAAGTCAACCGTATTTGTTACTTGATTACTGAAATCCCCGAAGAACGGGAAAAAATGAGTATAACAATTTCGTATTAAGGAGAACATGATGCCAAAAGATTGTCGCATGACATTGATTAAAACCAATTCTGTAATGGAAAATTTACAAGAACCCAAATACCCTGGGCTCAAATTTTTTCAAGATAAAGTGGGTGGCTACATTGTGCCCATTAGATTTAAACTTAATTCGGGGGCCGAAAGAACAATGTTAGTTGATGAGGATGGGCTTGCTAAAGAATTGGAACCCAATCGAATCGCCAGCCTTTACGCTAAAAAATTAGTTGTCGGGGATGCTTTAGTTTTGAATAATTTTTATTTGAGGTAAATTGTGAAAGAAAAAGAAATATTTGAAAGGGCCAGTATATTTGTTTATTTATACGATAATATGGGCAAGATTCTCAGAAAAGAACAGGCCCTTCAATTATTGACAATTTCAAAACACAAAATCAAAATAAGTGGCGGGGGCCGTAATAACCCCCACCTTTGTTTTTTAACAAAATTGACGGAGGAAAAATGAATCCAATTATTTATGTTCAAAAAGAAGTGTATGCAGATGAAAATGGAAAAATATTAGGCGAACATCCAGACAACAATGTGATTGGCTCACAAGAAGTGGTGATTCTCAAGCTAACAGAATATAACGCTAGTGGCTGGGCCAATGGAACAAACGCTTTACTGGTTAACAGGTATCAACAAACAGCGCAGGGCGATTGCCCCATAGACATTGACATTACGCAGACCGTAAACATAACCCATGACAATGAGTTTTGGGAAACCCTAGCGACACATTATGAGTGTAAAGGATTTGCCCCTGATGGTTACTTAACGGCTAAAATAACGGAGGAGGTATAAAAATCATGGCAAGAGATATTTATGTTTCAAGTTTACATACTTTAATTAAGCCAATCTTGTATGAGATTAACTTAGAGCAAGATGTTACTGAAAATATGATTGGCTTTGACGAGGTAATACTCTTATCCCATGATGATGAAAAGGTACATTTCATGGGTGTTAGGCGTAATGATGGCGTGTTTGATAGCGTAGATTATATGACAATTACGGCTGAAGAGTTTTGGGATGCAATGAACGGAATAGAGTACATTTGCAAAGGCTTCATAGATTTAGATAGTATCAAAGCTAAGTATCTATTTGCTGGCGTATGGGAAGAGACTGTTGTGGGAGATGAAGAAGAAGAGG
>PVBE010245569.1_pt1 | contig 11009 bp, 8 predicted proteins | sample 1631181 | NCBI WGS metagenome assembly PVBE01 (sample SAMN08397723, study PRJNA350692) | Marine metagenome, whole genome shotgun sequencing project. | isolation source: water | place: Pacific Ocean | collected 2012-04 | reverse complement strand
CGTTCGAAGCGTTGGGCCGCGACGAGAAGCTGGCGTTCTTGATCAACGCGTACAACGCTTTCACGCTGCGGCTGATTCTCGACCACTGGCCGGTGGCTTCGATTCGCGACATTCCCTCGTCTGAGCGTTGGAACGCCGTGCGGTGGGACGTCGGCGGCAAGAAGCTGTCGCTGACCCAGATCGAGCACGAGTATCTGCGCAACCGCTTCGTCGAGCCGCGCGTGCACTTTGCGATCAACTGTGCCAGTGTCGGTTGTCCGCCGCGACGCCTATGACGCCAAGCGTCTCGAACAACAGTTGCAGGAACAGGCTCTGGCCATGCACGGCGACGCGCGGTGGTTGCGCCTAGAGGGCGATGTGGTGTACCTGACGAAGCTCTACGAATGGTATGCAGGTGACTTCGTGCAGGTCGGCGGCACCGTGCTGGAGTATGCCGCGCGCTTCGCGCCGGCGTTGGCGGCGGCGCACAAGCAGGGACGCCGCCTCAGTATCTCCTGGCTCGACTACGACTGGTCGCTGAACGTGCAGCGTAAGTAGATTTGCGCAGCGATTTGATCGTGGCGCGGATGAGCTTGGTGATCGTTCCGAACGCGCTGCCGAGAGCCTCTATGCCGACGCGAGCCACCCGCTCGGAGATGGCTACAAGTCGCTTGCCTCACGCCTTCGTATCCCTCGGTGCCAGTAACCGTTGTATCATCTGTATCCTCGTCGGCGTTGCAGGTCGGGAACGGGTGCAGTGGAGCGTCGTAGACCGACGCTCGTGCAGGCGGTGCCATTCATGTCACAACGATCAAAGATGTTCCTCCTTGCCATGGCCGGAGTCGCGGCCGTGGCCGTCCATGCTCAGGACTCCCGGCCTGGCAGCAAGCCTGCCAAGGTCGCCAAGCAGCAGAAGGGCGACCGGGTCGCCGCCTTCGCGGGTGGTTGTTTCTGGTGCATGGAGCCACCGTTCGAGAAGCTCGAAGGCGTGCGCTGGGTGATCTCCGACTACAGCGGCGGACTCGAGAAGAGGCCGACCTACAAGCAGGTTTCCAGCGGTCGCACCGGGCATACCGAAGCGATCCAGATCGTGTTCGACCCGAAACGTGTCAGCTACGACAAGCTGGTGTCAGTGTTTTGGCGCAGCATGAATCCGACCGATGCGGGCGGTCAGTTCGCGGACCGTGGCCGGCAGTACCGTCCGGTGATCTTCTTCCACGACGAAGTGCAGCGGAAAGTCGCCGAGCGTTCCAAGGAGCAACTGGCCCAGAGCGGTCGCTTCAAGAAGCCGATTGTCGTTCCGGTCACCAAGTTCGACGCGTTCTATCCGGCCGAGGACTATCACCAAGACTACTACAAGACCAACCCGAGGCACTACAAGTCGTACCGTCTCGGGTCTGGTCGCGAGGGCTTCTTGAAGCGGGTCTGGAAGGACGAGATTGCCGCGGCCAGGGCGGCAGAAGAGCGATGGAAGAAGCCGTCCCGGGTCGAGCTCAAGAAGCGCCTGACGCCGCTGCAGTACCAAGTCACGCAGCACGACGACACCGAGAAGCCGTTCAACAACGATTACTGGGACAACAAGCGCGACGGCCTCTACGTAGACATCGCCTCAGGTGAGCCGTTGTTCAGTTCGAAGCACAAGTTCAAATCCGGTACCGGTTGGCCGTCGTTCTACAAACCTCTAGTCGCCAAGCACATCGTCCAGGTCGTCGAGCGCAAGCTCGGTGTGGCGCGGGTAGAGGTGCGCTCGAAACACGGTGACTCGCACCTCGGCCACGTCTTCAACGACGGCCCGGCGCCGACCGGGCTGCGCTACTGCATCAACTCGGCGTCCTTGCGCTTCATTCCGGCCGAGGACCTCGCCAAGCACGGCTACGCGGACCTTGTCCAGCTGTTTGGTAAGCCGACGAGCAGGCCGACGAGCAGGCCGGCGAGCAGACCGGCCAGCAAGAACAAGGCGAAGAAGAACACTCGCAAGTAGCGAGTGCTAGCCCGCTGTGGCGCGGTCGGCGATTGACGCTGACCGGGTCGAACATCGTCGTCTGCCACTAGGTCGACATCGCCTGCGTTCCCGCCCCGCTGGTCGGCGAGCCACTCCTCATCGATGCGCAACGCTGCCGCCTAGCCGTCGATGGTATCTCGCCCTGGCCTCGTGTGCGTCAGTCCCAATGTCGACGGGGCAGGGTACGTGAACGACCTGGTCTCGTGGGTAGGCTGTCTCGACTGACCTCCATCGCCTTCCTCACCGCCGCTTGCGTGTTCGATGGTCATCCCGACCTGCGGGAGGACTATTGGGAACATGACCTTGAGTTCCTTCCGTTGCGCACGGCCTGCCGGGCGCACGGGATCGAGCTGCACGCCACGGTGTGGGACGATCCGTCCCTGGACCCGGACGCTTTCGAGGCGATCGTGATTGGTACGACCTGGGACTATCCCGAGCGGCCGGAAGCGTTCCTGGCCACGCTCGAACGGCTCGCGGCGCGTGTTCCGTTGTTCAATCCACTGCCGGTCGTCACGTGGAATCTCCGGAAGACCTACCTGAAGGACCTCGCGGCGAAGGGTGCGCCCGTGGTCCGCACGCTGTGGTGCGAGCGCGCCGATACGGCGACGATCGCGGCAGCGTTCGATGAACTCGAGTCCGATGAGATCATCGTCAAACCCGAAGTCGGCGCCTCGGCCTGGCGTCAGGCCCGCGTGCGCCGCGGCATGGCGCTGCCTCCCGCCTCTGCCTTGCCGCCCGGGCGGACGATGATCCAACCCTTCCTGCCCGCCGTGATCAGCGAAGGTGAACTGTCGTTCATCTTCTTCGGCAGCGTCTTTTCGCATTGCGCGCGCAAGATGCCCTCGGTCGGCGACTACCGCGTGCAGTCGATGTATGGCGGAAGGGAGTGCGTGCACGAGCCGTCGGTGCGGGAGCTCGACCTGGCGAAAAGTGTGATTGCCGCCGTCGGCGAGACCCTGCTCTATGCGCGCGTCGACATGCTGCGTGACCCGAGCGGCGGGCTAGTGCTCCTGGAACTCGAGCTGATCGAGCCCTACTTCTATCCCGAACAGGGCGCTGGCATGGGTGATGCGTTCGCCGCGGCACTGCAGCGGCTGCTAGGCTGAACCCTGGCGTATCTTCTTCTGGGGAAGGGGCTCCGTATTCGCCGAAGAAGGACATGTGGCGGAATGCACGGACTCCAACCGAGCTGGCGGTGACGAGGCGCTGATCGAGCAGTGCGTCGAAGAGATGCGTGCCGGCTTCGTTGCCTACGACGATGCGTTCCGCGTGATCACACGGCGAGCCCGTTCGACGTTCGAGCAACGGGATTGGGCGGCTGGCCGGCGTGACGCCGTCGAGCGCATCGAGCTATGGGGGGAGTGCGTTGCTGCGTCGGTCCAGCGGATGGAAGCTCTGCTCGGTGAACGCAGCCGAGATCGCCAACTGTGGGCGCGCATCAAGGCGCGCTATTGCTCGTTGGTCGTGAGCTTGGTTGATGCCGAGTTCTTCAAAACCTACTTCAGTTCGGTGACCCGGCGTCTGTTCCAGACCGTCGGTGTAGACACGACCCTCCAGTTCGCGGGCACGGAATCCAAACCGCTACAGAACGTCGGCGCTCCGCTGGTTGGCCGCAGCTACCTGAACAAAGGTCCACTCGCGTCGGCGATCGGCGAGTTGCTCAGGGACTTCCAGTGGCAAGTGCCGTACGAGGACCTGGCCCGATGTGCGGCGTTCGTCTGCGACGAGATCGTTGTGCATCGGCGGCAGCAGGCCGACAACGATCCCGTGCTCGGCATCGACGTCATGGACGCCGTGTTCTACCGCGATACGCGTGCCTACATCGTGGGTCGGGTCACCGGGTGGACGACGCACACACCGCTCGTGATCGTGTTGGCGAACACGGACCGAGGCGTGCGAGTCGATGCAGTCATCCAGACCGAGCAGGGGGTCAGTGTGCTGTTCGGCTTCACTCGCTCGCACTTCCACGTCGACCTCAAAGCTGTCGGCGCCGCGATCGGTTTCTTGCGCACGCTGCTGCCGCGCAAACGCCTGGCGGAGCTGTTCACCGCGCTCGGCCGCTACAAGCAGGGCAAGACCGAGCGCTATCGCGACTTCGTGCGCCACCTCAGGGCATCGAGAGACCGGTTCATCGTTGCGTCGGGTGACGAGGGCATGGTCATGCTCGTGTTCACGCTTCCGTCCTATGACGTCGTTTTCAAGGTGATCCGCGACGAGTTCGACTATCCAAAGGACACGACGCGCGAGCGCGTCGAGGCGGCCTACGACCTCGTCCTCAGGCACGACAAGGCGGGTCGGCTCGTCGATGCGCAGGAGTTCCGGTCGCTCGAGTTCCCGAAGGATCGCTTCTCTCCCGATCTGTTACAGCAGCTTCTTGCGAGCGCTGCGCGGACGGTGCGGGTCGAGGGCGACAATGTCGTGATCGGCCATGCCTACATCGAGCGCCGCCTGCGGCCACTCAACCTCTACCTGAGGGAAGCTAACCGCGAATCGGCGCGAAGTGCGGTGCGCGAGTACGGCCAGGCGATCCGGGATCTGGCGGCGACGAACATCTTCGCTGGCGACATGCTGCTCAAGAACTTCGGCGTCAGCCGCCACGGGCGCGTGATTTTCTATGACTATGACGAGCTGTGCCTCATCGATAGCTGCTGCTTCCGTGCGTTGCCGGCGCCAACCAGCTACGACGACGAGGTGGCCGCTGAGCCATCGTTCTTCGTCGGTGCCCACGACGTGTTCCCGGAACAGTTTGGCGCCTTCCTCGGCCTGGACGACGAGTCGCGCGCGCTGTTCATGGAAAAGCACGCCGACTTGCTCACGGTGGACTTCTGGCTTCAGTTGCAGGAGAAGATCCGCAGCAGCGGCGCTGCCGAGGTGCTGCCCTACGAGGGTTCGCGCGAGCCCGACCCACGCCGCGCTGGGTGATGGGCTACGTCGCACCTGCCGTGCGAGCGCAACTATTGGCGGCCACCATCCCGTAGATCACACCTGCGGTGGCTTCCTTGTCCAGTTGCACCCGCAATGGCCTCCAGCCAGCCGTGGCCGAAGCGTTGGTCGGGTTCGATGTAGTGCCCCTCGCTCCATTCGTTGAGCGACGCGACAAACACGAGCGGGTCGTCGACGGAGACCCTCGCGCGGAACGAGCGCGCGCGACCGAGGGCTTCATGGAACAGCTCTGGGTGCTCACCGACGACCACTGGAGACCACGGGTACTTGTCGGACTGTTCGTCGCCGAAGTCCGCGGCGCGGGGCGAAGCGTCCCAACCAGGCGCGACGCTTGGCATGTAGGGCAGCCCGGAGCCTGCCGCGAATTCACTCCACTCCGCCGCACGCGCCTGCGCATGCTCGCGGTAGTCTTGCCGCGGCGGTCCCTTCCAGTCCGGGAGAAAGACGTAGTGCGTGACGCTGTCGAACCCGGCTTCGCGGACGAGCGGAAGGCACGCGGCGTTGGGCTCGATGGCGGCGAGGTGGATGTCGCGGTGGCCGTGCGACGTGAGCCAGCGGCGAGCTTCGGCGATCGCCTTCTGTGCATTGTCGACACCCAACTCGCGCAGGAAGAAGGTCGAGTCGTAGATCGAGAAGTAGGACCGGCCCTCGACGGTCAAGTAGTTCGCCCGGACGAAGTAGGACTCAGCCAAGACTTCCACGAAGCGCACGAAGTCGTCGACGTCGGAGGGCACAAGGCGCGTCGCGTCGATGACTGGCGCATGGGTGCGTCGCACCGGTAGGACCCGGCGCGGCATGCGATTGGCCCACATGCAAGCGAACGGAACGGTCTGTCCCTCGGGCGACCCGAGGAACCCACGGTCGAGCCCCGCCTCGAACACGCGCTTGCCGCGGCACCAGAACACGCCGTAGACGAGCGCGTCGACGCCGTAGCTCGTGGCCAGCCGCACGCGGGCGCCAACTTCGGTCGGGTCGCGATCATCGTATTCGCCGAGCAACGGCACGCGCGGTTGCGCATGGCCCTCGAAGCGTGGCCGGCAGTCGCGAACGAGCTGCCACTCGGTGAAGCCTTCGTGAAAGCTCTCGTCGCGCTCGGGGATCGGGTGCCAACCGGAGTAGACGTAAGCGGCGATGCGCATTGCTGCTACTCGCCGATCGTGGGGACGGCGACTAGCAGCCACCGGGTCCGAGGGCAGAACTTCATGGAGCGTGCGGATCGTAAGGGCTCACGAAGCGGGTAGCCTAGCGCGGCATGACGCCCATACGCCTGTTCAGGATCTACGCGTTCGGCCTGCCGACGCTGGCAGTCGCCGTGTTACTCGAGGGTTTGCCAGCGCAGCGGCGCGCCCGGCCGGTTTTCCGCGACGGTCAGGCGCAAGTCGTCGACGGCTTCAAGAGCCCCGGCAAGTGGATCCAACACGACCTGTGGGTCGAGACCGAGTTCGACACTGACGGCGATGGCAAGCTCGACCGTGTGCACGTCGACGTGACGAGACAGGGGCAGACCGACTCGCAGAAGCTCAAGGTCCCGGTCGTCTACGAGACGAGCCCATACTTTTCGGGAACCTCGTCGACAGACCGTCGGTTCTTCTGGAACCCAAGACAAGAGGTCGGCGCGCAGCCGAAGAAACGCCCGAATCCGCCGCAGATCAAGGCGCGCAACAACCGACCACTCATGAACCGTTCGCAAGTCCGGGTCTGGGTGCCGCGCGGTTTCGCGGTCGTTCACTCGGCATCTCCGGGTACCGGCCTGTCGCAAGGCTGCCCGACCGTCGGCGGCAAGAACGAGTCGCTGGCGCCAAAGGCTGTCATCGACTGGCTGAACGGGCGCGCCAAGGGGTACACGGAGCCTTTCGGTGGTGAAGAGGTGAATGCGTTCTGGTGTACCGGCAAGGTTGGCATGACCGGCACGTCGTACAACGGCACGCTGCCGATCGCGGCTGCGACGACTGGAGTCGATGGTCTCGAGGCGGTCATTCCTGTCGCGCCGAATACGTCCTACTACCACTACTACCGCTCGAACGGCCTGGTCCGGCACCCGGGTGGATGGATGGGGGAGGACATCGATGTGTTGTTCAACTTCATCCACAGCGGCAACCCCGAACGGCGTGAGCATTGCGACTGCGAGGTGCGGGACAAGGTGCTCGCAGAGGGGTTCGACCGCGTCACTGGCGACTACAACGACTTCTGGGCCGGTCGCAACTACCGCATTCAGCTGCAGAAGTACAAGGCCGCTACCCTGATAGCGCATGGGTTCAACGACTGGAACGTCATGCCCGCGCATAGCACGTCCATCTACACGTCGCTCAGGAAAAAGGGTGTGCCGGTGCAATGCTACTTCCACCAGGGAGGCCACGGCGGCGCGCCGCCGCTCAAGCTCATGAACCGCTGGTTCACGCGCTACCTCTACGGTGTCGAGAACGGCGTCGAGAAGGACCCACGTGCCTGGATCGTGCGTGAGGACGAGCGTCGCACCAAGCCAACGCCCTACGCCGACTACCCGAACCCGAAGGCTGCGCCGGTGATGCTATATCCGCGCAAGGGCGGCGGCGGCCTCGCCAAGATGGGCACCAAGCGCAAACCCAAGCAAGGGAAGGAGACGCTCGTCGACGACGTGACCTTTCCAGGCGCGGAGCTTGCGCAGGTCGACTTGTCGCACCGACTGCTCTACGCGACGCCAAAGTTGACGAAAGCCGTGCACTTGTCGGGGACGCCTAGCATCAAGATTCGCGTCGCGAGCAGCAAGGCCGCAGCGAACCTGTCTGTCTGGCTCGTGTCGCTGCCGTGGGATCCGGCGCAGCGTCGTCGTCCCAACCGCAACCTGATCACTCGCGGTTGGGCTGACCCGCAGAATCACGCGTCACTGAACCAGAGCGCGCCGCTCGAGCCCGGCAAGTTCTATGACCTGGCCTTCGACCTGCAGCCCGACGACCAGATCATCCCGGTCGGGCAGAAGATCGGCCTGATGATCTTCTCGAGCGATCGCGACTTCACGTTGTGGCCGCAGCCTGGCACGGAATTGACCATCGACCTGGATGCGACTTCGCTTGAGTTGCCGGTCGTCGGTGGCGCCGCAGCGCTGAAGAGGGCGGGCACCAAGTGATGCAAGCAGCGCTGTTTTTCGCGCTTCTCGTCCTGCAGGGAGGGGGCGTTGTTTGGCACGATGTGCACGCCTTCGGCGTCGAGGGCAAGGCGTGGAAGGGCACCAAGGCGCCGTTCGATCGCCTGCCGGCGAAGGCCGAGGCCAAGGTGCGTAAGGCGGTGTGGGATCTGAGTCGTGATTCGGCTGGCATGTGTGTGCGTTTCGCGACGGACGCGACGGCAATCCATGTGCGGTGGAAGCTGACCAAGAAGAGGTTGGCGATGTCGCAGATGCCGGCGACGGGTGTCAGCGGCGTCGACCTCTACGTGCGACACGAAGGCCAGTGGCGGTGGCTCGCGGTCGGGTGGCCCGAGTTCCCGGTCAGTTCGGCCCGGCTCGTCGCCCATCTCGCCAAGACGCAGCGGCAATACCTGCTGTACCTTCCGCTCTACAACGGCGTGAGCTCGGTCGAAATCGGCGTGCCGTCCGACGCGAAGATCGAGAAGGGGAAGGCGCCCAAGCACAAACCGATCGTTTTCTACGGAACGTCGATCACGCACGGTGCATGTGCTTCGCGGCCCGGGATGGCGCACCCGGCGATTGTCGGTCGCCGTCTCGGCTACCCGATCGCCAACCTCGGCTTCTCGGGCAACGGCCGCCTCGAGACCGAAGTCGCCGAACTCATGGCCGAGGTAGATGCCGCCGTCTACATCCTCGACTGTTGTCCCAATCTCAGTGGCGACGAGGCGGGCAAGCGGCTTGGCCCTTGCGTGCGTGCGCTCCGCGCCAAGCACCCCGCGACGCCGATCCTCGTGGTCGAGGATCGTACGTATCCGAGCAGCTTCCTCGTGAGCCATCTACGCAAGCGCAACTCCGAGAACCGCAAGTCACTGCGCGCGGCCTTCGACGTGCTCGTCACGGCTGGGCAAAAGAACCTGCACTACCTGCGTGGTGAAGAGTTGCTCGGCGTCGACGGCGACGACACTGTGGACGGTTCGCATCCGACCGACCTCGGGTTCCAGCGGCAGGCCGCGGCGTTCTTGCGTGTGCTGCGCGGCATCCTGCCGCGATAGCGACGCAAGTTCTCACGTGCTGCGCCGCCTGTTCCTGGATCGTCGGAACGAGTGGATGGCCGGCGATACGTTGCTCGAACTTGGTGCGCGAGCGTCACGTCTAGCCACTCAGTATCGCGGCGCTACGACGGTGCGGATTCGAGTCATGGATGTGATCCAGCGTAGGCTGGAGGGAAGTAGACTGAGCGGCGTGATGTTCCGACTGGCGATCACTCCGATCGGGCTGCTCGTGTTGAGCGCATGCGCCAGCGGCGACGCTGTGCCAGCTGACGATTCGTTCCGGGTCATGAGTTTCAATATTCGCTACGGCACCGCGCGGGACGGCGCCAATCACTGGAACAAGCGCAAGGGGCTCGTCGTTCGCACCGTGCGGACCTACGACCCCGATCTGCTCAGCTTGCAGGAGGTGCTGCCGTTCCAGGCGCGGCACATGCAACGGGCTCTGACGGGCCACGACTCGTACGGCCCGAGCCGACAGGGCGCGAATGGAGAATCGTGCACGCTCTTCTGGCGCCGCGACCGTTTCGAGGTCATGGCCAAGGCCACCTTCTGGCTGTCGCCGACGCCGGACAAGACGGCGAGCCGTGGGTGGGATGCCGCGCTACCGAGGATCTGTAGCTGGGTGCGCTTGCACGATCGTCGTACGGGGTGTGAGTTCGTGTTCGCGAATACCCACTTCGACCATCGTGGTCGTCAGGCCCGCCGAGAGAGTGCCGATCTGATCGCACAGCGACTGCTTGCTCAGCGACCCGGCGGCAAGACCTTGATCCTCACTGGTGATTTCAACGCCGCCGAAAGCAGCCGGCCACTGGAGCGCCTGCGAAGCGCGGGGTTCCGTGACGCGTTCCGCGTGGCGCATCCGACAGCCAAGGACGTCGGCACGTTCACCGGTTTCAAGCCAAGGTCCGGCGGTCGCAAGATCGACTATGTGCTCGTGCACGGTGCCGGGACCGTGATCGAAGCTGCGATCGACCGTTCGTGCTTCGAGGGTCGCTGGCCGTCCGACCACCTGCCTGTCACGGCTAGCCTGCGGATTCCCCGCTAACAAGGCCCCGGGGTCCTCGAGATTCAGGATTTCAAGAGATGCACTCGCCGCACTTTCGGTGCTGGCGCGCTTGGACGGTGGCGGGTCTGGGCGACCGGGGTCGATCCGCGGGGAATACAAGTGGTACGCCCGGCAGGATTCGAACCTGCGACCCCGGCATTAGGAATGCCGTGCTCTATCCAGCTGAGCTACGGGCGCCCGCCGTCACGATGCTACTCGACGGTGTTTTGTAGGGAAGGGGAGGTGTTGACGTTCTGTCTCTAGCAGTGAGGCAAGAGCTCCATGATCGGCAGGCCATGGGGAGCGGCCTCCTGCTCGACCCGGCCACGACGTCGCTCGTAGCGATCGGTCGGCGCCAGACCTGCCCCGTCAAACCGTGCGTCATCGCCACCTGTGCCACCGGCGTTTCATGGAAAGCGACCTCGGTTACGAGGATCTCGCGGGTGAGCTGGCGGCCGCTGACCGTGGAAGACGTTATTCTGAAGAAGTGACCCCGAAGCGCTTCCTCTGTCCCCTGGGCTGTGCCCTCGCCCTGCTCGCCGGAGCCTGCTCCAACGGCTCGACGACGGCGGAGAATCGCGCGGATCTGCTCACCCTGAGGCGTGTCGCTGGCCGGCTCCCGTCCGGTGGTGCCTTCGGGCTCGCGGCGGCCCTGTTGGCGGGCGACGTGGCCCGGCCGGGTGGAACAGGGGCCAAGTTGCCGCCGATCGACGCGGTGCTGGCGCGAGAACTCGTGCTGACGGCGAGCGGTGCGCTGCGGTTTCTGACCCTCGAGAGCGGTGCCGGGATCGACCCGGTTTGGTCGCCGCTCGTCGCGGAGCTCTCGCAACGTTCTGGTGCGCCCGGCGATGACAACAAGAACGGCACCAACCGCGATGAAACGCT
>PVBE011599382.1_pt1 | contig 11010 bp, 10 predicted proteins | sample 1631181 | NCBI WGS metagenome assembly PVBE01 (sample SAMN08397723, study PRJNA350692) | Marine metagenome, whole genome shotgun sequencing project. | isolation source: water | place: Pacific Ocean | collected 2012-04 | reverse complement strand
GTTTTCAAAGGAAAATTTAAAATTCTTAAAAAATAATTTTAATTTAATTAAAGCCCCTAAGATTAATAAAAAAAAATTTTACAAAAAAAATTTACAAAACGCTCATTATATTATTGGTCAACCAGATTTACCTAATGAATTAATAAAACAACAAAAAAAGTTAAAGGCTATATTTAACGTGGAAAGTAATTTTATGGATAATATGGATTATGATTATTGTTTTAAAAACAATATTCATGTTCTCGCGACCTCTCCTGTTTTTGCGCAACCTGTTGCTGAAATGGCACTTGGGTTAACTTTATCTATTGCAAGAAGTATTCATATTGCACATCATGATTTTATAAAAGGAAAAGAAAAATATGGAGGAGAAATAAGTCAAAACAACTTTCTAATAAAAAATAAAAAAATTGGCTTAATAGGCTTTGGTGATCTTGCAAAATCTTTAGTTCCTCTTCTTCATCCTTTTACTGATAAGATTATGGCTTATGACCCATGGGTTCCAGATTTAGAAATTAAAAAAAATAAAGTAAAGCCCTCAACTTTAGAAAATATAATATCTTCAAGTGAAGTTATTTATGTTTTAGCTACTATAACATCTACTAATCAAGGAATGATTAATGCAAAAGTTTTGAAAAATATAAATGATCACACAACTTTTGTTTTGATGAGTAGAGCTGCTATTATGAATTTTGATGATTTTTATAAATTTTTAAAATGCAGAAAAGTGTTTGCCGCAATAGACGTGTTTCCAATCGAGCCATTTCCTAAAAATCATAAAATTAGAAAATTAAAAAATGTTATTTTTTCTCCTCACAGGGCAGGGGCTCTTGATTCTGCATTTAAAGAGATGGGAGATATAGTTCTTGAAGATCTTAAACTAATTAATAAAGGACTATCCCCTCGTTTGTGTAAAAAGGCTATCAAAGAAACTGTTAGCCATTTACGTTCAAAACCGGTTGATATTAATTAAAATTTCCTTAAGACTATCTATCAATATGAGTGAAGAAATAGTTTTAGAAGCCAAATCAATTTCTAAATTTTTTGGCACAATTACTGCTCTTAATGATGTGGATTTAAATATAACAAAAGGAGAAGTTTTAGGAGTTGTGGGTGATAATGGGGCAGGTAAGTCTACTCTCATGAAAGTATTATCCGGCCTTTATAAACCTAGTGAAGGCTCCCTTTTTTTCTCAGGTAATAAAGTGATTCTTAATAGTCCTAGAGATTCACAAAATTTAGGTTTAGAAATGGTTTATCAAGATTTAGCCTTGGCAGGAAATTTACCCATTGGAGATAATATTTTTTTAGGAAGGGAGCCTGTAAAAAAAATGGGGCCTTTTAATTTTCTTGATCATAAAAAAAGAAAACAATTAACAGAAGAACATTTAGCAAAATTAAAAATTAATGTTCAATCATCTGATCAAAAAGTTGAAGAGCTTTCCGGTGGTCAAAGGCAAGCCGTGGCAATTGCTAGAGCAACTGCTTTTAATGCAAAAATAGTTATTATGGATGAGCCAACAGCAGCATTAGCGGTAAAAGAGGTTGGTAAAGTTTTAGATTTAATCTTAAATCTTAAAAATCTAGGTGTTAGTGTTATTGTTATAAGCCATCGAATGGATGATATTTTTAGTGTATGCGATAGAGTGATGGCATTATTTCAGGGCACTAATTTTGCAGAGTCAATGTTAAAAGATACTTCAAGAGATGAGGTTATTGGATGGATAATGGGGAAAAAGGATTAATTAGTATGGATAAAAGTCAAGATAGTACGTTTGTAAAACTAATTCCTTTTTTTGAAAGGTATGGAATTCTTCTTTTGATACTCATCATGGTTGCTGTATTGCATCTTTTACAACCAGAAGTATTTCTTTCATGGAGAAATATAACAAATGTTTTCAAGCAAGTATCATGGCAATCTATGTTAGCTTTAGGTGTCTTTATGGTTATTGTAACAGCAGGAATTGATTTATCTGTTGGATCAATCATCATGTTATCTTTAATGGGTTTAGCAATTGCATCCAAGGCAGGTATGCCTTGGTATATTGTGATGTTAATTGCTCCAGCTGTAGGATTTTTATGTGGTCTATTTAATGGTATCGGCATTACTGTTCTTAAAATGCCACATCCATTTATCATGACTCTTGGAACTCTCTATATTTTTAGAGGAGTAGGTAATTTAATCTCTGGAGGCGTCCCAATCACTGGTTTTGCAGATCAAATAAGAGTTATAGGAAATGGGAAAATTAAACTTGAGGCAATTTTAGGCGAAGGATCACGAGAATATATTCCTACGAGTTTAATTTTAATGATTGTAATATTTTTTATTTTTTGGGTTTTTCTTAATCATACTCGAATAGGTAAATGGATTTATGCAATTGGTGGAAATCCAGGTGCTGCTAGGGCTGCAGGTATCAATGTTAATAGAATATTAATCATTGTTTATACTCTTTGCGGTTTTCTTGCAGGAATAGGTGGTTTAATTTTAGCCGGTAGAACAAACTCTGCTTATCCAAATGCTGGATTGCAATCAGAACTTGATGCAATTGCTGCTGTTATTATTGGTGGGGCTAGTTTTTTTGGCGGTAGAGGGACTGTATTAGGAGTGTTCGCTGGTGTGATGATTATGGGGATACTTCGTAATGGCCTCAACTTAATGAATGTCAGTGTATTTTGGCAGCAGGTCTTAATTGGATCTATTATTATTATAGCTGTTTATATTGATGTACTTAGAAGAGAATTTTCTACAAGAAAATAATTAAATTTTACAGTTTTTAAAATATCAATGTCTTGATTAGTATGCAATTCTTGCTAAAGATAAAATTATAAATTTATAGGAGGAAATATGAAATTTTTTATTTCTATGATTACTGCGATTTCGCTATCCTTTTCATTTGGTGCAGCAGCTAAAACAATTATGCTTAGCACTAAAGGTCCAGGAGCTGGAAATCCATTTTGGGCTTCTGTTGAAGCTGGAGCTAAAGATGCAGCAGCAGAATTTGGTGTTGATTTAATAATCTTATCACCACCTCAGGAAAGTGATGTAATGGCTCAAGTTGCACAAATTGAAGATCAGATTGCTAAAGGTGTTGATGGTATCGCTATTGCGCCAACTGATCCAAATGCAGTTGCGCCAATTTTAGATGATGCAATCGCATCAGGTGTACCTGTTGTTTATATTGATACTAATGGTATTAATGAAGGTGTAACTTTCATTGGTACTAACAATATAAATGGTGCTGCACTAGCTGCTCAATATATTTGTGATAATGTTCCAGCTGGTTCAGATGTTGCAATTCTACAAGGAATGATAACTCAAACAACTGGTCAACACAGAGCAGAAGGATCAAACAAAGGTCTTAATGCTTGTGGTATGAACATTGTAGCAGAGCTTCCTGCTAACTGGGATACGGCTCAAGGAATGTCAGTAACTGAAGATATCATCACTGGCAATCCAAACATAAAAGCAATTTTTGCATCTAACGATAATATGGCTTTAGGAGCTGTTCAAGCTTTGAAAAATGCAGATATGTTAGGTGACGTTGTTGTTGTTGGATTTGATGCAAATCCAGATGCTGCTGCAAGTGTGGCTGCAGGAGAAATGTCAGCAACTGTTGCTCAATTTTCTTACAACATGGGTTACATGGGTGTAGAAAATGCTCTAAAACTTGCAAATGGTGAGAGCATTCCAGATAACATTGATACTGGAACAGTTCTAGTTACAGCTGAAAACGCTGCTGACTTTATGTAATTTAAATTAAACAAATTAAGGCCGCGTAAGCGGCCTTTTTTTTTGTAAATTTATTTTAAAATAAATGAAAAATATTGGATTAATCGGTTGTGGAAATATCGCTGAGACTTATTTTAAGTCTCAAAATTATTTTAACAATATTAATTTTATTGCATGTGCTGATATTAATCAAAGATCAGCAGATAGTTGTGCAAAGCAAAATAATATTAAATCAATGTCAGTTGATGATCTTTTAAATGATGATGAAATTGATGTAATTTTAAATCTAACAATACCCCAAGCTCATTATGAAATATCTGAAAGAGCTTTGAGTGCAGGCAAACATGTCTACTCAGAAAAACCTATGGCAATTAAATTATCTGATGGAAAAAAAATAATTGAACTAGCAAATAAAAAAAAATTATACTTTGGAAATGCCCCTGATACATTTTTAGGAGGAGGAGGACAACTTTCAAGAAAATTGATTGATGAGGAAAGTATTGGAGATATTTTAACTGGAAATTTTATTTTTGCATTTTCAGGAGTTCAAACTTTTCATCCTAATCCAGAGTCTTGGTTTCAAGTTGGAGGAGGTCCAGTTATAGATATGGGCCCTTATTTTTTTACAGCTCTTGTAAATTTATTAGGTCCAGCTAAAAATATAAGAGCAAGAGGTGTAAAGTTTTCTTCAAACCGAACTATAGAAACTGGCCCTAAAGCAGGCAAGGAATTTTCTGTTGATATCCCAACTTCATTTATGATGGATATAGAGTTTCATAATGGATCAATCGTTCAAGGTTTCTTGTCATTTGATGTTCAAAATCATGCCAGAAATCACATGGAGCTTTATGGTTCAAAAGGAACTATTGTTGTTCCTGATCCTAATATGTTTGGAGGTCCAGTTTTAATTTCGAAAGAACTTGGATCAGAATGGAAAGAATTTTCTGTAGAGAGTATGTATTTAGGAAAAACTAATATTATAAACCATAGTGGAAGAAGTAATGAGGCACCAAAACAGTCAAATTACAGAGGTATTGGTTTATCTGAAATGATCTATGCGATAGAAAATAATAAACCTCACCGTTGTAACGGAGAACTTGCATTTCATGTACTCGATATAATTGACACAGTAATACATGCAGCTAAAAAAAATCAAGAGGTTGAAATAAAATCAACCTGTAAAAAGCCGGAACCTATGTCAGAAAAAGAAATAGAGTATTTACTCAGATGATCATTAATATCAAATAGTTAATTGTTAATAATTATTAATTTAAATAAAATTAACTAGTCTTTGCACTTGTTTTAAATTTTAAATCCTGTTAATTCGGGGAACATTTTAGGAGGAATAACATGAAAAAACTCACTATTCTCTTAGCTTCTGTAGCAATGGCATTTACTTTGTCATCTGTTGCTAAAGCTGAATATAAATTTAACTTTGTAATGCACAGTGATACAAATAATGCATTTTGGGCAGCTGTTCACAAAGGTTTTAAAGATGCATGTGCTCAAGTAGATGCAGACTGTCAAATGTTAACACTATCTGGTGATGGTGATCAACAAGAGCAGTTACAAAACTTAGAATCTTCAATCGCTCAAGGAGTTGATGGTATAGTTACTACTATTACTAATCCAACAATTTTTGATGCAGCTGTTGACGAAGCATTAGCTGCTGGTATCCCAGTAATTACTGCAAATACAGATGACCCTGAAGGTGCTGCTGGAAGTAACAGACTTGCATACATTGGACAAGATTTAGAAAAAGCTGGTTATGAACTAGCTTCAGCTTTATCTAAACAATTCCCTGCTGGTGATATTCACGTTCTAATCGGTGTTGCTGATATGAACCAATCATGGGCTTATACTAGAGCAAATGGTATCGGTAGATTCATGGAAGATTACAAAGCAGCTAATACTGACAGAAATGTTACATATGAGAAAATTGAATCTGGTATGGATCTTTCAACTGTTGGAAATAGAGTAGCGGCGTATGTTCAAACTAACCCAAACACTACAGCATATTTTGATGTAGGTTTTTGGGAAGCTGGAGCAGCTCAAGGAATTAGAAACCTTGGTTATGCACCAGGACAAATGCTTCTTGCAGGATTTGACCTTGTTGATGTAGTTTTTGAAGAAATGGAAAAAGGCTATGTTCAACTTACAGTTGATCAACAACCTTATTATCAAGGTTACATGGCAGTTCATCAGTTATACCTTATGAATAAATACGGCTTAAGTGCTCTAGATATTGATACTGGTAAAGCAATGATTGGGCCTGAAGATGTTGCTCAAATCCGTTCATTCAAAGGAATGTCAGTAAGATAACAAAAATATAAATGTAAACCGGGTTCTTTGGAGCCCGGTTTTTTTTTAAAATGAAATATTTATGAAAAACAATAAAATTAAATCAATATTAATGAGACCAGAAATAAGCACGTTTATTATGTTCATTGTAATTATGACTGGCTTCTTTATTGCAAATGATAAATTTTTAAGCCCAAGAAATATAAGAATTGTAATGGGTATTACTCCCGAGTACATTATTGTTGCAATTGGTATCGCAATATTAATGATTTCAGGGGAATTTGACTTATCTGTTGGTTCAGTTTTTGCGCTAGTACCAATGACGATGGTGCAACTTGTTCATCAAGGAATACCTCCATGGTTTGCAATAGCTTTAGGTTTATCTATTGGTATAGCTGTTGGTTTTGTAAATGGTTTCATAACATTACGTTTTGGAATACCATCCTTTATTGCCACCTTAGGAATGCTCTACATTGCTAGAAGTTTAACCACCGTTGCAACAGGAGGATTTCCACCTCCATTTCCACATGAATTACCAAATGAGTTATTTGTTTTTCAATTTGAAGTTTTTAGAGCTTCACTTTTTTGGATGCTAGGAGTAGCCGCAATAGCAGGCATTATGTTACATAAAAGTAACCTGGGAAATTGGATTTATTCTACAGGGGGTGATACTGGAGCCGCTGCCTCTATGGGAATAAAAACAAATAATGTTAAAATGTTTTGTTTTATTTTGTGTGGTTTTCTTGCAGGTTTTGCAGGAATGATTCAAACTTTTAGAATTGAAGCTCCACTTCCATCACAAGGATATCTTTTAGAATTAGAGTCAATTGCAGCTGCTGTTATAGGTGGTGTTAGTTTATTTGGGGGAGTTGGAACAATATTCGGAGCAGCTATTGGAGCTATTCTAATACGTTTTCTTGAAAGTGGTATTATAATGGCAAGAATTGATGCAGAATGGTTTAGAGCAGGACTAGGATCTTTGATAATTATTTCAGTTGTCTTCAATACATGGGTTGTAAGAAGAGGTGAAAATATGGTCCATAAAAATAATGCTGAAGAAGATTTAGCAGATCAAAATAATTCTAAAGATGAAGAGGATAAAGCATAATGTCGAATGACAATATAATTGAATGTAAAGATCTTAATAAATATTATTCAGGTGTTCATGCATTAAAAAATTTAAGTTTAAAAATTAAAAGAGATTCAATTGTTGGCCTTATAGGAGATAACGGAGCTGGAAAATCAACATTAATTAAAATTTTATCAGGTGCCCATCCCGCTGATTCAGGACATATTTATTTTGAGGGAAATGAAGTAAAATTTAAATCAACAAAACAAGCAATGAATCTTGGGATTGAAACTATTTATCAATATTCAGCACTTATTCCTCAAATGTCAATTGCAAGAAATATATTTATAGGAAGAGAACAAACTAATTTTACTTTAGGATCAATAGGCTTAATGAAAACAAAGTCTATGGATAAAGCTGCTATGGACGCTCTAAATGATGTTGAGCTCCATCTTCGGTCGCCTGAAACACCGGTTAATCAATTATCTGGAGGAGAAAGACAAGGTGTCGTAATTGCAAGAGCAATGTATTTTAAATCTAAAGTTCTTATTCTTGATGAACCTACTAACCATTTGTCAGTAAAAGAAACTAATAAAGTGCTGAGATTTGTTGAAGGTTTAAAAAAACAAGGAGTTACATCAATCTTTATTACTCATAACTTAAGCCATATATATCCAATTGCTGATCACTTATGTGTAATGGCTAGAGGTGAAAAAATAGCTGATATGCCTAAAGAAGATACTAATATTGAAGAACTTACAGACCTTTTAGTAAATGGCTAAATAGTAGAATTTGTTTTTAAGTATAATTTATTGTTGTTATTTAAAAATAATAGATTTATCTTAATTTTTTAAGGAGGAAAAATGATAACTCAATCACAAATCGATCAATATAATAATGAAGGTTATACTATTGTAGAGAATGTATTTACCAAAGATGAATTAGATCCAATCCTCAATGAGTTTGAAGAAATTGTAGATGATTATGCTAATAAAGCATTTGCGGCAGGAAAAATTACTGACAAACATACTGATAAAGATGTATTTAAAAGATTGGCAGCTTTAGAAAATGATTTTAAAGGATCATCAGTTTTAATTCACCATAGAGGAGAGTTAAAACCTGCATTAGCTAATTTATGGGGATCAAAAAAACTTTTAGACATGGTAGAGAACTGGGTAGGTAAGGATATTTCAGGACATCCAGTTTGGAATATTAGATCTAAAACTCCTCAGACTGCTAGAATGACTGTTCCTTGGCACCAAGACTCAGCATATTTAAAAGAAGGAGCTGAAAAAACTACTCAACCTGCTGCTTGGATACCTTTTTTAGATGTAAATAAAAATAATGGTTGCATGCAAGTTGTGCCTGGTGGTCATAAACCTGAAAGAGTATTAAATCATAAACTCGAGAAAAAAGATGGTTCGGTAAAGGATTCTTGGTATTTATTTATTGACGATAAAGATATACCTGAAGAAAAAGTAGTAACTTGTGAGATGAAAGCTGGTTCAGTTTTATTCCTTCATCAATTAGTTCCACATAGATCTTTAGAGAATTTTTCAGACTCTGTTAGATGGAGTGTTGATTTAAGATTTCAAAATCCAAAAGACGAGGCAGGTTTTCATACTGGTTTAGTTGATCCAATAATAATGAGAAAATCAAATGATACAAGTCATACTCCAAATTGGGAAGAATGGTTTAAAGGGTATGAAGATCAACATACTAAATTCAGAGGAACATCAAAAAAAGATGCATTTGATTCTACAGTTGATGGTTCCTGGTTAGAGCGTTGGGATAATTAAAAACTCATTTATTGAATGCATGTTAATCTTGATAATTGGTATAAGCCTGAAATAGACAAAAAAAAATTAAAAGAACTGTCTAGAAGAAAAGACTTACCTGGATTAGTTCATTTCTTTTTTTATTTTTTATTTTTGTTTATTTTTGGTTATCTAGCGTATGTAACTATTGGAACGTGGTGGACCTATCTTTTTTTCTTTATATACGGGACAATTTACGCCTTTAGTGTAGCGAATTGGCATGAAACAGTTCATCGAACTGCTTTTAAAACTAGGTGGATAAACGAATTTTTTTATCATATCGGTTCTTTCATGTGCGACTTTGAAGGATTTCGATGGAGATGGAGCCACACATTTCATCATACATATACTTTACAAACTGAAGATGATTATGATCATGAAATACAAGTTTCAAGACCTATTGAATTAGTTGCTTTCTTCTTAAATTTTATACCTTTAACGGATTTATTGTTTCCTCATAAATTAATAAAATATGAAGTTATCAAACATGCATTTGGAAAATTTACACCAGTAGTTGAGTTATCTGCACCTGATGATCAAAAGAAGAAAATTTTATGGAACTCAAGATTTTATGTTTTGATATGGATTACAGTTATTGCTTGGTCTTTTTATATCTCATCATTCTTGCCAATTGTTTATATTATTTTACCTACGTATATTGGAAAACCAATATGGTTTGCTGTGAATGTTACACAGCATTTAGCTGCAAAAATTGATACAAAAGATCATAGGTTGAGCACTTATTCGGTAAAAATTAATCCAATTTTAAGTTTTTTATATTGGAAAATGGAATATCATCTTGAGCATCATTTATTCCCTATGGTTCCTTCCTATAATTTAAAAAAACTTAGAGAAGAGATTGATCATCAGCTTCCCAAACCTTTTAATGGTTTATTTGACTTTTATAAGCATGTACTACCGGCAGTTATAGCATTAGCAACAAATCCAAATGATTATTATAAAGTTAAACTTTCCTCAAATAAAATGACTGATTAAATAATATTTAGTTATTTATTAGTACTGAATAAATCAGAATAAAATTTTTTTACCAGGTACCAGTATTCTCCATAGATAACCATGGTTCTTGTGCAGGTAAACTTTCACCTTCTTGTAGTATTTCTATTGAGATATTATCGGGAGATTTTACAAATGCCATATGGCCATCTCTTGGTGGTCTATTAATAGTAACTCCACTTTTCATCAATTTATCACAAACTTCATAAATATTTTTTACACTGTAGGCTAAATGTCCAAAGTTTCTGCCACCAGTATATTGTTCAGGATCCCAATTATAGGTAAGTTCTAATAATCCTGTTTTTTCATCACTATTTTCTGCTGCTAAAAAAATTAGAGTAAATTTACCTTTATCATTTTCAACTCTCTTTACTTCTTTAAGTCCAAGCTTATTACAATAAAAATCAAGTGAACGATTAATATCTTCCACTCTTACCATCGTATGTAAATATTTCATTAGCTATCCTTCTTTTTATTAATATGAATCAGTGTCATTATAAATTCAATTAATTTAAAGTCAGCTATTATTTACTAAAGACTATAACTAACTTTAAATCTTATATATTGATGGTATAGAAGTTTAAATTTATTGTGAAAATATACAATCTGAATACAGAATCTGATTTTGATCAAAAAAAATTATGCCTTTCTATAGGTAATTTTGATGGTATTCATAAAGGTCATCAACATATTATTAAAGAAGTTTTAATTCTGACAGAATTTGTTCTGATAGATTTTTTATCTCTTCAACAGCATTACTTTTTTTTTGTTTTTCAACAGCAGTTTTCCCTTCACCCATAGAAGCAGCAAAAATTTGGCGGTTACCAATAATTGTTTTAGTTGCTGAAAGGTCTAAACTTTTAATAAATTCATTTGTTTTACCAATAAGTTTGGATCTTTGACTTGATCTATTAATTTGTATTAAAATTTTTTTATTTGCCTTTTTTGCAATTTCAACAATTGCACCTGTTGCCCAAAAATCAACATGAGAAGCTGCAACAGGAATTAAAACTAAATCAGCGGACTCAATAGAAGGACGAGCATCAGATTCTATTTTTGGAGGAGTATCGATAATTACAATG
>PVBE010919406.1_pt1 | contig 11010 bp, 14 predicted proteins | sample 1631181 | NCBI WGS metagenome assembly PVBE01 (sample SAMN08397723, study PRJNA350692) | Marine metagenome, whole genome shotgun sequencing project. | isolation source: water | place: Pacific Ocean | collected 2012-04 | reverse complement strand
TCTTGAATGGAATGCCAGCCTGCTTTAATTTCTTGCCTATTGAGGTCCCACCACATTTGCCCACATGGATGAAGTAGATTCTTCTGCCATTAAAGGGAGCCATGATTGGCATGTGCTTTCATAAGCCTATCAAAAGCCATGTGCTATGGATTGACGTGCCTTGATTTGGGAGATAGATCCTTTACTATTTTGATTGCGTGGCGCCTGTGGGGGCTTCCCACTTGGTGATACCTCCCAGATGTTTGAATATATTTGACAGAGTGATCACGATTAGCTTTTGCCTCCGATGGACCATGAAGCATGGCCATCTTTATTTTTAATGAAAATGGATAGTTTTAGCTCTTCGAATGGAGTTTGCGGAAGCCATCTTGTCGATTTCTTGGACCTTCCTTGCCGCTATGCATCCCCCATAAACCTTCCCAGTAGAAGTAAATTACACCATAGCCGCGTTCTTCTGCCAGGCGTACTTTCTCCCTGATCAAAGGCATTGATGTTGTGCGTTTACCAAATCCTGCCAGGATGCCGATGTTCACCGGCAGCCCCCATTGCCTTGCTTTGCGCAGCGCAGGCTGTTCAAGATCCTTGGCATAACCCTTCAGTGAATAGGCATAGTTCTGCACAACCAGGTCGTCGATTAATTCTCCAATCGCCCACAGTTCCCAGTCCTGAAGCCAGAGGTTGTATGCGAAGCGGAACGGACCGGGAGAGAGACTGATGCGAGTCGGTAGATCCTCCTGATCCAGTTTCTCCCTTAATTCGCGAAGAAGTCCGGTGAGTTGGCGCCTTCTCCAGATCATCCAACTTCGGTTGGTGTGATCCTGAGGCGGTGCAATCCCTGTGTCTTTGATATAACGCGACACCGTGTAGTCGTCATAGCCAAGTTCAACAGGCCAGGCGAAATGGTCATCGAGTTGTATCCCATCCAACCGGCAACGTTTCAAGGTTTCAATGATCAGACCGATGAAGCGTTTTCTTACTTCTGGATGGGCTGGATTGAGCCAGACCCGCTGATAGCCGTGCATCAGCATCAGCGGATCCCCATCCAACCTTTTCAGCACCCATTCGGGATGTTGTTTGACCACCTCTGAATCCGCGGGCTCCATCAACCCGTATTCAAACCATGGCACCACCTTGATTCCCCGTGAGTGGGCCTCGCGGCTCAGGCTGCAGATCGGGTCAAGTTCAACACCGGCCTTGGCCAGTGTTGGTTCCAGGGGGGCAAAGCGACTCTGATGAAAGGTGGTGCCCCGGCTCCAGACGTTCGGATAGATCACATTGAACCCAGCTGCATGCAGATCATTCACGGCTGTGCGGATCTGATCCTGTTTGTAGTAGAGGGGGCTTGGGCTGTTGGTGAGCCAAACCCCCACAACAGGAGGTTTAAGGTTCAATCTGGCTGGATCATCACGCCTGGCCTGAGGCACTTGCGCAGCCGTCTTCAGCTGAAGCTCCCCGAGCAGGAGCCCAGCCAGGAGGCTGATCGCCAGGGTCGGTGCAAGCACACCGCTCCGCTTGCCGGCGCTCCTGTGCATCTGTTTAGCGGAACATTGAGCTGACGGAACTCTCCTGGTGGATGCGCCAGATCGCTTCACCCAGCATGTTGGCGACTGAGAGCACCTTCAGGTTGGCGAAACTGCGATCGGCGGCAATGGGGATGCTGTTGGTGACCACCACCTGTTCAAACAGTCCGGGCTCCGCAAGGCGCTTGCAGGCCGGTGGGGAAAAAACGGCATGGGAGGCACAGGCGATCACGCGCTGAGCTCCCTGTTCCCTGAGCAGGCGAGCTCCTGAACAGATTGTGCCGCCTGTGTCGATCATGTCATCGATCAGGATTGCCGTTTTGTCGGCGACATCGCCAATGACGGTAAGGCTTTCGGCCACGTTGTGGCCGGATCGACGTTTGTCGATGATGGCGAGCGGCGCACCCTGCATCTGCTTGGCGAACGCCCTGGCTCTGGCCACACCACCCACATCAGGGGAAACCACGACCAACTGGCCGAGTTCCTGGGCCGAGAGGTAATCAACCAGGACTGGCGATCCATAGATATGGTCACAGGGGATGTCGAAATATCCCTGGCACTGCGCAGAGTGCAGATCCATGGCAAGGACTCGATCAACACCTGATGCAACCAGCAGGTTGGCCGTCAGCTTGGCGGTGATCGATTCGCGACCAGCGGTTTTTCGATCCGCTCTTGCATAGCCGTAGTAAGGAACCACGGCGGTGACCTGCCTGGCCGAGGCTCGCCTGCAGGCATCCACCATGATCAGCAGCTCCATCAGGTTGTCGTTCACCGGAGCACAGGTGGGCTGAATCAGGAACACATCACAGCCACGGATCGATTCCTGGATCTGTACATAGAGCTCCCCGTCCGCGAAGCGTTTGCAGACTCGCGGGCCGTCCGGTACTCCCAGATAGGCGGCGATCTCTCTGGAAAGTCCAGGATTGGCGGTGCCACTGAAGAGACGCAGCCTGCGTTGATCAGTGGTGCAGCTGTCCTGATCGGCACGTGCTGCTGTCAGGAAACTGGTCACGGTGTCCGCGATCAATCAGCGATCACACAGATGCTAATCCTGTGAGTGCTCCTGCAACTCAATTTTCTTGCTTAGGGTCCATTGATGAAAGACGCTCTTCCGTTCCTGATCGGCGCCGGTCCCCTTGAGGAACTGAAGATGGAAGCAGGTTCTCAGCAATTGGCACGGGCCTGGGGGAAGCGGCTGATCCCTCACTGGTGCGGTGAAAATCCCGATCTTGTCCTGGCTGATCTTCCCGCTGCACAGGCTCTTGTGCAGCTGAATGGCGATGCGGCCATGGCCGGATCATGCGGCAGTTGGCTGGAGGCCCTGGCCGCATGGCGCCAGCCAGTCATCCTGCTGGTCTCCCCGCTGCCAAGCGGTGGGATCCCAGGCATCGCGGCGGCTTATGCGGCTCTCTGCCAGACAATCTCTGTGCCTCTGATTGGTCTGGTGCAACTTGGAGGCCTCTGGGATCAGACCCAACGGCGGGCCGATGGTCTTGCTTGGTGTGGTTGGGTCCAGGCTGATCACGACTCGCAGGGGAGTACCGAGAGCGGCAATGAGGACACTGATCCGATCATGGTGAGCACCCAGCTCAGGCATCGGCTGTTGATGCTTTGAGGCTGTTGATGTTTTGAGGCTGTTTGAGTCTGTTGATGGCTTTAGGCCATCCCGGTCAATGGCTCTCTGGCCAGGACGGCAGCGACTCTTCCTGATTCAACTGACGCAGGGGCTGATCACCGGCACGGCTTGCCAGGGAAAGCTGGCTGATCACAGGCATCGATGGGCTTGTCAGCGTCGCTGCCACCAGGCTGAGGATTTCGTTGCGAGAGAGATCGGTCTGAATCTCATCAGAGAGTTCATTGAGCACAATCGCAAGAGTGCTGACCGTGTTCGGCTGGCGAAGTTGTTCGGCGATCGCCAGAACAAGCAGTTGCTGCCGCTTGCGGCGGTTTTGATCGTCCTTGGGATTGCTTCGGTAGCGGGCCAGTTGCTCAGCCTGGACGCCGTTGAAGCTCTGGCGTCCAGCTTGCAGGTTGATGGCGTAGCCCTGCGTCTTGTCCTGACTTGCATAGGGTTGGCCAAGAGTCACCTCCAGCTGCCCGATGCCATCAACAAGTGTGCGCAGACCTTTTCTTGAAATCACCAGATAGCGCTGGGGGGCACCCACGGGCAGCTCGACAATTTCATTGATCACATCGGCGGTGAGCGCTACACCCCCTTGTCTGTAACTGGCGGCAAGGGGTTCGATCCTGTTGCTGCCAGGCAGATTGATGCCAAGTTCAGTTGGCAGTTGCAACACCTCAACAGGCTTGTTGACTGCGATCTGAACGAGCATCAGGCTGTCGGCATTGGCCGGACCAAGGGGTGCGGCTTTGTTGTTCATGTCACTCAGCTGATCTGCATCCACGCCGATCACCAGAACGGTGACAGGCTTGCTGGGCAGAGGAGCCAGCGTTGATGGGTCTTCTGCGGATGGAGAACCGATGGCAATCTGATCGGGTTTCGGCCAGATCAATGCGAGTGCTGCAGCGGCGAGCCAGAGGCCGCCAAAAGCGGCTGCCAGTCGCAGCAGAGTTCGTTCAGGATTTTTGCCCAACCAGCGGCGCAGACCCGTCGCGGGCCTGGAGTCGCCAGGTTGCTGTTTGGGCATGACTGACTTGAGGTCTGCGTTGAACCAGTCTTGCGCAACAGCTGGCTGCTTTCGCGAGTTGTTGGCAGAAACCGACCCAGGGATTTGAGCGTGGACTGAGACTTATCCTTTTGGCCTTGGTTTCGGATCCTGAAAGGAGTAAAAGTCTTTGCAGCATCGTGGTGAAATCGCTCCGCCACGAAGTTGCTCTACCTTGGACGCATTAATAATGTTTTATTCTTTAAATTAAGAATCTTTCATTGTCTTCCAGTCTCAATCGATTTTCCTAACTATTGATGCAGATTGATCACTCTTCGTCAGTATCGTCTGTATCGCCTTCGGGAATAAGGCGGATGACCTTTTTGCCTAATTTGATCTGAAAATCGTCGCCAGGCTTGAGGTCAAGTATTTCTGTATAGGCCTTGCCTATTAATAGATTTCCATTCCCCTGGACCTTCGCAATATAGCTAAGCTTTCGTCCCCTTTTGCTAATCCCTGCACTTCCGCTGCCAAATGAGAGGCCTTTAGCATCTAGAAGTGCTTCGTAGAATGCCGTGAAATTGAGGCGTTCATCCCCATCTTTTTTGTTGGAGACATAACCACAAGCTCTGACCAGGTCAGATTTGCTGAGATCACCCATCGCCTTGACTTTCTCAAGGAGTTCGCTGCCTTTAAGCATTTCTTCGTGCTCCTGATCACATTGTCAACATAACAATGCCCTTCCTCATTCCACAAGTGATTGACACCAAACAAGTGGCTAGCGCGTCCGAACAGCTTCTTGCTGAGAGCATGCCTCAATAAGCAGCCGTGCGCAGGCGGCTTTTTGCCAAAAAAAAACCCCATCTCTGGGGCCGGTGTCCGTGTGAGGAGGGCTCGTCATCCCTACTCGCACAATTTCTAACACTGATGTCAGCTGATTGCCAGTTCAATCTGGACGCTTATCGCCGGACAGCTGCCTCTCCAGGTCAGCTGTTGAAGCGATGCGCTTGAGATGGGCCATGGCAGGGGACGCTCCATGCAGGCAGAGGCTTGGCATCGCAAGGACATGCCCCCCCCCCTTTTTTTTACGAAGGTCCGCAGAGGGCGCTGATCCAGAGGCAGCGTTGCCCTATCGGTTCCTTGCTCCTGAAGGGACCAGGACCAGGAACAAGGCCAGGTCTCGCTGATTCGATCAGCAGGGCTTGTGGCAATGCTGCTGCCGTGAATGGCACGGCTGGTCTGGTTGAAACCCTTGAGCGGTCTGGACGAATCCCTGCAAGGACCTGGGGGATGTTCAGCAAATCAGAATCATCCCGGCTGCCAAAAAGATCACAGAACTGCACCGCCAATTCCTTATTTGCAGATGCCTTGCGTGCAAATGCCTTGCTCGCCAATGCTTTGCGTGCTGATGTCTTGTGTGCTGATGTCTCGTCCCTGGACAATGTGTGGATGCTGTTGAGAGGCGTTGGAGACAAGGATGAAGACCAGGGCTTGAAATTGAATCGTTGGCATCGGAGGTTGATTGCCAAGTCGATGACCAAGTCGATGACCAAGTTGATTGTCAAGTTGATTGCCATAGGTAATCAATTACGGGCTCAAGGAGGCGCGGCTCATGGCCTCTACCCCAGAGAGCATTGCGCAGAAAGATATTCTTATTTTTCGCAGATTTGCAGGTTTCGATGCTGTTTTCAAGGCTTCGGCTGGCTTGGCTGAGGCCGACCTCGTCACGGGAGCGCTAAGGCCTGACGCGATTGCCCTCCTTGGGGTGCCTGAGTAGGAGGCTTGTCCATTGACAGGCTCTGAATGGCCAGAAGAGGTTGTTTGAAAGCTTCATCAAGAGCGGAAGAAAGCCTGAAGGAGAGAGGCAAGGGGTAAGTGGACACTTGTAGGTTTGTTCGAGAAGTAAGTCTTTGCTCATGGCTAGCCCGGCCATTGCTGTTGCAGATTCCTTGCAGGCGCTGAGAAATGGCACCACAGCTGATCAATGGGCCTCCCTGAAGGAGAACCCCTTGGTCAGGGATCTGCTGCTCAAATGCTCCGATTTGGAGGCTTCAGAGTTGCTCGCTAAAGGTTTTTCAGTCAGCCGCTTCCCTTCCAGGGCCAATGCTGAACTGATTTTCACTCCCTGAGCTGCCCTGTCGATTGATCGGAAAGGCTTTGCTGCGCCTGCTCAGGTTGTGTTGATCAAGGGGACTGGGCAGTCCGGGGCATCAATCATCAGTGCTGGATCAGCCCAGTCCTCAAATAGATGAGCTGAAGTGCTGACCAAAACAGTTGAGGCAGGCTTCGGCAGATCATCCTGGGGCATCCTCCATGAGCTTTTCCCTGCAGGTGATTGATTGATGCATCAATCCAGCTCGTCCCAGGCGCGAACAACGGGAGTGTTGCTGCATCCCACGGCATTGCCCTGCAGCCCTGTCTGCGGCAGCTTCGGTGAGCCTGCCCGCACCTGGCTTTTGGCCCTTGCCGAAAACGGTGTAGGCGTCTGGCAGATGCTGCCGCTGGCACCTCCAGATGGCACCGGTTCCCCCTACAGCTCACCATCGAGTTTTGCCCTCAATCCATGGTTGCTTGACGGGCAGGATCTTGTCTCAGATGGCTTCCTTGACCCCCAGGTGCTGGCCGGATTGCCTGGTGCCGACGCTGGCAAGTCGTTGAGTCGATCCGTTGATTTCAGCCTCGCCGACTCACGCAGTCAGACATTGGCTGTGGCCCTGCGTGAGGCCTGGTCCACCCAGAGTGATGCTCAGAAGGATGCTTTTGACCTTTGGTGTGGAAGTCAGCCATGGCTTGAGGATCATGCTGCCTTCATGGAGCTGAGGCGCCAGCATCAGGGGCTCCCCTGGTGGGAGTGGCCAGAACCGCTCGCTCGGCACAGGTCTGGGGCTCTAAGGCAGTGGCGAAGACAGCATGGTGAGGCACTTCTCGAGCAACGACTTCTGCAGTGGCATCTTGATCGTCAGTGGCAGTCCCTGAGACGGCTGGCCATGGATCTGGGGGTTGTGCTGTTTGGTGATCTGCCGTTCTATGTCGCCCGTGACAGTGCTGATGTCTGGAGTCATCGCGGTCTGTTCTCGATTCGTGCTGATGGGGCGCTGCAGCATCAAAGCGGAGTTCCCCCTGATTATTTCTCTTCCACAGGCCAGCTCTGGGGCACGCCTGTCTATCGCTGGTGGCGTCATCGCCTCAGTCGCTTTGGCTGGTGGCGAAGGCGGCTGAGGCGTCAATGGCAGCAGGTTGATCTCCTGCGTCTGGATCATTTCAGAGCGCTAGCGGCCTACTGGAATGTTCCAGGATCGGATCAAACTGCTGAGAATGGACGCTGGCATTCGTCCCCCGGCCAGGCACTCCTCCAGGGATTGAAGCGTGATTGCGGCGGCTCCCTTCCACTGGTGGCAGAGGATCTCGGTGTGATCACCCCTGATGTTGAAAGGCTGCGGGATCGTTTTGATTTACCTGGAATGAAAATTCTGCAGTTTGCCTTTGATGGCAACCCAGACAACCCCTATCTGCCCCAGAACATCATTGGGCATCGCTGGGTTGTGTACACCGGCACCCATGACAATGCCACCACATTGGGGTGGTGGCAGCAGTTGGATCAGGACTCACGCTGGAGAGTCGGCGAAACTGTCAAGGCTGAGGTTGATGCTCCCGGCTGGCAGTTGCTGGAGCTTGCCCTTGCCACTGAGGCCTGTCTTGTGGTGGTTCCTTTACAGGATTTGCTTCATCTCGGCGATGAAGCACGGTTCAATACTCCAGGCACGGTTGGATGCAACTGGTCCTGGAGATTGTCGTCTTTTGATCAAGGCCTTGAGGGGGCTCTTGCTGGTTATGGCGAGCGGGGAGCCGTCTGGGGGCGTTCGTTGAAATCGGCTTTGGGGTTGCTCGGGGAAGGGGGCTAAGGCTCAGCAACTCCGAATCGGTACAGGCCTGGCTTGGCTGGTTTGGGGCTCTTCCCATTCCATAACACCTGATCAGCAGCCGTCGGTGGCGGCTTGATCGTCAACTGCACGGGGGCCTGAAGTTGCAGGCTGATCTCTCCTTGGGCAGTGCTGAGATGGGTTCGATTACCACCGCCACTCTTGATCTTGACCAGGTGCGGTTGGCTGAGATTGAGCACAAGAAGCCCGTGCCGATTCCCAGGATCCTTGTTCCCCTGTAAGGAATCAATCCATTGCCTGGGGGAGCGTCTGCTTGCATCGGCCACGGGTCTCAGTCCGCGCAGGGCGGCATCAGCGCCAAGCTCCTCCTGCAATGGTTTCAATGACTCAGCCCTCGGGGCTATGGGTTGCCTCGATTGGTTCTGCTGAAATGCCAGATGCCGTTGTTGATGGTTCAGCGCAATCAGGGTGCCGAACATCACCAAGGCATACACCACACTTCCCTGCCATGTGGTGAACACGTCGATATGGCCAGGTGTGAAGCGTCCCAGGCGTCCACCGGAGCGCCTGCTTTTGAGAGGGTTAACGCGCTGCGGTAATGCACCACTGAGGCTGCCGGGCTCAAGTTCGAGTCGTTGTTCCAGCAGTGGCAGCATGGAGCACAGGTAAGTGGGTTCAGGTAGGCGATCGATCCAGCCGCGTTCAATCGCTTCCAGAACCGGGATTGTGATTTTTGTCTCTCTGGCCAGTTCGCGAAGACTGATGCCGTAGCTCTCCCGGCGTTTGCGAAGCAGACGGCCTGCTTCCACAAGTGGGCTTTCAGGTTGCGCTGTGAGGCCCTTTGCTGCCGTGATCCCAGGATTTGATCGCCGCCATGGAAGCTTCATTGCCATCGGGCTTTGCCTGGGACGCTTGCCATAACCCCGCTTCCCAAGGCCCCGCTTCCCCTTGCGACGCGTCTCAATAGCAAGGCTGTCATTGACACAGTTTCCACTTCCAGGCTTTTCACTTCCAGGTTTTCCACTACCAGGCTTGCTTCTGCCACTCTGATCAGGCGTCCGTTGTCATCATCAGCATCGGTTCCCATTCTTCTCTGTTCAGCTGTCGCCAGTGACCTTCAGTGAGGCTGCCAAGCCTCAGGCCTGCGATCGCCGTGCGTTTCAGATCGAGAACGGGATGTCCGAGAAGGTCTGCCAGCCGACGAATCTGACGGTTCCGTCCCTGCCTGATCACCACCTGCAGAAGGCTGCGCTCCTGGCTGCTGTGGATCAATTCCACCTCTGCTGGCAGGGTGCGTTCTCCATCAAGGATCACACCATCACGCCAATGGCGGAGTGTTCGGGGTGAGGGAATGCCACGCACCCAGACTCTGTACGTCTTGCTATGGGCGTAGCGGGGATGGGTCAGCTGCAGGGTCAGTTCACCATGGTTGGTGAGCAGCAGAGCTCCACGGCTTTCTCCATCCAAGCGTCCAACGGGATGGAGGCCATGTCGCAGAGAGACGGGAAGCAGCTCGAGCACGGTTTGGCGCCCCTGGGGGTCGTTGCAACTGCTGATCACACCCCTGGGTTTATTCAGCAGCAGAACCCTGGCCGGATCCCGTTGCGGCAGTGGTTTCCCATCAACAGCAATGCTGTCGAGCTCAGGGTCTGCCTGGTCACCGAGATGGCTCAACTTGCCATTGACGCAGACGCGTTCCTGTCTCAACAGTTCCTCCGCTTGCCGTCTTGAGCACAAACCGGCTGCAGCAATCAGTTTCTGGAGACGTTGCTGGGTCATGACAGATCAGGCATCCGGCTCAGATGACCAGGCCATTCCCTTTGCAAGCAGCTCTTCCATTCGGGTTCCTCCATCGGGGATGGTTGCGAGCCTGGATAAGGTCAGCCTGGTTGATGGCGACTTGCTGCAAGATCGCAAGCCTCAGTCCCAGTGCGCTGCTACTTCGGCAGGAACGGGCTCGAGAGGGATCTCCTCAGTAAAAGTGATGAAACATTTTGGTGAGGTCTGATTCACTCAGGCCGTGGACATGGCCGCGGATGCCGTGATTGTCTTCGACGCTGAGCAGGTTTGTCGTGCTGGCGGCACTGCTGTTTGGCGGCACTGCTGTTGGGGCCAGAGTCGCGGAGAGTGTGCTCATGGGACGCGATCACCGGGGCGATGGCCTACCGGAACCATTCTGAGCGGGGAGCAGGAACAGGAAAGCAATGGTAGGTTTGGAAACGATTCTATTTCGTAATTGATGGCAATCCCGGTGGCGCTTTCAGACGTCGACCTGGTGCGTTCGTATCTGCGGGACATCGGTCGAGTACCTCTGCTGTCCCATGAGCAGGAGATCACCCTGGGTCGTCAGGTGCAGGAGCTGATGGCTCTTGAGACACTGGAAGCGGAGATCAAGCAGCAGACAGGCGAGCAGCCGAGTGCGGAGGCGCTTGGCAAGGCGGCTGGCCTGAGTGGACTGCAGTTGAAGCGGAAGCAGCAGAGCGGCAGGCGAGCGAAGGAGCGGATGGTGGCAGCGAACCTGAGGCTTGTGGTGAGTGTGGCGAAGAAATACACCAAGCGGAATATGGAGCTTCTGGATCTGATCCAGGAGGGAACCATCGGTCTGGTGCGCGGAGTGGAGAAGTTCGATCCAACCCGTGGCTACAAATTTTCCACCTATGCGTACTGGTGGATCCGCCAGGGGATCACGCGGGCGATTGCGGAGAAGAGCCGCACGATCCGTTTGCCGATTCACGTCACCGAGATGTTGAACAAGCTGAAGAAAGGTCAGCGAGAACTGTCCCAGGAGCTGGGCCGTACGCCGACGTTGCTGGAACTGGCTGGATATGTGGAGTTGCCGGAGGAGGAGGTGAAGGAGTTGATGTGTCGTGCGCGGCAGCCGGTGAGTCTGGAGATGAAGGTGGGGGATGGCGATGACACGGCGCTGCTGGATCTGCTTTCAGGGGAGGGGGATCTACCGAGTGAGCAGCTGGAGGAGGAGTGCCTGAAGGGGGATCTGGGCAC
>PVBE011852754.1_pt1 | contig 11011 bp, 10 predicted proteins | sample 1631181 | NCBI WGS metagenome assembly PVBE01 (sample SAMN08397723, study PRJNA350692) | Marine metagenome, whole genome shotgun sequencing project. | isolation source: water | place: Pacific Ocean | collected 2012-04 | reverse complement strand
GGCCACGTCGGGGTCAATCGCGATTTCGTTATAGTCATTGCCTTCGAAGCGTATGCAAGTTGAGTAGTCATGCGTCTGGTTCACTGTCAGCGCGTCAAAGATTTCCTGGCTGGCCTGGAATTCCAGACCGAACAGCCGTGACTGCGCCTGCTGGGCCCGAAGCGCATTGACTAGGTCTCCTCGCGAGTAGGTGACGTCGTTGACGCGAACGATGGCCTGCATGGGGGGCAGGACGAACACGATGACAAAACCAGCGGTCAGGATTCCGGCGACGACCAGCAGGGCCAGACCGATCGCCATGAGCGTAAGGCGCTGCCTGGCCTGGTTGGTGCGCCGCAGCACGGACAGCCGGCGGCGATCGCCGGAGAGGTTCCTCAGGCCGGAGCGTCGAGAGTCCGACCCTTCGCGGTGTCTATCGGTGGGATTATCTTCCACGCCTACGCTCCTGCCCGGACGCGGCCACCTCTATGCAACGGGTGGTTCGGGTTCAACTCCACTCGGAGTCTTGGCCCGGTCGGTTGTCTCTGGAGATAATACGTACCCCGAGTAGTTCTGGTTGGGGTGCAGTTTCGGTCGGGATGCAGTTTCGATTCGCCGACTACCGACGGGGAGAGGCGTACATACCGGCGTGGTTCGGGCTGAACGGGAGCAGCGCGACGATGCGCGCCCGTTTGATGGCTCCCGCCAGGATCCGCTGGTGCCGCGAGCAGGTGCCGGACTTGCGCCGCGCGTCCATCTTAAACCTGTCCGAGACGTAATTCTTGAGAACCTCGATGTTCTTATAGTCGATGTGCTTGACCTTGTTCACACAGAAGCCGCACACCTTCCTGCGAGCGTAGAACCGGCCTCGTCCTCCGCCACCACGGCGCCCGCCCCCGCCGCTCCTTTGCTGTGTCATATAGTCAACTCCTCGTATTTGTCGTAATCGTGGCCGCCCGGGCCACTGCCCCGTGTAAGTTGAATCCCGGTTCAGGGCTACTCCGGTCAGATCTTACCAAGGTAGGTCTTCGAGGTTGTCGGCCCCCTCGGTCGCAGGGGTCGCGCCGGGCACATCTCCGGCCGGACGGCCCTCTCTCGTCGCCCCGCCGAACTCTCCGCTGCCCGAATCTCCGGCGCGGTCGAGGAACAGGACCTTGTCGGCATTGATATCCAAGCGGACGCGAGTCTGCCCGTCGTTGCCGGTCCATGTGTCGGACTTGAGCCTGCCCTCGGCGTAGATCTTCATTCCCTTGGTGACGTAGTTGTTGCACTGCTCGGCCAGCCGACCCCAGGCGCTGATGGTGAACCACTCAGTCTCCTCGTGTCGCTCCCCATCCGAGGTGTTATAAACCCGGTTAGTGGCAAGGCGGAAGGAGGTCACCGCGGCGCCGTTGGGGGTGTACCTCATTTCGGGGTCGGTGCCGACGTTCCCGATCACGAGGATCTTGTTCATGCTCACCGGCTCACACCTTCACGATCAGGTGACGCAGGACCTGCTCGGACGTTTCCAGCGTATGTCCCAGGTCGTGGGCGCCCTGAGGGTCGAGGGTGAACCGCGTAACGGCATAGTTGCCCTCTTGGAACTTCTTGATGGGGTAGGCCAATCGACGCAAGCCCCAATTATCGGTGTCGCCAACCGAGCCGCCACGCTCTGTAATGAAGCTCGCGGTGCTCTGGTTCGCCACGTCCATCTCGGCCTCGGAGGCCTCTGGGCTGAGGATCACGACGAGTTCGTAGTCTCTGGGTTTATCGGATGCCAAATCTCTATCTCTAGTCTCTTGTTGTCGAAAGGTGCCGATGCGGGAGTTTGCCACCCGTGTGACAACCGCAGATTATATCACGCTTCCCTAGTCCACCCGGGGAGCAGCGGCGCCGGTAAACGGGCATTTTGAATACCTTTTTTCGACCGTACATCATCCAATGGATGTGATACCCATGAACGGACCTCTTGAGAGCGCAGGGCATCGCGAAGACTCTGCTCGACTCGGACCGGCCGCAGCCGTCTTCTTGGCCATCGGTATGGAGCCGAACGATCTGGTGATGGGGGTCTCTATCAACGGTAACTCCCGCGCCTATCGCTATGCCGACGTCGCCGAGGTCGGTATCGTCAACGACCGGATCGTGGATGTTCCCGTCGTCGTTTTCGTCAACTCCGACACCCGAGAGGTCAACGTCTACCTCGCGACTTCCCCGGACCGGGACGGAGTGGGATCCGTTTACGGACGAGGCGACATTGGGCCCACTCAAGGGCAGCCGCCTGGCGAGACTGGCGTGCGCGTCGTCGTTCGACTGGGCCTAGGAGGACTTTTATCCGAACTCGCGTTTCTACCAGTCCCCGCCAGTCCCCGCGTTGACGGCGGTCCGTTTGACAGGCCAGTCGCCCGGTCGTAGCCTCGCCCCGATGCTCTAGAAAGAGTCAAAAGGGGGCGACGACATTGGACTCGAAGATCTTTGCTAGCGGGGACGAAATAATGTCCTACCTGCGGGCGAACAGCAACTGGGGCAGGTGGGGAGACCGTGGAGCGGCCGGGGCGATCAACCTGATCACGGATGAAAAAAGGCGGGAGGCCGCCGGACTGGTGCGCAGCGGACGGGCAGTGTCACTCAGTCGGCCGTGGGCGACTGAGCCGAACGCCGAGAATCAACAACCGGCCCAGCGCTTCACTTACACCATCGACGAGTTCATCGGCGACTGGCGCTCGGCCCATGACTACGTTGGCGTCGCCTTCCACGGTACTTCTCACACTCACGTGGACGGGCTCGGGCACATGTGGGGTCCCGACGGCATGTGGGACGGACGCGACCCCGAGGTCGAGGTGCAAGGCGAAGGGGTCCGCTACGGCGGCATCGAAGAGTGGGCCCAGGGCATTACGACCCGGGGGGTGCTGCTCGACATTCCCAAGCTCAGGTGCGTCCCCTACGTTACCTATGACGAGCCGGTGCACGGGCACGAGCTCGAAGAGGCAGCGAAAGCACAGGGTGTGACGGTTCGCCCGGGTGACGCGGTACTCGTTTACTCGGGAAGAGAAAATTTCGCCCGGGACAACGACGGCCGGTGGGCCGGGCATCCCGAGTGGCCGGGCAACTGGGCCGGGCTGCACTCCAGCTGCCTGCCGTTCATTCGTGAGACGGACGCGGCGGTACTGGGATGGGACATGATGGACCAGTGGCCGAACGAGTACGGCCTGTCGATGAGCGTACACGCGGCGCTGTTTTATTTCGGGTTGGCGCTGCTCGACAACGCGCTGCTGGAGCCGCTTGCCGGAGCCTGTGCACAAGAGGGCCGCTACGAGTTCATGCTAACCCTCAACCCGCTGGTGATCCCCGGTGCGACCGGCTCCCCCGCCAACCCAGTAGCGATCCTCTAGTCCGATTCCAAGCACGGTTCAGGGAAGTTTGACGGACCTGCGGGGGCACGCGCGGCAGCTTCTGTTGTCGAACGTGCAACACGGCTACGACCCGCACTTCAGGTTCGACTACCAGTACGTCTGTCCGTCGCTGCACAAGTACCCTTGGCAGTGGTACTGGGATTCGTGCTTCCATGCCATCGCCCTCGCTCATGTGGAGCCCGACTTAGCGAGGTCCGAACTGGAGTCGCTGCTCGCCGCCCAGGACCCCGACGGCTTCATGGGCCACGTCATCTACTGGCGCGGCGCGGCGCGATTCCCCCACCTGCGGCAATTGGAGAGCAAATGGGCCCCGAGCCCTCACCATTCGGCGCTCATCCATCCGCCGCTGCTGGCACAGGCCGTCGAGCGGGTCTTCAACCTGACGGGGGATCGGGAGTTTCTCGGCCGCGTCTATCCTCGCCTCGCCGCCCACTATAGGTGGCTCGCGGAGAATCGGTGTCCCGACGGCGACGGATTAATCGTCCTCATAAGCCCGTTCGAGTCGGGCATGGACAACACGCCCACCTATGATCCAGCGTTGGGGATTCGACGGCGGCGGCCGGGCTGGTGGAGGGTCCGACTTCGGGTGGCCGGGTTGCACGTCTCTCACCTGCTGCGCGGGGGCAACTACGACCTCGCCCGCATCTACCGGCTGGGCAGGTTCAACGTGAAGGACGTCGCGGTCAACTGCATCTACGCCGAGGCGATCAGAACCATGTCGCGCATAGCGGCAGAGGCCGGGCGTCCAGCGGACGCGGTCAGGTGGACGACTATTGCCGGACAGGTAGAAACGGCGATCGTCGGGGCACTGTTCGACGAGGAGACCGGAGCCTTCTTCCCCACCTATGGCGCCGACCGGCGCACCAGCCGGGTCCTGACGGTGGCGGGTCTCTTTCCGCTTTTGCTGGAGTCGCTGCCCGGTAAGATTGCCGATGGCCTTGTTGACGGGCATCTCACCGTTCCGGGGGAGTTCTGGACCGAGTATCCACTTCCCACCGTGGCCGTCTCCGAGCCGTCCTTCGATGCCAACCCCGGCGCAGGTAAGCACCCTCTGATATGGCGAGGGTCGAGCTGGATCAACACCAACTGGTTTGTCGCCCGCGGACTCCGGCGACACGGCTACGCAGACCTAGCCGGACAAATAGAGCGCAAGTCGGTGGGGCTAGTCGAGCGATCTGGCTTCCGGGAATTCTACCACCCCCACACCGGCGTCGGTCAGGGTGCGCAGGGCTTCGGCTGGACGACGCTCGTGGTGGACATGACATAGAACTGCGCCGTCGTTGCGACGGCGAATACCCACCATCATTTGGTGGGCCTGTTAGGGTGACTTGCCAGCCCCTCCATAAAGTGGATCGGGTCGCACGGGAGTGGAGTAACGACTTGGACAGACGAATTCCGCATAGAGACGAAATCGCCGCCTATCTTAAGGATCGCAGCAACTGGGGCAGGTGGCCGGACAACCCGAGCGCCGGGACGGTGAACCTGATCACGGCCGAGAAGCGGCTGGCCGCGGCCGGGTTGGTGCGGACGGGGCAGACGGTATCACTCAGTCGTCCGCTGCCGACCGAGCCGGCGCCCGACAACCCGCAGCCGGTGCAGCAGTTCATTAAGACCGTCGACGTCGATGAGAACGTGGGCGCGGCTATGGACCACCTCGGCGTATTCCAGCACGGATTCGTGATCACTCACATCGACGCCCTGAGCCACTTCTGGGACGCCGACGGCATGTTCGAGGGGCACGACTCCAACACAACACTGACATTCGACGGTGCCAAGTTCGGCGGTGTCGACGCGTGGCGCGACGGGATAGTGACGCGGGGCGTGCTGCTGGACGTGCCCAAGCACCGGGGAGGCGTCCATGTCGACATGGACACACCGGTGCACGGCTGGGAACTGGCGGAGATCGCGGCCGCCGAGGGGATTGAGCTGGAGCCGGGCGACGCCGTCGTCATCCACTGCGGCAGGGAGCAGTACGCAGCCGCCAACGGCGGCTACTACGCGCCGATCGGCGAGCCGTACCCCGGCCTGGACGGCTCGACGCTGCCGTTCTTTAAGGACAACGACGTCGGGCTGCTGGTGTGGGACATGGAGGACGCTGCGCCCAACCAGTACGACCTGCCGGTGACCGTGCACGGCGCCATCAACGCCTACGGTCTGGCGATGGTGGACAACGCCTTGATCGAGCCGCTGGCCCGGGTGTGCGCCGCGCTCGGACGTTATGATTTTATGCTGGTGTGCGCTCCCCTCGTATTCGAGGGCGGCACGGGCTCGCCGGTCAACCCACTGGCTCTTTTGTAGTGCTGGGAAACATGAAGGCAACCAGCAATGGACTGTAACTGCCGATGAAGGGGACGATGCGAGCGGTGCGCAAGCTGGGCCCAGGCCCGGGGGCCCAGGTATTGGAAGTACCTATCCCGGCCATCGGGACCGGCGAGGTGCTGATCAAGGTGGAGGCGGCAAGCATCTGCGGGACCGACCTGCACATCTGGCTGTGGGACGACTGGAGCGCCGCTCGTGTCCGACCGCCCATCACCCTGGGCCACGAGCTGGCCGGTACGGTGGTGGAGACGGGCACCGGCATTGAGCGCGCCGCCGTCGGCGACTTCGTATCCGCCGAGAGCCACATTACCTGCGGGGTGTGCTTCCAGTGCCGCACCGGCCAGGCCCATATGTGCCCTGAGACGTCGATACTCGGAGTCGACCGGGACGGCTGTTTCGCCGAGTACATCGCGGTGCCGGAGAAGGTCCTGTGGCATACCGACAGGGATCGGCTACCGCCGGAGATCGCCACGCTGCAGGAGCCGTTCGGCAACGCGGTGTTCTCCACACTTGCCAACGACCTGACGGGTCAGAGCGTCGGCGTGTTGGGCTGCGGTCCGATCGGTCTATTTTCCATCGCCATCGCCAAGGCGTCCGGGGCGTCCCGTGTGGTGGCATCTGACGTCAACGACTACCGCCTCTCCCTCGCCCGCAAGATGGGGGCGGACGAGGTCTTCAAGCCCACGGAGGGGACGGGGGAGGAGACGGCCATGTGGTTGTCGCAATCGGACAGCTACGGGGTGGACATCGTCTTGGAGATGAGTGGTGCCCCGGCCGCCATCGACGGGGCGTTCAAAGGTGTGCGTAGAGGAGGCCACGTCAATCTTTTCGGGATACCGTCCAAGCCGGTCCTCATCGACGTGGCCGAGGACATGATCTTCAAAAACCTTACCGTCCTGGCGCTCAACGGCAGGCGTATTTTCGAGACCTGGTACAAGACCAGGCTGCTATTGGAGACCGGCGTCGTGGACCTGTCCCCGCTGGTCACGCACCGCATGCCGTTGGAAGGCATTGGCGACGCGATGGACCTGCTCGCCAGCGGCGAAGCCGGCAAGGTAGTACTAATACCTCAATCCATATAGCCCTGTGATTTGCCAAAGCGATGAGCGGCTTTGCGCGAAGAAACCTTGACGAGCGGGGTTTTGCCCCGCGGAGAGCCTTCCTAGACCCGGACGGCTACTACGTCGAGCCAGTTGCGGGTTGTGTAAGTGATCTTCATCTCGTCGAAGGTCTCCCGGACGGCCTTTTTCAGCGCTTCGCTGGCCTTATCGAGAGGTACGCCCGGCATGGCGCCTTCGATGAAGTCGGAGAACGACGAGATGTCCAGCCACCCCTGCAGGGGCACCTTGACCGCGTCGATCTTTTCCTTCGCTATCTTGAAGCCGTGATCTTCGAGGAGGTCCCGGTACTCCTGCGCCGTTAGCTGCTTACGCGACTCGACCTTCTCCAGTCGCTGGATCGACAGGCCGTGCTCTCGGCGAAGTGTGCGCTGCGCCTTAAACATCCACTTGCGGAAAAAGAGCCGGGTCTCCTCGTCGACCGGCCCGTCGTAGAAGGAGGTGTTAAAGACCAGCTTGCCGCCCGGCTTGATGGCGCCGGCGATGCGGTCCAGCAACTCGCCCTTGTCGGGGACGTAGTGGATAGCGTTGCAGAAAAAGACGACGTCCACCTTATCCTTTATCGCGTCGGAGACGTTCTCGACCTGGCTGTGCACGAACATGACCGCGGTTTCGCGAACGTCCTTGAGGTCGGTTACGGCCTGCTTCAGGGCGGTCGCCGAATGGTCGACTCCGATAATCACCGTGTCGCGGGCGTCTCGCAGGTTGGCGATGATGCGACGGGTGACCAGGCCGGTGCCGCAGGCCAAGTCGACGATGCGCTCGCCGTTCTTGACTTCGGCAAGCTCAATGAGCTTGTCGGTGAGTTTCTGGTAGAAGGGGTTGCTGGAAAATGCCGCGAAGTTGAACTCTTCGTCGCTCATATAACTCCTGGTGCCCGCCTGTACCGCCAATCCGCGTCCAGACCAATTCGGGGTCGCGGGTCTGACCCGATTATAACCCGACCTCAGGCCCGATCCGGATACTACCGACTCTTACCGAGGCCCAATCCCGCGAGGATGCCGGGAATCTGCCCTCGCTCTTCGTCGGTCAGAGGCTTGAAGGGCGCCGTGACGTGATCGGTCTTGATAACGCCCATATGCAAAAGGGCGGCTTTCAAACCGGAGTAGACCGAGCCCTGAACCCCACTGCCGCTCTTACCAAGCGTCTGCAATCTCAGGCCGGCCACTATCTGAGCGTCGCATGCACGGGCCGTCTCGACGTCGCCGATCCGCCCGGCCTCCCAGGCACGGGCCATGATGGCCGGGAGGGCGTTCGCCAGGCCTGGGATGATGCCCTGGGCGCCGAGCGTCACCGCGGTGGTTGCGCGCAGCATGGTTCCCAGGGTCGACACCAACTCGAACTCGCGAACGGTGCGAAGCGCGTGCAACTCGGCCAGCAACTCGCCCGCTCCGGAGCTGTCCTTGATGCCCTCGACGACGCCCTCGTCGGCGAGGTCGGCCACGGTGGCCGGGGCCACGGCGGTCTTGTGCATCTGGGGAATGTTGTAGACCCATACCGGGGCGTCCAGCGCCTCTCGGATACACCGGTAGTGTATCTTCAACTCTTCCTGAGAGTGAGGGTAATAGTAGGGTGGCGTGGCCGCCACCGCCCTGACCTTGCCGGCCACTTTGCGGCCCAGATCGATGGTGAGGACGGTGCCTGGCATGGTTATGTTGGCGATAACTGGGACGCGACCCGCCGCCTGGTCGATCACGATCTCGATACCAGCAATGCGCTCGGACTCGGACAGTGAGGCGAACTCGGCCGTGGTACCCGAGACCCAGAGGCCGGAGACACCGTTGTCGAGCTGGTAGTCAACAAGGCTGCGTAGGGAGGATTCGTGCACCCGCTCGTCGGCGGAAATGGGTGTGAGAAGCGGCGTGATCACCCCGCTGTAGCCGTTGCTAGACATCTGCGCTCCTGCGTGAAAACGGGGAGCCGGGACGATGCCCCGGCCCCCCTTGCGGTCGAACCGTTATCGTATGTATCGGACGGCTAGGAGCCACCCTGCTTCCACAGGGCGCTCATGACCGCTGCGGGGTTCATTGGAAGTACGTCCATGCGCACTCCGACGGCGTCGTGGATGGCGTTTGCCAGCGCCGCCGGTGGCGGCACGATGCAGACCTCACCCACGCCGCGGACACCGTACGGATGGCCGGGGTTGGGCACCTCGACGACGATGGTGTCGATCATCGGCAAGTCGAGGGCAGTCGGAATACGGTAGTCCAGGAACGTGGGGTTGTCCAAGCGACCGTCCTCGGAGTAATAGTACTCCTCGTTCAGAGCCCACCCAATGCCCTGCGCGGCTCCTCCCTGTAGCTGTCCCTCGACATAGGCGGGGTGGACGGCCTTGCCGGCGTCCTGAGCGATGGTGAAACGAAGCAAGTCGACCTTGCCCGTCTCCGGGTCTACTTCTACATCGGCTACGGTTGCGGCTAAGGCGCCGCCCACGCCGGACGGATTCACGGCACCGCGACCGACGATCGGGCCGCCGGTGTCGTTGAGCTGGGCCGAAAGGGCCTTAAATGTCATGTTCAGCTCGGTGTCGGTCTTGGAACGGACCATACCTTCCGCCATCTCCACCGAATCGGGGTCGACGCCCCAGATCTTGGCCGCCCTATCGACCAGTTGACGCTTGACGTCGTTGGCCGCCTCATAGGCCGCCCAGCCCGTCGCAAACGTGGTGCGCGAGCCGCCGGTGCCGAAGGTGAAACCGATGGAGTCGGTGTCCACTACCTGCGGGTTGACCTCCTCGGCGCTGATACCGAGCACCTCAGCCGCCTGCATGGCGATGGAGGCCCTGCTACCACCGATGTCGGGACAGCCCTCAACCAGGTTGATGGTCCCATCACCGTTGACGCTGATGGTGGCGGCCGACTGCATACCGGCATTGAACCAGTAGCCGAGGGCGATTCCCCTACCAACCTTGCCGCCGCGCTTGGCGGGGGTGAGAGGAGCGTTCCAGTGCGCGTGGGCCTTGACCGCCTCCAGGGTCTCCAAACCGCCGATCTTTGGGTTCACCGGGCCGTCCGCTCGTCGTGTGCCCTCCTTGGCGCAGTTTTGCAGCCTGAAGTCGAGAACGTCGAGACCAAGCTTTTCACACAACTCGTCCACCACCGTCTCGGCCGCCATCGCCGCATGCGTCGCGCCGGGAGCCCGATAGGCCGCTGTCTTCGGCTTGTTGACGACGACGTCGTAGCCGTCGATAACGACATTGGGAATGTCATAGGCCGAGAACACACACATCGCCCCGGCGTCCACCGGCGAACCGGGGAAGCCCCCCGCTTCGAAGATCAACTCGGTCTCGGCAGCGGTGATTTTACCCTCTTTGGTCGCACCGATCTTCATGCGCATATGCGAGCCAGAGGTCGGCCCCGAACTCTCGAAGGCCTCTTTGCGAGTCATCGCGATCTTGACCGGGCGACCCGCCTTCTTGGACAGCAGGACCGCAGCGATCTCGTGGTACAGGGGGAACTTGCCGCCGAATCCGCCGCCGATCTCCATCGGCGTCACCTTAACCTGCGACTGGGGCAGTTCCAGGGCTATCGCGATGGCGTCGCGGAACTGGAACGGGCCCTGAGTGCTCATCCACACGTGCACCCGGTCGTCGTCGTTCCACAGCGCGGTGACGTTCATGGGCTCTATGTAGCCCTGGTGGACGGTGGCGGTGTCGAACTCGCGTTCCACTACCACGTCGGCCTCGGCGAAGCCCTTCTCCAGATCGCCCATCTTGTGTTGGAAGTGGTTGGCGATATTGGTGTTACGGTCGGTCTTATTGCCGAACTCGGTGGTGAACAGATCGTCGTGCAGAACCGGCGCGTCGTCCTTCATCGCATCCTGCACCGTCAGGACGGACGGCAAGACTTCGTAATCCACCTCGATCAGACCCATAGCCTCTTCCGCCACGTGGGTGTTGACGGCAGCAACGGCGGCCACCGCATGGCCGCTATAGAGGACCTTGCCCCTGGCGATGGCGTTGTTGCGCAGGTACTTCATCGGCTGAGGGCCGAGGCCGAAGTCGGCCGGGTCGGACTCCCTAGTGGTGGGCATGTCGGCGCCGGTCACCACCGCCGCCACGCCGAGAAACGCCTCCGCCTTGGAGGTGTCTATCGACTTGATGCGGGCATGGGCATGCGGACTGTGCAGCACCTTGGCGTACAGTAGCCCGGTGGCGTTGTAGTCGGCACCGTACTTGGCCTTGCCGGTCACCTTGTCCGCGCCGTC
>PVBE011644743.1_pt1 | contig 11011 bp, 5 predicted proteins | sample 1631181 | NCBI WGS metagenome assembly PVBE01 (sample SAMN08397723, study PRJNA350692) | Marine metagenome, whole genome shotgun sequencing project. | isolation source: water | place: Pacific Ocean | collected 2012-04 | reverse complement strand
CTCTTCGGGGATGCCCGCCTGGTGGCACAGGCGCACCGCCAGCGCCGCGATCAGCGGCGTCTGCTCGGCCGGCTTGGCGACAACCGTATTGCCTGCGGCGAGCGCAGCGGCGGGTGTCCCGATGAAGATCGCCAGCGGGAAATTCCACGGGCTGATGCAGGCGAACACGCCGCGGCCATGCAGGCTGAGCCGGTTTTCTTCGCCCGTTGGCCCGGGCAGCGGGATCGGGCCGGTAAACTGGCGCCGCGCCTCATTGGCGTAGAAGCGCAGGAAATCGACCGCTTCGCGTAGCTCGAGCACTGCGTCCATGAGTGTCTTGCCCGCCTCGCGCTGGCACAGGCTGAGGAATTCGTCGGTGTGTTCCTCGAACAGATCGGCCGCCGCTTCGAGCAGCACCGCGCGCTTCTCGCCGCCGAGCCGGTCCCAGCCCGGCTGGATCGCTTCGGCGCGCGTAATCGCTTCCTCGACTTCGAAATCGAGCGTATCGCGGCGCGTGCCGACTTCGGCCGACAGGTCGTGCGGCTTGTTGATCGGGGCGATTTCGGCATCGGCACCCGACATGAAGGTCGGCTCTGCCGTCCAGTGCCGGTTCTCGAGTGCGGCGAGGCGTTCCTGCAGCGGTTCGAGCACCAGCGGATCGGACAGGTCGATCCCGGCCGAATTCTTGCGGCCCGGGAAGATGTCTTCCGGCAGCGGAATGGTTGGATTGCGATAGGGATCGAGCTGCGCCATGTCGGCCACCGGATCGGTCGCCAGATCGGAAGCGGGCACTTCGGCGTCCGCCATGCGGTTGACGAAAGAGCTGTTCGCGCCGTTTTCGAGCAGCCGCCGGACCAGATAGGCCAGCAAATCCTTGTGCGTGCCGGTGGGGGCATAGATCCGCACATTGGTGCGGTCGTTGCCTTCCATCTGCGCGAGCGCGCCGTAGATATCCTCGCCCATGCCATGAAGGCGCTGGAATTCGAGTGGCTTGCCGCCCGCCAGCGCCTTGATCGCGCCGATGGTGTAGGCGTTATGCGTGGCAAAGGCGGGATAGATGGCATCGTCTGCGGCCAGCATCTTCTCCGCGCAGGCGAGATAGCTCACGTCGGTGGCCAGCTTGCGGGTGAAGACGGGGAAATCCTTGAACCCGCCAACATGGCTGAGCTTGATCTCGGTATCCCAATAGGCGCCCTTGACCAGCCGGACGAAGAACTTGCGGTCGTATTTGCGGGCCAGCCGCGCGGTCCATTCGACCATCGGCACGCCGCGTTTCTGATAGGCCTGGATGGCCAGCCCGAACCCTTCCCAGCGGCTGCCGTCGGGGCGCGTGAACAGGCTGTCGTCGCGCGCGAGCGCCTCGATCAGATCCATCGACAGTTCGAGCCGGTCGGCTTCTTCGGCATCGATGGTGAAATGGATATTCGCATCGCGCGCAGCGGTCGCGAGATCACGCACGATCGGCAACAGGTCGGCGATCGCCAGATCGGCATGCAGGAAAGTGTATTTCGGGTGCAGCGCGGACAGCTTCACCGAGATGCCCGGGGCGGTCCGCACGTCGCCGGTCGATTCGCGCACCAGGCGTTCGATCGCTTCGTGGTAATTCACCCGGTAGCGTTCGGCATCGGCGAAGCTCATCGCGGCTTCGCCAAGCATGTCGAAGCTGTGCGTCAGCCCGCGCGCGCGTTCGGGGGCCGCGCGCTTGAGCGATTCATTGATCGTGCGGCCATAGACGAACTGTCCGCCGAGGATGCGCATGGCCTGCAGCGTCGCGGTGCGGATCACGGGTTCGCCCAGTCGGTTGACCGCGCGCTTGAGCGTCTTGCCCATGCCCTTCTGCGCTTCCTCGGGACGTTCGAGCACTTCGCCCGTCAGCATCAGCGAGAAGGTCGCGGCGTTGACGAAGGTGGAAGAGCTTTCGCCCATGTGTTCGGCCCAGTCGATATCGCCGATCTTGTCGCGGATCAGCGCGTCGGCGGTCGCCGCATCGGGCACCCGCAGCAGCGCTTCGGCGAGACACATCAGCGCCACGCCTTCCTCGGTGGCGAGGCCATACTGATGCAGGAAGGCATCGATCCCGCTGGCCTTGCGCTTGCGCGCCTCCTCGATCAGCCGGGTGGCGATCTCGGCGGCTTCCTCGTGCTTGGCGCTCGCCGCGCTGGCTTGTGCCATGCGCTCGGCGACGCAGGCGTTCTCTTCCGCGCGGTAGGCCTCGCGGAGCGCTTGGCGGGAAATGGGGGACAGGCGGGCAGGATCGTGCAGGGCCATACGACTCCGGACAGAAGGAGGGATAAAGCAGGCCCATTGGACCTGCGGTGTATCCCTTTCAAGCTTTGCGGAGCGCGCTGGTTCCGTAGCGTCGTGTCAGTCGCGCGCGGCAAACCAGTCGGCGACCGCCTGCTGTGCTTCGTCAGGCAGGTGCAGACCCAGCTTGCTGCGCCGCCACAGCACATCCTGCGCGGTGCGCGCATATTCGTGATCGACGAGGTAGCGCAGCTCAGCCTCGTACAGCGTACCGCCGAAGTGCCGGCCGAGATCGGCCAGCGCAGTTGCCCCGCCCAGCACACGGTCGATCCGCGTGCCATAGGCGCGCGCCAGCCGCAGCAGCATTTCGGGCGGTATCCAGGCATAGCGTTCACCCGCTTCCCACAGGAAACCGGCGAAATCGGCATCGGGCATGTCGCCGCCCGGAAGCGGCGCATGGGCGGTCCAGTCGCGCCCCGGCAGCGGCATCACCTCGCCCAGCTTTTCCAGCGCATGTTCGGCCAGCTTGCGGTAGGTGGTGATCTTGCCGCCATAGACCGACAGGATGGGCGCCCCGTCCTGCGCGTCGAGTTCGAACACGTAGTCGCGGGTTACGGTCGAATTGCTTGCGGCATCGTCTTCGTACAGCGGGCGCACGCCAGCATAGGAGGACACGATTTCCTCTTCCGTCACCGCGCTGGTGAAATAGCGCGAGGCCGCTTCGCACAGATAGCGGGTCTCCTCGGGGGCGATCGTCACGGCGTCGAGATCGCCTTCGTATAGCAGGTCGGTCGTGCCGATCAGCGTGTAGTCGCGCTCATAGGGGATCGCGAAAATGATGCGCCCGTCGGGTTGCTGGAAGATATAGGCATGCTCGCCCGAAAACCGCCGCGACACGATGATGTGGCTGCCCTTGACCAGCCGCAGATGCGCCGGTGTGCCGGCCCCCAGTGCGATCTTGGCCACCCGGTCGACGAACGGACCCGCCGCATTGATCACTGCGCGCGCCGTCACGGATCGTTCGCCAGCAGCACTCCGCAGCGTCGCGCTCCAGCCATCCGCGCTTCGCTCCAGCGCGGTGCATTCGGTGCGCACGCATATCTCCGCGCCGCGTTCCTCCGCGTCGCGTGCGGTCAGCACGACCAACCGCGCGTCTTCGACCCAGCAGTCCGAATATTCGAAACCGCTGGTCAGCCGGTCCTGCAGGATCGTGCGGTGCGGGGCCACGCGCAGCTTGACGCGCTTGCTCTTGCGCAGGCTCATCCGTCCGCCGATGCGGTCGTATAGCGCGAGGCCCAGCCATAGCATCCACTTGGGCCGCATGCTCGGTTCATGCGGCATGACGAAGCGCAGCGGCCAGATGATGTGCGGGGCGTTGCGCAGCAGCACTTCGCGTTCGCGGAGGCTTTCGGCAACGAGGCGAAATTCGTAATTCTCAAGATAGCGCAGCCCGCCATGGACCAGCTTGGTGCTGGCCGAGGAGGTATGCGAGGCCAGATCGTTCTTCTCGACCAGGAGGACCCGCAGGCCGCGGCCCGTGGCATCGCGGGCAATGCCTGCGCCATTGATCCCGCCGCCGATAACAAGGAGGTCGTAGGCTTCGTTCATTGCTGGCGGATCACGCGGCCGACGACGGCATCAAGCCTGGTCATCAGCGCCTTGTCGCGGGCCTCGCGCGCGGTCACCACGGCATTGTCCAGCGCATGGTCGATGGGCGATGGCGTGCGTTTGCGCGGCAGGGCCTTGCAAAACGCCTCGATCGTTTCGCGCGCCAGCCGGGCATTGTCCTGCATCCGGTCGAGGACCTGACCGACATCGACCGCTTCGGTCTCGTCACGCCAGCAATCGTAATCGGTCACCATCGCCAGCAGAGCATAGGGCAGCTCCGCTTCGCGGGCCAGCCGGGCCTCGGGCATTCCGGTCATGCCGATCACTTCGGCGCCCCAATGGCGATAGAGCCGGCTTTCGGCGCGGGTGGAAAACTGCGGCCCCTCCATGGCGAGATAGGTCGCGCCCTCGGTGCATTCGCCCCCTGCTGCGGCGACGGCTTTCGCAGCGTGTCTGGACAGGCGGTCGCACACCGGATCGGCCATGGAGACATGCGCAACGAACCCGTCCCCGAAAAAGCTCGATGGGCGACCCTTGGTGTTGTCGATGAACTGGTCGACGGTGACGAACCTGCCCGGTGCCAGCTCTTCCGACAGCGAACCGACCGCGCTGACCGCGAGGATATCGGTGCAGCCAGCGCGCTTGAGCGCATCGATATTGGCGCGTGAATCGAGCGTCGAGGGGGCGATGCGATGACCGCGTCCATGGCGCGGCAGGAACCGCACGCGAACATGCCCGATGGTGCCGCACAGGATCTCGTCGGAGGGATCGCCCCAGGGCGACTGTACCGCAATCCATTGCGGATCCTCCAGCGCATCGATGGCATAAAGCCCCGACCCGCCGATGATGCCGATGGTCCAGTCGCTCATATATCCCCTCTGCGTCGCCGGCCGATCGCTTGTCGCAGCTTCTACCCTACGGGAGCTTGCCGCTTGCGGTTAATTTGTGCCTGAGCGGTGGCGTGTGGCAAGCGGCAAGTCCAGAGGCGAGTTGTAATCGGGCACTCGTGGCGCCCGCATCCGTATTCATCGTGCGGGGCGCGGCGGTGCGCTTGACAGCCAGCCGCGTTTACCGCGCAAACACCGCCTAGGCGGGGCATAGGGAAAGATGATGGCCGAAACGAATATCGAACCGACACTGGCAAGCCTGAGCGAACGCCTGCGCGTCCTGCACCGGCAGACACGCGAGACGCCGCTGTTTAACCCGGTGTTCCAGTTGTCCCTGGATATTTCGCGCAAGCTCGAAAGCGGCGATTTGGGGATCGCGGACCTGGGCGGTCTGGTCGACGAGCTGGAAGCGCAATCGCTCGATGCGCGGGCCAATCGGCTGCGCAACCTGCTGGCGCCGTCCGACGCGGGCGAGCGTCTCGCATCGCTCGCATCGAGCGGCGCGGTGTTCGATAGCTATCGCGCGTTCTGGGAACAGCCGCACATGCATGTGGTCTTCACCGCGCATCCGACTTTCCTGCTGTCCCCGCAGCAAAGCGAAGCGGTCGCGCAGGCAGTCGCAAACGGAGGTGACGCTCGGCCCGGGGCCGCAGGTGAGGAGCCGGAAATCACGCTGCGTTACGAACACCAATGCGCGATGGCCGCGCTCGCCAATGCGCAGGACGCGCGTGACCGGATGGTGAGTGCGGTGCTCGACCGGGCGCAGGCCGAATTTCCCGGGCGCTGGTGCGAACTGCAGCCCCTTCCGTTTCGTTTCGCCAGCTGGGTCGGCTATGACATGGACGGGCGGACCGACATCAAGTGGTACACCTCGATTGCATTTCGTCTGTCGGAAAAGGCGCAGCGGCTCGAACGCTATGCCGCCTCGCTCGCGGCGATCGACGAAGCGCATCCGCTTATCGCCAGTTTGCGCGGAGCCGCTGAACATGCTGCCGCCAGTGCCGACGAATTTGCCGGCGATCTGTCCGATCCCGCCGATCTTTCGGCAGCGGCCAACCGGCTGACCGCAGACCACGCCGACAAGCTGCTTTCGCTCGAACCGCTGATCGACCGGCTGGAAACCGAAGCGCGCGATTGTGCGGCCGAACGGGCGGTTGCGCTGCGCACGCTCGTGTCCGCGATGCGCGCCGACGGGCTGGGGATGAGCTGGATTCACTTCCGCGTGAATGCCAAGCAGCTCCACAATGCGATCCGCACCAGGCTGGGTGATGCGGCGGATATCGACCTGTCGAGCCGCGGCGCAATCGCCGCCTTGCGCGAACTGCTGGCCGGGGTCGAACCGCAAAGCGCCAATTTCGCCAGCCTCGCAGTCGAAAGCTCGACCGCGGTGCGGCAGTTCCTGGTGATGACTCAGATCCTCAAGCATGTGGATGCCGATGCGCCGATCCGCATGCTGGTGGCCGAATGCGAACAGCCCTCCACCGTGCTCGCCGCGCTCTATTTCGCCAAGCTGTTCGGAATTGCCGACAAGGTCGATGTCTCCCCGCTGTTCGAGACCGAGACCGCGCTTGAACACGGCGGACGGTTCCTCGACCTGCTGCTCGCCGAGCCCGACTACCGCGCCTATGCCAAGAGCCGCGGCCGGATTGCGATCCAGACCGGGTTCTCCGACGCCGGGCGCTTCGTCGGCCAAATCCCTGCCAGCCTCGCGATCGAGCGGCTGCAGGGCCGGCTGGCCGAGGCAATGGATGCCAACGGCCTCGGCGATGTCGCCGCGCTGATTTTCAACACGCATGGCGAAGGGATGGGGCGCGGCGCGCACCCTTCCGGCTTCGAAGACCGCATCGAATGGGCCCTCAGCGCCTGGACGCAGCGCCGCTTCGCCCGCGCGGGGATCACGCTCGAACCCGAAGCGAGCTTTCAGGGCGGCGACGGCTACCTGCTGTTCGCCACCCCCGATATCGCGCTGGCGACGCTGACGCAGATCGCCGCGAACAGCCCGGCGCATACCGACGCCGATGTCCCCACCGATCCCTTCTACCGGCGGACCGACCTCAGTCTCGATTTCTATCGCGCGATCAAGGATCACCAGCGCGATCACTTGGAAAGCCGGACCTACAGCCGCGCGATCACCGCCTTCGGCCTCGGCTTGCTCAACCAGACCGGCAGCCGCAAGTCGCGCCGGCAAAGCGATCTGTCTGCCGATCGCGAGATGAGCCTGCGGCAGATCCGGGCGATCCCGCACAACGCCATCCTGCAGCAGCTTGGCTATCCGGTGAACATCATCGCCGGGGTCGGCAGCGCGGCGGAAAGCAATATCGAGGAGATCGGTACGCTCCTGTCCGAAAGCCCGCGTGGCCGGCAGATCATGCGGCTGGTGCGCGCGTCGAATGCACTGGCCAGCATCAAGACGGTTGCGGCCTTCGGCGAACTGTTCAACTCCGCCTATTGGGCCAGCCGCCCCTATCGCGGGACCGAACAGCATCTGGGCGCCGCCTGCGAGGCCTTGGCCGAATATCTTATCAAGGACGATCGCAATGGCGTGTTTCGCCGGCTGGCATCGCGCCTGCGCGTCGACGCGTTGAAGCTGCACCGATTGTTCGACCTGGTGCCCGACGACGATCCGCATCCCGAACGCGAAAGCGTGCGCCGGGCAATCGGCGTGCTCCAGGCCGTGCGCCTGGCGCTGTTGCAGCACATGTTCCTCAAGGCGATCTCGGTTCCGGCATTCAGCCGCGCCAACGACATCAGCCGCACCGATGTGCTGGAAATGGTCTTCACACTGCGCATCGACGATGCGCTTGCCCAATTGCGCCGCGCCTTTCCGACCAGCTTTCCGCGCAAGGACGATTTCGCGCTCGACGAGCCGGGCGAATATCCGCGCGGCGAGGGCGAAGGTTATGCCGCGATCCGGCGCGATCACATCGATCCGATCGAACAGGCCTACGAACTGTGCCTGCGAATTTCGACTGCCATCGCGAACGAGTTCGGCGCGCACGGCTGATTGAATTCGCTGCGGTTCGCGCGCATTGTCCTGCCCTGTCAGCTGGGGGGAGGACGAATCGATGGACAATTTCCTGTGGGGTGTGGCCGCCGGGGTGCTGGGCGTTGCGGCGCTCGCCTTTTTCGCGTTCACGATGTTTCGGCGCGGGCCGCTGACGTTCCAGATCGACGGGTTTTACACCCACGTTGCCGATGGCGATGTCGGCCCCCTGATCCGCGACGTGCAGGCGGACGTCCCCGATGCCGCGGTGTGCAGGCTCGACGACCGCATGTCCTGTTCGATCCGCGACGCGGTGCAATGCCACAATGAAGCCGGTCGCCCCGATTGCGACGTGCTGCTGCTGTCGGGCGGCGGCCAGTGGGGCGCCTTCGGTGCGGGGCTGTTCGACACGCTCAGTCGCAACAGCGGCAACGAACTCGCCCTTGGTGGCGTGGGCGTCATCACCGGCATTTCCACCGGCTCGTTGCAGGCGCTGATGCTGATGGTCGCGCTCGATCCGAAGCAGACCCCGGATATGCGCCGCTTCGCGCTCGAACGGCTCGTCTGGGGTTACGCGCCGGAGCGGGAGAGCGATGTGGTTAGGCGCACCGGGCTGATCGGCGTTCCGCTGTTCGGTTCGGCGGCAGGCACGCGGCGGCTGCGCCAGCGCATCATCGAAGCGCTCATGCCGGGGGGCGACGAACGGCTGATTGAGGCGATCGGGCAATCCAGCATCGAGGCTTTCGCCGGCTTCGTCGAAGCCGAGCGCGGGGTGTTCCGCTATGCCGATATCAAGGAATTGGTGAATGCCGCCCCCACGGCCGCGGCGGCAGCGGAAGCGCTGTCTGCGGCGACCATGGCCTCCTCCGCCATGCCGGTGTTCCACCAGCAGCTGCGCGTCGCGGGAAGCGATGGCGAAGCGCTGGCGCTCTACGATGGCGGGGTGCGCCGTTCGGTCTTCTTCGACCGCGCGATGGCGGCGGTCGACCGGGAAGTGCGCGAACAGATGAAGGGCCATGCGCTGGCCAAGATGGCGGGCGGTGCGACGCAGGCCGCGATCGCGCAGGATTACGAAGATACTGCGCCCACGGTCTATGTCGTGCGCAACGGCCCCACCGTGCGCAAGCGCGATGCCGCTTTCAACACCAGCTCTGGTCCGCTCAAGAACGGCCAGCGCGGGTACGATCTGCTGGTCAATGAAAGCGAGATCGGGGCCATTGCGGGCCTGCGCCTGAACAATCCCTACGGACGGATCATGCTGACCAGCGCCGACCGCTACGACACTTTCACCAGCGACGTGGGCGAGAATTTCAAGGACGACGAAATGTTCAAGCCCGCCTTCATGGCGCGGCTTCGCGACCTCGGCCGGCACAAGGCGGAACGCCCCGAAGGGCCCTGGTGGCCCCTCAGCAAGATCGAACAGGTCTGAGAGAAATCTATCGGGACTGTTGGTGCGGTCGAGAAGACTCGAACTTCCACGGCCTTGCGGCCACAACGACCTCAACGTTGCGCGTCTACCAGTTCCGCCACGACCGCACACAGTCTGCATCGGAAGCCCATCACAAGGACGGCCCCCGCCGGTAGGAGCGCGCCACTAGCAGCGAGGCTGCGCTGCCGCAAGCACCTTTCTCGCATGGTAGCGCCGGTTAGCGCGGAGCCCAGCCGATATCCGCGAACACCGCCGATTTCGGCACATCGGTGACCGCTTCGTTGATGGTCAGTTCCTCGCCCGGGGCCAGCGTCGATTGCGGCGGCTGGACCACCCAGCTGTACACCTGCCGTTCGCGCTGGTCGCGCAGTACGATCAGGATCGGAGAGATCGGGCGGGATTCGCGGGCGGTATTGGTGACGATGATGCGCGCGCCGAAGAATTCGGTCCCGTTGGGCAGCGTGCGGCGTTCCTGTTCCTCCACCGGGAAGGCGAGTTCCAGGTCGGGTTCGGCAACACCGAACAGCGGGCGCGAAACCGGTACCCATTCGGGCAGGCCGACGTAATTGACCGCGGCAATCGTGGCGAGCGCGATGGCGGCGAAGATCGCCGCTGCCCAGGTCCACAGCTTGACGATGTTGCGCCGCGGGCGGAACGGCGGCGCGTGCTCGAACCGCGAGGGGCCTTCATCGATTTCGGCGGCAGGCGCGGGGGGCAGGTCATCCTGTACTTCGCCATAGGGCGGGGCGGTGTCGTCGAAATCGGGACCATCTGCCGGCACGGGCCGGTCCGGGGTTTCGGCAAAGGTGAACCCGGGTTTCGCTGCCGGATCCGGCTGTTCCTGCGTATCTGGCGCGCTCGCTGCGGGCGGGGGCGGCGGCGGAGCGGGTGCAGCCGCCGGTACCGGTCGCGAGACGGGCGCCATGTCGCCGGGCGTCAGCCGGTCCGCGTCGGGCCCGTCCTGGAACCAGCTGTGCTTGCATTTGGCGCAGCGGACGGTGCGTCCGTCGATCCCGATCGCACTGTCGGGCACGACATAGCGCGTGGAGCAAGCTGGGCAGGCGATAATCATGGTGACCCAAGGCTTAGGCCGGTGCGCGAATCCCGACAAGCGACTGTACTGTTCGCAAACCCCCATGGGCGCTTTTTTCCACATGCAAGCGCGGTTATAGGCTGTGCCCGACGATGATGGGCGCCTTTTTCTTCTCGATCGACCGAGCTGCGCGATGAGCGTGGCCGAGCAGGAGATCGTCAGCTTCGACAATGTCGGATTGCGCTACGGTACCGACCGCGAAATTCTGTCCAACGTGTCCTTCACGCTGTTTCCCGGGCGGTTCTATTTCCTCACCGGTGCAAGCGGTGCGGGCAAGACGTCCTTGCTGAGGCTGCTTTATCTTGCGCAGCGGCCTTCGCGCGGGGCGATCCGCATGTTCGGCACCGATGTGATCACCCTGCCCCGCGAACGGCTACCCGCCTATCGCCGCCGCATGGGCGTGGTCTTCCAGGACTTCCGCCTGGTCGACCACCTTTCCGCCTTCGACAACGTCGCCTTGCCCTTGCGCGTCTCGGGCGTGCGCGAGGCCGATTTGCAGGGCCCGGTGGCCGACATGCTCGAATGGGTCGGCTTGGCGCATCGCGCCGATGCCCGCCCCGCAACCCTGTCAGGCGGGGAACAGCAGCGCGTGGCGATCGCGCGGGCGGTCATCGGCCGGCCCGACATGCTGGTGGCGGACGAGCCGACCGGCAACGTCGATCCCGAAATGGCGCTCAAGCTGATCCGCTTGTTCGAAGCGCTCAACCGGCTTGGCACCACGGTGGTGGTGGCAACGCATGACGTGCACTTGCTGAGCAAGGTGCCCGATTCGCTGATCATGCGTCTGG
>PVBE011500575.1_pt1 | contig 11011 bp, 11 predicted proteins | sample 1631181 | NCBI WGS metagenome assembly PVBE01 (sample SAMN08397723, study PRJNA350692) | Marine metagenome, whole genome shotgun sequencing project. | isolation source: water | place: Pacific Ocean | collected 2012-04 | reverse complement strand
GTTTCCTGTTCCACAATTGCCTGAGGGGTCATCCCGGGAATATTTTGAAGCCTTTGTTTGGCTTCATTAACCCCGATTTCCCCGGCTTTCAGTTCCTGCTGCGTCCGTTCCAGCTCTTCCAGATATTCGTCAGAATGCTTCGGCTGGTCGGCGTCCGTACCCCCTGGCTTTTCGCTGTTGTTAGCCTCTTTGGTCATTGGTTCCCCTCGTGAAAATTACCTGAGGTCTGTTGCTCTGATTCTATCATATCGAGTGTCAGTAACACAGTGGGCTTTTTCTCTTGCCTGAGTTGCCACTGATTCAGTTGATTTTGAGTTGGTCATTATTTTGAGAGCAGGGGGCCAATTGAAGAGAACTCTGTCTTTTGCTCGATAAGTTCTTCGTGGAATTCCCCCTTGCTGAAGTATACTTTGTAGGCGCCGGCATTACTTTTTGAGCTAATAATCCTGTACCCGTCATCCACGATTTCGATGGCACAGCAGTTATCAATGGCGATTGCCGTTCCCGGGGTCTTTTTTATTAACTCCCTGAGATGGGGTTTCCGGGCTTCTTCGGTATGGTAATGAGGGAAACAGAGGGCATTAATGAAATTCAGGCCGCTGACCTTGATTAGTCCGGCCTCCGGATTGGTATACTTTCTGGAGTCGGAACTACTCTGTTTGAACCAACAGATCGCCCCGGCGCTCAGACCGGATAGTACGATACCTCTCATATAGGCTTCTTCTAGAACTTTGTCGCCCCCATGTTTTCTCCAGGCAATCATCATCTTCAGGGTGTTGCCACCGCCCACGTAGATGATATCAGAGGAAAGTATCTTCTCTTCGATCTCTCTTCTCGGGGGACTGTTGTCGAGCAGATAGAGAATGTCCATATCACAGCCAAGTCTTCCTCCGAAATGGCTCTTTATTACACTGCAATACAACTCAGAATCAGAGGTGGCCGTCGGGATGAAGAGCAACCTGGGTCTGGGTTTGCCCGACAGTCTGATTATTTCTCGGTTTGTTTCGGGCGTTTCGACCGGATATCCCGGTTTTCCGGTCTCTCCGCCACCAATGGCAACTATCTTTCCCATCGGTTTTACTATATCAATTCTTGAACTGTCCTGCCAGTACAAGAGCCGTTTTCACACTGGAAAACCGCCCTGATTTTTTGACTTGACCGGTAAGCACTGGTACTATTGACCTAAAGGTAGGATAGGCTGTGACCGAGCAAATCGACCGAGTTATTCTATTCCCCTCGACCGCCGGGGTAGACGAACGGGGGCGGCTGGTGATTGGTGGTTGTGATACCGCGGAACTGGCCGCCGAGTTTGGCACGCCCTTGTATCTCTATGACGAGGATAACCTGCGCCGTCAATGTCTTGAGTTCAAGCAAGAGTTCGGGCAGCGTTATGCCGATACCACCATCAACTATTCCTGCAAGGCTTTCATAAATACGGCCTTGCTGCACCTTTTTATGGAGGAAGGATTGGGGCTGGATGTCGTCTCCGGGGGCGAGATTGGCTATGCCCTGTCGGCCGGATTCCCCATGGACAGGGTCGACTTTCCGGGTAACAACAAGTCGGCCGGAGAGCTGGCTTTGGCTCTGGAGTCTGGTGTCGGGCATATCGTTGTCGATAACTTCGATGAGCTTGAAATGCTTGGGAAAGTAGCCCGGGACAAGGGAATTACCCCTGATATACTGCTGCGTATCTCTCCCGGGGTGGATCCTCATACCCATAAATATATTTCCACCGGGAATATCGATAGTAAGTTTGGAATTCCCCTGGTTCTGGCTGAGAAGGCGGTGGAGATTGCCCTGTCCATGCCGGAGATTAATCTGACCGGGCTCCATTTTCACGTCGGTTCCCAGCTTGTTGAAATGGAACCGTACCGGCAGTCTATTGATTTTATTCTGGACCTTGCCGCCGGGATGAGGAAGAAGCACGGCTTTGAGATCAAAGAGTTGAGCGTTGGTGGAGGCTTTGCCGTCCAATATACACTGGACTCTCCGGCGCCGCCAATCTCCACCTACGCCGAGGTGATAACATTTTCGATCATCACTAAATGCCGGGAACTGGGCTTGGAGCTACCCCGGCTGATTATCGAGCCGGGCCGGTCGATGGTGGCCCGGGCGGGAGTGGCCCTTTATACGGTGGGGGTGATAAAAGATATACCCGGTGTCAGGCGTTACGTCTCGGTGGATGGTGGCATGGCCGATAACATCCGCCCCGCCCTCTACGAAGCCCGTTTGGAGGCGGTGGTGGCCAATAATATGGAGGCGAAACTGGCTGATGAAGTTACCATTGCCGGCAAGTACTGTGAATCCGGGGACATCCTGATAAGGGACATAGTTTTGCCCGTGCTTACAGCCGGTGATATTCTGGCGGTGGCTGGTTGCGGGGCCTACAGCATACCGGAGGCGATGAACTATAACGCCTCATTCAGACCGTCAATCGTCATGGCCAAAGATGGCCAGGCCCGCCTTATCCGGCGACGGGAAACTCTTGAGGACCTGACCCGATACGATGTGGTTCAGGTAGAGTGAAACAAGGTCTAACTATACATGAACAAAGAAGGAATTTAGGATGTGGACGGTAATCAGGCAGGCCAGAGCCGTGTCCTTGCTTCAGCGTAGTCTGGAGACGGATTCTCTGGCCCACGCCTACCTTTTTATCGGTCCGGCTCACGTGGGCAAGATGGCTCTGGCCCTGAACCTGTCCCAGGGTCTGAACTGTGAAGCGCCTGATGCTCCTTGCGGTGAGTGTCTCTCCTGTCAGAAGATAATTTCGGCCAAGCACGCTGATGTCCGGATTATTGATCTGAGCCAGGATGAGGATTCAGCCGAAACTGAAAACCGGGCCAAAATTCGGGTTGAGCAGATTGAGGAGCTTCAGCACTCGGCCAGCCTGCCCCCCTTCGAAGGTAAGTACAAAGTGTTTATTATCGATGGGGCCGAGTTTCTCTCCATCGGAGCCGCCAACCGTTTGCTCAAAACCCTGGAAGAGCCGCTGGATAATGTGGTCTTCATCTTACTGACTACCGATGAGCAGCTTCTTCCGGCTACCGTTGTTTCTCGCTGCCAGCGGGTGGAGTTATCTGCCACCCCGGCTGACGAGATCGAGGTCGTCCTCAGTAGCCGCTGGAGTATTGAACCGGAAAAGGCTAGACTACTGGCCAGGCTTTCTCACGGTTGCCTGGGTTGGGCCGTATCGGCGGCCCTTGATGACAATCTGGTGAAACAGCGTGGAGAAGGACTGGATAAATGGCTTGATATTATCAATGGCGATGCTGAGGAGCGCTTTACCTACGCCGCTCAACTGGCCACCCAGTTTGGCCGGAACAGGGGCCTGGTTCACCAGAGGCTGGACTTGTGGCTTGAGTGGTGGCGGGACTTGCTGCTGGTAAAGGTGGGTTCGGGCGATAGTATTACTAATATTGACCGTCTTGACCTGCTTACTGATATGTCGGGGGGTTTTAGTCTTGCCCGGATAAGGGCATTTATTCAGAGTATCAGAACCGCCGCTAAACAGCTGAGGCAGAACGCTAACGCCCGGTTGGTGTTGGAGGTGTTGATGCTTGATATACCGGAAACAGAAGAATCAGTGGCGGTATAAACTGCCGCTTGATATGAGGTAAGTTATGGCCGAAATTGTTGGAGTACGATTTAAGCGGGCTGGCAAGATGTATTACTTTGACCCTGCAGATATTGAACTGGAGGTAAATGACCACGTAATAGTTGAGACCGCCCAGGGCCTGGAGATGGGACAGGTGACTATTGCCCCCAAGCAGGTACTGGCCAGTGACATGGAAAACCCGCTAAAGCCGGTGATGCGCAAAGCGAATCCTGAAGATATTGGGCGGGCCCAGGAACTCGAGGAGAAGGAAAGAGAAGCTTTGGCCGAATGCGGCAAGCTGATCAATAAACTGAATCTCCAGATGAAGCTGCTGTCTGCCGAATATAACTTTGATGGCAGCCGTCTTGTTCTTTACTTTAGCGCTGCCGAGAGAGTTGATTTCCGCGAACTGGTGCGGGAGTTAGCCGGACTTTTGAAAGTGCGGATGGAGATGCGGCAGACGGGACCCAGAGACGAGGCCAGGCTGGTAGGCGGTTGCGGCCGGTGCGGTCGTCCCCTCTGTTGCGCCAGTTTCCTGAGTGAGTTCTCCCCGGTTTCCATGAGAATGGCCAAGGACCAGGGCTTGCCCCTCAATCCGATGAAGATATCGGGTTGTTGCGGGCGTCTGATGTGTTGCCTGGTCTATGAAAATGAACAATACCGCCAGATGAAGGGGAAACTGCCTAAGAACGGCCAGTGGGTGACGACGGCCAAGGGCCGCGCCAGGGTAGTCGGGAGTAATCCTCTGAAAGAGGCTGTTATGGTTGAACTGGAGGACCGTGTCAGAACAGAACTGCCTCTCAGCGAGATCACCTTGGAAAACCAGCAGCCTGACAAACAGAGGAAGTAGACATCGGAGTAAACTCTTCTAAGTAAGAGTAAAAGGTAAAAGGGGAGTTTAAGAGGGGCGAATCCCCTCTTAACAGAAAGTCTTCCCCTTCTCCTTATCAAGGGGAAGGGGATAAAGGGGAAAGGGACGATCAGTAATTTCCAAATCCCGTCTTTTACCGAAGAAAAAATACTCCAGGCGCAGGGGTACCGCTATATCGCCGGTATCGATGAAGTTGGGCGGGGCGCTCTGGCCGGTCCGGTAGCTTCGGCCGCGGTCATTCTCCCGTCCCGCATTCGGGCCTCTTGGACCAGCTTGGTCAGAGACAGCAAACAACTGACCCCGGGCGGGCGGGAAATCCTCTTCCATCATATCCGGAAAATAGCTGTGGCTGTTGGAATTGGTATCGCCGACTGCGAGGTTGTGGATGCCAGGGGCATTGTCGTGGCGACGCGACTGTCAATGAAAATGGCGGTACAACAACTATCTCCGGCCCCCGAGTTTCTCCTGATTGATTATCTGCATCTTCCCGAGATTAATTTGCCCCAGAAGGGGATAACCTTCGGTGACAGCCTTTGCTTTTCCATCGCCTGTGCTTCAATCATTGCTAAAGTGACTCGGGATCGGTTGATGGTGGAGCTTGATGAAGTGCATCAAGGCTATGGAATGGCCCGGCACAAAGGCTACGGCACCAGGCAGCACCTTGACTGTCTCCTCCGGCTGGGACCGTCACCGGCGCACCGCCGTTCCTTCAAACCGGTCAGAGAAATGATAGAGACATGAAACGAAGAGATATCGGAATTCTGGGTGAGAAACTGGCCCGGGATTTTCTTAAGAAGCGGAAATATCGTATTCTGGAGACTAATTATCGTTGCCTCACGGTGAAATTGATATTATCACCAGGTAGAAAGATACCGTTGTCTTTGTCGAGGTGAGGACGAAAACGGGTCATGGCTTTGGCACTCCTGAGGAATCGATCACCTCGGTCAAGAAGGAAAGAATGATAGCCAGCGCCTTTCATTACCGACAGACCCATAATGACCTGCCGGAATCATGGCGCATTAATGTAGTAGCCGTAGAGCTGAATCAAAAAGGTGAAGTCTCACGTATTGAGCTTATCGTGAACACGGTAGAGGGGTAAAACGGGCATCCTTCTTAAAAAAGCGTCTCGTTCTGCCTAGACTTCCCTCCGTCATAATGCTTTACCCGCCCGTCAGCCTGTGTTAAAATGGGCTGCTTTGGGGAGTAATTAAAGCCAAATCTTGGGCAGTACTGATGCCTCGCTCTGGCGGCAGTTTCCCCAATCCCGAAATCCGGAAGGCTGACCTCTCGGACATTATCAGGCAATGAGCCAGAAAATCATGTTTGGAAACAGTCTGCACCAGTCCGGGTTACTCTTATTGATTATTAGGGAGTTAGTATTCGTATTAGATGAGTGAAGCGACGGACAATCTGGACTCGATTTCCGAGCAGATAAGACAAAACTTGACCGCCAAGGACGCAGCCCGGGAAAAGATGTTACCCCGATGCCGTGACGCTATTCGCTGCTCCAGCGAGGCTATCCGAGCCGTGCACCGCCAGGAATTTGTCAAAGCGGAAGGACTGCTTGAATCCGCTCGCAAATTGCTTGATGAGGCGGAAGAAGCCTTGGCCGCCAGCGCTGAGCTCAGAAATACCGGTTTTTTCAAAGACGCCCAGAAAGAGTTCGTGGAAGGGAATGTCGTTCTGACCATCGTGACCGGCAAACCGCTGCCCACCCCGGACGTACTGAGGGTTGATTCCGCGGCCTATCTTAACGGACTGGCCGAGGCCGCCAGTGAGATGCGCCGTTATCTGCTGGACAGTATGAGACAGGGAGACCTGTCCAAAGGCGAAGAACTGCTGAGGGCCATGGATGATATTTATGACGTTCTGGTCACCATGGACTTCCCTGATGCCATAACCGGTGGCTTGCGGCGCACCACTGACATGCTCCGCGGTGTCCTGGAGAGGACTCGCAGTGACCTGACCTTGGCTATCAGACAAAAGGACCTGGGAAACAGGCTGGATAAATTGGAAAGAAATCTGGAGGGGCACCTTGAATAATCCCAATGGACCTTACCCCGGGAGACAACTATTTATCGGTTTGACCACTGACGGCAATCAGGCTTTTGCTTATCTGGTTACCGGCCGCAGCCCCCAGAGCCGCGAAAGAATAGCGACCAGACGCGATAATACCGTCATTATGGGCCCGCTGGGTGACGTACCCTACGATCCGCTGCGCCATTACACGGCCGTGGAGTACGATACTGCCAGCGCTATATTGGCGGTCAGTAACGGCATTCAGACCCAGGCCATCTTTGAGACCTACAAACTTCTCTATAACGTTGACACACCGCCTACGGCGGCCTATCTGAAGTTGATAATGGAAGGGGCCGCTTTTGAGCCGGATTCTCTTCACACCCCCCGGATAGGCGCCGTCATAACCCGTCGCCCCGAACAACCCGGCTGGATGCTGTTTGTGAGCGTTATTACGGACAGCGGAGTTGCCCTGGCAACCGGGGTAGAGGCAGAGAACGGAGTCTTGACCGGGGTGGCTACCTATAGCGGAGACCTGGAAAACCCTCAGCCTTTTGACACCGGGGCCGCTTTGCCCCGATTGACGGTATCAGGAAGAACGGCCGCTGAACTGGCCGACTATGTTTATGGTATTTCGGAAGCCACCAATAACGACCAGGATATCAGGGTTTGCGCCGTTGGTGGTGTTTTAAAAGACAACAACTGGGAACTGGCGTTGATAAACGCCCATCAGAGTTAGAGGAAATAGAGAAAGGAGTCTGCTAAATGGACTTAATATGGTATGCGGTAATAGCTGGAATTCTCGGGCTTGGATTCGTAGCCTATCTTGCCTCCACTGTCATGAAGAACGATATGGGGAATGAGCTGGTCCGCGAGATCACCTCGGCCATTGAGGAGGGAGCGCTGGCCTTTCTCAAGCGCGAATACTGGACTTTGACAATATTCGTTATTCTTGTGTTTGCCCTTCTCTCATTGTTGCCCGGTATTGGTTGGAAGACAGGGGTCGCTTATCTGGCCGGAGCGATAACCTCGGCCGGTGCCGGCTATATCGGCATGAGGATGGGTATCAAGGCCAACGGGCGGACTGCCACGGCGGCCCAGAAGGGTCTCAATCCCGCCTTGCGGGTTGCTTTCTCCAGTGGAGCCGTCATGGGCACTACCGTAGTAGCCCTTGGCATACTTGGCTTGAGTGCTATCTACCTTATTTTCGGTGGAGCAAACCTGGTCAATATCATCGTCGGCTTCAGCTTCGGTGCTTCTTCGATCGCCCTTTTTTCAAGAGTGGGCGGGGGTATTTTTACCAAAGGGGCTGATGTAGGTTCCGATCTCGTAGGTAAGGTGGAAGCGGGTATTCCCGAGGACGACCCCAGAAATCCCGGGGTCATCGCTGACAATGTTGGAGATAACGTCGGCGACATCGCCGGTATGGGCGCCGACCTTTTTGAGTCCTACGCCGCTTCGATCGTCGCTACTATGGTAGTGGCGGTAGCGGCCGGTTTTGCCTGGAACTCGGACATGGCCATATTGCCCTTCGTCATTGCCGCCGGGGGGATTCTGGCCGGAGTAATAGGCACTTTTTTTGTCAGGACGGGAGAAAAGGCCCAGATGGGGGCTTTGCTCTGGGCGCTGCGCCGGGGAATATACGTAGCTTCGGCGCTGGTTGTCATTATATCGGGAGTGGTCGTCTGGCAACTCGACGGAGTGGAATTCGGGGTATTCTGGGCGGTGGTAGCCGGTCTGGTGGCCGGCATACTGATCGGTTTGAGCGTTGAATACTATACCTCATATACCTACAAACCCACCCAGGCCATAGCCGAGGCAGCCGAAACTGGCACCGGAACGCTTATCATCAAGGGTTTCGGCACCGCCATGTTAAGCACCTTGTTCCCGGTCCTGTTGGTATCAGCGGCTATCATGGTTTCTTACCAGGTAGCAGGCCTTTACGGCATCGCTATCGCCGCTTTGGGTATGCTTTCCACCCTGGGTATTACCTTGGCAACGGATGCCTACGGCCCGGTGGCTGACAATGCCGGGGGCATCGCCGAGCAAGCCCATCTCGGTGCTGACGTCAGAGAGCGGACTGACGCTCTGGATTCTCTGGGGAATACCACCGCGGCCACCGGTAAGGGTTTTGCTATTGGCTCGGCCGCGCTGGCTGCTCTGGCTATGACGGCTGCGTTTGGTGAGACGATGAGGGTTCAAGGATATGAATTGTCAATCAGCTTGAAAGACCCCATTGTAATTGTGGGGCTTTTCATCGGGGCGATGATGGTCTTCATCTTCAGTGCCTTGACCATGGAGGCTGTCGGTAAGGCGGCTATGGGTATCGTAAATGAAGTGCGCCGCCAGTGGCGGGAGATAAGCGGGCTGATGGAAGGCACGGCCAAACCCGATTATGCCAGATGTGTCGATATCTCCACCCGCACCGCCTTAAGGGCGATGATACTTCCCGGACTGCTGGCTGTAGTTACTCCGATACTCGTTGGTCTGGTATTAGGGGCCAATGCCCTGGGGGGGATGCTCATCGGGGCCATCGGAGCCGGCTTCATGATGGCCGTCACCATGGCCAATGCCGGAGGGGCCTGGGACAATGCCAAGAAATGGATTGAAACCGGCCAGATGGGCGGCAAGGGGTCAGAGGCGCATAAGGCAGCCGTGGTTGGTGATACCGTTGGAGACCCCTTCAAGGACACTTCAGGGCCTTCCCTGAATATCCTGCTGAAACTGATGTCTATTGTGGCCGTCGTATTTGCTCCCATATTCAGCGCCAGCGGCTGGTTGGGATAACTCAACAACTAAACTCTAGCATCAAAGCAAGGACTTCCCTCGGTTTGCTCTGGGGGGAGTCCTTTGGTTTTCCACTTGACCTGCAGCAAATTACAATTGGCTCTGCTTGTGCCTAACCGGCAAGCAGGTTCATCATCCGACCTGTCTTGAAATCATGAAGAACCTCACTCCCGTGGCTACTTGTTTCTTTGAATAAGAGATGAGGGCAGTATCCCAGCGAGGAGGCGAAGCCAGTTGTGAGAAACCAGGGCGCTGAAGCCGGTTGTTAGAAAAGGGTGTTTTAGAGTGGCGAACGCCCCCCTAAAGAAAAACCTTCCCTCTCCCTTTACCTAAGGGGAGAGGGAAAAATGGTGAGGGGTTCCCATGTTGTTTCTCCAACCTAAGGGCTACATATTCAGGAAAGGATTCCCCCGACGTTCGGTCCCGATAGTAGTTCCTCCCCCGTGACCCGGGTGGACGACAGTGTCATCGGGCAGCACCATAAGTTTGCCGTAAATGCTTTCCATCAGTTGCCGGCCGTCACCCCCTGGAAGGTCACTCCTGCCGATGCCGAAGTTAAACAGGGTATCGCCGCTAAAAAGCACCCCCTCTACCAGCAGGCAGACGCCACCCAGTGTATGGCCGGGAGTATGAATTACCGACACGGATAAATCACCGATATTCAGGCTGTCGCCGTCCTGGAGCAGCCGGTCGGGGTCGGGTTGTGTTTGACCGGGCATACCCACCTGAGAACGCCTCATTTGAAGAGACCGGGCATCGTCAGAGTGGATGGCCACCTCAGCGCCAGTCGCCTCTTTCACTTCTGCCAGAGCCCCGGTGTGGTCCCCGTGCCCGTGGGTTAAGACGACCAGTTTTGTCCGAAGTCCTAAATCCTCAACCCTTTTCAGGATCTGACCGGCTCCGGCGCCGGGGTCGATTATTATCCCTTCTTTGCTGGCTTCATCGCCCACGATATAGCAATTAGAAGCACGAGGGTCCGGTACGAGCTTTTCAACAATCACTTTACTTTCCTGCCCTAGATTTTTATTCTCGCTGCATCCGGTAGAATGACCGCTTTCCCGGACGCAGCTTCATATTTTAGCATTAAACGGACCGAGCAACAAGAACCGGTGGGCTTCACAAACCCTGCGTCGCTTTGCCCTCCTTGGGGTGAAATCCCTCCTTTTTCCGGTTGAGGAAAGAGACTACGGGGAGAGAGTGAGGACGCTGTCTTTCTCCTGCTTCATCCCGCCCCATGTCTTGACACAGCCGAGAGCAAGTTGCTAAACTGTTCACGGTTTTCAAATCAGACCGTCTTCGGTCAAATTTCAACAGTCTTTCTTATAGAGTGAGGGGCTTTTTGTCGGAAACAGCATCGCTGGATAGTGATTCGGCCTCAGAGACGGCCAGAAAAGGTTTGGTTCAGATCATTACGGGCGATGGTAAAGGCAAGACTACCTCGGCCGTAGGTGGAGTGGTCCGGGCTTTAGGACAGGGGCTGAGAGTCTGTGTTGTAGTCTTTATGAAAGGGAACCGCATTTCCGGTGAGTGGACTTTCCTCTCCAACGTACCGGGTGTCAAAATACTCCGCTTTGGGCTTGGTATTCTTAGTGACCCGGCCAACATTAAGCCGGAAGAAGTGGAGGGGGCAAAACAAGCCCTGACAGCCGCCCGTGAAGCTGCTCTCAGCGGTGACTATGACCTGGTAACGATGGACGAAGTGAATGTAGCTCTGGACCGGAAACTGATCGAGTTTGAAGAAG
>PVBE011445920.1_pt1 | contig 11011 bp, 10 predicted proteins | sample 1631181 | NCBI WGS metagenome assembly PVBE01 (sample SAMN08397723, study PRJNA350692) | Marine metagenome, whole genome shotgun sequencing project. | isolation source: water | place: Pacific Ocean | collected 2012-04 | reverse complement strand
TCAAACCATCCAGATCAAAGTAGCCTAAGCTAGTTGTTAAGGCTCCCGAAGAAAGATAGCTTTCCCCTGATGTTTGACTGAGACTGTATAAAATATCTGTTTTCTCACCAGCATTCAGATTACTAATTTCGAGAGATACTTCGGGATCAAATAGTGTTTCGGCAAGTGTTAATGTTTCGGCCGGCTTGCCGGTTTCAGTTGGCACGGGAGTCGTCGCCGTGACAGGTGACGTGACCGCGACTGCTGGCAACGTAACCGCTGGTGCGGATGTCTCTGCAGTCGGTGGTGTGACCGGTGGCACTGGTGTTGTTGCAACGACAGGCGATGTTGCTGCAACAGCTGGGAACGTAACTGCAGGCGCAAATGTGTCAGCAGTGGGCGGGGTCACAGGCGGTACTGGCGTGACAGCTACAACCGGCAATGTGGCCGCAACCGTTGGTAACGTTTCTGCCGGTATCGATGTTTCGGCCGGGGGCAATGTGACGGCAGGTGTAGATGTGTCGGCAGCAGGTGGCGTAACAGGTGGCACTGGTGTGACAGCAATAACTGGTGACGTTTCTGCAACAGCTGGCAACGTAACGGCCGGGGTTGATGTAAGCGCAGCAGGCGGAGTGACTGGCGGTACTGGCGTTACAGCAACGACCGGTGATGTGTCGGCAACCGCTGGCAACGTAACGGCCGGTGCAGATGTAAGCGCAGCAGGCGGAGTGACTGGCGGAACCGGCGTTACAGCAACGACCGGTGATGTGTCGGCAACCGCTGGCAACGTAACGGCCGGTGTAGATGTAACCGCAGCTGGTGGAGTGACCGGCGGAACCGGCGTCACCGCAACGAACGGTGATGTCTCCGCGACGGTTGGCAATGTGACGGCAGGGGCTGATGTCGTTGCCGGCACGGACATCATCTCTACAACCGGAGATATCAGTGCACTTTCAGGTGCTGTTTCCGCGTCTGGGAATATCTCAGCAGGTGCGTTTGTCATTGGAGAGGCAGGCGTCAGAGCCAACAACGGGGACGTCGTCGCTTCGAACGGCAATATCAGCGCGACGCTGGGTGACATCGACGCTGTCGCAGGTCGTGTCACAGCTGCCTTGGACGTCACTGCAGGTGCGGGCCTTAATGCGACTACAGGTGATGTGATAGCTCTTGCCGGCAACATCGTTGCCGATCAGGACGTGACAGCGACAAATGGAAATGTGAATGCCGGGAATTCGGTATTCGCAACCAATATCGTCGATGCCGGTGTCTCTGTGTCTGCTGGCAACACCCAGGTGATGCTCGATGCCGATGTAAACGGTGATGGCCGAGTGGAGGTATTCTCAAATTCAACGGGCATTCCTCCAGCCCTTGCGGTCGTGACGATGGGGCAGGATCCTGACACGGATGCCACATCGATCACGCCTGCGGAAGATGGCTTGTTAACTGTACTGAGTACAACAACAGGAACTCCCATTCTCCTGGATGGCAGCACCAGTACCATCAGCGCCATTACCGCCAACGCAACGGTCAAGGCCTTTGTTCAGCCTCACCCCACAGATCCGTCTTTGCAGATCGTCTACCACTGCCTCGAAGGGCCGGAAAACGGTCTTTATGCCCGTGGACGAACTCGACTCAATGGTGGCCGAGCTGATTTGCAACTGCCCGACAGTTTTACTCTCGCTGCTTCGAATGAAGGTCTCTCGGTTGTGCTGACTCCAATGGACGAGTGCAACGGGCTTTTTGTTCCATCTGACACATTGAATCGGAGTGGTTTTTCGGTTCGTGAGCTCATGAGCGGCAACAGTGACGCGGAATTCAGCTGGATTGTGTACGGCGTCCGTCGTGGGCTTGAAACCCATCAGGCTATTCAGCCCAACACATTCTATCGACCACGGGTTGCTGGAGTGCCTTTCATGAAGGAGTTGCCAGGTGTCCAGCAGTTGCTCATCAACAGTGGCATTCTGAAGGCTGACGGCACTCCAGATTTGTCTACTGCCGAGATGTTGGGCTGGCAGTTGTACACACCTCTGGACAGGGAGCTGAAGGAGCGCACTCGTCAAGAGACGATTCGCCGCGCACGCGACCGATAATTTATACGGGGCACACTTTGTGCTGGAGTGTGCCCCCACCGTCGGTTGTAGCGGGAGACTCCTTGGGCTGCGGCCACATCCCCGTCTGCTTCTTCAAGGCAGGTCGGACAAGAATCCCCGCAACCTGAGGGGCGGGGCGGGTCTATTCCACAATAACTCGGGCGTTGCGGGGAGGTTTGCCGGAAGCATAGGCGGCTGACACGCGGAGGACGCTGAGGTCGGGGCCGCGGACTTCGATGCGGAAGTCGGCACCGCCGGTTTGTCGGTTGCCGAAGCGTGCTTCGGGAAGGATGAAGCGAGCTTTGCGTCGGCGAAGGAGACCGCTGCGAGAGTGGCGGGGTGTCGAGCTGTAGGCACCTTTTTGGCGTTCGTTGATTCGCCACGAGTCGTACTGCAACCGCAGGCTGCCTGCGCCGCCGTCAATAAAGTCAATCGTGATTTCGACGCAGCGGGCAGTGTTGTGAGCGAACTCGTCGGCGATTCCAAAATAGAGGTAGGTCGTATTTGCGCCCATTCCAGCCGATCGAATCGATGCTGAGTCCGAGTCCATGACGCGCTTGAACGGACTGTCGGGCGTTGGGACGAGGCGCACGCCATTTCCTCGGTTGCCAGGCTGTACAGCAGGATTGAAACTCACGGACGCCCCGACGTCACCAGGAGACCACCATCCTCTATCTGGTCGGGAGAGAGGGCTCGGGTGGGCCAGTCGCACTGGATTCTTGATGTCTGGTAATGCACCGGCCTTGAGCAGGTGGACATAGCGATGAGTAATCTCCAGGTATTCGTCGCCACACTCGACGGACGGCGCGATGCCTGTGCCATTGTGGAATTGATTCCATGAATCGATGACCACAAGTGAGAGGCGACGAAGGAGGAGGGCGTCAAACGAGTGCTGATAGAAGCGGGTTTCTTCACGGTGCCGAATGGGGCCACCGCTCATGGGCAGGGCCTGATTATCGAATCCAGGGCCGATAAAGGCAATGGGCGTGTCGTTGGCCGGGCCGTGAATGGGAGCGCCATCGGTCCATGACGCCTGGACCTCCGCCTGCCAGGACCGTTCGACGACAAAATACGGCGATGCTTTGAGCTTCATCTTCAAGAAAAAAAGCAGGTGACTGAAGATGTCCTTGCTGTGAGGTGTTCCGTTGGCTGGCCCTACGAAGATCGGTAAGAACCCGTCGATGGTTGCCCGATGATCCTTCGTGATGACTGCAAAGGCGCCCATGATCTGCGATATGAGTTGGTCGCGCCCTGTTTCTTCTCGCAGGTCGAGCCTGTCCGCCCTCCGATCCAGGTCGGCGTGTGGCGACGTTTCAAGGAACAGAGCAATTGTCGGAGGAGCACCTCCTGCTTTGGTGATCGCCGTTCGCGCCTCAATGAGTGCCTTTAGCGATTGGAGTGCTTCCTTTTGATCCGTCGCATCATTCATCGGCCATGCGAAGGCGATGAAGTCCAATGATGCCGTCATCATCTGATCCAGCTGAGACGTGTGCCACGCTACACTCTGACCGTCTACCTGCTTTGGATTCTTGAAGTGGAGCGTCAGTGCGTCCTGACCGCTCTTGGTCTGGAAGTGGCGCGAAGGGTGACGAAAGCACGTGTGGTAGACGGCGCCTACCTGTGGAGAGGTCGCTCCCTTTCCCTGTGCGAGGAGCTGACAAGGGAAGGGGATCATGCTGACAAAGAGCCATGTTGCAGAAACGAGGGTTAGTGAACGGCGCATGTTGCCTCCAGCTCAGGACGCGACAGAAAACTCAGGCGGCTCGCAGTCGGGAATAATCAGACGGGCCAGCACAAAGAACACATGCAAGAAAACGAAGGCCCCTCCTATGATGAGGAGAAGCCCCGGGGTTCGATCCTTGCGCTTAAGCCACTGTTTCATGATTTCAGAGTTGCTGTAGTCCGAGCGTTCGCCGACAATGATCGACGGTCGATGACTCAAGAAGAATGAGTCACTCACAGTGGATTTCACTGCGAAGGAACTTCCGCCTTTTGTGGAGCAAGTCCCTTCGGCCACAATGACGTTGTCCTCCGCATAGGAGTCGATGTAGTTGAGTTCGTTGCCTCGAGCGCTCCATAAGTCCAGTGGTCTCCCTGAGTCGTCCAGGATAGAGAGCGAAGTCTCACCGGTTGGACGACTCTCCAACCAGGTTTCGAAGCGTTCAATGCTCCTGTCCGGTAGCAGGAGCGTGAGGGCACAAGGCACCTCGGTTCGGTCACGCATCCTGTCGGGGAGTGGTGTAGGGTCGTTCGCTTCCTCAATGGTCAAGAAGATGGGATTGGGTGGTATCTCAACTTTGTCCAGATTACCGTTGAGGTAGAGTCCGATAGCCAACGCAATCCATGCAGCCGTTTTCCAGATGGCACCAAAGATTGACATGAACTCTCAGTCTTCCTCCATACCGTTTACTGAAGCATAGAGCTCGTTAGCACCTAGACGAAGCAGCGGGCGCAATCGACGCATGTCAATATCCGGGAAGCGACGCCCTCGGAGGATCGGGTCGCCGCCGATGATAACGGTCTCGATATGCCTTGGTGCCATTCCTGCGACGAGGTGCGCTGCCAGATTGCTGGAATCAATGGGTTGATTGCTCGGGTAGTTAAGAATGATGAGATCTGCTGTTGCATCCTGATGGATGCCGCCGAGTTCATAGCCCAGAGCCGTCGAAGCGTGAGCATGGCTCCCTACCATGATTCGAATCAAGTCTTCACAGGAGGTGTCAGCGCCTGTCGCACGTGCCAGGAGTTGTCCAAAGCGCGCTTCTTCCAGCACGTTGCAACCACCGTCATTGGTTCCGAGCATGACGTTGTCACCGAATTCGGAAGGGACTCCCAATTGATGGCCTCCGCGAGCAGCGGACGTTGGACAGTAGGTCACCCAGATTCCTCTTGCAGCGAGGTCGGCACTCAGGTCGTCTGGAAGACGACAGGCCGGGTTGATTGTTGACAGCGTTCCCAGAAGGTCTCGAGCTGAGAGCCGCTCGATGGACGCTGCGATGTTCTCCTCATCGGCAGTGACATCGAATTGCAGCGGCAGCGAGTGGCCCTGCAGGCGTTCACTCACGAGATTCAACTCCTCATCGCTGAATGACTCCAGATCGCGGAGGGCAATGCCGAGCTTCATGGTTGATGTATGACCCTGATCCGATTCGCGGACGATCTCATCGAGGACCTGTACCAGTTGTTCGCGCTCCAGGCCTGCGGTGATCTCACCATGAAGGACACCTCTGAGGCCGATCGTCAGAAATGTGTCGCGCACGAGTCGGAGCATTTCTGCAGCGTCGTTATTGACTGCGAGGCAGACGTTCGCTGAAGTCGTGCCCTGTCGGATGGCATCCATGGCTGTGTTGAAAGCGAGGGCGACCGCCGTCTCAGGAGTGAGCGACTGCTCCAGCCGGTCACACCCCTGGTCGGCATGAGCGTCTGGCAGGAGGCGTGCTGATTCGCCGGGCAGCCTGAGTCTTGAGTTCGCCAGGCCGGGGAGGATGTACTTCCCTCGGCAATCGAGAACAAAGGTGTCACTATCTGAAGGAACCCGCTCACCGCTGGCAATGATCCGACCGTCCTCAACGAGAAGGTCTCCCTGCTCGATCTTGAGGGGCTCAAGCCCAATTAGCAGACCGCCTTTTAGTTGAAGCCGTTTCACAGGAATTGTCCTTCTCTTGACTGGATGCTGGCTACTTTGCGCAACCCGTGGGATCCATGCAAGCTACAGAACGAACAATGACGACGACGGGACGCCTTCAGCATTGACTCCAGGGAGCACGGAGTCGGTGAACTCGTCCATCTCTCGCCGCGTTTCTTCTGACAGGACGGATTCGATCTGCTCCAGGCAGTCTGTGCAGATCAATGCGGGGGGGCCGAGGAGGCCGACCGTCTTCTCAATAATCCCCACATAAGTGACATCATCGGTCCAGATGTTGGCCTCAATCTGGCAGCCGGCACAGTGCCCGAGGCCAGATGGGATGAGGGGGTGCTCCAGATTGTGCATCTCAAGGCTCTCAATGGACTCGTCGCTCCAGTCACATCGACCGTTTGAGAGGCAGTCGGAACAGAGCGCGACTTCGACAATGCACTCGCCAGAGCGCATGACTTTCTCGATGAAGCATGTCGCTTGCTCCATCTCTGAGAAGAGCAATGTGCAACTGCTGCACTTCAGAAAGGGCTCCCCTGTCTCGGTGCTTTCGAACTCGACGGGAACGAGCGGGCCCATCGGCCCAAAGAAAAGACGGTCGTCAAATGTGTCATCATCTTGCATGTCGTTGATAGGATACCACGGGAGGACTCTGTGCCATTGGCGAGGGTGCTTGAGCCATGAGGGTCATGAGATGGTAGATGCCTCGTTTTTCAAGTCGAGCGACCGCATTCGAATTGCGCCGACATTGCGCCCTCATTCAAACGCTGTCTGCCTCAGAGCGCCCGGAAGCAAGAGCCACTCCACGCGAGCATTGGTTCTGCGCCACCTGACAGGCGACGAAACAGACCTTCGCGGCTGCAGCTCATCGACCGATGCGAGGGTGCTTTCTGCGGGACTAAGAGGGTTACGTCGATCAGCGGCGTCCATCGATGCGGCCGACGGTGGGGCTCCAGGACGCTTCCTGATGGCCGTCGCGGCAGCAACCGGAGTGTCGTGCAGTCTCGACGGCAGCGCACGATTGCGAGAGCGCCCGTTCGCCCCACTTATTGAGGCTGTTCGGAGTCTCGGTGCGACAGTCTCCTGTCAAGGAAAAGACGGTCATCTTCCGCTCGACATCAATGGGCGCCTGACTGAGAACTTTGTGCGTGTCGATTCTCGGACATCCAGCCAGTTCGCCAGCGCACTCTTGCTTGTCGGCCCGGTTCTGCCCTGTGGTCTTGAGGTGGCGGCTCTTGAGCCGGTTTCAGATGGCTATCTCGATTTGACAGTTGAGGTCATGCGTGCGTTTGGAGCAGATATCGAGGAGGAGAGCCTTGAAGCGGGTCGGCTGTTTCAGGTCGGCTCGGGATTCGATCCTCCGAGTACCTATGACGTTCCAGCGGATGTCTCCGGTGCAGCATTCCTTTGGTTGGCCGGTGTTGTTGGCCCGACGCCCATCAGCGTCGCATTGGCTCGTGAGGGGAGTCACCCCGACCTGTCGTTTCTCGATTGTCTGGAGGCGATGGGTGCCGATGTCGTGAGCCGCGACGGCGTGACGACTGTCGGTGGCGACCTTCATCGAGGCGGTACCTTTGACTTGTCTTCGTTTCCAGATTCGGCCTGTGCGTTGGGCATCGCGGCGGCGGTCAATCCAGAACCCGTCACCATTACTGGTGCTTCCCATCTCCGATTGAAGGAGAGTGATCGGATTCAATCCATGGTGGACGGCCTGACGGCTCTTGGGCTCGAGGTAACTGCCAGTGACGATGGCTTTCATGTTGCGGGAGGGAAGGACCTGGCACAGGGGTGCTTGATTCCGTCTCACGATGACCATCGGGTTGCGATGGCGTTTGCAACACTTGGTGCTCGGCACACAATTATGGTTGACGGTGTCGAGTGCGTGGACAAGAGCTTCCCTGAGTTCTTCGAGACCCTTAGTGTGATAACGGAAATCACTCAAAACGAGGATGCGCCGTGAGTCTCTCAAGGCGGCGTGTCATCGCGCACCGTGGAGGTGCGAACGAGGCGCCGGAAAACACCTTGTCAGCCATTCGCCGTTCATTGGAGCTTGGAGTCGGTGCCGTCGAACTTGACGTGCGTCTTACCGCCGATGATCGCGTCGTTGTGGTGCACGATGCAACCGTGCCTGATTTCAGCGTCGCGCTGACTGTCGGAGTTGTTGAGGAATTGACTTGGGCGGAGTTGCAGTCCGTGAATGTCGGCACCGCCGAGAATCCGGAGTCGCCACCGCTGCTGAGTGACATCCTTGAACTGGCGTGGAACGAGAATTGTCTGTTGATGATCGAATTAAAGACAAGCAGTCGCGACGCGGATCTTGTGCGCGAGGTAGTGAAACTTGTTCAAGCCAGCGGCAGGATCGATAGCGTTCTCTGCGGGAGTTTTGAGCCATGCATCATGGATTGGCTGCACGCAGCCTGTCCATCGCTGAAGCTTGTTGCCATAGCGTATACCGACGAGATGATAGAAAGGCATGGAGGCGTGCCATTCGACCTTTGGGCCTTGAGTCGGCCGATGGCACTGGGGTCGGCCCGATTGGCTGCCTCAGTGCGTCCTGTACCTTTGTGGTGCTGGACAGTGAACGAGCCCGACCACTTGCCCGAATTGGCAGGTGTCGGCGTGGTCGGCTTCATCACAGACTGCCCGACTCGGCTCAGTGATGCCTTGTTTGGGGATTCGAAGACCATATAATCCCGCGAGATTGAATCTGTTTTGGGAGCAAATTAATGGCCAGTGTTGACGAGAAATGGGAAGACAACGTCGAGGGTAAGTACTACGTGGACAAGGAGTGCATCCTGTGTTCCTTGTGCGTTGATGTTGCACCTGACACCTTTCGTGAGAGTGAAGACGGCGATCACGACATTGTCTACAAGCAACCCTCCACTGACGAGGAGATTGAAGCCGCCGAGGATGCCATGGAGCAGTGCCCTGTCGATTGCATTGGCGACGACGGCTGAGAGCGGTGTTCTGAAGGGCGTCAGATGCCTCGAAGAAGACGAACGACGAATCAGGGAGGCCCCCGCGACCGCGCGGAGGCCTCTTTTCGTATCCTGTGTCTGCATTTCAGGTATCATCTGTGAGGTCGTTGGCTCATTTTCTTGAGCCATGGGGCAGATCACGGCGGTTTTCAGATGAGTTGAAGCAAAGATATGGATGAATCAAGACCTGACAACTGGGACGACCTCGTAGGTCAGGACATGGGGCCTGACGGTCGCTACACGATTCTTCGCCGCATCGGCGAGGGCGGCATGGGGGTCGTCTTTCTTGCAGAGGAAAAAGAGAAAGACCGACAGATAGCTGTCAAGATTCTGGACCCGCACGGTGGCATCGACCCAGAGGCCCTGCAGCGATTCAAACGCGAAGGACGGAAGTTCGGCATTCTCCGTCACCCGAATGTCGTTCGTGTCTATGGAATGGGCCGCGCTCACGGCTTTCTGTACATCGCATCAGAATTTGTGGACGGTAAGAACCTCTGGGAACTCATCCGTGACGAAGGACCGATGACTATTGAGCGAGCGCTGTATGTTGTTCGAGATATTGCGTCCGGCCTCCAACTGGCCCACGAGAACGGCATTATTCACCGAGACCTCAAGCCTGAGAACATCATGATCACGAACGATGAGGGCGTCGTGAAATTGCTGGATTTTGGCATTGCAAAGGACCTCAATGCGTCGCTGGCACTAACGGTGAAAGGTACCTACATCGGGACGCCTGCCTATAGTTCGCCTGAGCAGATTCAGGGGCATGTCATTACGCCGCAATCGGATATCTTTTCAATCGGCGTGATTCTCTATGAGCTGGTGACTGGCGAGGTTCCATTCAAGGGTGACAAGACGGTTCACGTCCTGCTCAATACGATCAAGGTCAAACCCGTTTGTCCTACCAAGTTGAGTGAAGAAGTCACACGACCTGTCGCCAAGTTGATCTCGAGGATGATCGAGAAGAAACCTGAGAAGCGACCGGAAGGGTGTGAAGATCTGCTGAAGCAGATTGCCGATGTTCAGAAGATCCTTGTCAAGAAGTCGAAGAGCGGCGAGCGTCGATTCTCCGGCGAAATCCTCAAGCAGTTTTTTCAAAAACGTTGAGCGCCGGCGGTGGGCATTAGAGTACGGACGGTACGCCGACAAATTCTCGAAAGGCGTCTTTGACCTCTGTTCGGTTGCTTGTCGCAAGGGGGACGTCGATGGTCTTCGGGCCATTCATCAGGCTCGGAACAGCTCCAGGCTTCGTGCGCAGGCGTATGAGAGTCGGGGCGGCAGAATAGGCGTCAATCTCTTTCCAGTCGAGGTAGACGTTGATGTCCGAGATCAGAATGCCTCGGGTCGTCACAAGCATGAAGGAAAGCCCTGGTTTGTGCTGCGTTAGAATCGTGCTTTGAATCGCCCAGATCAGTACCAATTGTGCAACCAGTCGCAGCGGCTCAACGAATCCGGGGATCCACGTCTGCGCCAGCGTCAACACGAAGGCCGCAACGAAGAGGCTGTTTTTGAAGAGTACCCAGCCCTGCAGGGCAAAGGGTGAGAGGTGCAGCATCGTTCGGCGAATCCGAATCGTTGAGATGACCTCCGTGCGTTCGTATGTGTCGTCCATGTGTAGCCCTTTGCAGCTTGGCGTATGGTGTCGGCTTTGCGGTATGGCAGGGCCTCACTGGCGCTCATGATGTTGAGATTCAGTGATCTTCTCCAGTGTCTGCAGGGATCCTCCGTGAGGCAAACGCCAGAAGTCACAAAACACGAGGTATGGGTGGGTTGTGGCCAACTTGCAGGGCGCGCGCGATGCTCGGAGCATTGTCTGATGGTGACAACGGTGCTAAATCTGTCCGCGACCCACCATCATTTGCCAGGGGGCCTCAGAGCCCATGATTCATTGAACCACGACGCACAGCCATGGTCGCGTGATGTGTTATCGGGTCGGCGTGCGTTGGAGAACCTTTCATGATCGAGTCTCTGTTGAACCGTGACGTCTCAAGACGGTCCGAAGACCAGACCGTTGCGGGGCGCATCCTATTCCTGGTCGATGATCCTGAATCTGTGGTGAAGCAATTGGAGGGGGAGGATCTCCCTTGGCCCCATGGACTTCCGCTGCGAAACAACATCTCCACCGATGAGATCACGCCAGCCTACATTTGCTACTATTTCGACGACACGCTTGGCGATTTCCCCTACCTTGGGTTTCAGTCCGGTGAGGAGTTTCCGATCACCCGAGGCAGCGTTCGGGCAGGTGGGTTTTCTGTTTCTGTGTCCGGTCAGCGACGGGGCAAAGGGTCGAGCCGAGAGCAGAGCCCCTATGCAGAAATGCTGGCGGGTAT
>PVBE011411814.1_pt1 | contig 11011 bp, 8 predicted proteins | sample 1631181 | NCBI WGS metagenome assembly PVBE01 (sample SAMN08397723, study PRJNA350692) | Marine metagenome, whole genome shotgun sequencing project. | isolation source: water | place: Pacific Ocean | collected 2012-04 | reverse complement strand
GTGGGACCCCAGTAGTTGAAGCTGTAGGTGAACTGAGCGTAGCCACCAGCCATCAGGATGGGCTTAAGCCGAGTCCGGGTAAGGCTATTGTGTCCTCCGGCTCGCATGTTGTTGCGGAGAGGGGACTTCGGCACAGAGACGGTCCGTTCTGGAGAGTGGTAGAAGATACATGTCCCCTTAGCAACCCTGGCGCTAATCACCGCCCGGGTAACCACAACGCCGTGGTCATTGTATATTTCTACCCAATCGTTATCCTTAATGCCAATCTCGTTAGCGTCATCCTCACTGATCCAGAAAGGCTCGATACCCCGGGAAAGGGTTAACATCAACTCGTTATCATAATAGGTAGAATGAATATGCCACTTGCCGTGGGGAGTGAGGTAGTTGAGCATAATACTCTTGCCAGTCGGGTTAGTGTTGTTGAAATCCCCGTAAACCTCCGAGGTAGGACTAAGCTTGTAGACAGGCAAATGCTCACCAAAGGCCAGGTAAAGCTCATGGTCATGGTAGAATTGCTGACGTCCCGTCAGTGTCCGCCAGGGCACACGGCGCTCGACATTAACCGAAAATGGCGAATAGGTGCGCCCGTCGTTAATGATAGCCGACCAGCAGGGACTCGTCAGCAGACGCCGAGGTTGGGCCTGTATATCCATAAAAGTGTAGTTGATGCTCCGTTCTTTCTCAGCCATGTCAGCTAAAGGCAGACCTACCTTTTTCTCAAGCCCTCTAAAGGAACGGTAGGCCGACTCACCGTTGGTCTCAGGGGCCAGTTGGAGGATAATATTGGCTGCATCCTTGGCGATATTTAACGAAGGATATTCATTGCCATTCCATTTCTCGGTCGGTCTGGTATGTACCAGTTCGTCATAAAGGTCCTCAATGCCCCATCTGACACCATGGGCACCAACGCCATTCTGTCGGGCCATAGGACCGAAGGAGATAAAACGCTGATACAAATTAGCATAGTCCCTCTCCACCACTCTCAAGTGAGGCATTGTTTTGCCGGGAACAGGTTCGCACTCACCCTTTGACCATTCTTTTATTGACGTCTGGGCAATCTCATCGGCACTATCGTGTTGCAACGGGGTGGCCACAATTTCCTTTATTGGCTCGGGAGCGTATTCCTGGGCCAGTTCGCTGACCGTCTTAGCCAGCAATTTGAAGATTTCCCAGTCGGTTTTTGATTCCCAGCAGGGAGGCACCACTTCTGAGAGGGGGTGCATATAGGTATGGAGGTCGGTAGAGTTAAGGTCGTCCTTCTCATACCAGGTAGCCGTGGGTAGAACGATATCCGAATAAAGCGCAGAAGTGTCCATGCGGAAGTTAATATCTATTACCAGGTCCATCTTCCCCTCAGGGGCCTTAGGTCGCCATTCGACCTCACTGACGGCATTTTCAGCCTTCTCTTCGGCAATGGCGTTGGAACTGGTGCCCAAGAAATGGCGCAGGAAATATTCGTGACCTTTGGCGCTGGACATTATGGCATTACCTCTCCAGATAATCCACATACGGGGCCAGTTTTCCGGAGCATCAGGGTCCTCAACGGCAAAACGCACTTTGCCGTCCTTAAGCTGGGCTACCAGCCACTTGATGATATCTTCGTCGGTCTCGGCGCCTGAAGCCTTAGCTTCAGTAACCAGGTCAAAAGGATTGCGGTTAAACTGGGGATAGAAAGGCATCCAGCCCATTCGCACGGATTTTACCTGCATATCCATAGTATGTCCATGACTCAGAGGGTTATCGTTATCAGAAGGGGCATACTCGTTGAAGCTGCCTTCATAACGCCACTGGTCTGTGTGGGTATAGTAATATGAAGGGGCGTTTTGCAGTCGTGGTGGAGCTACCCAGTCATTGGCAAAGGCTATAGTTGACCAAGGAGCTACCGCCGCCAGCTTTTCCTGACCGACATAGTGGGCCAGTCCCCCGCCATTGCGCCCGATACAGCCCGTCAGCATCAGTCCGGTGATGGCAGAGCGGTATATCAGGTTGTTATGATACCAGTGATTAATACCGGCCCCGATGATAACGGTACATTTACCTTCGGTATTTTCGGCGGTACCGGCGAATTCCCGGGCAAATTTTATTATCGTCTCGCGGTCGATTCCTGTAAATCTTTCCTGCCAGGCCGGAGAATAGGATTTTTCATCATCATAGCCCTCGGCGTAATCGCCGGCTAGGCCACGCCCCACCCCGAACCGGGCCATCATCAGATCGAATACGGTGGTTAGCGCAACCTTACCTTCTTCCGTCTCCACGTATTTGACCGGCACCCCCCGCTTGGACACGGATTGGTCCTCAAAACCGCTAAAGTCAACCTGGAGCACTTCATCACTATTATCGATGAAGCTGAGTATCGGCTCAAGCTCGGCATCGTCCAGTCCGTCCTTCATCTCGGTATTCCATTTACCGGTTTCCGTGGTTGCCCAGCGGTCCCCCATTGCTCCTTTCGGCATCCTCGGTTGTCCCGAATTGGTATCATAAATGACGAATTTCCAGTCCCCGTTCTCTACATCCTTGTACCGGGAGACGGTTTTGGCCCGTATGAACTTCCCGGCCTCATAGCCGTCACCCTTCTTGTTCAGAGCAACCAGAAAAGGGCTGTCAGTATGCTGTTTAAGGTAATCAACAAAATAGGGCACCTGTCTGTCCACGTAGAATTCCTTAAGGATGACGTGATTCGCTGCCATCCAGAAAGCCCCATCCTGGCCGGCATTAAGCGGTATCCACCAATCGGAGTACTTCGATACCTGGCTGAAATCCGGTGACAGGACGGTGAATTTGGCGCCCTGATAACGGCCCTCGGCCACAAAATGGACGTCAGGAGTGCGGGTCATATTCAGGTTTGAACCCATGGAGACAACATATTTGGCATGGAACCAGTCGATACTTTCCTGCACGTCGGTCTGCTCTCCCCAGATCTCGGGGGAGGCTGGCGGAAGGTCACAGTACCAATCATAGAAACTGAGGTTAACACCCCCGAAGAGCTGCAGCAGACGTGAGCCCCCTCCGTAGCTCAGGTACGACATGGCCGGAATAGGCGAGAAGCCGGCAATGCGGTCGGGCCCGTGTTTCTTGGCCGTGTGCATCATTGAAGCGGCAATGATTTCTTTAGCTTCATCCCAGGAAGCCCGCCGGAAGCCGCCCTTACCCCGTGCCCGTTGGTAGCTGGCCCGGCCCTCACTGTTCTCCACCACCGATGCCCAGGCCTCAATAGGATTATTATGTTTCTGCCTGGCTTCTCTCCAAAGGTCCACCAGAGGGCCTCTAATATAAGGGTATTTAACCCTGATAGGACTGTAGATGTACCACGAGAATGAAATCCCCCGTTGACAACCTCGCGGTTCGTATGGAGGCATATCCTGGTCGAAGTCAGGATAGTCCAGCGCCTGCGTTTCCCAGGTGATTATGCCGTTCTTGACGTAGACGTTCCAGGAGCAACCACCGGTACAGTTGACGCCGTGGGTACTGCGGACAACCTTATCATGCTCCCATCGGTTGCGATAGAAGTCCTCCCAGGCGCGCTGCTGCGGGTTTACTATATCCTGAATCCAGCTCATTTCGAGCCTCCCTTAACTAAAGTTTGGCGAACTCCGGAAAGCCTCCCTCTCCAGATGGTCTGCAATAGTATGACGATTACCAGTAGACCGGCGATACCGATCCCGAGAAAGATGATGGCACTCTGATCCGACGCTTCCTGTCCGGCACCTGCCGACTCCCCGAAGAAAGCAATCAACTGCGTCACTTCGCCGTCCTCCAGAGGGCGAGGGCCATAAATCGCCTCCATCAAGGGGAACGGAGTCGTCTCCAGAATGGCCTTGAGGCCCGATTCACCCAGGTTGGAGTAAGAGGCTGTCAGGTCTTTGGCCACGGCTCCGCCGCCGAGAGCGGCGATCCCATCAATATTGTGGCAACTGATACAGGCTGCCCCACCATTCTTAAGAGAAACGCTGCCGGTGAAAATATCCCGACCTCTGGCAGCATCACCGCCCGTACCTTCCGATATCAGTACCGGTTGCACTTTGGTTGTTTTCACTTCAGCAGGACCAGCCTGATCGGAAGACTCAGCCTCGATATAGGCCAAGACATCCTCCGCCTCATGTTCCGAAACGCCCAGATTGGGCATCGGCGTACCGTATTCCTTGAGCAACTGGGTGGCCGCGGGGTCTCCCGAGGCAATGACCTGGTCTGGTGTGACAATAAAGCCGATAATCCAATCCTTGTCCCGACGGCCAGCAACGCCATCAAGATCAGGACCGACCAGGCGACCGCCACCGATAGTATGGCACGCCCGACATTTTTGCTCGAATATGGTCCCTCCGTTGCCGTTCTGCGAGTATGTGCCGAAAAAAACTGGAGACTGAAGAGTGGCCCCGCTTACCCGATTTCCGGTCGAGCCCAAGAAAGCTACACCCAGAATGAGAACCAAAACGGTAGATACCAGCCCGGCCCAAACTGCGCCAGGCCGAAATGCCCGCGCTCGCTCCCTTTTATCTCCTGTCACTATTCTAATTTTCTCCCTTTAGATTGTAGTCCGCCAAGATGATAACTTTCAAGCAGCCCACTGTCTGTCATAAAGATGACAAAAACCGATACAGGTGCTATAATTACTGCGGTTTGCACAGGCACCCTGCAAATTACAACCAATTTAACAATGATAGATACTACCGCGTCACGTATCTTAAAGTCAATACCCTGCTTTAGTGGTCTAAGCCCTGAGGTTTTGAAACAGTTACTGGCCTCGGCACGGGAACAGTCTTTTGCTAAAGGAGAAACTATCCTGCTCGAAGGAGAATCGTGCCCCGGCCTCTTCGTAATGAAATCAGGGGCGGTGAAGCTTTACCGTAATTCGAGGGACGGGCAGGAACAAATCATGCGAGTCGTTCATCCCTCAGGGTGTTTTGAATGCGCTCCTTTGTTTGACCGTGGTCCCAACCCGGTCAGCGCTCAGGCACTGGAAGCCAGCAAAGCGATTTTCGTTCCCATAGCCAACTTTGAGTCCTTGATGAGCTCTTATCCTGAAATAGCCCTGCAACTGGTGCCCGTTCTGTCCATGAGGCTTCGTGACCTGCTTAACACGGTGGAAGATTTCTCTTTCCGAAGTGTATCCTCACGCCTGGCCAAACTGCTGCTGCAACTGGGCGAGCGGCAGGATGAAGGCTCTTCAATGCCAACCAACCGGCCCCTGACCCAGCACCATCTGGCCTGCGTCGTCGGCTGCTCCAGGCAGGTACTCAATAATTCTTTGCGTGAACTGGTCAGAGAAGACGTCATAAAGATAGAAAAACGGCGCATCATAGTCCTGGAACCCGACGCCCTTTGGGAACGGACCCAGCCCGAACATTGAGAGAAAGTTTATTGGCGTGCTCAGGATTCGGGACTCGCTTGGCAAAGCCAACATCCAGCGTTGTTTGCCTGGTATTTCCATGAACCATGCGATTTTTGTCGCCCCTGGGAATTTTTTGTCACTTTTCTGACAGACAATGACGTAATTGAATACTTATCATCTCAAAGGTGGAGTCCCCCCTCAGGAGAGACAAAAGAACCCGCAAAACTAGTTCTTCAGGCTCGGTTTGAATCGGAAAGAAAAAACTGCTAGACTGGTGAGAAGGATGAAAAACAGCGACGAAAGATATCAGGTCGAGGCTGTCGACACTGACTATCATAGAAGAGCCATCAGCTGCCAAAATGCCTGCCCGGTGCACACCAGCGCTCAGGGCTACGTAAACGCCATATCTCGGCGAGAGTATAAAGAAGGGTTCATTATAGCCAGACAACCCAACCCCTTTACCTCTACCTGCGGTCGAGTGTGCGCAGCCCCCTGTGAAGATGCCTGCCGGCGGAACAATATCGACCACCCTGTCACCATCCGGGCCCTGAAACGCTTTGTCACCGAGCGCTACGGCGTGGAGCACAGCGGGCGTCTCCCCCATGCTCAGGACTCGGTTGAGGGAGAGGGCGTCGAATTCCTGGCCGAAGACGCCCCGGGTAATTCGAACACCGTAGAGAGCTTGGCCGCTCTGCTTAAGGCCACCAGCAAGAGAAAGCCGACCCGGAGGAAGGCCAGGGTAGCCGTTATCGGTGCCGGACCGGCCGGTCTCACCGCAGCCAATAATCTGGCCATTTACGGATATGAAGTAACCGTCTTTGAGGCGGCCCCCGTACCCGGTGGCATGCTGGTTCTGGGCATCCCGGAATACAGACTTCCCCGAAACCTGGTCAGATTTGAGATAGAAGAAATCCTGAAACAGGGTGTGGAATTAAAGCTGAATGTGCGTCTGGGTAAGGACTTTACCATTAGCAGTCTGAAAGATGACGGCTATGAAGCCATTTTTATCGCCATCGGGGCCTACGTGGACCGAGACCCCGGAGCCGAAGGCGCGGACCTAGATGGAGTTATTTACTCGCTGGATTTCCTAAGAGAAGCCAACCTTGGCAACGGAGCCAAAGTTGGCAACAGGGTTCTCGTCATTGGGGGTGGGGGTACCGCCGTAGATGCGGCCCGTACCATGCTCCGCCTCGATGAGGGTTTTCTGGAGAAAGACGGCGTGGCCGCCCTGGACGCTGCCAGAGATGTCCTGCGCCTGGGAACCAGAGAGGTACACATGCTGTATCGTGGCTCCAGAGCGGAGATGAGGGCTCCCGATGAAGAAGTTCAGGACGCCGTGGATGAAGGCGTCTTTCTTCACACCAGCCGGGCCCCGGTGAAAATCCACGGGCAGGACGGAAAAGTAACCGGGCTGGAGACCATCCGGATGGAATCGATATATGATGAAGCCGGAAAACGGACCCTTAACTTCGTCCCCAACTCGGAAGAAATCATCGAGGGCGATACCATCATAGTGGCCACCGGACAGGGCAGCGACCTCTCCTTTATCAATCCTAAAGACGGCCTTGAAGTTAGCACCTGGGGAACCATTTTGGTGGACCCCGACAGTCTGGCCACTACCGCTCCCGGCATTTTCGCCGGTGGTGACGTCGCCTTCGGGCCCAGAATCATCATCGAGTCAGTCAAGGACGGGCACCAGGCAGCCAGATCTATCGATGATTATCTACAGAAGAGTCCCGCCAGTATCATTCACCGGACCAGCCTTCAGGAGACACCCGCCAGGGAATGGTTCGTCGAGGGAGGTTTGGAGATAGCCAAAGAGAGAGTTTCTCTGCTCCCACTGGAACAAAGAACCGGGATCTCTGAAGTAGAACAGGACTATGATGAAGAAACGGCTGTGGAGCAAGCCGACCGCTGTCTCCGCTGTCACATCCAGACTGTTTTTGACGCTGACCTGTGTATCCTCTGCGGAGGGTGCGTCGATGTTTGTCCCCAGAATTGTTACAAGATGGTCAGGCTGGACAAGATTCAAGGAAACTCCAGGCTTGAGGCAATAGTCGAGACCAGGTACGGAATATCTTTGGATTCATTTCGTAAAGGTGGGCAGGTTCTGGACCAAGGAACAGCCATGATAAAGGATGAAACCCGCTGCATACGCTGCGGCCTTTGCGCCAAACGCTGTCCTACCGGAGCTATCACCATGGAAGCTTTCCAGTTTGAGGAGGAGTTGGTTTATGAGGAAAATGCTGGGAAGTCCCTCGGAGAGGGGGCTGACAGTCGATGATGCCTGATATAAATGCAATCTTGAAAATTATCACCCGGAGCCAGATATGGCGCTCCGTTTTTCGCCAGGGTTATCCCAACACTGATGAAAACCGCTCCAAAACAATCGTCAATAGCTGGTTCTTGCACATTCATCCCGTTAAGGTAAGAAAGCATACCCTCAAAGTCAGTTACACCTGGGGAATGGGCTTTATCACCTTCTTTCTCTTCATGGTTCTAGTAGTTACCGGAATATACTTGATGTTCTTTTACGCTCCGTCCATCGAACGCGCCTACACGGATATCCAGGCCCTGGAAACTTCGATTACTTTTGGCATGTTGATGAGGAACATGCACCGCTGGGCAGCCCATCTGATGGTGATCTCGGTTTTCCTTCATCTCTGCCGGGTGTTTTTCACCGGTGGCTACAAACGTCCCCGGGAATTCAACTGGGTAATAGGAGTTATCCTCTGGGTACTAACCCTGGTATTGAGCTACACCGGCTACCTGCTCCCCTGGGACCAGCTGGCCTACTGGGCGGTTACCGTAGGCACCAATATCGCCGGAGTAACTCCGTTGATAGGTGACCAGGTCAGGCTTATCCTGTTGGGGGCAATGGAAGCCGGGCCGGACGCCTTGGTCAGATTCTACGCCCTGCATATTGCCTTACTGCCGGGGGTGATGACAGTCCTCATCGGTATCCATTTCTGGAGAATCAGAAAAGACGGCGGGCTATCCAACCCGGATGAGATCACTGAGGACCAGACGGAGGGAGCAACATAATGAGCAAAGACCCCGGAGAATTGTTCCCCAAGGATTCTAAGAAGAGCTACGGCCTGATGGAACTGGTCAAAGGTACCAGCCCAATGGTGGACAAGGGCCCTGAAGATACGGTCACCTCCTGGCCCCATCTCCTGATACTGGAGGTATTGGCCTCCCTGGGTACTATGGTTCTTCTCCTGTTCATGTCCGTTGCCTGGAACGCCCCTTTAAGAGAATTCGCTAACCCGGATGTAACCGAGAACCCTTCCAAAGCTTCCTGGTACTTCCTGAACCTCCAGGACTTACTTCTTCACATGAACCCGGCTCTGGCCGGCGTTATCATCCCGACAATCGTGATCGTTATCCTGATGGCCATCCCCTATATTGACCGCAGCAAGGCGGATATCAGCATATGGTTCGCTTCCCAGAAAGGCAAGGCCATCGCCACATTTGCCGCTGTCTACACCACCATCTGGCTTGTGGCCCTTGTTCTGTTCGACGAATATATTCAAGTCAAGTCGTTTATAAGTGAACCTGAAATAATACCGGCCTGGATTATCCCTATTATCGTTATAAGCGGGCTCACCGGTTTACTCATAATGATCATTCGCCGCAGGTGGAATCCCACCAAAAGAGAGATGATGGTAGGCCTCTTCAGCGCCTTTGTCACAACCTATGTCGTACTTTTGATTGTTACCCTCTTTTTCAGAGGGTTAGGCCTGCATCTTGTCTGGCCCTGGAATTTGCCACCGGGTGCCTTACCATTTTGAAGCCCTGGCCGGGGTGTATGAAAGCAGAGGTTTGAGATGACGAGCTCGGGAAAAAATCCGAAAGAAAATAAAGGCATGAACAGACGCCAGTTTCTGAGCCTGGCCTGGTGGGCGGCCGGTGGGCTGATTCTCGCTGAATCTACCGGTGGACTGGTAGCTTCCCTATGGCCCAAGCTGAAAGAGGGCAGTTTCGGAACCAAGGTCAAGGTAGCCAGTGTGGAAGAAGTTCTGGCTATGCCTGTAGGCACGATAACCAGCTTCCCGGAGCAACGTTTCTTCCTCTCCCGTGTCGACTCCGGATTTCTGGCCCTCTATCGCCGGTGCACCCACCTCGGCTGCGTACTACCCTGGCGGGCCGATGACCCCACCGAAGACGACCTGAGTGAAACGGGCAGGTTTAATTGCCCCTGCCACGGCGGCATCTTTGACCGCTATGGGGTCGTCCAATCCGGCCCCCCACCCCGCCCCATGGATATTTTCCCCATCAGCGTCGTGGATGGTGAAGTAATCGTGGACACAGGCACCATCTTAACACGCACTACTTTCGAAGAATCGCAGGTGACAGAGATTTAATGCAAAAACAAATCATAATCGGCCTGATTCTAACCATGATGATAGCAGTTTTCATCCCTGTCTACTGGCTGGCCGAGTCAGGACGGCAGGAAGCGGCTGTTATCCGTCAGCATGAAGAGGCGGTAGAAAGAGCCTCCCACGTTTACAGCGCCACCTGCGCTGCCTGCCATGGCGCCGAGGGCGAAGGAATCGTGGGCCCGGCCTTAAGAAACACCCGGCTTGATGAGAAAGCTCTGGCAAAAACTATCGCCCGGGGTGTCCCGGGAACGGCTATGGTCGCCTGGGGACCGGAAGACGACGGCCCCTTGAAAGACCATCAGATCAAGGAACTGGTTCTATTTATCAAGGCCTGGGGGGAACCTCTGTCTGAAGAGCCCCAGAGCGCGTCCGCGAAAACACCCGATACCGAAACTCTCACCGGGGGTGAACTGTTCACGGCTCGCTGTATTGCCTGTCACGGGACAGACCGCCAGGGTATCCCAAACTTAGGCCTGCCTTTAACTCCTGAAAGCCTTTCGGAGTTGACCGATACCGAGATAAGGGACACCATCTTGAACGGCCGGGCAGATACGATGATGGCGGCCTTTAAGGATACCCTTACCTCAGAGCAGATAGATAGCCTAGTGCAGTTCATCAAGTATACTTCACCCTAGGCTTGCCGGCTCCGAGATTTGGCTTGGCGCCCTGGAACAGCCGGCGAGAAGGGAAATACTAAGCCGTGACCTCTTCCACCCACACCTCCCGACCTATCGGCCCGCAACACAAAGGACTGGCATCCTTGAAATAATTGTTGGTTTTTGCTTGCTTTCTATTTAGGGTCTTTCACGAGACCCTAATCTAAAGCTCACTCGTTCAGATCAGGATGGTTGGCAACATGACTGACTGCCGGTACGGCTGCGGCGATGGCAAAATACAGCCCGGCAACCCCTCCGATCACCGCGCCGGAGCCGACTGAACCCGTAGCAACGAAGGCCAGTCCCATACCGGTGACCGCCCCGATAATAACGAAAACCAAACCGCCGATATAACTGGACATCACTCCCACCCCTGATATCTAAGTATACTCCCAGAAGACTCTGTCAACCAATCGGGCCCAAAATTACTTCAACTAACCCCTACTAAGCGAAAGTCAATCTCACACCTTGGCCGCCTGACCCACCTTCACCTTTTCCAGGATGTTAGGGTGCCGCACCAGAGCCTGGCCTATTCCATATTCTTTCTTGAGTCTCAGAGGCACACAGCAGCAGGAACAGCAATTACATATCGCGTAGAAATCCTGCCCGCATTTAACGATAGTGTGCAGCAGACCATCCAGGTG
>PVBE010469960.1_pt1 | contig 11011 bp, 15 predicted proteins | sample 1631181 | NCBI WGS metagenome assembly PVBE01 (sample SAMN08397723, study PRJNA350692) | Marine metagenome, whole genome shotgun sequencing project. | isolation source: water | place: Pacific Ocean | collected 2012-04 | reverse complement strand
GCCACCGTGACTCACCAGAGGCTCGGAGCCTGAGCCCACGACTGGCACCAATCACTGCGGCCGGCCCGCGGCACTTCAAGTCTTCACAAGTCGGTCAAAGGACCAAGCGTCCCGGCCGCCCGTTCATGAAATTACCCTGGCTAATAACGCCAACGCGAGAAAGTTGTAAATGCAGCGCAGAACCCACCTCCCACTGCTAAGAAGAGAAGACTGTCTCGGGATCTGGTGAAGAGCCCAACAATTACTCCCAATGCTGCTGATCCGGAAATATTGATCAGAACAATATGCCAAGGCCAATGGGTGATTGTTGGTAGAAGTTCTAGAATCCCCCATCTAGATAAAGCTCCGATAGCTCCACCGAAAAAAACTGCGAAGAATTGCTTACTGCTCACATCTCATGACGGTAGCGCAGAAAGTCGGAAATACTAAGTTCATTATGTTGATGAAAGAAATGCCACTACCGCCACTTACATGGGACAATACGTAGGTGGACGTATCTAAACTACGAAAAGAGTATGAAGAAGAGGGAATCGATACTGCGAATGCCTTAGACGACCCTATAAAGCAGTTTCAGATTTGGTACGACCAGGCTAAAGAAGCACAAATTCCTGAACCAGATGCGGGAGTTATAGCCAGTGTAAATGAGGAAGAATATCCTTCATCTAGATTTGTTTTGGTTCGCAAAGTTGATGAAAATGGGTTCGTTTTCTATACGAATTATCGGAGTGATAAAGCGACGTCTTTTTCGCTTTCGCCTAAGGTCTCTTTAACATTCGGCTGGCTACCCTTACATCGACAGGTAAGAGTTCACGGGCTAGTTGAGGTAGCCGCAGAGAAGGAATCTGATGACTACTTTTCACAGCGGCCAAGGGGGCATCAGATAGGGGCATGGGCATCCCCTCAAGGTCAAGTTATTCCTGATCGCGAAACCTTGATAAGTCGTTATGAGGAAATTGCAGAAAAGTTTGGTAAAGAGCCTATTCCAAGACCCGAACATTGGGGTGGGTATCGGATCCGACCAACAATGATTGAATTTTGGCAAGGAAGACCTGACCGCCTCCATGACCGTCTTAGGTATACCCGCGAGAGTGATGGCTGGTTGATTGATCGCCTTGCCCCCTAGGGCCCTTCCTTTCTTTTAGATGCTGGTAATGCCATTGATATGAAACCCATATTTTGATTTCCTAATTCCTAATTAGTTTGTTAATGTGACCCAACAATTTATTAGAGGTCACTGTGGGCTTTCTCATCTCGAGGAAGCTTTTCACATTACTCGAAGGAGAATATTATGTATGTCACTTCTAGAGAGATAGTTCCTTTACCTGGACGTCTTCAGGAGACTATTGCTGTCGGAACTCAGATGATTGGAGTAATGAACCAGAAATATGGTTCAGCTATGGCTACTTCAACAGAACTTGGTGGAAATCCAAACAAGCTTTGGATAACAGGTTTCTGGTCCTCATTGTCCGACTATCAGTCCTTTGTCGAAAGCTACATGTCCGATCAAGAATTAACTGGAACATTCAATATGTTCGCATCATTTGTAGGTGAAGTGCAGGATCAAATAGGTCAGGTAATCCGACAACCAGGTGAAAGAAAAGCTTTTGCGCAAATGCACAAAGGACGCATAAGGCACACGCATTTCCAAGACGGGTTAGAGCTCATTATGAAGGTAGCAGACCATGTTTCTGAAATTTCAGGAACAGAAGCCGGCCTTATTGCCCCAGTTACAGGAGATCAATATGAGATCATCTTTGTCAACTACGCAGATTCTCTTCAAGAGCTTAGAACAATGGTAGAAAGCTGGAGTGCTGACGAAACGTATCAGGATATGTTTGCTCAGGGATCAGAGTACTTTGAGAACTCATTTGATGTGACATACGCCCGATTTGTAGGTTAAGTCGAACTTTAATATTGGCGGTTACTGCTTCGAGGGCCTGCTGGCCCTCGAAGTTGCCATTACAAGAGTGTTACGTTCAGGTTAATAAGCGTGGGGTGATTAGTAATTCCAAGTGGAATCGGATTGAATAGTTAATGAAGCTCCAATCGGTGCGGAACCCTCACAAAGATCGTTGAAAGCTCCTTGTGGTCAGACTACTGATGAAACAGGTACCGCTCGGTGGAGCTTCACTTATGTAGTTAGGTCAATTTTACGCTTCCCATTTTTTAACCCCCAGCACTAAGGCGTCGATCAATTGATCAACATGTTTAGCTCGACCTATACCACCTCTATCTGACCATCCCCACTCATCACGGTTCCAGCGAAGAGTGGGGGGGAGTTCCAACTGGATGCCCTTGAGAGGTGGATAATTGACCGGATTTCTGAGATGCTGTCCACGAAGTTCTTTCGGTATATTTTCAAGGGCAGTCTCAAATTCATAATCTGGGAGTGCTTCCCGAAGAATCGGGGCAAAGTGATCAGCTAATTGTCGATTTCTTCCCCCTAATAGGACCGAATAAAACAGGTGTTCCCTTCCGTACCCATGAATGGTTACAACAATTTGGACGTGATCAAGGAAGAGTTGAAGTAAATGACTTTTCTCCTCAAGTAACTGTGTAGAAGCAAAATGTACCGGATCATCGTCGCTTTGAATAAGGCCATAGTAGGAAGAATTCGAACGTTCTGCGGCCTCACGAGCTATGACGTCCGTTGCTTTCTCTAAAGAACCGCCATGATAGGCCATAAAGCCAAAAGATGACCGAAGTTCAAGCTCTTCATTCACATCCTCACGTTCAAGTAACTTCGTAATCATGAGCTAGGAAGGGCTTTCTTCTTTAGAAGAGTCTTGTGATGGGAATAATTGAGATTTAGGTAAAGAGTGAAGGCTTGAGCGAATACTTACCCATACCAGAGAAACAATGAAGAGAAATGCAAGTAACTCCCAGAGTGTTGACCATCGAAGCGGGTTTGAGAACCAATTCGAAATCCGTTCAGGGAAATCTCCTATCGTGCGGCAAGCTGGTACAACAAGAAGGTCAAAATCGTATGTAAATAGATCTAGGGCTAACACGAACAGCAGGGAAAAACTGCGAATCAGATAACGCTTAAAATTCGCCTGAAACTGAGAAGTTAAGATCCAAACGAAAGAAAGCAAAACAAGCATTAAACACGCCATAGCAAAACGTCCGCTTCCAACGCTGTCGACCCATGTACTTAATCGACCAGAACCTCTCAGTGAAAGATCTACAAAGGTATTAGACGCGTAATTGCCTTTCGATACTTGGATTTCCCACCATCCGTATGATGCAAGGAAAAACCCCGCTCCTGTGAGCAGCAGCCCTGAAAGAGGATTTAAATATGGGAGCACGCGTTTCATATTTTTCGCAATCATGGTTCGTGTCATCGCCAGACTAATTGTTAGAAAAGTTACTACGATGCTCATCCCGAGAGCGTAGGTAATGAATACTGCTACTCCATTTATAATTCCATCACGGCTGAAGGAGCTTCCCACTGTTATGAAAAAAATGGGTGCTGAACACCCTATAGAGACGATCGCATACGAGACACCGAATAGAAATATCGATGGTAACTGTCTATTTAAGTTTGTAATACGGAGTCCTGGAATCCTCAAATTTGGGTGGTAACCGCGGATCATTGCTAAGCCTAAAAGAATTAGAACTATCCCAATAGGGAATGTGATATACCCCGCTCTTTCTTCAATGGAATTTTCGGAAATGACAGTATTGGTGAGTATGCCAACCAATGCAAAGACGAAAACAAATCCAGCAGAGAGCGTTAAAGAAACCTTTACGCCGTTTAGAAAGCCCTGATATCCGTCAGGGGGGTTCTTTAGTTCATGACCTAAAAAAAACGCAAGATAAGCAGGGAGCATAGCGAATCCGCAGGGATTAAAAGCTGCTATTAGGCCCGCTGCAAGCGGGAAAGCCAAATCTACATCAACCATTAGCCGAAGTACTTTTCAAGGTATTGGTTCAATTCGTTACGGCTCAAGGCGGTTAAGTACCTTCCGGCAATAGAGGCATCTGGATTAATAAAGAGTGTGAAGGGCATTCCGATGGCACCTACTTCCTCTAAAAGTTTTCCATCACCACCATATAAAATTGTGTAGGTTACTCCGGTTTCATCTACAAGTTTTTTTGCTTCATCTATATTTGTCTCCTGGCTGTTGATGCCTATGAAAACTACGCTATCTCCCCATGTTTTCGAGATCTCTTCAATTTCACTCATCTCCTTTCTGCATGGAGTACACCATGATGCAAAAAATTGATGACAGCTGGAGTTCCTTGGAGTAGATCAAAATCGTATGCTATTCCCTCACTATCTGTGAGTTCAACCGATGGAGAAAAAACTTTTGATGTCCCTTCTGAGGAATCTACAGCCCATTCTGTAATGACTAGAACTAAAAGCACGAGGATGAATAGTCCCACGGCCATGGGAATAACCCGGCTTTTCTTTGGTGGCTCTAAATCGTCATGTTCAACTGGAAAATCAATAGTCATACCTTCCATGAAACCTACCGTAGAAAAAGACGCACCAGACAGCTAACTCGGCAAAGAGAAACGCCTAACAGGTGTGAGATTCCAAAACCCCACTCCTCGAGCACCATAAAGGTGCCCGAGGAGACTTTGTTTAGTAGAGCTCGCTTTGTCCGTTGCTCTATATTTCTTTGAGGGGTTGTCCTTTGAGACGGCCTACGCTGTCTTGAGAAGATCTTGCAGATCTTCTGGAACAGGGATTTGCGGCATTTGTTCTTCTGGACGCGGAATCTTTGAAGGTCTACCTCGTCTTCGTTTAATCATTAAAACCTTTCCGTTCATGAACAGTTGCCCTCCCCATACTCCACATGGCTCTTCTCTCTCGATAGCGCCTTTTAAGCATGGTGAGATCACTGGACACGTTGCGCAGACTGATTTCGCTTGACTGATTTCATGGATCTCCTCAGAGAAGAACATATTCTTTGCAGTTACTGGAATCCCAGAACAGCTTGCCAAGGCCTGCCATTCCTCGAGGGGATATTCAAAAGTTGTCAATGTCATTGTTGTTTCCTTTCATTGGTTTGCGGGAGAAAAAGAAGAAAGCCGCCGGATTTATCCGACGGCCTCGTAAGTCTTTAATCTAAATATGTCAATTTATTTAGAAATGAAACTCCTTCGGCCGACCGGCATAAGGCTTGTAGGTCGTAGACCAAAAATGACCTGTATGTGTAAAGTCATTAGTGGTACAAGCAAAGTCAGCGAATTTTTCTGATGTGATTACCGAAGAATTAGGGCGCGAAGAATTGACCCGAGCCAAATTTCTAGAAGTGTGTTGAAGTAACACCATGCTGATTTCTTTCCTTGTAGAAGGTATCTCTAGGAGTACCAATCATATTGTAAGGCTTGAGCTCCTCCACCCAAGATCCATCGAAAAAGGGATTTAAAGCCAAATTTATGCCTGTATCTAGGGGAGCAGCTCTATATCTCTTTGTCAAATGAATTAATTTCATCCCTGATTAGAGGGGTTTTCCGGGACCTTTCTCTTTCGAATAGCGGGAAATACCCTCATCTTCACTTTTGTGTAATTCGCCTAATTCTCGAAGATGTTCTAGGTGGGCATATGTTTCGCTTTCGGCCATATCTCCCCATGCCCTTTCGCTGAACAACACTTTCATAAACTCAGTAACAGACCCATCAGGTAGAGTAAGGGCTGTTTTTCGTATGGTTTCGAGTCGCTCCTCATGATGTTCAATAATCTCTATAGCTCGACCTCCAAGATCTACAAATGGGTGACCATGTGCTGGTAAAGCTATAGATACTCCTTCGAACGTCGTCATCTTTTTTAAGGATTCAAAAAATTTCGCTAGGGGATCTTTTTCGGGAGAAATACCACCTATATGCGGTGTAATGGTCGGGAGCACATGGTCCCCAGAAAACATGATGCCATGAACAGGGTCCCATAGGCACAAATGGTCATTGGTGTGTCCAGGGGTATGTACGGCAATCCATTCACGGCGAGCAAGAGATATCGTGTCGAGATCGCGAACCTCGACAGTGGGAGTTGGGGTTTTGAACCAGGAAGAGTTGAATCTACCCATTTTTTTAAAACGTTCGATTTCTTCTCTCGGAGGCATTTTTCTTTTCGATCCCCATGGCAGCCTTTCAGAAAAGATTCGCTCAATTACTTTCTCTTGAGCCTCTTCAGAGTTTGGGTCGAGGTCACCCGAGTCTTCGCTTTCCAAGAGCTCCTTACTGCTAAATGCATTTCTGAAATGCTCGTGAGTCAGAATATCGGCGTGGGAGACTTCTCTGATTCTTTCAGCTCCTCCGAAGTGGTCAAAATGGGAGTGAGTCACAATGACAGTATGAATATTCTCAGGCTTGTATCCGGCGATCTGAAGTCTTGCAGTTAAAGCTTTCCATGAGTCGTCACCCGGAAGCCCAGGATCAATAACAGCGATTCCACGGTCATCTTCTAAGACGTAGCAGTTTACATGCCCGAGTCCTGGCAAGTTGACCGGAAGCTGCGCCCTAAGCACTCCCGGTGCGACCTCAGATATTTCTTCCGAAGCAGTCTCCTGCTCTTGCTTTATTGGGCGGGTCAAATCTTAGATCTTTCTCAGTTGTCTTTAAGGAACCTGATTGTCCTTGTTTGGAGTGATGAAAAGGTTATCTCTGTAATACTGAAGTTCAAATAAGCTAGCTTTAATGTCATCCATAGCTCTATGGCCGCCGTTTTTCTCCGGAGCGGCTTCAGTAATTTCAGGAAACCATCGCTTACCTAATTCCTTTATGCTTGTGACATCGACGGAACGATAATGAAGAAAATTTTCGATGTCAGGAAGCCACTTAGCTAAAAACCTTCGATCTGTCCCAATCGAATTTCCGCATAGGGGGACAGTGCCCTTCTTGGGAATATGTTCCATTAAAAAGGATAAGGTCTTCTTTCCCGCTTCATCGAGCGAAATTTCTGATGTTTTGATTTCATTAAGTAAGCCGCTTTTGGTATGCATTTCAACAACAACTGGATCCATTTTCCCTAGTTCCTCTTCAGTTGCAGATATAACAAGATCGGGCCCTTCAGCTACTAGATTCAACTGATCATCAGTTATAAGCGTTGCGATTTCCACAATTACGTGCAGTTCCGGATCTAGGCCGGTCATCTCAAGATCAATCCAAGCAAGCATGTTCGCTGATTCTAAAGCATTCTCAGTCACTTCATGCGCATAGAAGAATCTTGTTCTATTAAGCAGAAAGTTCTTGAGGGGTGTATCCTTCGCCAGTGATGAAACTTCCAATAAAACGTTTGGATCCTGATCTTCCTTTACCGAAATATGCGAAAGCGGGAGATGCTGGTTGTGACTTGTTGGCAGCTGAAGATATGACCATCCAGCCCAGTGGAGGTAGAGCCTTGGTGCCCACAGGGCTATCTTTAGCTATTCCTGAAGGATATGCCGGCTTTGTTCAGCCGCGAAGTGGCTTGGCAGTAAAGAACGGTATTACTGTGCTCAACACACCGGGGCTTATAGATAGCGGCTACAGGGGGGAACTGAAAGTTTTACTTATCAATACCGACCCTATAACACCATTCGAAATTGTCCGAGGTGAACGGATAGCCCAACTAGTTATCCAGAAAGTTGAACAAGTTGAGTTTGTTGAAATGGATTCTCTTCCTTCAAGCGAACGAGGAGAAGGAGGATTCGGCTCAACAGGCTTACAGTAGCTTCCTCAGGTCAAACGGTGCTTTGTCAGGAAAACACAGTTTTTCTCATTATCGATTCGGAAATGGTCAAGGAGTTCGCTTACTGTTTCAGTAAATCTAGTAATACTTTCCTGAGGTAATGGGTCAGTTACTAATTCATCCAGATGCGCTTCCAGTTTCAAATGTTCTTTAGTCACTTCGTAGCTTAAGTGGATGCTTTCAGTCTTCTCCTTAGATCCCAAGAGTAGCCTTGTTGTTTCACCCATGATTAAGCGTAAGTCTTCGACTTCATGAAGAGTGAACCCTCGTCGGATTGCTAAATGAGCAATTGCAGTCTGGGCTATTTCTTCATATTCTTCCGAAGCAGGGAGGGTAAGTTGAATATTTTCGGTTTGCATCAATAAGGTTTTTCTAGCTTTCCTAGACCGAATCCAGTTTAGTATCGTCTATTCTTCCAGATCTTTGTGGCTGAATCTTAACTTGGGTCAAATTTTTTCGGTGATCTTATCTAGCTTTTCGCTTTCGTAAGCCAGTTTCCCTCAATCTCTTAACTAGCTCACGGGGTTCGGTATGTATCGCTCCAGCATCTACCGCTGTTTGCCACAGACGTTTTGGGATATCGTAATGATCTCCTTGAAAAGTATGTCGAGGTATCCCAATGCTTGCGGCAAATTGGTGAAGTTCGTCATAACTTTTATCACTTACAAGGTGAGCCCACCGCTCTCCACGAAAAGGCCAAATGGGGTCATCGATTAGTATTGCCATAGCCCAATCTCTTTCTCTGGTAGTGGAAATCCCTTTAACCACATAACCTATCGCTGTGAGCCTTCGTTTCTCTCTACCGCTGATCTTATTAGTGTTTGCCCTGTCGTGTTCCACCACTATCGAACCTGAAAGAACAGTATTTGAAAGTTCACAGTCCATGGTTACGCCTGAACCGACTGTTACGCCTGAACCGACTGTTACGCCTGAACCGACTGTCACGCCTGAACCGACTGTCACGCCCGAAGAGGAGTGTTTCTCTAAAATTCCGATTCGGTCGTTGCTGGGGCAACTTATTATGACGCTTGCATATCCTACCGATTTCCCTCTAGTCACTGAATTGTCAGAAAATCATGAAATAGGATTCATGGGGATTCTGGGGTCGCCAAATAGACAAGAACTTGAAGGCCTTTTAGAAAACGTATCCGCTAATCCTTTTCCCTTGCTGATTGCATCTGATGAGGAAGGAGGACGGGTCCAAAGACTCCGGGCTGAACTTGGAAGATTGCCGTCAGCTGCAGAATTGGCATCGATGCCCCTAGAAGATATTGAACAGATGTTCCTTGAATATGGGAGAGGCTTGTTGGATTTAGGGGTCAGCATAGCTTTAGCCCCCGTTGTGGATGTAGGACAAGGCCCCGGAATAGGTGATAGATCATTTTCAAATGATCCACAGTCAGTAATTCGTAACGCTGGATCTGTCATTACAGGACTTGAACAAGCAGGCATCGTGCCAGTTCTAAAACATTTCCCCGGTCATGGGAGTGCTTCTCAAGATAGTCATCTGGGATTAGCTACAACACCGAGCATTGAAGTCTTACGAGAAGTAGATCTGCTTCCATACCAAGACCTGTTAAATGACAGTCATGCCGTCATGATGGGCCATCTAGTGGTTCCTGGCTTAACTGGTGACCTCCCAGCCTCCCTGTCTAGCGCAGCCGTAGAGGATCTCTTACGAGACGAACTTGCTTTCAACGGGTTGATATTTACTGACTCATTAGGGATGGGCGCAATTACAGCGAGATGGACAGTACAAGAAGCAGCTGTCATGGCGCTCAGTGCTGGTGTCGACATTGTTATGATTTCAGACCCACAGCAAGCTTCTGAGGTGTTAGATCGTATTGAGCTAAGCATCGAAGCTGGTGAGCTAAAGAGAAATTCAGTTTTTAATAGCATTCATAGGGTTTTAGCTCTTAAGAATCTCAATCCTTGCCAGATACTCGACACGATAGATAGAGAAACTAATTAGAAACTTTCAAAGCCAATTCGTATCATATAGAGGGGAGGCTAATAGAATCGTTAGACTCTTCAATTCGATGAGTTAAAAATATGCCTCCGTAGCCAAGCCTGGTAAGGCAGCGGACTTTTAATCCGAAGATCGTGGGTTCGAATCCCACCGGAGGTACTAGATAGCCTAGATGATAGCGTGTGTTTCCTCTTCTGGAGGGAGAAGATGCATTCGTTCTCCAAGAGTTATTTCACCCCCAGATATTCCAAACCATCTTCCTGCAAGGTTAGGTATACGTTCGTATTTCTCTCCACAAAGATTTTCTAGTGCATAGATACAACCTCCATGAGAAACAGCTACAACGTCTTTACATTCGGTATTCGAAGATTCGTCTAAAAAAGTTATGACCCTTTTTAATCCAGTTAGAAGACGGTCGACTAGATCACTATCTGATTCCCAGTCATCTGGCCAAATATCATTTCCTAGATAACCAGGGAATTGTTCGTCAATTTCGGCTCTTGTAAGGCCGCTAAAGGCCCCAGCGTCCCTTTCCTTAATTCGGTCTTCGATAACGATTTCATTAGGGTTCCAAGACATCGCATCAGCAAAAAGATTTGCTGTTTGTGTAGCTCTTCTCAAGCTTGAAGCAGCTAAAAGACCAAATGGAGGAAGTTGAGACGCAGCTCGGAAAGCCTGTTCCGCTCCGAGTTCGCTCAGGGGAGGATCTGCTTGGCCCTGCCATTTTCCAAGTGCGTTCCATTCTGATTGGCCATGTCGGACAAGAAACAATCGGGTCATAATCTCCACACGCTAGTCTTTACTTGTGGTTACTTTACGTTTGTTTGCGTCTGTCCGAGAAATTGCTGGGCAAAATCAAATAGATTTTCATGCCCAAACTGTCGGTGAAGTTATTCAACAAGCAGTTGAAAAATTCGGTTCAGATTTTGCATCTATTCTACCGGTATGTCGCATCTGGGTTAATGGAAACCCTGCCCATGAGGATGATGAAGTGTTTGATGGGGATGAAGTCGCAATACTTCCTCCCGTTTCAGGTGGAGCATAATGAGTAGTAGTCTGAATCCAGTGGATAGTAACGATACTTCTGAGAACAGATACGAGAATGAGCATGTAGCCGTCTTGTCACTACACACATCCCCATTTGTCCAGCCAGGACATGGTGACTCCGGTGGGATGAATGTATATATCAGGGAACTTGTCAGTTCCTTAGCTCATAGCGGAGCGATGTGTTCAGTTTATGTCCGTCGTTGGAGAAAGGACCTGCCGGATAAAGTCATGATTGAGCCTGGAGTGCGACTAGTTCATATTGATGCAGGTGACCCAGGATTAGAAAAGGAAGAACTACCCGAAGTAGTTGATGATTT
>PVBE010408406.1_pt1 | contig 11011 bp, 6 predicted proteins | sample 1631181 | NCBI WGS metagenome assembly PVBE01 (sample SAMN08397723, study PRJNA350692) | Marine metagenome, whole genome shotgun sequencing project. | isolation source: water | place: Pacific Ocean | collected 2012-04 | reverse complement strand
GAGAGCGGGCAGCTCGACCTCGACGAGTTCCCCCACCGATCCCTGGAAACGCGCGCTCGCCCCACCGGTCTCTGCGCCGAGCCAACCGACCAGCCGCTGGATCGTAGGGAGGAAGACCGCCTGCAGTGGCATGTTGCCCCAGGCCAGGTCCACACTGCCACAGAGAACCAACACCCGGCCCTTGCCCACTCTGCGGCCCACGAGGAACGGCAGGCCGTTGGCCAGCCGGAGGTGGACCGTGACCTCCTCGGACTCCTCGAAGGCTTCGAAGACGAGCAATCGCCGCTGGTACACCCGCGAGAAGCCCGCCCGCCCCATCAGGCCGAAGGGAGCGAACAGGCCACCGACCTCGGAGCCGGAGGGAGGAATCACCGCCACCCCACCCGCGGCGTCCAGGTCTACCAGGTTGCGGGGGGACCGCAGGGTGGCCGGGAGAAGCTGGGACAGCGCCGCGTTGTACCGCTCGATGGCCATGTTGTCCCCCGCGCTGATGACCAACCCACCGCCCTGGCGCACGAAGGCGGAGAGGCTGTCCGCCAGGGGACGGGGATCGCCGACGTTGGAGAGGAAGACCACCCGGTGGCGCTCCGGATCGAGCTTGCCGATCCCGGCAGGGGCCGTAATCTCCGGTGTGATTCCCGTGCCGAGCCTGCCCCAGGGCGCCAAGGCGCGCTCCAGAAAGTAGACCTCGGAGCGGATGGGGGACGGCCCTGGATCGCCGTCCACCACCATGACCCGGCTGGCGCCCACCCGCGGAAGGTGGAACCAATACCCGTCGTCCGCGGCGAGTACGCCGTCGTCCACCTGCACGCGGCCCACGCCGCCGGGGACCTCGGGGGGGACCGTGAACAGCACCTCCACCGGTTCCTCGGGCGCCAGGTCGACAAAGGCGCTCATCCGAGAGTCGTCCGGGAGCACGGCGGTGACCATCACCTCGACGGGTTCGGACCCGAAGCTGGCCACCGTGGCCCGCAGGCTGCCCCCTTCGACCCCTTCCCCGAAGGTCACCTCGCGCACCAACACGTTGTTGGCAAGCTCGTGGCGGAGGACGCGGGGGATCACCCGCGCGCCCTGGGCGAGCAGTCGCTCGAGCTCGGTGGCGCTCGAGGCCACCGTGCCAGGCCCGGCCTCGTCGGAGAACACCACGACCTCGCCCGCCTCGCCAGCCAACAACGCGCGAGCGTGACGCAGGGCCCCGGCGAGATCGGTGGGACCGGAGCTGGCCTCGAGCTCCTCGAGCTCCTCGAGGACCCGGGCGTGGTCCTCGGTGAGCCCCGGGATGACCGCACCAGCTCCACCAGCGCCGGCGCACGTGACCGTCAAGCCCACCCTCACCCCATCCGGCAGATCGGCCACCAGCTCTCGAGCTCGCTCCCGGGCCATCGAAAACAGGGTGGGCCCGCTCGGAGCTCCCGGAACACCACGGCGGAGGCCCATCGAGAGACTGTTGTCCACCACCACGACCAGGCGACCGCTGCCCCCGACCCGGGGGGTCTCGTCGGGCAGCCGCAGCTCGGGACGAGCCGCTGCCAAGACCACGAGGAGCACCGCGGCCAGCCGCAGCATCAGCAGGACGAGGTCTCGCAGGCGCCGCCGGCGGCGAGTGCGCCGCAGCAAGCGCTCGAGCAACATCATGGCCCCGAACGCCTGCCTCTCCACCGGGCTCCGACGGGCCAGGTGGGCCAGCACGGGCCCGGCGAGCAGGACGAGCAGCCCGAGCGACGTGGCGGCGAGGAAGCCGAAGCTCATGGGCCGGTCCAGAGAAGACGCATGAGGGGATCGGTCAAGGGCTGATCGGTGGGCACGGACAGGTAGCGGCCCTGCCAGGCCACGACCAGGCGCTCCACTTCGGTGCGCCACGCATCCACGACCCGCCGAAACTCATCCCGAAGCTCGGCGGGGTCGACCGGCAGCGTTTCACCACCTTCGGGGGAGAAGAAGCGCGCCACTCGCGGGAACTGCAGGTCCAGCTCTCCGGGGTCTTGCAGGTGGAGCACCCGCAGCTCACCCCGTCGCTGGCCGAGGGCTCGCAGGGCTGCGCTCCAGCTGTCGGGCTCTTCCATCAAGTCCGAGATCAGCACGACCAGCGAGGTCCGTCGGAGCCGAGAGGCCAGCCCGGCGAGCCCTTCACCCAGGTTGGCCCGACCGCTGGGCTCGACGCTGGCCAGGGCCGCGAGCACCCGGCCCAGGTGACGTCGGCCACGCCGGGGAGGTAGCACTGCCCATGGCGTTCCCCGCCCCCCCATGACGTACAGGCCCACCGGCTCGCCCTGCAGCTCGAGATACCAGGCCAAGGTGGCCGCGAGTCGAATGGCGTAGCCGAGCTTGCTGCCCTGGAGGCTGGTGACGCCGGTGCTCATGTCTCCCGAGGCATCCAGGACGATCCAGGTGGGCAGGAGGGACTCGGCCCGATGACGCCGCACCACCAGACGGTCCGTTCGGGCGGCGACCCTCCAGTCCAGGTCGCGCAGCGGATCGCCCGGCGCGTACTCCTTGTAGTCCTCGAAGGCCACGGAGGTACCCACGGAGCGGCCAAGGTGGCGACCGTGCTTCACACCGTCCACCGCTCGCCCGGCCACCAGGGCCAGGTGTCGAATGCGCGCCAGGACCTCGGGTTCCCAGAGGGTCACGGAGCCGGCACTTCTTCGAGCAGGGCCTTGACCACCTGGGCGGAACCAACCCCGGAGGCTTCGGCCTCGAAGTTGACCACGATGCGGTGTGCGAGCACCGCGGGTGCGAGAGCTCGAACGTCGCGCTCGTCCGGCAGCTCGCGTCCTCGCAGCAAGGCCCGAACGCGCGCACCCTGCACCAGGTACTGGCTGGCGCGCGGACCGGCGCCCCATTGGATCCACCGTCGTGCACCCTCGGCTCCTGGCCCCGAGGGACGTGTCGCCCGCGCGAGGCGCACGGCATAGCGCCGCACGTCGTCGCTGGTCGCAACCTTGCGCACCAGCTCCCGCTGCCGGAGAAGATCCTCGAGGGACACCACCGGCTGGACCGCGGGCAGTTCGGGCCGCAGCGTGCGTCGCACCACCTCGACCTCCTCCTCCTCGCTGGGGTAGTCCACGTCGACGGAGAACATGAAGCGGTCGAGCTGGGCCTCGGGCAGGGGGTAGGTGCCTTCCTGCTCGATGGGGTTCTGCGTGGCCAGCACCACGAAGGGCGGCTCCAAGGGCCGAGTGGCGCCCGCCACGGTGATCGACAGCTCCTGCATCGCCTGCAGCAAGGCCGCCTGGGTGCGCGGTGGGGTGCGATTGATCTCGTCGGCGAGCAGCAGGTTGGTGAACACCGGCCCCGGGATGAAGCGCATGGCGCGACGGCCGGTCGCGCGGTCTTCCTCGAGGACCTCCGTGCCCAGGATGTCGGCAGGCATGAGGTCGGGGGTGAACTGCACCCGCCCGAACTTCAGACCCAGCGCCTGGGCGGCCGTGCGCACCAGCAGGGTCTTGGCGAGCCCGGGCACGCCAACGAACAGGCAGTGCCCGCCGGCGAGCAGGCTGATGAGCAGCAACTCGACGGCTTCGTGTTGTCCCACGATGACCTTGCCCACCTCGTGGGCGAAGCGGTCCTTGGTCTGGGCGATCTGCTCGAAGAGGGCCAGATCGTCGGTCATCGCTACCTCCTAGTAGGTGGGCCGGCGTTGCTCGCCGATCCAGCGGGCCCCTGCGTGCCGAACACCCTGGGCGTCGTGAATCTTCACCTCTGGACAAACCAGCTCTTCGGCGAGGCGGGGCTTGGCGAGGGAGAGCAAGGGGCTGGGCAGGCTCGAGGCCCGAAACGCCTCGAAGATCTCGACCAGAGCACCCGTGCCGAGTTCCTTGCGTGGCGCCAGCACCACCCGCCACCCCTCGTCCACCTGCAGGTGAGCAGGGTCTCCGTCCCAGGCGATGGGAATGGAGCGCTTCCCGGCTGGAATGCCGATCGCGTTCCCAGCCCCCTCGCAGATCTGAACCAGCTCGCCCTCGAACAGCGCACCACAGTCGACGAGCCGCTCGGTGCCCATGGTCCGCAGGCGCTGGGGCAGCTGGGCGGGGACCCCATCCTCCACACGCGCATGGAAGCTCAGACCTGCACAGGCGTGACCGTCTGCGAGCTCGATCTCGAGAACGGGCTGCAGCCCGCTGATGGACTCGCCCGCCCAGGCGACAGGCTGGACCGTGTCGCCCAGCAGCGGTCCCACCGCCGCCCCATCGGGCAACAGTGCCAGCTCGAAGGGTCCAAACCCGGCCCACGCCGAGGTGGCCAGCAGGGGAAAGAGATCGTCCCATGGGGCCGTGGGCTCGATCAGCACCCGGACCGGCCAGTCCTGCGACAGCAAGGCATGCTCGGGTGGGTCTCTCGAGTCCGGATCCTGCCCGGACCGAAGCTTCAAGGCCTTGGAGAGCTTTCGGTGCCTGGACTTCCGCAGCACGCCCGGTTCTCGAAGCTCACCGACGACCTTGCCATCGAGGGACAAGACCCCCTGCTCGAGCCGCAGCACAGCGGTTCCCTGGGCTGCAGCCCAGTCCACATCGTCGATTGCCGGTGGCGGCTCGGGCTCGCAGCCCACCAACAGCAACATGGAGATCGCACGCAGCACGCCTCACCTCCGAGGCCGGCTACATAGCCACCACGACGCGGCACGGGTAGCACACCGCGCGCATCCCTTCCCGCTGGCCGAAGAGGCACCGCGGAGTCCCGCGCACTCCTAGGCCGCCACCGCCTCGGCCGCAGCCATGATGGCAACCCTCAACTGCTCGAGGGGACCGGACAGTGCGGCGGGGTCTTCGTCGCTGCCGTCCTCGAGCACCTGGGCCTCGAGGCGGATCACCTTCAGGCCGAGCTCGAGGGCTTCGAGGGCGCCCTCGAGCCGACTGCGCTGGGCCTCGAGCTCTTGGTTGGCATCGTCGCTGGCGAGGCCACCGTAGACAGGTGCCAGGCGTTCTGCGACGTGCTCGGCCTGGCTGATGGCACCGCGCAACAGATCGTCCACGTCGACGGGCACGCCACCGACGGCGCCCAGGGCAGCCAGGGCCTGGCCGGCTTCGCGCCGGCAGTCCGCCAACAAGATGCCCGCACGGCCCGCCTTGGAGGGGTCGATGGGTGCAGGCCGAGGAGCACGGGCCGACTCGGGTTCGGTGGCGGGATCCCGAGCAGGGCCGGACCTGCCCACGATGCCGGTGGCCACGAGCACGCCGTGGACCAGCAGCAGCACGCCCCAGCCGATGAGCGGGTAGAGGAACCACAACGGCACGTCGGGGCGGTTCAGGTCGAAGTCCACCGGCGCCAGGTTGAGCACGAAGAGCGCCACGTTGGCGACGACGAACAAGATGAGGTGCTGGGGAAGGCCGAACCGCATGCTCGTGGTTCTTTTACCACAGAAGGGAGGCGAGGTGGGTCGCGGCCGAGCGCCCGCTACAACTCCTCGCCACCGACCAGCAAGACGCGTCCATAGCCACGATGGCGTTCGGCCAGCTCCGGCTCGCCCGCCTTCCCATACAGCTCGGCGAGCCGCTGCTGGACCACGGGATCGAACGGGTAGACGTCAGCGGAGGCCCGGTACGCATGGAGCGCATCCTCGAGCTCGCCTCGCTCATACTCGAGATCGGCCAAGCCCTTCCAGCTCATGGCAAAGGAAGGGTAGTCGGTGGTGGCCTGACGCAGCAGCTCCAGGGCCCGGGCACGGTCTCCCAGGGCGAGGTGGCAGTCGGCGCTGCGGTTGTACAACAACGGGCTGGGAGGCTCGTCTTGCGGCATGGCCTTGCCGTATTCCACCAGAGCGGCGCGAGGTCGCTCGGACAGGCGCAGCAAGTCTCCCAGGCGTGCGAACCCAGCCAGGTCCGCCCGCTCGGCCAACAGAGGATCGTCGGCGAAGTCGTCCCCGCTACCGTCCAGCACCACGGGCAGGGCCGCGAGCTTTCGCTCCACCAGCTCGAGCTCGCGCATGGCCTGAACCGAGGCGCTCATGAGATCGTCGAAGCTGTCGAAGCCAGCCGCCACTGCGAGGGCCTGGTCGGCGTCCCGTCCGGCGTTCACGCCCTCGAGGGTGCGCACCAGGGTGCCTTCGCCGCCCTGGGCCACGGCCGTGGCGACGAGCACCTGAACCTGGGCGTAGGCCACCGCGCCACGCTCGGCGGAGTCGAGGAACGCGAACGAGGGGTGCATCTCCTCGAAGGTCACCAGGTTGTCGGAAGCCAGCGCACGGGCCACCGAAGCCTGAGAGAAGGGATCGAGGGGCGGGTTCAGGACCTGGCGCCAGCAAGCCTCGAGGTAGCGGGCCAGGCCTTCCTGCAGCCACACCGGGGTGCGGTCCTGGGACACGTGGGACACCACCTGGTGGACATACTCGTGCACCAGGGTGTCCTTCCACGTGTAGCCCCGAGCCACGGCCCTGGGGGAGGTCATGAGCAGCCTGGCCCACTTGGAGATGGCCACCACACCGGTCGTGGAGACGGCTTCCTGCCCCAGGCCCGATGCATCCACGAAGCGCTTTCCGGTGGGGAAGATCTCCACCAGCACCGGTTGGGGAGGGAGGGATCCCAGGTGGACTTCGAGGGCGAGCTGTGCGGCCTCGAGGGCCTCGACCGCCTCGTCCACCAGGATCGCGTCCATGCCGTCGGCGTAGCGCAACACCACCTGACCCGCGCGCAGCTCGACCATGCCCTCCGTCGCGTCGCGGGTGGCCTCGAAGAGCTCCAGGCGGATCGCTGTCTGCTCGCGACGGTCCGGGTGCAGCTCCCCAACCTTGTCGAGGTGGGCGATGGCCTCTTCGTAGCGGCCCTCGTGGAACGCGGTCTCGGCTGCGAGTCCCAGCACCACTGCATCTTCACCTCGTTCGTCCAACAGCTGGTCCACCGCCTGCCGCGCGCAGCCGAGGTCGACCGCGTTCAAGCAAGCCACGACCTGTTCCGGCGTGGCGGCTCCCGCTGGGCGCGAGAGCAGGCCGAAGAGCAGCAGCAGGCTACTGGCGCACGAGATCTTCATAGTAGCGCCTCTTGAGAGCCTCGTACTCGGCGGGGACGTCACCCTGCATGCCCTCGAGCAGGGCCTGGCGGTAGGCCTCGGGGGTGCGGAACTCCTCGGGCGCCGGGATCTCCACTCGGACCCGGCCCCGCTGCCGCTTGCCGTCGCGATCGTCACCTCCGCCCTTTCCGCCTCCGGAACCTCCACCACTGCAGTCCTCGCACTCCTGCATCTGGGCCATCTCTCGAGCGTTCTGCATGGCTTCTTCGAGGGCGCGCAAGGCCTCGGCGAGGGCCTGAATGGCGGCCTGCTGTGAACCCTGGGCTTCCTGGGCCTGTCCCCTGGGAAGCGCCCGAGCGGCCCGCTGCATCTCGCTGTCGGCCCGCTGGAGGCCCTCGACGACCACAGTGCCCGTCATGGGGAGCTTCGGCTTCAGCCGCTCCGCTTCGTCGACCGCCGCGTCGGTGCGCTCCCGGTAGGCTTCCTGGGTGGGAGCCAGGGGTGCGGTGCCCACCACGAGCTTCGAGGGCTCGGCCGCGAGCTGGCGCAACAGGGACTCGAGGTCCTTTCGCAGCTGTCCGACCTGCTCGCTGGCCTTGTCGACCTGGCTCCCCACCCGGGCCTGGTGCGGGATCGCCCGGTCCAACAGCTCGGCGTGAGCCGCGTGGCGCTGCACGGTCTCGCCCAGCCGCTGCACACCCCACTCCGCCTCGGCCACACCCTCGAGGGAGCGCCCCAGGTCGCGGGCCTCGAGGGCTCCCGCGAGGCGCCTGATCTGGACCACCGCCTGAAGAGCCATGCGCCACTCGCTCGTCGGACGACCTTCGTGAGCCATCATCTCGTGCCCCAACTCGTCGAGGGCCGCGCCGAGATCATCCGCCCGCCTCGCCAGCGATTCCCACCGTGAGGCCATGGCCTGCGCGGGATCACCCTGCTGCTGCACCGCCTGGAGCAGCTGGTCGAGCAGGCGGCTCTCTCCTGCGTGCAAGGCCTCGATCTCGTCGCGGAGCTTCGCGATGTCCTGCTGGTCTTGGTCCTCCTGGGCGCGCTGGCGCTGCCGCAGCTGCACGAACTGCTCCGAGAAGTCCCGCAACTCACGGACCAAGCGGCCCTGGTAGACCCGCGCCACGTCGGTCTTCCCAGCGCCATGGGCCGCGCGCACCGCCTGGGAGAGGTGGTCGACGTCGCGCACGCGGTAGTGCGTGAAGTGAGCCAGGCGCGAGTCGCCCAGCTCCGCGGCGACGCCGTCGACCCGCACGAGGTGGCGGCCCAAGCGGTCCAGGCGCGTGAACACCTGGGCTGCATCCGCCTCGGACAGGGCATCGAGACGTTGGGCATCGTCGGCCAGCGGCGTGACCTTGTTGGTGAGAGAGGCGACCGCATGGGCCAGGATCACCTTGTCGAGTGTGAGAATGCCCTGCTCGAGATCGGACAGCAGATCGGCCCGCAGCCCCTCGAGGGTGTCCATGTCGGCCTGGGACACGGCCGCACCCGTAGGACCCAGGGCCTGCAGGAACCCGACCAGGGATGCCTGCGATCGCCGCACCGACTCGATGACCGTGCCCTCGAAGCCCTCGGGTTCGTACCCGGCCCAGGCGTCTTCCACGAGCTGATCCACCGCGTCCATGCGGCGGGCCGTGGAGGCCCCCCAAGAGCGCACCTCGGGCCGTCCCGAAGACGGCGGCCACGGATCCTCGAGGTGGTCGGCCAGCACCACCAACAGGGCGTCGCGCAGCTCGCCCACCACCCGCCGGCGGCGGTCACTCTGGCCACGGGGCCCCAACACGCGCACCCGGACGGGCGCCGAGCGACCGGCCTTGGTGCCGCTGACGGCGTCGTTGTCCCAGGCCACCACCCGCACCCGCGCCTCGACACCCGGCATCAGGCCCAGATCGGCCGGCGTGAAGTCCCCTCCGCCCTCGAGCCGGAGGACAGGATCCAGGGGCTCGACAAGGCCGTGGGAACGAGCACCCGACGCGCCGTCGGCCTCGGCCACCACACTGGCCACCCCGTAGTCGTCCCGGGCGGTCCAGCTGATGGGCAGGGGCTCGTCCCAGGCCACCTCCAGGACCTTCCCATCGGCCCCGATGAGCAACACCTCGGGGGCCAGGTCTTCGTCCAAGGCCACGTCACGCGCGCGGGTCGTCTGGGTGCTCTCGGTCGCGGCGAGCTCGAACAGCCAGCTCCCGGGGGCGGTGAGCTCGAAGGACGCGTACAGATCGCGCCCGTCTTCGAGCTGGGCAATGTCGCGCTGGGTGGATGCTGCCGCCCACAAGGTCTCGCGGCGCTCGAGAACCATCGTGGCGCCCTGCCAGCGCTGCGCCGTCCGGGCACGCAGCTCCACGCGGGTGCCGGGCGGCGCGTGCACGTCACCGGTGGAGTTTGGCACCTCGAGGGGCTCGAGCCCCGTGTAGTCCGGGTAGTGGTACCGGAGAACGATGTCGCCCAGCAGGGCGTGGGCAGGCTCCGCTCCGGGGGGCTGCACGGCGGCCTGAGCGGCCGCAGAAGGCTCTCGCAGGAGCTGGCGAAGCGCCTCGGCCGGAGAGGTGGGCCCCAAGGCTCCGGTGAACGCGCAGGCCGCCAACACCACGAGCAGACCCACCATGGCCCTGCCGACGGGGCGGGCCGAGTGAATCCCCTTGGTGTTCAGATCGCCCAGCAGTCCCCTGGCCCTCCGGGCGGCCAGATCGAGCAGCGACTCGGACTCACCCGGCTGGGGACCGTCCGGGCGCTCCGCCAAGGTGACCAGTCGGCCCCTCAGATCGGGTCGGGACCCCTCGACCAACCGGGCCTGGCGCACGAGGTCGCCGGCCGTACGCCACCCTGGCAACGCCGGCAGCAGAAGCGCCAGCACCGGCAGGACCGCTGCGCTGACCAGCAGGAGCACAAGTCCCGTCGGCCAGGGCAAGCGGGCAGCCGCGAGAGCCACGGCCACGAGCGACACCGCGCCCAAGCCGGCCAGGCCCTGGACCACGCCGCGCATCACCAGCAGCAACCGCTCCCGGCGGACCAGGGCGGCGAGCATGCGGTGCAGCTGTGCGCGTTCGTCGGACATGGTGACCAGAGACCTCCAACCATGACACCTGTAGCGCGACCTCGAATCCTCTCCAACAACGAGCCGTGGTCTCGCTCACCCCGTGACCATCTTGCCGTCGAGGTAGAAGGCCAGGTCGTGGACGTACTTGTCATACTCGGAGTCGTCCACCAGGATGATGACGAGCGTGTTGACCTCGCCCGGGTTCGCGTTGTCCAAGGACCAGGATCCCGACTCGCCCAGCTTGATGCGCCCCAAGATCTCGCCGTTGACCATCACCTGGATGCCGTCGTCCACCACGCCCGAGGAGATCTCGTAGCGAGTCGGATCGGCGCTCGAGTCGAGCCAGAAGTCGCACATGAAGTAGGTGAACGTGGCCCACTCATAGGTCGCCAGGCTGCTCGAGGCGTCGTAGGAGAAAGGCCCGGTGGGCTCGATGGGGGCACCGGCGCGGTCCAGCACGTATTGACGCATCACCGCGAAGTCGGCCTCGGGGTCCGGGCTGTCGATGAGCCCATGGGCTCCCGAAGGCTCGTACCAGTACAGGTCTTCGTCGCCGTGGTGATCGACGACGTGGTCCGAGCTCGACGTGGTCTCGTACGCGATCCCGTCGTCGTAGACGTACCAGCCGGTGCTGAACCCCTCGAAGGTGCGCCCGTTGCCCACCTGGATGGCCTGGGCCTCGGGCTCGTCGGGGTCGTTCGAGGCCACCAGCACCGTGCCTGCGTCTTCGGTGCTGTCCGTCGGCGTGTAGGTGACCCGCAGCCGCGCCGCACTGCCCGGGTCGAGCACCCAGGGCAGGGAGCCGTTGTCTCCGATCAGCCTGTCGAGAACGAGCTCGCCGCCGCTGGTGTCGTAGTCGATGTTATCGACCACCAGGGCCGCACTGCCCACGTTGGAGACCGTGAGCTCGAGCTCGGCGCTGGTGTCGGGATCGAGCGTTCCAAAGTCGTAGCTGGGCGGCCCGACCAGGATGTCGGGCTGGGCCGGACCGGTGTCGTTCACCGGTTCGCTGTCCCCGACCGGCCCACCGTC
>PVBE012670946.1_pt1 | contig 11012 bp, 4 predicted proteins | sample 1631181 | NCBI WGS metagenome assembly PVBE01 (sample SAMN08397723, study PRJNA350692) | Marine metagenome, whole genome shotgun sequencing project. | isolation source: water | place: Pacific Ocean | collected 2012-04 | reverse complement strand
GGGTCGCGATTCGCGTCCATTTCCCGCAACATTGCAAAAGATCTGACCGCTTCACACGCTGTTTCCGTAAGGTCGTTTGTTGTTCCCTGTTGTGCCTCAGTGCATGGGCGTACACGACGAAAGTCGGTGGACCCACAGACCAGATCGTTGAAAATTGATGACTGCCCCGAGAGTGGACGCTTGTCCGCGGCGCCAGTCCGACACTTGTCTAGCGGGCAGAAACAACCTTCGTCACTGCGATGGAGATATTGTGAGGAAGCAACTGTAACGAGCGGCATCAAAGCCGCCGGTGTCGCGCGCGGGCCAGATATGCGGCCAGGGTTCGTCAGGGCGATGGCTGATCGCTGTGCTGTCCCAGCGACCGCGCGCGGGCTGGAAGTCGTCGCGGTCGGGCTCGCCTTCGAAATACATCACGTTGGCATCGTCCGACGCTCCTTTCCAGGCGATCCAGATTGGTGTGTTGGCTGGGATTCGCGTGCCGGTCGGATGTTCGAGCGTCAGCCATCCGGTTTTGCCCGGCGGTGTGAGTCCGAAGTCGAAGAGCAATCTTGCGCGGGAATCCGAGTGCGGACCTTCTTCCAGACTGCCGCCCGCATAGACGGCCAGCCGCGCCGAGGCGCTCTTGTTTTGCGGGATCAGGATTGAAACGGACTTGAGCATGCAGTCACGATCGCGCGGCGACAGCCCGCCCATGGCTCGAACGTGAGTGAGCCTGGTCGTGTATCCGTCGGAATGTGAACTTCCCCAGCGAGTGTGCCCGGCAGCGAGCTTCGGCAGCGCAACCGCCTCGTATTGCAGAGCCGAGTTGTCGAACGTCACTTCACGATTGCTTGTGCGGATTGTGATTCGCCCGCGTCCGAACTCGGAGGACATCAGCGGCGAATCGTGCAGCATTCTCATGAGCGACGCTCGTTCGACGCCATTGATGTGAATCGCCATGGTTTTCAAATTCACCCGGATGCGGTCGCCATTGAGCGACGCGCCGTGCGCGTGCCCATCACGAATCGTTGGTTGCTGCAAAGCGGATACAAAGGAGTGCTCATTGCTGAACTTGTCGAGGTCCGCCACCTGGAAGACATGCCAGCCACCCGGCAGTTCCATGTGCGCACACAAACCGCGGCCCACGCGGAAAAGATCCCACGATCCCAGCTTGCGCGACGTGAGTCCATGGCTGGCCGAGAGCTCGCCGGCGGCGATCAACCAGTCGCGATGCTGGGCGACTCGGTCAGCTGTGTAATCGTAACTCTTGGTTCCGGCCTCAAGATCCGCGTCGCTCAGCCGCGTCCGCAACACCTGTTCCGGATTCTCTGGAAACATGACGCTGAAGAACCGCGGGCGCGAATTGAACGACACGCTCATTTTGCCGGCCTCCGGCAGGAACTGCAGCGATCCCAGCGAAACATGCGGCGTGTTGTAATAAACCACCGCCTGCCGCGAACGCGGATTGCGGGGATGGGCGTTTTGAAAAGGATGACCGGCCGACGCCCGCCGTCCCGTGTAAACCAGCTCGGGCCGCGTCGCTGCTTCCTCCAGCAGTCCCTTCACGATCGGATGCGGAGTTAGCCGGGTCGTCGCGAGGAACATGGTTTCATCCTGATTCAATCGTGGATCGCGTCCGTTGCCGTAGCCGTCGACCGCCGGTTCGAGTCCTCCCGAACGGCTGTAGTCGAATCGCGGCTCGCCCACACCGAGGGCCAACCACACGGTTGGCAAAAACGAGTCGTAACGATTGTTATCCAGATAATCGCATCCGCGGTTGCGATCATAGGAACGCATCCCCGGCCCGCCGAGATATCCGCCAACGCTCATCAACGCCCGCTCGGCCAGGATGACGCTTAATTGATCCGCCGCGCCGCGACGAATGTCAGGATCGGGCGCATGGATCGCCAGCACGATCAGTGGGTTGGAGTAATGCAGTTGGTATCGATGCGAACCCCATTCGTAGAATCCTCGTTCGAATCGCCAGGACAAAAACCTCTTCAATTCGTTGAGCTGTGATTCGATTGGCTGGCCGCGCAGCTTCTCGGAGAACAGTCCGATCGTCAAGTGCATCAGGTCGTGATTCTCGGTGAATCTCGGTGGCCAGTAGGCCGCACGGCTGATGCCGCCTTTGCGGTCCATGGGCCAGTCGCGGATGATGCCTCGCAGATGCTCTTTAGCCCCGTTGGAAAGCCGGTCGGTCTCGCCAAAGTCCAGCAGTGTTTTCAGCAGACGAATTCCCATGAAGTCCGGGTCGACCGTCAACCTGACCGTCTCAAAGTAGCGGCTGGCTTTGTCGGTGTCTCGATTCAGAAACAGCCTCGCTTGGTTCAACGACCACGCCCGCCCATCGAGGGGCTTCATGTCCGGCTCAAGCTTCCCGAATTCGTTAACGATCCAGTCGAGATACTCGCCTCGTCGCGTTTCGATCCCTTGCTGCCAAACGGATGCAGGCTCCGCCGCCTGCAAGCGCGCGGACGCGACGCACAGTGTCACAAGTGTGAAGACGTTAATGGCTGTTCTCATCATTCTGCTTACTATCCTGCTCCGACTAGAACCGGTGTTGCTCTCATTGAATGGTTAGCCTGTCTCCGAGCAGTGCTGCGAGGTCCGGCAAATCGTACGTGGTCAGGGCCGAGGGGATGACGTGGCTGATGGCGTCCATGTCACGAGGTTGAGCGACCACATCTCCGACCCAACTGCGAATGGAGTTGCGGAGCGTCACTCGGCCGAGCTGCTCGCTGAGGCACGCCGTATGCAGCACAACCGGTCCTGCTGCGCCGACGCCGATGAGGTCAATCTTCTCGTCTTCGAATCCGGTCAGGCGGGACAGACAGGCCAATGCCGCGAGTACGTCTTCCACTCGTTGACCGAGCAGCGGTTTTCCCAGGTGCATGGACCACATCGCGGTTCGGTGATCGCCTTTCACATACGCGACCTTTGACGGTGAGTCCGTCGTTTCCCCGAAACCGCGCGCGTCAATGCTGAGTACGGTGTGGCCGTTGCGAACCAGTTGCTCGACAGGACCACTCGCCTCAGCGTCAGCGGCCTTGCCGCGGCCGTCCACATACAGGACTGGTGATTTGCTGCCCGACTGCGAGGGGCGAAACAGCAGCGCCGGAATGGACACTTCGCCGTTCCGCCGCAGGATCAGTTTTCCGATCTGATAGTCGCCGCGGTCGATGACGCCACAATGTTCGATTTCCGCCGCCGAAACGGTTTCGACCACACCGGCCAGTTCCCGCACTTTCTCAATTGACTCGGATCGCGTGTGTGATTGCCAGAAGTCTTTGCGACTCGCTGCCAGTTCCCTCGCGCGTTTCAGGTTGAGATCAGAGACAGAGAGTGCATCGGAAAACTCGGCGAGCACTTGTCCCGACTCTGTTACCTGCAGTTTCTGTCGATCGAATGCCACGAGTTCGGGTTCCTTGATCGCGGTTGACTTGTCGAGCAGCCAGCGTTGCATCCACTGAGCGGCGGCTTCGCGGCGCGGCTGGCTGAACGAGTGCGTGTCGTCGTACGCGAACATGTCCATGCACTCTGGCCGGTCAAGCAACGCGTAGGCCTTCTGCGTCTCGGCATAGGTTTTCCGCGTAAATACGATGTCCTTGTAGTCCCGTTCGGCGGACAGAATGATCGAAGGCCGCGGCGCGCGCATCACGAAGAAGTCGGGGTGATCGATGCCCAGTGCACCGGTCAGAGGCGGAGACTGACAACCGTCACCAGCTCCGCCCAGCTCGAAGTTCCGTTCGAGCGTCGTGATGTGACACGACGGCGCTGCAGGGCCGATCCGATCGTCAAGCGCCATCAGGTACATCGTCTGCGCGCCGCCGCCGGAGTTGCCCGTCATGCCGAGCGGCTTGCTCCGATCCAGTTCCGGTCGGCTCATCAGGTAGTCCCCCGCGCGAACACCGTCCCATGCCTGGTATCCGACCGCAGTACGACCGACGAGGATGGCGTTCACATTATCCAGCTTGTGTTGAAGGCCGGCGTTGCGTGAGCCCTTCAGATAAGAAAGCCGCTCTCCCTGGCCAATCGGGTCGTAAACCAGAGCCATCATGCCGTTGCGGGCCATCAGCATCGCGGCTTTCTGGTAGTAGGAATACGCTTTGCCCAGCCCACTGTGTCCGCAGGCGATCAACACACCGGGAAAGGGGCCATCCCCGTCCGGTATGTAAAGGTTGGCGGTCACGTAATGTTGAGGACGACTCTGGAACACAACCTTTTCAACACGGAAACCGTCACCCTTTAACGTTCCGGTCGTCCTGGCATGCAACGGCGATTTCTCCGGAACTTCACCGACGATGGTTCGCAGACGACTCTGTAACTGTTCCTGTCGTTCCCTGAGTGAATCGCGCAATGAGAAAGCTTCTTTCACATCGCGACGCCGTGCGTCGTACTGTTCGCGAATTCGACGAAGCAGATGATCTCGCAGCAGATTGGCGCCGTCCTGCTTCAGCACAGACAACGAATTCCGTGACGGCTTGACGGTGTGATAGAGACTTTTGCCGTTCTCGTCGAAAAACTCGAAACGGATGCTGCCGTTCTCATGCACCATCACTTTCAGGAATCCGCCCGAGGCTTGCGTTTGGGAGTGCAGTTGCTTGATTGTCGCGTCAGGGTCTGTTGACTTCGGGTCGCCTGGATTCCGGCCGAGACGCGAGTTGGAATCAACCAGGGCGCCACTGGAAAACTCTTCGATTCCTGTTGGATCAACAGAGTGATACTGCCAGTGCCGATCACCGCAGATCACGTGAAAACCCTGCTGGTCGAGGCGCTGCTCTTTGATCCAGTCAAAGAACGCACGTCCCTCGTGACGAAAGCCTTTATGGTTGGTGTGATTGTCAATCTTGTACGCGTCGTCAGGACCAACCATCGGCGTCGGAGAGATCAGCAGCTTCCACGTCGCGTCGCTCTCAAGCAGCGTTCGTTTCAGCCACGCGATCTGTTCCGCTCCCCACAGCGTCTTGTCCGGGCCATCGGGCATCTTATTGGGGCTGCGATAATCGCGACCCTCCACCAGCCAGATTTGGAGATGTCGGTTGACTCGATAAGTCCGATAAGTCTTCGCCTTTGGATCGAGCGGATCGACGATCGGCACCTGTTCTCGAAATGTCCGGATTCCCAGCTCACTCAACGGCGCGCGATTCCCCGCGCAATCGCAGTCGTTGTAGCGGTGATCGTGATCGTCCTTTTCCCAGTAAGTGGGAACGTGCCGGAAGAGTTCGACGAAACGCGACTGGACGAACTGCTCGTGCCACTTTCGCCGCAGGTCTTTTAACTCGGTGGCTTCCCGGTCGTCGTGACTGTCGTAGTAAACATTGTCGCCCGTCCCAACGAAGAAGTCCGGCTTCATCTTCAACATGGTCGCCAGCGCCGGAAAGCCGAGATGCTTATCCTCACCTCGGTAGGCCCCGACTCCCGTTCGCTTCCCGTTCTTCACTTTCCCGAAGTGGAACGACATGTAGTTCATTCCGGTCACGACAACAAAGCTGACCTCGTTCGTGCCGTCACGTCCCTGCAGCGTTCTGAAGGAACGGGTCTCACCCGTCTGAACGGAGTCTTGATTCGCTCCAAAGATCAGCCGGTAGTAATACCGGGTCGCGGGTTTGAGGCCGTCCACTTTGACCTTGAGTATGAAATCGTTCTCCGGCTCAGCCTTCAGCCAGTCTGTCATGCGTGCCGAGCGAAAGTCGTCGTGCTCGGACAACTCAAAGCGGGCAACACCGACCCTTCCAGCGACATCCCCATCAGTCAGTCTGGCCACGGACGTGAGCCGTGATTGGACGATGACGCTCGTTTGCGTCACTTCCCCGGCCATCTCCCCCTGAGCGTGAAATACTTGAGGCTCGACCGCGAGAAGCATTGCAGACAACAGAAAAGAGAATCCACTCATGAGTTTACCCTGCAGGCATACGTGATTGTGTGTCAGTTGGATTCTAGTCGAATCGATGGACTCACAGAATCGATCCGTCACCTCGGAAAGACGATTCGCTGTCATACGGCGTCTCGGACATGCGGTGCGTCTTGCCGCAATTCAGGTACAATCGCCAGAGACCCAATGTGAGGATCAGTCTCTAACTCACAGAAATTGAACAGATCATGAATTAGACGGGAACGAAGGAAACACGCATGAGAACGCTGATTCTGACCACCCTGCTGACTCTGGTTACATGGGGGGCAGTTCGTGCCGAGGGATCACTCCAAATAGCCGTCTTTGATGTCGACGCGACACCCTCGGTTGGCGCGGCGATGGCCTATGATCGCGTGAAGCGAACTGACGAGATGACGCTACGCTGTCGTGGCATTGTGCTGCTCGGTGCGGATACGCCTATCGTTCTGTGCGCGGTCGATTGGATCGGCATTGGCAACGAAGGACACGACGCCTTCCGTGAAGCCCTGGCCGCGGCCGCAGGTACAACACGCGACCGAGTGGCCGTGCATACGCTGCATCAACACGATGCCCCCGGTTGTGACTTTCTGGCCGAACGGCTCATTCGCGAGGCAGGGCTGCTCAACTTTGGGCGTTATGAAGGCACATTTCATCGGATTGTCATCCAACGAGCGGCAGAAGCCGTGCGGTCCTCACTGGCCAAAGCGCAGCCTGCAACACATTACGGCTGGGGAGTGGCGAACGTCGAGAAAGTGGCGTCCAACCGCCGCATTATGGGACCCGATGGAAAAGTCCGCGCCGTGCGCTACACCACCGCACGGGATCCTGAGATTCGCGCGGAACCTGAAGGAGTCATCGATCCGGAAGTGTCGCTGCTGTCCTTTTGGAATGGCGAGCAGCCTGTAGCCGTCCTCAGCTACTACGCCTGCCACCCGCAGAGTTACTATCGCACGGGCGTGCCCAGTCCCGACTTCCCCGGAATTGCCCGGTTCATTCGGGGGCAGGCCGTGCCATCGGCCCTGCACGTGCACTTCAATGGAGCTGGCGGAAACATTGGAGCCGGCAAATACAACGACGGGAACAAAGAGAACCGAATGACTCTCGCCCTGCGTTTGGCGGAAGGTATGAAACACGCATGGAAGGCGGCGACAAAACAGGAACTCACTGCCAGGGATGTCGACTGGACCAGCGTGCCGGTCAAGCTGCCGTTGGCCCATCACCTGAAGGAAGAGGAATTGCGAGAGACGTTGGCTTCCTCCAGGCCCAGGGGAGAGATCATTCCCGGCGCCGGTGACTTGGCCTGGGTGCTCCGCTGCAAAGCCGGACATGAGATTGACATTGGATGCTTGCGTGTCGGCCAGACTCGCGTCCTCCACATGTCCGGCGAGTTGTTCGTGGAATACCAGCTGGCGGCCAAATCCATGCGTACAGATCTGAATGTGGCGATGGCAGCCTATGGCGATTACGGGCCCTCTTACATTGGCACGAGTGTCGCCTACAGCGAAGGCGGATACGAAACCAGCCCCGGCGCCAGCAATGTTGCTCCGAAAGTCGAGAGCGTCCTGATGGACGCAATGGAACAACTTCTGGAAGTGCACCGATGAAAGCCAGATTGCCGTTGCCCTGGTGCCAGTCGCGATTGACCTGCCCCCTGGTATTCCCCCATTGTTACTTCACCAAATCAACCGGAGGATGCTGAGTTGCAAGGCCCACTCGATGAGCACACGTTTGAGATCGATCTCGCACAGGGCGAAGGAATGCAGAAGCTGGAAATCACCAGCCCAAATAACTAGCCCCCATCCATGAAAACATTCGTCATAACATCACTGTTCCTCACCCTGCTCCTCACCCCGCTGCACGCTGACGATGCGCCAAAGCAAAAACGAAACAACGCCGTCATGCTCGCCGGAGAGTGGTTGCCGGGTGACCCCCACCAGATCGACTACGAGAAACTTCCGCGTGTCACTGCAAAACACGCCGTCATCAGTGACGTTCGCGACGACGCTGGCACTCGCGTTCATCAACACGCGTATCTGGCCCATCATGACGGCCACTTCTGGGCCATGTGGAGCGATGGTCCGGGACTGCCGAAGCCCGGTGCCACACCCGAGCAACACCGCAACATCGTGCCCGGCCACGATCGCCCGGACACCCGCAATTCCTTTGCGACGAGCAAGGATGGTTTGCACTGGAGCAAGCCTGCCGATCTGACCGGTCCGCCGCGGATCAAAGGCTACGGATGGATCGCCCGCGGTCTGTGGAATCGCGACGGTGAACTTCTCGCTCTCGCCAGCCATTTCAATGCGCCGGGATATGCCGGCCCTGGACTCAGCCTGGAAGCCTTTCGCTGGAACGGTGCGAAATGGGTGGCCCACGGTACCATCCTTGACGACTCCATGAACAACTTTCCCCCGAAGCGCCTTCCATCGGGCGAATGGATGATGACCCGTCGGGATCACCAGAGACAGGTCTCCGTCATGATCGGCGGAACAAAAGCTTTTGATGACTGGCGCATCAGTCCGCTCGCCGCGTACGACGGCAACGGCCACCCCGAGGAGCCTTACTGGTATATCCTCCCCGATGGCAAAACCATCGTCGGACTCATTCGCGACAACGGAGGATCGAGATTCCTGCTTCGCACCTTCTCCCGAAACAATGGCAGGACCTGGAGTGAGATCCGCCGTACCAATTTCCCGGACGCCACAAACAAATTTTTCGTGCATCGCACCAGCCGCGGCTATTACGTGATGGTGTCCAACTCGAATCCTCGCCGGCGCGATCCGCTCACGCTTGCCATCAGCCAGGACGGCCTCGTTTTCACCAGACTCTTCTGGCTTATTGGCGGGCGTCATATCGACTATCCCCACATCATCGAGCATGACGGACACCTGCTGATCGCCTTCTCCGGAGCCAAGCAGACGATGGAGGTCATGAAGGTGTCGCTGGACGAACTGGAGCGTCTGGCCATGCCGGAGTCGGTTGAACTCGCCCAACACCTTCCGCCTGTCAAGCAGTCCCCTCAGCAACCGCCCTCCCACTGGATCGATCTCGGGGATGAAGGGAAAACGCTGTACGCCGCCGCCGATCTGGTCGTTCCTGAACTCGGCAAACGGTCCACGTTTTCATTGGCCACGGCCAGCGGAGAGGAACGCGTTGTTATTGGAATCGATGAAAAAGGACGCCTCACGGCTCAACTCTACAAGGAGACGGTGACCGGCCCGAAGTTGGAGCGCGGCAGTCGTCATGCTCTTCTGATTCGCCTCCACAGCCATCGCGAAAAACCGGACGGGTTATTCGCTCAACTCGGCTCCTCGGGGGAAATCCCCGCCGAACCGGAAAGCTGGACGCTGTCGAACACGAAGGGCAGCAGCGCTGCCAATCTGTCTCGCGTTGTCTTACACAGTGACGCCGTCGATTCTGCTGGATTTAGAAATGTCCGCGTCGCGCCGACTCGTGAAACTCTGGCAAGAGCAAAAGTCGTCGCTGAGGAATCCGCAGACGCGGATGTTGTGGTTTACGGCGGCACGCCTGGCGGTCTCGCCTCGGCCATTGCCGCCGCCCGCCTCGGCAGCCGGGTGATCGTCGTGGAACCGAACCACCATGTTGGTGGCATGACCACGAGCGGGCTTGGAAAAAGTGATATCGAGAACCGCGCCATGATCGGCGGAATCTTCCGGGAGTTCGTGAGGGCACAGCTTCAGCACTACCTCGATACCTACGGTCCCGAACACGAGAACATCCAACTCTGCCGCGACGGTTATTACGCCGAGCCTTCGGTTTCTGAATCCGTTTTCGAGACCATGCTGGCCGCGGAGAGCGAAAGCGTCACGGTGCTGAAAGGCTGGCGTCTTGCCGATGCCCACACGTCTGATGACACGCTCAAATCGATCACGATCCTGCGAAAAAAGGACGGCTCATCCCGGCGGCTCCAAGGCAAGGTCTTTATCGATGCCACTTACGAAGGCGACCTCTACGCCGCCGCCGGGGCTGAATACCGACTCGGTCGCGAAGCGCGTGACGAGTTCGATGAACCTCATGCCGGAGTCGTCTATTTCGATTACCAGGAAAAGAAGTTTCTACCCGGTACGACCGGCGAAGCCAGCAAGGACCTGCCGGCTTTCACTTATCGACTCTGCCTGACCAAAGATCCGAAGAACAGCCACAGGCTCAACAAGCCGCCGCAGGGTTACGACCGTTTGGTTTATCTCGACTACTTCGACGATCTCAAAGCCGGGCGTCTTGCCGGTCCCAAAGTTCTCAAGCCGGGCCGGGGCTATAACCCCCTGCATTTCGACACGCTGGTCCGCGCCCTTTCGGTGACCGACATTCCGAATAACAAGACCGACGTCAACATGAATCCCCGCCCGCTCGGTTTCCCGTTTACCGAGGAGAATCGCGGCTACATCGAAGGTGACGAAGCGACCCGGGACAAAATCCGTGAACGAATCCGCAACCTGACCCTCGGCCTCATCTGGTTTCTTCAGAACGACTCTGCAGTCCCCGCGGAACACCGAAAACTCGCCAACGAATTACATTTCCCGAAAGATGAATTCACTGACGACGACAAGCATTTTCCTTTCCAGCTCTATGTGCGCGAAGGACGGCGTCTCGTTGGCGAGATCACGCTGACCGAACATCACATCACCGGAAAAGGCGAAGCGATCACACATCATCCCGACACCATCGCCATCGGCGAGTTTCCTATCGACAGTTTCCCGTGTCGCAAACGCCAGCCCGGTGACACGATTGTGCTGGAGGGCTACCTCGGGATGCTGGATCACATCACCCGGCCCTACGAAATCCCGTGGGGTCAAAATATTCGGCCGATGCTTAATCCCAGGGATTTGTGGTGGAGACAGGCTCTCACCCGCCGTGACTTCCGATCGGTCAATCTGCCGGAAAACTCGACGCGAGCGGAATACTCGCTGTCGTCTTGATCGGGAGCATCTCGGCCGCTTGCGGTGTCACAGTTACCCCAACCCTTTACTTTATTGCGGTCCGGGCCGTCCGGAATTCGTTCTCATAAACACGAAGAAATCCAGAAAACATCGGCACTTCTACTTCGGCCGAGTTTTTGTCGAGTAGGCTGGGGACTCCCGATGCTACAGGCAGATGTTTGTGTTCACTGTTTGCCACCTGG
>PVBE011779665.1_pt1 | contig 11012 bp, 8 predicted proteins | sample 1631181 | NCBI WGS metagenome assembly PVBE01 (sample SAMN08397723, study PRJNA350692) | Marine metagenome, whole genome shotgun sequencing project. | isolation source: water | place: Pacific Ocean | collected 2012-04 | reverse complement strand
GTGAACTGGGTGACCATCGAGGAGCAGATCAAAGTGATTGCCACAGCGATCAACTATGACCCGGCGACGCAGGCGCCCGTCATCGCCGGTCTGCCCGTCCGCTCTGCCTCAAAAGGACCTTGGAACCGCGATGGCCAGTAGCTCATAAAGCGCCACTTCAAAACAGAAGAGGAGGTAGCCGTGCTACCTCCTCTTTTTATTTGTTAGAATTGAGCGGCGTCAATCCTAGTCGGACAAAAGCGCGTCTTCTCCGCGCACTTTTTGGTATCTACTTTATGGACTTTAGCAGGGGTCACCATATTTATATGACCAATTTGCACCATTTATTATGACCAATCTGCGACTTAACGCAGAAGGTGGTATTGTTGCCACCTCCTGGGAACAATAGACTTTCAAGACTGTTAGCCGTTGCTGAACATGTGGGAAAAACGTAGAGGGAAGGCCGTGCCATGAGAAAATATCTATTATCAGGCGGACGTTTCATCCTTGTTCTTGCATTTCTGATGGGCCCACAAACTGATCGCGGCCGGGCTGTCGATCTCTTGGGTGAAGTCGACTCGAATCTACTGCCTACCACAGATGAAATTTATCAATGGCATGTCAGCAAAGACAAACTGGGGCCTACATTTACAGGTAGCCCCTCGTGGACCAATTTTATGTCCATTGTCGAAACTGAAATGGAGTCGAGCGGAGTCGTTGATGTCATCAAAGACAGCTATTCCTATGAGCGACAGATTACGGCGTTGTATTACGATGAGGGTCAATGGTCGCTTAAGATCGACGACGAAGACATTGAGGTCGCCTCGTATTGGGCCTATTCCGGCTCGACGGGACCGGAAGGCATCACTGCACCGCTTGTTCTATATGAAAAGGGCATGGAGCTTAATGGCTTAAAAGACAAGATCGTCATCCTTGAAGTACCGGCGTTGCCGTTAGACCGCGGCCCGATGTTTCAGGAGTCCGGTTACGAGTTCGCAACCGATGCCGAGCAAATCAATTCAAATTCTATGCTCAGCTCGAACCAATGGTACCAATCCAACTATGTCACGCGCTTCGGACAATTTGACGTCATTGTCAAAGAAAGCGGCGCTGCAGGCGCGTTAGTAATCTTTTCAATGAGTCCCGGCCGCGCCGCCGGTCTCCGCACGTTTCCTTTGTTGAAACCGGGCTTTGTGGGAGCGCCGGGTCTCTATCTCGACAAAATCACGGGTGCGCGCGTCAAAAAAGCGGCACGAGAGGGAAAAGAGGCCACCATCACGCTTCTAGACAAAGTCGAGGAAACGGAAGCGTATTTCTACACGGGCTTCCTTCCCGGTAGAGACTACGGCACGGATGACGATGAATATGTTTTCGTTATTACCCACGCGGACGGGCCCAACCTCACCCAAGACAACGGCGCCTTCGGTATTATGTCTGTCATTCGCTACATGTCGAATATCCCGCAAGCTGAGCGGCGACGAACATTGGCCATCATGCTGGATTCACAGCACTTCATGCCTCATCGGCACATGACCGACTGGTATGCGCTGCATCCCGAAATCGTCGAAAAGATCGTCGCCACCATGGGTATCGAACATTTGGGTCAGCGCGAATATGTCGAGCAAGGCGATCACTTTGTGCAATCTGGTTTACCGGAGCCCACCCTCATCTTTGCCCAGGATAATGATTTTCTGATTGAAGAAGCCATTGAGGCGGTAAAGCGGTTTGAGGTCCCAAGGACTATGGTTCAGTCACCGCCGCGCGGCGGCCAAGGAAACTGGTCGGGCATGAGCGATGTCTCGGTTAAGCGTAATTATCCAGGCTACGGCATGAGCACGCTCATGAGCGCCTACTGGTCGACACACGCCCGGATCAAGACGTTCGACGCAGAGCAATTCCGCAAACAGGTCGGCATCGCCGTGCATCTCACAGGCGTTTTGATGACCGCCGATTTAGAAGAAATTGCTATAGCTGCAGCGGACTAAGCGTCGATTGCCGATCGCTTAATTGTCGGAATAGACGTTCCCAAGAAACGCGAGCGTTGCGGCCACCACTTGCGCCTGTTGCTCGCCCTCACTGATGGTCGCAGTATTCTGCTCCGCGATATCTTCTTGGCGGAAAGATCCGAACTGCATGTGGTCCGCGCCGTCGACGAGATGATACATCACATCGGCTGGCATAAACTGTTTGGCATTCTCAAAAATATCAGGTCGATCCGGATTGTGATGAGCGTTTCCATAAAGGGATAAGATCGGCAGGTCACCATCGTCAAATCGCAGGCCTTCATTGGTGTATGAGTCAAACATGACAAGTGCTGAAACACCCATGGGATTCTTGCGCAAGTAAACAATAGCTGAAGCACCACCGTAAGAATGCCCACCAATAGCCCAGTTATCTATTACCGGATAAGCTGCCTTCACGTCGTTTACTTTGTCCACATCCATGATCGCAAGGTTCTTGGGCATCGGCATAATTACAGCAAGATAGCCTTTCGCTGCCAACTCTCGCGCAAGCGGCGCATAGCCCTGTGGATCACAAAGTGCGCCAGGATAGATGATGAAGCCCACAGTTGCGTTTGAACCCGCAGGACTGAATACGATCCATTCGTTTTGGTCGACCGCAATGGATTCGTCGGAGACGAGAGCAGCGAGTGCCAAGTCGCTCGCCCGATACTTAATGTTGTCGGAACCCACCTCATGCGTACTAGCGAGCACCGCACCCACTGCGCCCACGAGCAAAAAACAAGTTTCAATAATCAGTCGTTTCAACATGAGTCCGGCCATCTCCCCGTTGCACCGGAAAGAGTACTAATAACGGTCCAAAAGTGTTTATTTAAATCGTATCTGCTGTGTGTAGCAGAGCTGCCAGATATTGGCGACCCCTTTAATTTTACTACGGGCTATGTAATTAGGTCCGCGGCAAAAAAATTTGTGGCATAATCGAGACCACAATAAAATACACCACCCATCCCGCCATACCTACCGTGATCAATTCAAACCAACTAAATGGAAATACGCCATGTCCGCTTTGATTTCGCGCCATATCGCCACTATCGGAAACCGTCAAGTGCACTATCGCCGCGCCGGTGACGGCCCGCCGGTAATGCTTTTGCACCAGTCGCCCACGTCGTCGCGGGAATACATCCCGCTGATTACGGAACTCGCAAAGGATTTTACCGTTTTTTCACCCGACACGCCGGGTAATGGACTTTCGGATCCGCTCCAAATCGAAACCATCACCATGAGCGATTTAGCCGACGCGGTTGTGAGCCTGCTCGATGAGTTGGGATTAGATAAGGTCCCCGTCTACGGGTTTCACACCGGTGCTCTTTGCGCACTTGAACTTGCTCGCCGCCACCCAGAACGAATCGTGGTCTCGGTTGTCAACGGCTATATCCAAATGGATGAGGCCACACGCAAGGAATGTATCGATCACTACTTTGCCAGGCTTGACGTTGACTGGAGCGGTAGTCATTTGGCCTGGGTTTGGGCGCGCATGCGCGAGCAATACATTTTCTTCCCATGGTTCAAGAAAGATTCAAAGTCTCGCGTAGATTTTGATATTCCGAATGCGGATCATATCAATGGTGCCGTGATGGAGATATTGCGAGCGGGCGATAATTACCAAGGGCCCTATCGATCTGCCTTCCTTTACGACACGAAGACCGCGGTACAAGAAGCCAAAGCGCGTACGATTGTGATGTGCGCGCGATCAGACGTGCTCTTTAGCTTCTTTGAGATCATGCCGGAAACACCCGATTGCGTGAGTAAGTTTCCCACAGAAACGCACGAAGACAGTGAAAAGGAACTTATCCAGCTTTTCAAAGAGTACCGCAGCAGCGCCGCAGTCCCTTCTGTTGCTCCAACTAAGCCCATCGCCGGTAAGGTTTGGCGGGAATGTTTTACTGTCAACGGTGGCACACTCTATGCACACCGCAACACGGACGGCAAAGGGCGCCCCATCGTCATTCAACATGCATCGGCCGGCTCGAGCGCAACCCAGGTGGATCTCATGGAAGCGCTGATCGGTAAGCGACCGGTGATTGCCTTTGATATGCCGGGCAATGGTGAGAGCGATCGGCTATTGGGCGACGACATTACGGTCGCCCAACAGGCCAACTATTTGGCACAGGGTATCCGCGCCGCCGGCTACGACGAAGTCGATATTGTGGGGGAATGGGGCGGTGGCGCTGTCGCGGTCGAACTCGCCGCGCAGAAGCCGGACCTCGTCAAACATGTGGCTCTGCCCCATCTCGTCGCGCTTGATGACGCCACGCGTAAAAAATATAAAAAATACTACACGCCGCCCATTGAGATCGATGATTATGGCGGACACATGCTCAAAGCGTGGATTATTACGCGCGATCAAGAGCTTTATGCCCCTTGGTTCGAGCACAAAATTGCGAACATCATCCGGTCCCATGAACCGCGCATCGAACCCGAACATATCCACCAGCGCACGCTCGATCTTCTCAAGTGCGCCGACATCTATGACAAGCTTTACGGTGCGCACTACACCTATCCAATCTTGGATCAGCTGAAGCGGCTCGCCTGCCCGATCCTTGTGGGTGATCCCGACAACCCAGCGACTCAAAAAGCGGCTGCTTTGAATCTGACGGGTTTCAAGACTCAAGAGCTACCCTATGTGCCGGGCTCCGAACTAGCGGCTGCCCTTCTGGATTTCTTTGAAACGGCTTGACGCAGACAGGGTGCTAATAAAAAGAATTTGGAAGTGGAAGTGCCGCTCTGATTATTAGCTATTAGGAGAAGGGATGGTAATACCTTCGGAGGGCAGAGCTGGCGTGAGTTGGGATGGAATGGAGCCGTCCTACCAGCCGAGTGCGGCCGTCACGATCTCTCCCCGCTCGGGTCGTTTGGCCAGCCGCTACTGACAATTGATACTTAAAATTTCTTGCTGTCCACTCACCGTTCACTCTATAAGCTCTAGGTCGTAATAGTGAATGACACCGTAGTCACTCACATAATTGCGAATCCTCTTTCCGAGTCCGACAAAGCCCACGACTTGAACCAGATAGAGTGCGGGCGGGTCATCGTGATAGCGGCGCAGAAGCTCTTGAACCAGGGCGTTCCTCTTTTCGAGATCAAGTTCCCGCTGCGCTTCCTCGATGACCGGCGTGTCCGCTTCATTACAATGCCATGGGCTCACCCAAAGACAAGAATGCAAGCGGAAGGGTCTTAAGGCGTCGAGCGTCGGTAATGTATCCATGGTCATGGAAAAGGCTTCGCCCTTCCAGCCGCCTTGAAAGATTTGATTGACCAGCGTTTGCGTCGGCACCACTTGCAGGGTGGCGGCAACACCGACTTGGTGTAAATCGGATGCGACCATTTGGTAGATCGCGTCGGTATTCGACCCGTCGCCACCGGAGATTTCGATGGTCATCTCAAAGCCGTCTGAATAGCCTGCTTGGGCAAGAAGTTGCCGTGCCCTATCCGGATCGTAAGGGTAAGGCTCAAGCTCCAGGTTAAATCCGAGTGTCTCAGGCGGTACAGGCTGGCTCGCCACTGTGCCCGCACCGCCCATCAAAATGTCGACCATTGCTTGTTTGTTGACGGCAAAATTCAAAGCGCGCCGGACGTTGCGATTTTTGAGCGGCGTATCCATGCCGGTCCGAAACGAAATAACAAGGTTGCCGGCGGATACCGCCTCGTACATGGTCGCACCTGCACTTTCGACCGCACCTCGATCATCTGCACTGATCGACATAGCGATATCCACTGCGCCCGACACGAGTGCCTGAACGCGCGCCGTTTGTTCAGGCACTGCCAAGATTTCGTACTTGTCGAATTTCGGCGACCGCCACGCACCTTCAAACGCAGAAAACGAGATGCGGCCCGGAGCCCACGCGTCGACCTTGAACGGGCCTGTGCCAACCGGATCTTGTGCAAAGGCTTGCGGTCCTAACGCTTTCCAATATTCCGGTGCTGGCACGCGCAACGCAGCAAAGGCGCGCGGCAGTATGGGGTATGGCGCTATGGTTTTAACTTCGACCGTCAGATCATCGAGCATACGATAGCTTTCGATCTGCGCCACTTCCCGGCCGACGCCCGTGGCAGCGCCATCGGGCCCTTTCAAGTAGTCGAGTGCGGTAACGACAGCACTGGAATTGAAGTCTTCGCCGTTCGAGAATTTAACGCCGGGCCTTAGGCGAAAGATCCACGTGATCTCATCCGTAGCTTCCCAGGACGTAGCGAGTGCGGGTTGCAGGTTGCCGCCGCGGTCGATAGTCGTAAGCGAATCGTAGAGTGCCGATAGGACGAGCACAGTCATCACGTTTGTCGTGTAGTACGGATCTGCGCCGGCGGGAGGCAGGTCCGGAATCGCGGCACGCATGAGCTTTTCTGCCCGGGCGCCGGGCGCAAGCACAGTCGCGACGACCAAGAGCAAAGTCAGACTAAAGCCGCTAGCTTTGAGTAGCAAATATCGCAACGTCACGTGAGATTGCTTCGAAAGTGGGGCAAAGGACAAAATGTCACGCGGTGAGCTTGGAAAGTAAGGATTTTACTGTCTTCAGATGGCGACTAGATATATCTGAGATCTGCCAAAGATTGTAAAACAAAGTTAGCCTTTAGGCTTTTAGCGTTTGCTGTTCGCAGGACTACGGATATTCCCCGAAGCGAAGCCGCAGAAGCCTGATCTACTTAGAGCAGATAATGAGTTTACATCGCTAGGCACAAAGCACCTTACAAAATCTCTACCGCTTCAAAGACCGCGCGCTCGGCGGATTCCAAGGCGCCTTCCATGCCTCGATTTTCTTTGGCTGTGTGCTCGCCACAGAAAAACATTCGATCATGAGGAAGAGACATGAGGTTGGCGAAGTCCTTGATTTGACCGGGCCCCCAAACGGCCCAGTCGCCGGCGGAAAACGGATCTTGGCCCCAGGATTTGACCGCGACCGGTTTGAGCTGTCCCTTCGCTGCAGGCCGTACACTCTCAATTTCCTCAAGGGCCAATTTCATAGCACCCTCGGGCCCGAGACGGTCCATATACATGGCCGAGTAGCCCCGCGACCAAGAAACCAACGCAGTTATTTCTTCCGATGTCGGATTAGTTCTGAGGCTTAATACAGAGTTGACGTGGTTATTCATCCACATAGCCGGATTGAGGCCGTCCTTTTCCCAAAATGCAGATTTGGGTTCCATCACGATGAGCGTCAGATGCATAAACGGCAAGTTCAGAACCGCGCGGCGCTGTGCCCCCAACATACCGGGTGTTACGGAAACGGACCTTAACGTGGAAAATGGAAACGAACAGATTGCCGCCCGCGCGGTAAATCTCGAACCATTGATGCAGCGGACTTCAACCGACGAACCATCCATGTCAATCGACGCCACTTCATGAGACAATCTTACTTCAGACGAAAGAGACGCAGCCATCGCATCAACAATCTGATAGTTACCGCCTTTCGCGCTATAGAAGACCGGGTCGGTGTTGACGAGTTTGTTCCACGCATCAACGAAGTGCATCATAAGCGCTGACACATCGTGCGCGGAATTTCCGTAATTCGGCACCGCATTGTAAGCGAGGTCTATTTCAGGGCCGGACAGGCCTTGAGCGCGGAGAAACTCATCCAAGGATATGTCGTATTGCAGGTTTTCCTCTCCAAGCCAATCAGCATCGTCACGAATGGGATTGTTGCCGGCCACTGCGGCCCACGCAACCTGCCACGGCATCTGCCCTTTGCGCTCACCTTGAAACGGATTAAGGGGGGATTGAGGCCACGACCCTTTATCAATCACTGAACCGTTCACTACGAGTTCTTGCTCGCCTGCGTTCCGTTGCCGCGGGGCATAGTCGATGAGTTCAACGCCACGGCTTTCCGCCGCATCGATCATGCGACCGTATCCACCGAACATTGATTGGGCCCCAACTTCCGCTGGACCAGTGCCAAGGCGAACGGTTTCGACTTTGCCCCCTGTTCGATCACGACCTTCCAGAACAATGACGTTGTAGCCCAACTCCTCCAGAAGACTTGCGGCATGGAGGCCTGACAGGCCAGCGCCCAAGACAAGGATGTCGGTTTGCTCTTGCGCACGTGCACCACGGATCATACGTGGAAGTGCCGCGGTAGTAATGCCCACGGATAAGCCTCCCAAGACGGACCGTCGATTGATTGCTCGCAGTGATCGCATGTGACCCCCTCGTTCTTGACAAGGATTAAGTTCCAAAGATCAGATACGGACTCTTACATCTAATGGATTGACAATCAACGGCTCCCGCGGTGCTTCTTTCGGTCACTTCGTGCTTGGGAAACCAGCGGCGCAACACAGCATCAAGGTTGTCTTTGCCGGACGCGCGGCCAAAGCCCAGCCGTTGCAAAATCTTTGTTATTACTATTCTTGTGCGCGCACCGGGTGAGGCCGCGCAGCAGGAAGCACGAATAAAGCAATAGCTGCAAGCGCCGAGCCCATCGCCACGATTAACGCAACTATTTGAAGGTCTTGACCAGCTTCAAACAGAAACCCTGCAACGATCGGACCGAGGACAGCGCCAGGACGACCAATGCCGATTACAAATCCTGTTCCGCCCGCGCGAATTTCCGTCGGAAACGATTGAACAAAAATCGCGAACAAGCCGACGCAAGTGACATTGGCAAAAAAGCCTGCGGCAGCCGCAATCAGAGAAAGTTGCACGAGATCTGCGAGCCCACTGCCGAACACGGCAACCGCGACGGCCGACATTATGCACGAGCCCGTAACAAGGCTACGGACCTCAAAGCGCTGCGCAAGAATACTAAGCAGAATGCAACCTATTACTCCGCCGACGTTGGCCCAAACTAATACGCTACCAGCCAATGAAGCTTCATATCCCATGTCGACGACAATTTTTGGAGTCCACTTCATGAAGAAATAGAACGTCATAAGGTGAGCAAAGTAGGCCACCGTCAGTAAAACCGTAATCCGGGCAAGATCTGGGGTAAACAACCGTGCAACGCCGACTTTTGGTTCTTCTTGCTCCGGTTCCGGTAACGCATTGATGGTCTGATGTCCCATTCGTTTTAGCGTTAAGTTAATCTGGTCAAGTGCGCCTCGCGGTCGCTTTTTGGCAAGGAACTCTATGGATTCAGGTAACAGAAACCAGATCAACGGAATGAATGCAGCACTGGCAAGAGCTCCAAATACGAAGACAGATCTCCAATCGAAACTTGCGAGCAAGAGGGACGCAATAGAGCCCCCGATGACCGCCCCAATGGGGTAGCCCGACGCCATGATAATGACTGCCAAGTTACGGCGCTTTGCGTTCGAGTATTCGGCAACCATCGCATTGATTGAGGCCAACAGGCCGCCGATTCCTAAGCCCGTTACAAAGCGATAGACGGATAGCGATTGTACGCCGCCCGCAATTGAGGCAAGGAACATACCAATTGTCATGATGACGATACAGCCCATGATTGTCGGGCGGCGGCCAAAAGTGTCGGCGATGTTGCCAAGCACGACTGCACCTACTCCCATGCCGATCAGTTCCATCGACAAGACGATACCGAGGGCGCCGCGATCTATACCCCACTCGTCGGCTATGCCTGGAGACGCAAAGCTAATCGACAAAACATCAAAACCGTCAAGAGCATTTAGACCCACGCATAAGACGACTGCGGCAATCTGAAAAACCCCCATAGGCGACTGGGCGATTATCTCTTTAGGATCTTTCATGTTCATCTGATCATTCCACCCACGCTCGTCAATCCCGCAATGCAAGGGCTTTGAAACGGTTTATTGGGACGCAATCTTCAAGTAGATGATTAGAGATGATCAACCCCCACTGACAGGTCCCGTTTGATTGTTACGGCATGGTTGACCTCAAGTCTATGGGGATAATGGTTTCCTGCGCCGGCGGCTTGCATCTGGATGCGCTGAGTAGTCGTGCGACACAGAAGTGGCGGTTTGATACTCGGCTTTCGGAAGTGGAGGTGTCGTCCCGGCGCCAGGCGGCACTGACCTCTCTTCTTGCGATAAACCGACCTAGATTACTCTTGACACGGAACTTAGTGTTTGTGAGCATATTAGTGTGATGAGCAGCTCTTTTGAGGGACTTCCGACTGCCTTAGTTAATGGCGTCTCGCTTGCCTATCGCGAGCAGGGAACCGGTGAGCCGGTCGTATTCGTGCATGGTAGTGCTTCTGATCTCCGCACCTGGGAACGGCAGCTGTCGGCGATTGGTAGCAGCTATCGTGCGATCGCCTATAGCCGACGTTATGCCAGACCAAACATCGATATCGAGCCGGATGTGGATGACCAGATGCTGGCGCACGTGGATGACTTGGTTAGGTTCCTCAGGTCGATAGATCTCCCGTCTGTTCACCTTATTGGCAACTCGTGGGGTGGATTTATCAGCTTGCTAACCGCCATTCGGTATCCTCAGTTGGTACGCAGCCTAGTGTTGATGGAGCCTCCTGTACTGTCTTTGTTTGCGAGCACATCACCACGCCCTCTAGAACTTCTGTCGCTCTTGCTCCACCGTCCCGCCACTGCGCTCGCCATCATTTGGTTCGTCATCACGGTGTCCGCGCCAGCACAAAAGGCATTTCGGCGCGGTGACGACGAGACGGCGATGCGAACGTTTGGCTGCGGCGTGCTCGGCAAGGCGAGCTACGAACAGCTGACGGACGCTCGCAAGCAGCAGATGTATGACAATCTCAAGGCAGTCCGGGCACAATTGCTGGGCGCGGGATTTCCGCCGCTTAACGATGGTGAAGTTCGCAGTGTACGCGCCGCGACCCTGCTTCTGGTCGGTGAACATAGCCCCACTTTGCTGCGCCAACTCACCGGCCGTCTACACAAGATTCTGGAAACTTCAGAGCTCGTTGAGATCATTAATGCGTCACATCTGATGCATGAGGACAACGCAACCATTGTCAACAAGACGATACTCGATTTTCTCAAGCGCCAATCGTCGCCGTCATAGTACTAAACAGCTAACCACTTCATGCACTCACGATAACTCGGGAAATGCACGCAGCCACCGAAATTTGTTATTTGGATGTGAGGCGGAAGAAATATAATGCAACAAAATTGAAT
>PVBE010816609.1_pt1 | contig 11012 bp, 5 predicted proteins | sample 1631181 | NCBI WGS metagenome assembly PVBE01 (sample SAMN08397723, study PRJNA350692) | Marine metagenome, whole genome shotgun sequencing project. | isolation source: water | place: Pacific Ocean | collected 2012-04 | reverse complement strand
GCCGCCTTCGTCGGGCACGCCGCAATGGTAGCCGTCCGAACACACCTTGAGCGTACCCTGTTGGTTACGCGCCTCGCACGCCGCCCCCACCGGCAGGAACGCGCACTCCTTGTTCCGGCATAGGCCCTGGTCGCAAGGCCGGTCCTGATCGCACGGCTCATCCTCGAGCCCGGCGGCCCGACACTCGAAGCCGATGCAGCCCAGGCCCGCAGGGCACTGACCGTGGGTTCGGCAGAGCTCGAGCGGTCCAACGGTCGCGGTGCACCGCTCCTGGACGCACCGGGCGCCCAGGCCGCACGGCGACTCGGCGCTGCAGGTGTCGCCGATCTCGACCCCATCGCCGCAGTGGCCGGCGTTGTTCGCCCGGGCCCCGTTGCAGATGAGCTCGCCGGCGCAGGACGACGCAGTCCCGTTTGCCAGGTCGGCCCAGCAGACGTCGCCGCGCTCCCCGACAGGCGTGCAGGTGCCCGCGGGATCCCCTCGCTGGGCGCAGTGCAGATCCGGCGCGCACTCCGAGCTGTGACCGCAAGCCTCGCCCTCGAGCCGGGCGAGCCGGCAGACCCCCTCGAGGCAGCGCAGCCCATCAACGCACTCCGGGGTGAGCTCGCACTCCTCGTTCAGGCTGCGGCCGCCCTCGCCCTTGAGGCAGACGCCGGGGCAGGCGCCTTCATACAAGCAGCGCCCCCGCACGCCGCACTCCTGCTGCAAGGTGCAGGCGCCGCCGTGCTCCTGGTGGCCCACCAGGGCGCCCGGGCAGACCTCCAGCGCCGTGTGCCGTGCCCACAGGTTGGCGCAGCCCTCGATCTCGGCCAGCTCCCGGATGCACGCCTGCGCGGTGGGCTGGTCGTAGGTGAGCCTGCCCGCGACGATGCCGCCGTTGTACAGGTCCGCGAGGTCGAAGTCGGGTCGCACCGCCATGCCGCAGGACACCCGCTGGATCTCCCTGAGCGTGCCGGTCGCCTGGACCTCGCAATGCACCGCCCACTTGCAGCGCAGCGCGTGGAGCTTGGACAGATAGTCGATGGCGTCGGCCACGACGATCGGCGGTGGCGGCACATCCTCCGGCGGCTCGCCCTCGCCCTCGCCCTCCCCTTCGCCCTCCCCTTCGCCGGCGGCGTCGAACCCCGCCGGATAGCCCCCTTTGTCGGCCGGGTCGCAAGCGACGGCCACCAGGACGACCCAGGCGAAGCGCATGCGGCGAGGCTACCACCCACGCGGGGGGAATGCAGGCGCCGGCAGTCCGGTTGAGGGGGGCGGAACCGGACGGGTCGGAGTGTCAGGAGAGCCCCATGAACCCTCGTCATCTCGCATTTTCGCTCGCAGCGGCCCTGGCCCTGCCCGCCGCCTCCGTCGCCGAGGCTCACCCCCACGACAAGGTGGCCCGGGCCGGGGGGCATCACGGGCGGCACCGGGCCAAGCACTTCAACCGCCAGCTGTTCATGAGCTCCAGCGGCGCCGTGCTCGGGGTCAACGTCACGGACATCACCACGGAGCTGCGCGAGCACTTCGGCGCGCCGTCCAACGCCGGGGTCCTGGTGGCCCGGGTGGGCGACGACGGCGCGGCCGCCAAGGGTGGCGTGAAGGTGGGCGACATCATCGTGGCCGTGCAGGGCGAGTCCATCGACTCCAGCTGGGATCTCATCCGGGCCATCGGCGGCCACGAGCCAGGCGCCGACGTGCAGGTGGACGTGGTGCGGGACGGCCGGAGGAACTCGCTGAGCGTCAAGCTCGATGAGCGGACCGACGACGAGGGGCCCGGCGGCGGCTTCGGCAGGGGCTTCCCCTTCCAGGGCGGTCTGCGGGACTTTCACTTCGAGATGCCCGACATGCCCGACTTGCCCAACCGCCCGGGCAAGCTCGACGGCCGGCTCAAGAAGCTCGAGGAGCGCCTGAAGCGGCTCGAGCAGAAGCTATAGCCCTCAGGGCGAGCAGGCCGAGGACCAGGTGCACACCACCCGCGGCCAGCAGCGCCGAGGGCATGCCCCGGGCGTCCGACAGCCAGCCGATGGGCGGGCCTGCGAGCGTGAAGATCAGGCGGGTGCCGAGGTTTCCCACCGACAGCACCGTCGCCCGGCGATCCCCGGGTGTCAGCCGATTGATGGCGTCCACGAAGGTCGGCCGCCCGATCCCGCGGACCACGTAGAACAGCAGCATGAGTGGGAGCAGCGCGAGGTGTGGGCCCATCGCCATGGCGGCGTAGGCGACGGCGACCCCCAGCACCAGGAGCCCCCAGGTCCGCCGCTCACCCAGCCTGGTCGCGACGGCGTCGGAGCGGAGCGCCGCCACGCCGACTGCGGCGTTGAGCACGGCCCAGACGACCCCGAACCACGACAGCGGCAGCCCCGCCTCCTTGAGCCAGGGCTGCACGAACCACACGACCGTCAGCGTGGACGAGCCCATGACCGCCGACAGCGCGAGCACCGCGCGCAGGGCGGGCGTGTCCACGACGGCGAACCGGACGATGCGGAGCAGGGCTCCAACGTCGGTCACGCCCCCGCCCTCCGGGCCCGACCGGGGCGGCTCCACCATCGCCAGGCAGCAAGGGATGGACATCGCCACGAACGCTGCCTCGACGTAGAACGGGGTTCGCAGGCTGATGGTGGCCAGCAGGCCGCCGACCACCGCGGCGGAGGCTTCGGAGAAGTTGCCCACCGACGTCAGGCGACCCTCTGCGCGTCGGTACCCGTCCTGCTCGCCCAGCGCGGCCAGAGAGTCGAACAGCATGGCCGAGTCCGCGCCCGAGACCAGGCTGGCGCCCAGCCCCAGCACCATCTCGGCGGCGAGGAAACCCCAGAACCCGCTCGACACGCAGTACAGCCCGAAGCCCGCTGTCGCCAGGGTGCTTCCCACCAGCAGCGAGAAGCGCCGGCCGAGCACGTCGGCCACGTAGCCCGACGGCACCTCGAGCACGACGATGACCACGCTGAAGATGGCCTGCAGGAGCAGGACGTCGCCCATGGTCAGGCCCTCGTCCTGATAGAACAGGACGACGATGGGCATGATCACCATGAACCACCGCAGCGCCTTCATGGCGGACAGCAAGCGGAGGTTTCGGCGCAGCGCGCCAGCCAGCGGCGACGTGCTCAGCGGCGCTTGATCCGGAGCGTGATCGGACCGGCGACCGCCTGTCCGCCCCGCAGATCCCTCGCCGCCGCCCAGATCTTCACCGACCCCTGTCCGTCCTCGAGCTTGGTGGCCTCCCACTCCGTCTCGTGCCGTGGGCCGTCGGTCCGCTCGGTCTTGAAGCGACCGGTGGTCGAGTACCACTCCACCAGGATCTCCTCGGGCTGCTCAATGCTCCGGCCGGCCTCCTCCCGGGTGAAGGTGTCGATGCTGTCCGGGTCGATGACCGCCTCGACGGCGACGCTGCCGCCCTCGGCGACCTCCAGCGCGCCGGTGCGCAGCTCGGCGATGACCGGGTGTCGGTTGCGGACGGGCGGGGTCAGGGCGAAGTGCAGGTTGACCGTCGCAACCGCCTGCCGCTCGTCGGCCTGCAAGCGCACCTGCACGGCCAGCGGCTCGGCGTCGGCGCCGGCCGCCGCCTCGGGCCCCAACCCCTCGGGGATCTCGAAGTCGTCGGAGATCGAGTCGAAGCACTCGAGCGACACGTCGGCCGGGCTGAAGGTCGGTGCGATCTCGATCTCGCAGCGGGGATCGATGCACTCGAAGCCCAGGCGTCCCCCGAGCGACACCGGGCACGCGCTCCACGACAGGGTCGGCTCGACGCCGTCCGGCACGTGCATGTGGGGCGTGATCGTGGTGGTCTCGGACAGGCCGACGTCGAGCGGCTCGGCGACCAGCGCCAGGATGCGCAGGGTGTTGAGCAGCGACTGGGGATCGAACTCCTCGCCGCAGCCGACGAGGGCCGTGGTCAGGGCGAGCAGGGCGACGGCGCGTGGCATCACCACTCCCCCTGGATGCCGAGGATGGGAAGGACGGGGAGCCCGGTGATGGGCTGCCGCTGCGTCGGCTCGAAGTCGTAGCGGTAGATCCAGCCCTCCACGTTGCCCCGGTTGGTCGCGTTCTGGACGTCCAAATACACCGTCAGCTTCCACAGATCCCAGGTCCACGTCTTGTCGACCCGGACGTCCACCTGGTGGAAGTTCGGTAGGCGCGTCGAGTTGTTGGCGCCGTAGATCGCGGCCCACGCACCTTCGTTGGTGCTGAAGATGCCACCGAGGACGGGCGTGTCCGGGTTGCCCGACACGAAGCGGTAGCGCACGCCGAGCGACCAGCCGCTGCTTATCTCGTAGGAGCCGAGCGCCGACAGGATGTGGGGCTGGTCGAAGTCGAAGAACCGCTCCTTCTTGCCGGGATCGGTCCGGAACGAGCGCTGGAACGTGTAGGCGACCCAGCCAATGAAGCGGGGCGGCAGGTCGGCGCGCAGCAGGGTCTCCACCCCAACCACGCGACCGGTCGCGCCGTTGGTGTAGGTGCTGTCGTTGACCACGCTTGCGGCGTCGTCCCGGCGGGCGATGACCTGGTCGAGCCACTTGTAGAAGCCCGTGAGCTCCAACCGGACGCCCTCGAACAGCTCCCGGTCCACGCCGGCGCTGGCCTGGATGCTCTGCTCGGGACCGAGCTCGGGGTTGCCGAAGTCGGGGTTGGACTCCTCGGGGTCCGGCTCCTGCTGGTACAGGCCGAGGCCGGCCCGCAGCCGGGTGGCGTCGTCGACCCGGTACTCGGCGGTCAGGCGGGGGTCGACCGTCCCGGCGTCGATGGCGTCGTACCAGTCGAGGCGCACACCGGGCATCACCGTCAGGCGCTCGGTGGCCCTCCACCGCAGCTCGGTGAAGGCGCCAGGCTGGTACCAGCTGGTGTTCACGCGGGAGGCGCGCCCCTCGAGGAGCGAGGCCTGCTGCGGGTTCTCGCCCTCCTTGGGGGGGTTGGGCGCCCGGATGAACAGCTCGAAGCCGAACACCCGGCTGTCGGTGCCGACGCGCCAGGTCAGCGCGTCGGACAGCCTCACGTCCCAGGCCGCACGGAAGCTGATGAAGCGCGAGTCGATGTCGAAGAAGAAGTCGGGCCCCAGCTCGAGGTCGAAGGTCTGGATCCCCGTCACCAACGAGACCTCCTGGCGCACGGTCGGGGTCAGGCGCTCCTCGGTGGCCAGGTGCAGGTGGTGGAACATGGAGCGGGTCTGCAGCTGGCCGCGGATGGCGGGGTCGCTCGCCGGGTTGTCGAAGAGGAACCGGAGCTTGTCCAGACCGCCGTAGCCGATGATCCGGGTCCGCCCCCTCTTGCGCTTGTAGGTCGCGATGACCTGATAGTCGTAGTAGCGGGGGGCGACGTCGAAGGTGAAGTCGCCGTCCTCCGGCAGGGCGGCGGCCAGGATGGTGTCGATATAGGAGCGCCGGAAGGCCCCCCCGACGGACAGCTCGTCGTTGACCGGCCCCTCCATGGCGAAGCCGGCGTCGTACAGGTTGACGTCGACGACGCCCCGAAACAGGTCGTCGGCCGGGTCGCGCACCTTGACATCGATGATGCCGCCGACCGAGCGGCCGTAGTCCGGCGAGAAGTTGCCGGGCACGAAGCTGATCGAGTCCAGGAACCTCGTGGCGAACGTGCTGCGCAGCCCGCCGAAGTGATAGATGAACGGGATCTCGTGGCCTTCCAGGTAGGTCTTGCTGTCGCCCGGGTTGGAGCCGCGCAGGACGATGAGGCCGCCGTCGAAGGGCTGCCTCGCCACGCCCGGCAGGTTCTGGATGACCTTGAGCGCGTCGCCGCTGGTCCCGGGGGCCTTTTCGATGAGCCGACGAGGGACGGTCCGCTGGGTGACCTCGCGGCGGACGCGCCGTGCGCGGACCACGGTCCGGTAGGGATCGCCGGTCTCGGGCTGCACGTAGATCGTCTCCTCGCGCTCCTCCCCTGGCTCGGCCTCGAAGTCGAGCTCGAACCGCTCGAACCCCGCCGGCGCCCCGACCACGACGAACTTGCCGGGCGGGATCTGCAGCAGCGCCCGCCCGTCCTCGCCGGTGATCCCCTCGGCGAGCACCTCGCCGCCGGGCCCCTCCTCGTTCGCGGCACCGCCGCCCGCCAGCGCAGTCAGCCCTACTCCGGCCATCTTCTTGCGCGCACCTCGCTGCATGAGCGTCAGCCCCAGCTTCACCGGCGGCGGCGCCTCGCCCTCGGCCACCTCGATGGGCACCTCCACCGGCGGCGGCGGCGGCTCGAACTTGAGCCGGAAGGTCAGGGTCACCGGCACGGCCGTGCCATCGGCCAGCTTGGCGGCCGAGAACAGGTATTGGCGCACCGCCGCCAGGCCGGCGGAGTCGAAGGGTTCGCCGGCGCCCCGGTGGACGGAGGCCTCCTCGACCACGCCGTCGACGCCCAGCTCGAGGATGAACACCACGGTGGCGCCGCCTGCGGGGATGACCGTCCCCGCGGGCAGCTTGGCGTCGGCCTGCTCGATGGCCGTGGGAGCGACGGCGATCTGGGCGCCCTCGCCACCCGCCCCCAGCCCGACAAGCGCGGTCAGCAGCGCGAGGAACCCGTGGCGACGGCTGAGGTACGGTCGCCCGTCGCCCCGGCAGGAGCTCGGGCGACGGGAAGGGCGCCAGGTGGCGAGACGTTTGCGTGAGACGGTGGGAGCCATCGGAATCTCAACGGGAGGGTGCGCCATGTTGATGCCGGCCGACGGCCGGGTCAAAGGGATCGGGCGTTGAGCGAACGCACCAAGACCAGCGGCGGCGCCGGGGGCGGAGGCGGGTACGGGTTCGGCACATTCAAGGGGGTCTACACCCCATCGCTGCTGACCATCCTCGGGGTGGTCATGTACCTTCGTTTCGGCTGGGTGCTCGGCAACGTCGGGCTTGGTCTCACCTTGCTGATCGTCACGATGAGCACGGCGATCACGTTCCTGACCGGGCTGGCCATCTCGTCGCTGTCCACCAACATGCGGGTCGGCGGCGGCGGGGCGTACTTCATGATCTCCCGGTCGCTGGGCGTGGAGATGGGCGCGGCGGTGGGGCTGCCGCTGTTCTTCGCCCAGGCGCTAGGCATCTCGTTCTACATCGCCGGCTTCGCAGAGTCGGTCACCGGCGTGTTCCCGGCGATCGACCCGCGGGTGATCGGCGTGCTGACGCTGGTGGCCCTCGGGGCCCTGGCCTACTGGTCGGCGGACCTCGCGCTCAGGTCCCAGTACGTAGTCCTGGCGCTCATCTTGGCGTCGCTCGTGTCGTTCTTCCTGGGCGACGCGCCGCCGCCTCCGGCCACCGAGCTCGTCGACCACGGCCGCGTCGGGTTCTGGGCGGCCTTCGCGGTGTTCTTCCCGGCGGTGACCGGGATCGAGGCGGGCATCGCCATGTCCGGCGACCTCGAGGACCCCGCCAAGTCACTCCCGCGGGGGACGCTGGGCGCGATCGTCAGCGGCTACTTCGTGTACATGGCGATCCCCCTGTTCCTGGGGGCGGTGGTCAGCGACGCGTCGGTGCTCCGGGCCAACCCGTTGATCATGAGAGACGTCGCGGCGGTCGGCGGGCTGATCATGGCCGGAATCTGGGGCGCCACGCTGTCGTCGGCCATGGGCGCCCTCCTCGGGGCGCCCCGCACGCTTCAGGCCTTGGCCAGGGACGGCGTGCTGCCCGCTGTCGTCGGGCGCGGGTACGGCGACTCCGACGACCCCCGCATCGCCACGGCCGTGTCGTTCGTCGTGGCCCTGCTCGGGGTTCTGCTGGGCGACCTCAACCTGATCGCCCCGGTGCTGTCGATGTTCTTCCTGACGTCGTACGGCCTGCTGAACACGTCGGCGGCGTTCGCCGAGCTCATCGGCAGCCCCTCCTGGCGGCCGCTGTTCCGCACGCCCTGGCCCGTCGCGGTCGCCGGCGCCGCGGGGTGCCTGGGCGCCATGGTGATGATCGACGCCGGCGCCACCATCGTCGCCGTGGTCGTGACGAGCGGCGTGTACTGGGCGATGGCCCGCCGCCAGCTGCGGGCGAGGTTCGGCGACATGCGGTACGGCATCCTCATGCTCGCCGCGCAGCAGGCGGTCGCCCAGCTCGCCACCCGCAAGCCCGACGAGCGCAACTGGCGACCCAACATCCTGGTCCTCGGGGGGAGCCCAAAGTCCAGGTGGTACCTGGTCGAGCTGGCCGCCGCGCTGGCCCAGGGCCGAGGCTTCATCACCGTCGCCACCATCCTGCCGACCGGCGCCGCGGACCCCGCCCGGGCCCGGCGCACCGCCCGGTCCATCGGTGACTACCTGCGTAAGCGCGAGGTCGAGGCCTTGGTCAAGGTGCATCGAGCCGAGACTCCGCTGATCGGCGCTCGCGAGCTCGTGGCCGCCTACGGCTTCGGGCCGTTGGTGCCCAACACGATCCTCCTGGGCCCCACGGGCAAGGAGGAGAACTTCGTCGAGTACAGCCGCCTGGTGCTGCAGTCGTACCGCAGCCGCCGCAACATCATCGTGGTGCGCCAGCCGCCCGGCGACACGGGCGAGACCACGGTCGACCAGGCGCTGTCCGGGGCGGCGCCGCGCATCGACGTGTGGTGGGGCGGCCGCACGGACAACGCCAGCCTGATGTTGGCGCTGGGGTGGCTCATGGCCAGCGCGCCCGCATGGGAGTCGGCGCGGCTCCGGATCAACACGGTCGTCAGCGACGTCAAGGACCGCGATGAGGCCGAGCGCCGCATCGACGACCTGATCCAGACCTCGCGCCTGTCCGCGGAGCGCGAGGTCCACCTCAAGGCCTCGGCCGCAAACGTGTTCATCACCATCCGGGCCGCCTCCGAGGGCTCCTCCCTGGTGTTCCTGGGCATCCGCGCCCCCGAGCCCGAAGAGCCCGCCGAGGACTACGCCTCGTACTACGCCAGCCTGATCGAGCACACCGAGGGGCTGCCGCCCACCGCGCTGGTCCTGGCCGCCGAGGACCTGGACTTCCGCAAGCTCTTTGACTGATCGCCGCGGCCGTCAGGCCGTCGGCAGACTCAACGTGAGCGTGGCGCCGTCGCCCTCCACCTCGTTGCTCACCCGCGCCCCCGAGGCCTGCAGCGAGCGCTCGGCCAGCGCCGGGAGCAGCCCGATCTCCGCGACCCGCGGGTGGTCCCCGGCGAGCCCCGCGCGGGGAGGCGTGCCGTTGGGCGACCACCGCACCATCACGCGCAGCAGATCATCCCCATCCGTGGCGGACACGCGGATGCTGCCGCCGGACCTGCTGGTGTCAGCGGCGTGCAGGATGAGCGTCGCAAGACCGTGGGCCAGGCGCTCGGGCGGCGCCGACGCGGCAGGCAGCCCGTCGGACAGCTCCACCTCCAGCGACAGTCCACAGGCCTGCAGCGCCGGCTGAAGGTCGACGCGGCAGGCCTGCACTGCGTCGGCGACCGGCGCCCGCCCCTCGCCGTCGCCGCGCAGCCCGACGCCGGCCAAGGCGTCGTCCAAGGCGGCGGCGATGCGATCCAACGAGTCCATGGCCACCTCGAGGTACTCCCCCAGGCGCTCCTCGGGCACACGCCCGCGGCTCATGTTGGCGAGCACTCCTCGCACGCCCGTCAGCGGGTTTCGGATCTCATGGGCCACGTGTCCCAAGGCGAGATCGAGCAGGGCCCGTCCATCGTCGACCCAGCGTTCGCGGGTGCGGGCGCTATCGACGGACGCGCCAGCGTCGGGCTGGGGCGCCACCTCGGGCGCCGCTGCGGGGCGGGGCGTGATGATCGCTCGCCGCTGCCCTGTCAGGGCACGACCGCTGCGGGGCAGGTCCATCTTCACCACGGTCCCGCCGCCCGGCGGACAGGCCAGGGTGACCCGCCCTCCATGGCTCTCGACGGTGTTGCGCACGATCGCCAAGCCCAGCCCCGTTCCGTCGCGCCGTCCGGTCACGAACGGCTCGAACGCGCGCCCACGCACCGCCTGCGCGATGCCCGGACCGTCGTCGGAGACGGTCAGCCGACCGCCGGTGCGGGTCTTCAAGGCCTCGATGGTGACCACCTCGGCGCCGGCCTGCACCGCGTTGAGCGCCGCGTTGAGCGTCGCGGCCTCGATCTGCTCCCGATCCGCGTCCACGCGGGCGGCCTGACCCGCATGCAGCACCTGCGTGGACGCCGCAGCCGGGTCGTCCGAGACCCGCCTGGCCACCTCGGTCGCCACCGCCAGGAGATCGACGCTGTCGAGCTTCGGGGCGTTTGGCCGCGCATAACCGAGCAGGTCTTCGAGCTTTGCGTTGAGCAGGCTCACCCGCTCGAGGACCTCCCCCAGGACCCGGTGCTCCGTCGCCTCTTCGGACATCCTGCGGCGCAGAACCTGCAGGGCGCCCGTGATGCCCGCCAGCGGGTTGCGGACCTCGTGGGCCACCACGGCGGCGAGCTCGCCCACCCGGGCGAGCGCGGTCTGCTCAACCAGCCGCTCCTCCGCCAGACGTCGGGCGGTGATGTCCGACCGGACGGCCATGAACTGGGTTATCTCGCCGTGTGCGTCGCGCAGCGGCACGACGGTCGTGTCCACCCAGTACAGCCGGCCATCCTTGGCCCGGTTGCAGACCTCATCACGCCAGACGCGGCCCGAGATGACGCAGGCCCACATCTCCTTCCAGAACGCCTTGGGGTGGTGGCCGGAGTTCACGATCCGGTGGTTCTGGCCAATCAGCTCGTCGCGGCGGTAGCCCGAGATCTCGCAGAACTTGTCGTTGGCGTAGGTGATGCGCCCACCGCGATCGGTCGCCGCTACGATGGCCGAGGCGTCCAAGGCGAACCGCATCTCGTCCAACCGCCGCGTAAAGTCGGCGACCGCCCGGCGAGACAGCTGCTCCCTCGCCACAATCGCCGCGGTGCCGATCACTGCGACGATCGCAAGGAACCGATTGGTGACAGCGATCCAGAGCTTCGTTTCGATCCGAGAAGACAGCGCCGCCCCGACGACGATGAGGACGATGCCCACAGCCATCACCCGCAAGGTCCGCCGGGGGTCTTCGCTGGCGGCGCACAGCAGCACCGCCGCCAGGTAGGGCACCCCGGCGGCGACTCCCAGCGGCAATAACAGATCGAGGGTGAAGGCGGAGGCCGTGACCAGGAACAGCAGGACG
>PVBE011477704.1_pt1 | contig 11013 bp, 11 predicted proteins | sample 1631181 | NCBI WGS metagenome assembly PVBE01 (sample SAMN08397723, study PRJNA350692) | Marine metagenome, whole genome shotgun sequencing project. | isolation source: water | place: Pacific Ocean | collected 2012-04 | reverse complement strand
CACGACACGATATGAGTATCTAAAATGTGCGCCAAGCTCAGGGCTTTCCAACGATACCAAAATTATTGTCAACGGATGCGTAGATCAAAAAATATTCGCTTGGATTACCACCACCCCCCCCTTAACTTACAATTTCAACAACTGTTAGGTTTTACCCATAATTACCGCTCATTCGTTTGCTTCATGGCGGCTGTCCTTGCCAGTGATGCAATTGGGTACCCAGTTCGTGTCTGGTCAGTGCGCCACAACAGCTATTGAATTTTTCGGAAAAGTACTCAAGATCGACTCTGAACACACCGAAGCAAAACTGGCATTTGCCGAGGCCAACATAAAGCGAGATGAATTTAAGAAGATATCAATTAAGGGGGAAAAAGCGCCTGTCTCTGTATATGAAGTACTCGGCATCAACGACCCCATGCTGGATCAAAAAAAATACCCGACACGGATCTCCACGATCTAAAAAAGCACCCTCTGGAAAGTGCCCGCATTTTAAAGAAAATGGGCTATGAATCAGATAACATCCTGCAGATGGTTGAGAACCATCATGAACACTTTGATGGCAGTGGTTATCCTCATGGGAAGAAAGGTGAGGAAATTCCTTGGTGCACGTATTCTGGCCGTTGCCGACGCGTTTGACCTGATAACGTCGAAGCAACTACACGCAACTGAATCTTGGGAATACAAAAGCGCTATAAAAGAAATTATAAAGGATGCGGAAAGTTCCCTTTATGACCCTGAAGTTGCCAATACATTGAACACCCTGTTTGACATGTAACCCATCACCGCCACTCAAGAGGGAATCAATAAATAATCCTACAGCAAATGATATCGGGCTTTATTTTGATGATCTCTAAAATGCAGATCCCTACGCTTTCTACAACCAGTCATCCAAATCGAATTGCGAGGTGCATACCGGGCTTCTCATATCCATAAACAAATCAGCGCTATCAAAATTCACATTAAAGTTTGGTAGACGCCTCCAATTAAGACCTGCCTCTTCAATCCGCTCACGATTTAAATTCAAAGAATCCTCTCCTCCAAACTCGAGAACCACCTTAAACCCACTAGCCGCCTCAAACTCCAGTAAGTATCTTATATCAGCCACACGTTATCTCCAGAAAGTCGTTTTTCCTATCCTAATTAATCACTATTTGATGCAGGGGCCTGGCACATGGATTTTATTTTAATCCGCCCAATAACCAAATTCATCCATTGAACCGTAAACCACTTTATAGGATCATAAAGTGCGCAAAAGATACTAACCTTTCCGAGTCATTAAATCCCGTAATGAAAACAAAAAACAATAAATTTATTCCCGTCACATTATTGACCGGATTCCTGGGCGCAGGCAAGACAACCCTACTCAACCACATTCTCAAAGGAAAGCATGGGAAACGCATCGCTGTCATTGAAAATGAATTTGGAGACATTGGAATTGACTCGGACCTTATTGTCGGGAAAAATGATGATGTTTTTGAAATGGATAATGGCTGTATCTGCTGTTCCATACGAAGTGACCTGATCGAGACACTTAATCGGTTGATGGATCGTCAGGATAAGTTCGATTATGTCCTCATCGAAGGAACGGGGCTGGCTTCCCCCGGTCCAGTGGCGCAAGCTTTCCTCCTGGAAGATGAAGTTACGCAATCTCTCCAACTGGATGGAATCGTCACACTGATAGACTCCAAACATGTATGGAATCATCTCAACGATATCGAGGTCGCATGGGAACAAATAGCGTTTTCCCATGTTCTTCTTCTTAATAAATCGGACCTCGTCTCCACTGAAGAACTCCAAAAACTGGAGCGATATGTTCGCCGTATCAACCCCACTGCCAAACTGTTTAACACAAAAAATGCTGAGATCGAGTTGGACCATGTACTCAACATCGGCGGCTTTGATCTCAATCGAGCTTCCGTTTCTGATAACGAATTTCTTAATCATGGCCTGCAACATGACCACCATGGACATGAAGGCGATATCACATCCGTTTCACTGACTTTTACAGGAACCATTGACCCTGAACAATTCAACCACTGGCTAAGGATGCTTTTGATCATTGAAGGCATGGATGTATTCCGGGCAAAAGGAATCCTTAGCGTAAAAAACTCGTCAAACCGTTATATATTTCAAAGTGTATACATGATGTTCGAAGGACGATTCGACGAGCCGTGGGGCAACAACCCAAAAGAAAATAAAATGGTTTTCATCGGTCGCAACCTGGACGAACAAAAACTTGAGGAAGGTGTAAAGTCCTGCATTGAATCCTGAATCAAGCTAGGGCAATCAGAACTTAATCAATCTTTCTCCCTAACCACTTTAAAAATGTCTGGCGCATTATATGCCAAGCCGATTTATTAGTATCTATTGTAGTCAATGTGATGAATTTATTTTGCGCTATCGCAAAGAGGGGTCTGGTTCTCTCATCCGCGTGTACCTGAACCGAATCTCGGAACCCGAACATTTCAAACAGTTCAAGCACGCAAGGGAAAAATCCGAACTACCCTCACTCAATTGCCCGCAATGTAGTCAACGAATCGGCGCATCCATGATTCACAATACCGGGAATCGTCCCGCCTACAGGCTGGTCAAAGGGTCATTTAGCAAGAAGGAAAATTAATTCCACCTTACTTAGAATCTTAAAACATGGAAACGAGTATATCATGAAATGAAAATCAGAAACCTGATCAAAGAATGGAAAGCACTTGCAGAATACATCGAAGAAAGGTCTTCGGCAGAGCAGGCAAGGCAGTGGCTTGAAGAACTGGGAATGGAGAAAATTCTGGTGACCGAGCGACCTCTTGAAATTGAATAGGGGCCGGGACGGGAATTCCTCGAACACCCACTGCTCAGAGGCGGATTTATTGAAGATGTTTATGAATGTTTCGCCGACCAGAAATTGGCGGAAGAATTTATGACAGTCATATCGGACGATCTACCTGGTTTCACGCCGCTCATCGCGCAACGTTGTGCCATGTCCGGATGGATGCCAAATACGGTTTAAATAAAGGAAGAGGTCTGTTATCAACCGTGACAGTTACCCAGTCCGCGACTCTCCAAATACTTTTGATGATACTCCTCAGCACGGTAGAATTTTTCCGAAGGAACTATCTCTGTTACAATATCACTGTTAAACCTGCCTGATTTCCCCTGTTTATCCCGCGATGCTTTAGCCGCCGCATCCTGATCCGCATCCTGAAAGAAAATGACAGACCGGTATTGAGTCCCTATATCAGGACCCTGGCGGTTGAGAGTGGTTGGATCATGTAGCGACCAGAATGTTTCCAGCAAATTATCAAAAGATACTTTATCAGGATCGAACTTTACAAGCACCACTTCAGCATGCCCCGATCGACCGGTACATACCATTTCATAAGTTGGGTCTAGAGTACTGCCGCCACAGTAACCCACTGCGGTGGATGCGACTCCCTCTATCTTGCTGAAGGTAAGTTCAACCCCCCAGAAACATCCCGCACCGAAAACAGCTTTCTGCATCATGAAATGTCTCCATATGAAATAGATGTCTGGCAGACATCAGGAATGGTTGTAAGCGAAGCATCCACTTGAACACCGCACCATATAATGTGGGCAACTCTTGCAGGGTTCTTTTGGCTCCGCGCTAAACACATGACTCAAAAACTTGGTATGCATCTTTTTTACTGTCAGATCGTTGATCTGCTTAAAATCTTTTATATTCCCCAATTTCAAATTATGAAACGGAAAACAATTGAAGCAATCTCCCTGCGGATCAATATCCATAGGGCTATCATCGGCGCACCCCAGATACAGATCCGTGTGTTCCCACTCAGTAATATTAGGAACCGCCTGTTGGCCATGATAAAAAAAGCGCTCCATCAGCTGATACTCATCTTCCTGAATATCGTCCAAAAGGCACGGCGGGAAGGAGCAATCGAATCGAAAGCAAAGTTGCGGATATTCTTTCAGCAGGTCAAGCATCATCCGCCCCATCTTAGGGTAATCGCGAATCGCCAAAGTTATGTTTTCCTGCTCTCCCACCATAGGGAAAGCGGGACTGACGCGGATTCGATATTTCTGCCCTCTTGGCAACCCCAGGTCCTGATAAATTTCGTTGATCTCCCAACACTGCGTGGCTAGATCCTGTTCTATCGAATACAGGTTAAGACTGAACATAAGACCATATCCGTTTTTACTCAGGAGCAAGTTCGCAACTTCTCTGCAACGCTCATGATTTTTCTCTGTGATATTTTCCCTGGTTTGCCAATTCATCAGAACTGAAAACTGTATTTGTTTTTGAATACAGCCATCCTTGCCAACGGTATTCAAAAGCAGGTTGAGGGCCTTATCCGGCATCAGGCCATTGGTAAAAATTCCCAGATAGGTGAAAGGCTGCATATTTTCCAGCGCACTGGAAAGAATGTCATTAAAACGCGGGTGAAGTGTGGGTTCACCTCCCATGAAATTGATGAGGGAGGCGGTTCTTATACTGGGTAAAATATCCTCTTTGAAAAAATCGAAATCCATCGATTTATCGGGAGTCTTCACTGTCTCTTCCATGTACTCATCGGCAAAACAGTAGTTGCATTTCAAGTTACAATAGCTATTTAAAATAATATTCATTTAACCTGACTTTCCATATACCACAATTTGCCCCGGAAAAAGATGATCCAATCTGGTCCCTTCCACAGCCCCTTGAAAACGTGACCAAAGGCGCAAAAACCAGCTTCTCCCGAGATATGAATTAATATCTATTCACTGGATAATATTCGTTTATCAGCATAATATAGGATTTTCTTATTAAACGGGTCAAATAAAGCCCAAATCAAAAAGACGACCATAGAATGGGTTTCGCATGACATGCAGGAACCAGTGAGAAAAATCATTACCTTCGGAGATCGCATCAAGGAAAATTATGCGTCCTTGCTAGGCGAGAAGGGGCTTGATTACTTAAACCGACTGCAAAAATTCCTCCCATAAAAGAAACCCGATCCTCAATCGACAATCCGATCTTCCGCTTAAATATAGGTTGAAATTATCTCTCATTAGAGTCAAAATAAACCATCCATTTCTAAATTTGAGGCCACAATGTTAGCATTTTCCAAAAATATCACCCAGAATGACCTGAGCCACCCCGAGGAAAGTAACAACTCTGAGTTGAAGGAATACATGGACTATCAGCGGACCTTGAACCACGAGCGTCTCATCTATAATGCGCTGGACCATGCAAAAACCAATCTGCAAAACAGCATGAACGAGCTTGAAGACGACAAGGATAAACTCGAAAATCATTTGAAGATTTCTTTTCCAATATCGCACCGTTCCCTCAAAACAGCCGACACGGTCATCTTCATGTTGCGAAAGCTGATCAACGGGCATAATTCAACAAATAACTGGTACCGCATGAACACCTATTATTACGCGTTGGTTTATGACTGCATGAAGATTTTCATTAATGTTTATAATGGACTGGTACAAGAGGCTCCCGAAAAAGCAGAAGACTTTAAAATTTCGGGAGGAATGGAAGTTGACTTTGATGACTGGGCACATCTTTTCTTTCCCGATATGGATTTCCACATTGGAACAGAAGTGGAAGGGTCGCACTACCCCTTTGCCAAACGAAACAAGGCCATTGAAGAAAGCATCAGCAAGGAAATAAGTGAGGGGAAATCGTTTGAAGAAGCTTTACAGGAAATCAAAGGGAAATACGAAATCGAGGACGTCTCCATAAACTTCCTGCTACATAAAGAAATCGGAAAGCAAGATATGGAACTGTTTTATACCTCTGCAGAAAACCCTATTTACGAATACCTCACAGAAAGAGAAGATGGAAGCTGGGGAGCTGTTGATGGAGAGTCCCTGTTGGACCAAGCCTATTACCTGGGATCTACTCTTAAAGTATGGGTTTGGAGAAAAAAGGAAGATGTGGTATCGGCAATGGAGGACATGTCAAATATCATTAAAAAATAAGGTTCATGACTAGTTAACGTCCCTTAAAAAGGGCTAAAATGCAGTCATGAACCTAATTTATATTCTGATGCTATTAAATTTACACTTGGCGATGGGTCAATCAGGGTGTCCATTGATTGCGAGAATAATGGCACTGTTATCCTCGCAGTCAAAGATTCTGGAATTAGGATCCCGGAGGACAAGCTCAAGGATTTATTCAATCAATTCACCAAAACCTCCAAATCCGGAACGGATGGCGAACGCGGAACAGGACTAGAGTTGTCCATCATCAAAAACCTGGTTGAAAAGCACAAGGGGTCAATAGAAGTAGAGAGCGAACCTGGCAAGGGTTCTACATTCAGAGTTATATTCCCCAAGTGCTGGCCCCTACTTTCCGATCTACAGGCAACAGACAAAAATCTATACCGTTTTAAGCTTTTCAGGCTTGCACCACTTTTCATTCCCTCTCCCACCAAATTCCTTTCAGCAAAAACCGCTTCCTCCAATTTCTAAACCCTGACTTAGATTAAGATACCCCCATATCTCACATAAGCGAAGTGGCACAATTTTTTCATGTTCGATATCAATATCTGAAAAATTTACTCGTACTGGATGAGCTCCCCGAAGCACCATATATCTGTATCTAATGAGTTTAACAGGATATACGTAATCAAATGATACATTGACAGAACCCTCGATATTGAGTATTATTCTCAATAATACTATCAGCATTACTAAATCAGGCTTTAGCGGAGTAGCGTGGAAATGGGAAACTCGACCCCAGTTAACGTTTAGGAGGAAGCTGTTCACCAGCACAGGATTAACCCGAGTCGGCCGATCCGAAAACGAGCGACATCATCCGGCTTATCCAGTATTTAAAACACAGCTCCTTTCAGTGAGACCTCATTTTTTCTAGCCGCGCAGAATTTCCCCTCCCCTATCCGCCGTCAAATTAGAAAGCCAACCTTCTTCTTATCGAAAAGAGCCCTGGTGCAGTTATGCTGTTCCCCAATTGAAGGGATTAAATTAAACGTACTGGATAAATTCGGAATATATATGAAAAACAAAATCACCTTTCTAAGACTAGGGATTAACAAACAGGCTTCAATATTTTTTCTTTTACTTTCGTTTTTTCTGATCCTTTTACCTGCGACGGTAAACGCTAAACCGTCATCAGAAATCGTCACATCGAAGGCCAAAAAAGTCATCATGATGATGGACATTGTGGCAAAGGAATACGCCCTTGGCATCAAAGACGGAAATATTATCAATGCCACAGAATATGAAGAAAGCCAGGTTTTTCTCGATCAGGCGCTTGAAAGATATCAAACAGTTATCGGCTCCATGCCCAATCTGGAAAAAGCAGAGGAATTAAAAACAAGGTTTGAAAACCTGTCGGCAAACTTAAAAGCCAAGGTTGATCCGGGTGCAGTAAGAATCGATATCAATACGATCCAATCCCAACTGCTTAAGGAATTGGATATCGAAATGAAGAAGAGTCCTCCACGACCGATCGACCTTGCAAACGGGCGCAAAATTTTCAAAACCAACTGCGCGCAATGCCATGGACAGGCTGGCAATGGTGACGGCCCACTGGCAACTCATCTCGACCCGGCACCTGCTGTTCTGTCTAATCCTGAGATAACGGGCAACGATCATAGTACCGCTTACGACAATTTCCAGGTAATCTCCGTCGGCATTGCTAAAACAGCCATGCTGGCGTGGTCTGAATTTCTCCCGGAAGCAGATCTATGGGATGTGACTTATTTCGTTCGCACCTTTTCCAATGAAAATATTCAGCTTCCCCTGGTAACTGGGTCCACTTCTTCTGGAGACGGTCAATCTACCGTATCACCGGGACAGGCAATCACAGCAATAAATGGTCTTTTGGACGAAAGCTTGAAGGCTTTTAAAGCAGGTCAAATTAACAGCGCCGCAGAGTTGGCTTTTGATGCTTACCTCGGTTATGAAAAGCTCGAAAGGAGTTTGGCTACTAAACGCAAGGAACTTGGTCTGCGCATCGAATCTTCCTTTGGCAGGTTCCGGGCAGAAATCAAAAGAAAGGCCGAGTTGGACCATGTGGCAAAAGTCAAAGCTTCGATACAAACGGATTTGAAAGAAGCGCAAAGTGTTCTTGAGAAAAAGGTCGGGTTCACCGGATTGTTCATTCAATCTTTTTCGATCATCGTGCGTGAGGGATTCGAGGCTATATTAATTGTCGCCGCCCTGATCGCGTTCCTGATCAAATCCAGAAACAAGGACAAGGTAAAAATAATTTATCGTGGCGTGATCGTCGGGGTAGTCGCGAGTTTTGTAACCGCCTACATCATTCATGAAGTTCTGAACATCACCATGGCAAATCAAGAACTTTTGGAGGGATGGATCATGCTCGTGGCGGTGGCCGTTTTGTTCTGGGTCAGCTACTGGCTGATCACAAAAATCGAAATGCAAAAGTGGCAGAGTTATATCACCGGCAAGATGTCTCAGGCCGTTTCCACAGGCAACGCCTTTACTCTGGGCATGGTGGCATTCCTGTCGGTCTACCGTGAAGGATTCGAAACGGTCCTTTTCTACAAGGCACTTTACTTATCCGCCGGTGAAGGCGGTAGCGGTATCATGCAGGGATTTCTGGCAGGTTGCATTTGTCTGGCCGCCATCTTTTACGTAATCAACAAACTGGGAGTCAGGGTACCGATCAAATGGTTTTTCGGGTTCACCAGTGTTCTTCTTTATTTCATGGCATTCACCTTCATGGGCAAAGGCTTGCACGAGTTGCAAATGGGTGAAGCGCTTTCGCTGACTGCCGCAAATTTCGCTCCTGAAATTTCATGGCTGGGAATGTACCCCACCTGGGAAACTTTTATAGGGCAAGGCATTCTCGTAATATTATTTGTGGGAGCCCTGATTTATACCTTCGTGATCAAACCGGAAGTTGATTCGCAAGACCTTAAAGGTGAAACCCAGCATATCCAGAGCGACATCGGCGTGGTGCACGACTTGGCTGAGCATATTTCCAAGCACGCGCAACGTTGCGAAATATTTCTCAAGGATACTGAAGACCGGGACCTGAAAGAACTTTCTGATCACTTGAAAGAAATAGATGCGAAAGTCCACGAGCTATCCGATCATGTCCGCTACGTTGAAGATAAGTTGACCGACGAATACGAACGTCTCGGCCCCGCCATCATGCCAAAAGAAAAAGGACGGGAAATACCTTGAACATACACTATTTCAAACAGGCTCGAATTCTCCACAAATGGCTGGGGGTGGCCTGTTTTATCTTCGTGCTGATTCTTTCGGCTTCTGGCATTTTGCTGATGCATGCGGATTATCTGGAACTCGATAAAAAGATGATTGAGGGAAAGTTTCTTCCCAATAAATATTTTCAAGTAGTTGGAGCCCATCGCTCCGTTCAATCTCTCGCGGTGATTTCTGAAAATGAAGCATCAATAATTTTTGCAGGAACGGATCATGGCTTGTTCCGCTCCAACGATTCAGGCCAAAGCTGGGTTGAGTTAAAGGAGGGGTTGTTCAGTCAGGACATACGAGTTCTGGCAATAAATCCGCAAGATTCGCAAATGATTTACGCGGGCACCCCAAAGGGTATTTTCAAATCCGAAGACCAGGGTGATAGCTGGAGCGAATGGTTCGATGAAGCCAGCGGATTGACCCATGTGCTCATCAACGACCTTCTGATAAACCCCAACGACACAGACACCATTTACGCCGCGACTCAAGGCGGACTGTTCGTATCTCATGAAGAGGGTGAGTTCTGGGAATCTGTAGGTAATGGTATTCCCAGTAATCAGAATGTCCGTACAATACGGTTCTCCGCCACATACCCCGACAACATAATCATAGGCACCGAAAACGGCACCTTCGGAAGCGCCGATGGCGGCAAACTCTGGGAAAAGAAATGGAACAACCTGCCACCAGATATTTCCAGCCTGATAACTTTGAATACTGATCCAGAGTTTATTTTTGTCGGAACCAATAAAGGATTTTATAAATCGTTTAACGGTGGACTCAACTGGATCAAAGACTCACACAAAAAGCTGAGAGAAATCTATACTCTGGCAGTCGATTCAAAGGAGCACTCCAGCATCTACCTGTCCGCAAAGAAAGGGTTGTTTTTTTCCCATAATGGCGGCGACACATGGCAGGAAATCACTCCCGACAAAAATAACGTGCAGAATCTGGAAGATGTTGCCCTTATGCCCATCAATACCATTTTACCGATAGGCGGGAAGACTCAGCCATCCCTTCTTTTTGCCGGTTCTGAGGCAGGCTTGTTCATTTCTAAAAATAATGGAACACATTGGAATTTTATCGACCTGGGAGAATCTGGTAATACGGTTTCAAAAGAAAACTTTAAGATGGACCTCTCCAAGCTTGTCACGGAAATACATACAGGAAGGTTTTTGGGATCCTATTTTTTCTGGCTGGTGGATCTGTCATCTTTCGGAATGATTGCTTTAGCAATTTCAGGGTTGATGGTTGTTTTTTACCGCGGAAAAATGAAGACGAGCAAAATCACTAAAAAAGCAAAGCATGACGCAGAAATAGACATCGACCATAATATTGAAATCGCTGAGTCAGCCGATGACTTGTCCGTGGACAGTCAGGATGTTCACGAAATGGTCGAGCATATTTGCCGTCACCTTGAAAAATGTAAAACCATTTACAGCATCACCCAGGAAAAAGAGGAAATCGAAAAAATCGGTCATCATATTTTAAGTCTGGACAAAAAATTGAACCAAATGATGGAACACGTTGATGGCTTTGCCAGAATCACTCAGGATATGGACGCAAAAGAAGATGGCACCAAAAAATAAGTCATGACGACCTTGTTTAGATATTTTTTTCCCCGCAAACCACTCAGGTCCTCTGGGTTGATATTTGCATGCGCACTGATGATATTTTCCATCTCATTACCCGGTATAGGCCTTGCCGAAGAAGAGAAATTCAAACTCCAGGTTTACCTCACCAAAAAACAAGCATTGGAGAGTTAGATGTAAAAGAATGGCATGAATTACAGGAATATCGAAAAGTAGTATTACGGAATAAAGAAAAGGATTTTATAATATT
>PVBE010941583.1_pt1 | contig 11013 bp, 11 predicted proteins | sample 1631181 | NCBI WGS metagenome assembly PVBE01 (sample SAMN08397723, study PRJNA350692) | Marine metagenome, whole genome shotgun sequencing project. | isolation source: water | place: Pacific Ocean | collected 2012-04 | reverse complement strand
TGTTATGTTGATGTTATGTTGATGTTATGTTGATGTTATGATGATGTTATGTTGATGTCTACATTCAAAGGATCAAAAAGTATTGTTTCATTAACGCAGTCATCATCTCCTCGCCGTATTGAAGCTGGGCGACGCGGTCCGAACCTTCCGCAGCCGGTATCGGAACGAACATCTGAGTCTGGACTTCGTGATTGTGCATCTCGAAAATGCAATGCGGCCTGATTTCGTCGAGAAGATTCCTCAGGCTCTGAGTTTCGGGTGCGCGAAGATTAGCCCAGTCTTCAAAAAGGTCAACTCCTTGGTCGCTCCAAAGCTGGCCGAGCATCCCGCCTTCTTCTTCCACCCAGATGCGCACCTGATCTTCAGTCAGGAAGTGGTCAACACCTCTGGTCAGCCCGAATCGCTGTATCGGGTCCCGAACAAAGTGATTGTAGGCGTCCCAGTCCGAGCCTTTGAATCTGTTACGCGTGTAGCAGCCGGGCAGAAACTTTGACATGCGAACCGCGCCGTCGATGTTATGCACCGGTATTAGTGTGATCGTCTGACTCTCATATACAGCCCGCAGCCAGTCGTCGACATTTTCGCCATCAAGGCTCTGTCCTGATGCGAGGGAGTACGCAAATGCCAGCATTCCGTAACCACTTACGAGCTCGGCTGCATGCATCCCGCCGACAATTACGACGTTTAGTGGACCCGTGCCTGCCCTCAAAGCAACGAGTTCACGCCCGCTAAAGCTACTTCCATAGCGAATTGTCCTTAACGGATACTTTGAATCGGCGGCGAAGGAGTCGAGTTTTGCGAAGCACTGTTCAGGATCGTGCAGCCAGAAGTCCTTGACTATGTCCACTACCAGATTCCTAGGTCTATGTGGCGAATCGGCCGGTTCGCCACAGGGAGCAAGGCCGAATCATACATGTGGAACGGGTGACCTACTCCATCGCACTCAGCGGCGAAAGTCGGGGTAGAACACGGATTCCGGGAAAAAGTCCTGCCAGGCCCAGTCGTACGCCGCCCGAAATGGGATCGAGTCCAACTGCTGGCCCACGAGCTCTCCCTCGACGGCGGCGCCGCTGACGGGATCCCAAAGAGGGCCCGTATCAGAGTCCACCAGCCATCCATCCGTCTCGTGGAAGTCGAGAGTACGCCCTTCGGAGTTGCGGGAGTAGACGCGTATCCGGCGCTGGCCCCCGACCCAAACGAGCACTGCTCGCCCGGCGATCTTTGAGTTGACGGGACCCTGGGACTGTGCGGAATCGAAATAGAACGCGGCGGATTTGCCATCGAGCACCACACCGATGATCGCGCCGTCCGCGTACCGGTAGGCTGGGTCTGGGCCATCCACGTCATTTCGAGAAGCCTCTTCTTCGAGCACTAAGGTTTGGGGGTTGTCCGCCAACTATGATTGCCATGACTCGATTGCAGCAGGCAGAAGACTCAGTTCGCTGCCTGTCAACTCCCCGCGAATAGCGCGTCCCAACACTTGGCTCCAAATGCTCCCGGTTTCGTGGTCGTACATGGTCATAGCCTGCATGTAGAGCCCCACATTATTGCCAAAGGCAGTTGATTCTCCGCCGATCGTCCGGTCGTACACGACGCCCGAATGGCAGATCGGTCACCATGTAACCAAGAACGGTATGCCCCCAACCGTATCGTTGACGATTTCTCTGATCCTAAGAATCCAGACCGGATAGGCCCGACTTTCGCCGTCGATCGATACACCCAGAACGAGTTCGTCCTTATGCAATCGCGCGTCAGCTGCCGCAACAAACCGAGCGCTGTAGATCGGAGTAATCGAGTCCGGACCGAACCCGAAGTACTCGATCTCCTCGACCGGCACTTCCGTAACGGTGACCGCCTGATTTGGAACCGAATCGAGAATATCGCTGGCGAAGAACCCGAACATGACTGCCAATAGGGCAGCCACCGCGAAAAATGCTGCTAGTCGAATCCGGCTGGAGCTTGAACGCCCGGTGAAGCGTGACCTGATCAGACGAGTGATCCACGGTCGCGTATTCAAGTTAGCGGAGTGGATGCCAGTCGCAGCACGACTGGTCTCGGAGAACCATCCGGTTGCCGTGCCCGGGTTCGCTATATTGATCGTATGCCAGGCTGGAACCTGAGACTATCGGTCGCCGCCAGTTTGATAATTCTGCTGGCCGCATGTGGCTCGCCCGGTATCGAGATGGAAGAGATCCAGTTGAATGCCGACAACCTGGACTCCATCTACGAAGTCGATTCCGATAACACTTACGACTTGGTCGAGCACTACCGACAACTATGTAGGTCGTCATCCGAGTCTACAAGCAGCGAGAAATGCCTCGATGGACTGGCGCCCGGCCTCGTGTCCGGGCACGAAGCGGTGTTCAGATCGACGGATGCTGCGGATCGGGCGTTTCGAAACGTTCGTTCAACATTGATGGCCTACGATTCGAAATCGACCGCGGACGCCGCGTACGAACGATTCGCTGAACCCACCACCGCGTCGGTCAATTCGGAGCTTGCGATTGACGGTCCGACGGTGGCCAAACGATCGATCGTGTTTCATGCAACAGGCCGGGACGAGACTGGCTACTTCAACGCCTTTCGGATCGTTTTACAATCAGACCGAATCGTCGCAGGAGTCGAAGTTTCCGGAAGCGCCCCTGCCGACCGTGTTCAGCTAGAGGAATCTCGGCGACACGATTTTGTGATGGGCCTCGCAAGAGTTCTTGAGCGTCGGCTACCGGAACCACCCTGAATCACCTACGTTTACCGGTGAAAGGTCAATGACGGCCCTGAAGTGTCGATTTCTGCCGTCCAGGACCGATCTCTGCGCTCGACATTGATAGTCGCGACGCTGCCTTCATACGTCGCCTCAATCGAACCCGGCTTTTCGCCGGACTTGAGCGGCCACATGCCGACCAAAAACTGGGCCGACCGTGTCTTTCTTGCCGGTGAAATCGCCAGAAAAGGAATCTGATTCCCATCGTAATCGGGCGGACTCGTACGGAGCTGGTAGTTTGGCGAGTGGGGCCAGACCACCTGGGCACTCAGCTCGGCCCCGTTCTTGGTGACCGTCACCCAGTCGCCGTCCGCTTTGATGCGACCATAGGAGTGCAGCAGCCACTCAAACGTAGCAGGCTGGTGGGACTCGAGTTCATCAAAAACGATGAAGCATTGGTTCTTTATGAATACGACGTGGCGCCGAAACCTTCCCAGTCGATTCGGGTAAGCCCGGTGCGCATCCGACACAACATAGTCGAAGTCGCTATGCGACTCGAAATGCACGATGGCCCCCGGCGTCTTATCGGTCTTGTACTCGGATTGAAAGCGCTCGTGACCGTTGGCAATCGTCACGGATTGCCCTTCGCCGTCGACAAGGATCGTGTTGCTGCCCGGCGTGTACTTGAAGTGCTCAAAGTGAATGTAGTTGGGGCCATAAACGTGCTCGATCAACCGCTCGCCGTTCGCATAAATGATGAATTTGTTCTGGTCGAGCCGGTCGTGTGGGCCTGTCGATGTTCCACCGCGAAGCATCATGAAGTTGGAATCGCTATGCCACCCGTCCTTCAGCGCGACCCAGCCAAGGTCTCGCATATGGGCTGAAGCACGTTCTGACGGCGGCTCCTTAGCATCCACGGAGACGTCGTACCAGAGGTACTCCCAGGCGGCCGGGTATTCCTTTTCGACGGGGTAATACTTGTACCCGGGATACCGCTTTCCGTTGTCTGAACCCGGTTCGGTCACGCCGTCGTGGAGGCAAAACCACTGGTAGTAACGGTTTTCCAAGCGCGACGCGAAACGAAACATCAGCGGTCGAAAACTATGGTTCATACCGTCAGCCAGATCGAATCCGGTCATGTCTTCATCAAAACCGGAACCTTCGGTTGGCGACCAGATATTGAGCAAAAACTCGGGCACTTTTGAGAATTCCGGGCTTGTAAGAAGATCTTCGCCGGTGACGCTCCGCAACGCCTCAAAGAAGATCCCGGCGTTCACCAGGGCGTATTCCTGCACATACGGCCCCGCCTCTGGGAACTCACCGTCCTGGCCAAGACTCCGCGGCAACAGTGTTTCGACGAAATGGTCACGTGCGAATCTCAACCATTCGTGCGCCGGCTCGTGCTCATGGACCAGCGCCGCGGCTGCGATGCCGAACTGTGAGACATCGAACCAAGTGTGGTTGAGTATCCGGCCGATCAACATCGCTCGTCCGACTTGGACATTCTTGAAAAGCCGCTCAGCCTCACGAATGAGCGTTCCTCTTACGAGTGCTCGATCCGAGTCAGTTAGATGCTGAAATAGCCAGTCGTATGCAATCGCGAGCCCGCGAAGCTTGAAGGAGGTGAATATCCCGGTGTCCTCGACTACCGGGTACTCGACCCCATCGTCTGGCCTGACGTATGTATCCACCACAGCCCCACCGGAATGCTCCATTTGGCTCAGCTCATCGTCGGTAAAGTCTGCCAGTGGGCGAGTCGCCTCGGAATAAGCGGTCCATATCGCGGGAGACCATTCGCACGGTCCCAAGAGCCAGTATCTCGCCTTGTCGAGATACCGTTCTTTCTCGGTCACCAGGTAAAGCAGGGAATACAGCTCAGCATGATTTCGCACGATCTGAGCGGTTCGGTATTGATCGACGTATGCCCGTGTGTAATCGGGATCCCAGTCTTGCCTGCCATCGGCCGTTCGTACGGCCGCGCCGTTTGGGGGCACCAGTATGGGCGGCGTTAGCTCCCAGTCCCACCGTCGCTCGGCATTAGCGATCATGTTGTTGAGGATTGTGCGATGGACGCCCGATTTTGCGCGTTCGCGCAGTTCGCTGACATCATCAGCCCCAAAGAACAGCCTCGGATGCATGTGAGTGCGATTGTCACTTATCTGAGCCAATAAGCCTCTTCCCAATACGGCGACTATCTGGGGCGACCAGCGCGAGCATCACGACCAGTGATACTTGTCGTCACAAGTTGCCGACTCGTCGGTGGACCGATGATAAAACACTAACGTACTATGGGCAGCGGGCAGCGACGCTCTAGAACTGAAGACTGAATCCGCCCCTGCTCCAGTATGAAAAGCGGCCCAATCGGGAGGTTTTCGTGAGCCTAAAGATCGGAATGGTCGGCGTTGAGCAGCATGCGCCCTACCTGTTTAGGGGAATGGAAGCATCCGACAAGCTTGACTTCGTCGGGTGCGTGGGTGAGGCGACCGATCGGGCGATGTTTGAAAAGCATGTGAGCCAGAAGGATGTCCCAGTCTACTCGACCCTGGAGGATCTCGTAGAGAAGCAGGACCCGGACATCATCGGTATCAGCATGATTTCCAGCAAACAGGGATCGGCGATTATCAAGGCCCTCGAGTCAGGCAAGCACGTAATAACAGACAAACCGCTGCTGACCACGCGCGAGGACCTTGAAGGGGTCAAAGCAGCGCTTGCCAAGAACCGGGATCTTCGAGTTTCGATGCTGCTCACTTTGCGCGACTCGCCTCAATACCTGGCGTTGCGGCGCGCGGTCGAGCATGGCGAGATCGGCGATGTTGTCAACTGCTATGCAAAGCGGTCCGCCACGTTACGTCCGCAGGCGCGACCACCGTGGGCGTTTGAGTACGAACAGTCGGGAGGGCCCATCCTCGACTTGGTTATCCACGATATCGATGCCGTTTCTTGGATAACGCATCTCGACTATGTTTCAACCGTCAGCCATCAAGCGAACGTCAACGGACACGCCGTAGGGAGCTTCTACGATCACTCGCAGTCGCTCCTAACAATGGATGGAGGCGCGAGCCTAATCGTAGAAGGGCACCGGAATCTCCCCGACTCGTTCCAGGGTATGGACAACCGAATGACCATCGTCGGCACCAAGGGACATATCGAATGCAGTTCCAAGGGACCCGTGCTGCAATTCTCAGAATCCCTTGCAGGCGAGGTGACCGACCTACCGGAGCCGCGACATATCGTTGTCGACTTCGCGGACGCACTCGAAGACGGGACCGACCCCACATTGACCACGGACGAACTCATGCGACTCATGGACGTCTGCCTCGGGGTCAAAGAGGCTTCTGAATCTCGCACTAGGGTAGAACTTTCAAGGTAACCACGGTGGCGGAAGGGGTCCGCGGCAGCGGGCAGGGAGGACAGGACGATGCGACCGAACGATCCTCTATTCGGCGATCAGTGGGCACTCGATCTCATTCGAGCATCCGAAGCTTGGGAGATACACACTGGCAGTCCCGATGTCGTGATCGCCGTGATCGAACCCGGCATCGGGATCAATCATCCCGATCTGGACGGTCAGCTCCTCAAGGGTTGGGATGTCTGGGACGACGACGGCTCGCTGGAGGATTCCTCCAAACCCCGCAAGTTCAAGGACTCCACCGACCACGGGGCGCACGTCTGCGGGATCATCGCCGCCCGATCAAACAACGGAGTCGGGATCAGCGGGTTGGCTCCCGACTGCAAGGTCTTGCCCGTCAGGAGTTTTACATACGATGACGAGAACCTCGCGAAGGCTATCCGCTTCGCGGTAGACGCCGGATCCCGGGTGATAAACCTGAGCGATGGCGGCTACATGTACAACATAAAGCATTCACTTCCCGCTCGGTTCAGCGCGTGGAACCCACCGCCAACTGACGAATTGATCAGGGCGTGCGAATATGCCTATCAGTCGGACGTGTTCATAGCCACGTCTACCGGCGGCAACCAGGCCCACAACGTGGCCAAATACACGGGTTTATGCCCTGGCGTGATGCCGGTCGCCTCCGCCGACCGGCATGGGCGGATGTCCGATTTCAATGATTACGGCGACACGATTCAGGTCGCTGCACCCGCAGGCTGGCGCGCTTTCGACCTCCAGTCCGACCCCAGCCGGACAATCCTTCCTCTGACATCTCAAGATGTGATCGACGAGGCTGTTGGCAACCGAGACCAGACGGAGTACGGAGTTTTGAGCACCATCACACCCGAGCATGGTGGCTACGCTGAATGGCACGGCGGCTGCATGGCAATACCTCACGTATCGGCGCTCGCCGCCCTTATCAGATCGAAGCATCCGGCGCTCGGAGTGGAAGCGGTGAAGGCAATTATTAGGAACACAGCAAACCAGCCGGTAGGAGACGGAACGGGGTGGAACCCCTATGTGGGCCACGGCGTAATTGACGCATTTGAGGCCCTACGGGTGGATCGCGTGGAGTGCGACGTCGAGATCGAGAACGTGGAGATAGTCAGCCTGGAGCGTGGATTGGGCACCGCGTCGATAAAGGTCATCAATCGCGGAGTGCTAGACGCCATCGACGTTGCCGTAAATCTCTTTGACGCCGAACCGGAGGAGGGCGGCGGAAGACAGCTCGCGTTTGCATTCGCAAGTACCGTGCCGGGCCGGGAGCAGGCTGAAGTCGAGATTCCATTTTGGATTCCAGATGGCATGGAGAATCTGGTCGCAGTATGTGATCCACGTGGCCAGCTATCAGCGCGGCAACGTGACGAAGCGGCCCACTACACCATCGACTCCGCGCGGCTCGCGGTAACCGCATAGGTGCTACGGCTGCATTTGATAGGCGGGACTGATTCCGGTGGCTTTTGCAGAACGCTGGTTGCGGAGTTATGGCTGCAATAGATTGGCGCACGCACGTTCGTAGCGACGATCAAAGACAGGAGCAATATCCATGGCCAAGGTAGGTTTGGGCGTTATCGGCTGCGGAAACATGGCGAGACAGCACATGGTGAACGCCGCAGTGGCGGAAGGCATGTCGCTCGTTGCATATGCCGACGTCGTCGAGGCCGCGGCAGAGAAGTTTCACTCCGACTACGGCGGGACCTACCACACGGACGACCCTGCGAAGCTCATGAATGATGATCGCGTAGACGCCGTGCTCATTGCCACAAGGCACGATTCACACCGGGACCTCGCTATCGCCGCGGCCCGGGCCGGCAAGCACATTTTGCTCGAGAAGCCGATGGCCCTGACGAACGAGCACTGTCAGGAAATCGCGGAAGAAGTGGACCGGACAGGAGTCACTTTCTTCATGGGTTTTAAGCTCAGGTACTGTCCCCTGGTACGGCGTGCCAGGAAGGTGATGCCGAACCCCAGAATGTCCGTCGGGCAGATGGTGGATAACACGTGGTCGGAGGATTCATGGGCGCATCACCCCATCACGGGCGGCGGGAACGTCCTTTCTCAGGGGTGCCATACAGTTGACTTGTTGTACTTCGTAAACGATTCGGAACCGGTCACGATATTCGCGGGCGGGGGAAGCCTCAGCCATCCGGGCACGCCCGATGTTATCGACGCTGTGATTGCGACGATTACGTTCGAAAATGGCGCCACGGCCAGCTGGATCCAGGGCGATCCGCAACGCAGAGATTATGCGTCCAAGTTTTTTCTGCAGATTTTTCAGCCCGGCATGGCGGTATCCCTTCAGAACCGGTTCACGACGGTGTCGTGACCCGAGGACGAGAGGATCCCGAATTCTGGAGCGTCGAGAAAGACCTTCCCGGCCAGGACGCGGAAGGAACCGCGCAGGAGCTTGATGAATTCATCACTTGTGCAAGCGAGGAAAGGCAGCCCGAGATCGGGGCGAGCGTGCGCGACGGCGTACGTGCAACAGCGCTAATACTGGCGGCATTTGAATCCATCAGATCGGGGAAATTGCAGGACATAACGTTCTAACAAAGCTTTTCCGCGGACGTTTACGGAATCAGGAAGGCCGTCAATCTATTGAGCCGTACGTCGGCCGTCCATACTGTAATTGCCGCGCTTGGGATCGGACCGGGCGACGAGGTGGTAGTAGGCCCCATCACCGACCACGGGTCGGTGGCTGGCATTTTTGCCCACAGCGCGAAAGCGGTATTTCCCGATGTCGATGACGCGCTGGCAGTGGACGGAAAGGTAGACCGGCGACCGTATCCGAGACATCGACTCTAATATCGCGAAGGTCACCACACCTACAGAACGTAGCCCAATGCTCCGGTCGTTGATCGGGCTGCGTTTAAGCGCGGACCGTAGCCGGGGCTTCAGTCCGTTTGGCGTTGGATTCGAGGATACCCGCGCAGGTTGACGAAAATCCCGTCATCATTTCCGCGGTGAGAATGGCGTTTTCCTTCATCAATTCGTCCTGGTAGCTTTCGTGAGTCTCAATAGCGGTCGTGGCATCGCGAAGCAACACGACGTTGTAGCCTCGCGTGGACATGGCGCGCATACCGTAGTTTTTGTTCGTAACACACCAATTCGTCGCAAACCCGGCGTACAAGAGATGCATGATTCGCCGGTCGCGCAGCAGCGCATGCAATTGGTCTCCGTCGGCCACCGCCACGTCACCGGGCTCGGGGCCAAGCTCGCGCATTATCCCCATCCGATTGCTCGAGTAGTCAGACCAGGCGTCCATCGGCGGAGTGGACTTCCATAACGTAAGCTCGGAATAAGGGCCGGTGCGGTTTCGAAAATCGTCGGGGGGCCAGTCGGGCTCCGGCGCATCCTGATCCCAGTCTTCAGGATTCGCCATCCAGTCGCGATAACGACCGATCACTCCTAACCCCGGCGCGTGCACCACGAGAATCCCCGCTCTCCGGCAGAAATCGGTGAACGGACCCAACCTCGTGGAAACAATCTCCTTGGCACGGCTGAGATGGGTGTCGATGTAGTGATGGTCCCAGCAGTCCACAAGTATCAGAACGGTTTCGGCACTTTCTATCTCCAGGTCTAATTCCTGGTACCGAAAATTAGCCTCGATACTCTCCTCTCCAGTAGGCGCGTATGTGAGATAACGGCGAGCGGATACGGAAAGCTGCTTCATTCAGGCACCTCCAACGGAGCGACTTGGATGACCAATAATAGGGCTTCGGCGCGGGTGTTCTCTTTACGTTCGATTGTGGTCCTGGTCGGTGTATGAGGCGCGGTCGATACCGCCCCGAGCGAACAGGAGAATCCCGGCCAGAAAGGACCCAATCAGAAGTGCTGTGGTCAATCTAAAGAGGGTCTCGGGATCAGTCTCCGTTAACCGCCCGTGAAGCTGCGATCCAGTCATCATTCCCAAAGCCCAGGGGAAAGCCGTAAGGGCCATTACTCGACCCGATTCCCCGCCTCGTTCGATTTGCTTGACAAGAGGCGGCACCTGGCCCGAGAGGGTCCATGCTCCGATCGATGCCGCGGTGCCCGCAACGAAGAGACCCCAGGCGGCCCCAAACGTGGAGGCGAGAACCAGCGAACCGACGACCATAGTTGCGATGGACGCCAGCACCACTTTCTTCCGACCGATTCTGTCCGATACGGGCCCAATGATGAGCACAGCGGCAACACCCGCGGTCAAAGTCGCTGCGCTGAAGGCTCCGACTGCAATGTTGCTGCCCGTTAGGTTTTTGATGAGTAGTGGCAGAGCCAGCCCGGCGGCTCCCCAGAAAGTTGTGCGCAAAAATTGCATGACCGCCAGAGCAAGAACGGGAAATCGCATCAAGATGCTGACGTAGCCTTTGAGTATCTGGGCTATGTTCTCGCTTTGCGATTCGCGCTCGGTTATCGCCGGCATGAACAGCGCTATGGCGGCCAGCACCGGAACACTCGCGACGACTCCCAACATGGCGAGCGTTTCGAACGGATAATCGTTCAAAACTTTCCCTCCTATTGGATCGCCCAGAGCCGACCCCAGAGTACGGCCCGCGAAGTACAACCCGGTGGCCGCGCCAATTCGCACCGACAACGTGGCATTGAGAAGGTAGCTTTGGCTGCCCGTGCTCAGCATTCCCAACCCCATTCCGCTATACGCCGATAGCAAGAACAGAAGCCATATTTCGTCCACCAAGAAAATCGCGGCGCTTGCCGGTGTACCGGATACTCCAACGAAGAATGTGACCCGTGGACCGATAGCGTCGCTCGCGAAGCCACCAACCAGAGCGAAGATCGCCATGAAGACTAGAACCGTCGAACGGAGATTTGCGGTGAGGGCTTGACCTTCGCCCAACTCCTCGGAAACGTAGATCGGCAGGAAGGTGGAGAACGGACCGGAGATGGCGCCGTTGAAGAAGAGGATCGCCAAGAGTATTTGGAT
>PVBE010408925.1_pt1 | contig 11013 bp, 9 predicted proteins | sample 1631181 | NCBI WGS metagenome assembly PVBE01 (sample SAMN08397723, study PRJNA350692) | Marine metagenome, whole genome shotgun sequencing project. | isolation source: water | place: Pacific Ocean | collected 2012-04 | reverse complement strand
TTCCGGGATTCCTCCCGAATCTGGCGGGCGAGTTCTTTTCCTTTGAGAAGTTCAGCGGTCATGACGCGACATCCTAGCACATCCCCGAAAAAACCGGGGATTTGCGAACAATTAAATCCGTTGGATCCGGAGAATTTTGTCCCGGGGACGGTTGAAAGGCTTAATCCAGCTTTGTGCCCCGCTTTTTCAAAAGCTCGGTTACTTTCTTATCGAGCTCTTTCCAGTGTGCTTCCAACCGTTCCCAACGGCGCACCTTGGGTTTGAAGGTCAGGAAAAGAGACGGGGCAACAAAAAGATCTCCGAGCAGGGCGGTGACAATGGCAATACCGCCAAGCAGACCGAAGTTAAATGTAAATTTAAAATTGGATGTCAGGATCGAGCCAAACCCGAGAACAAGAAGTATGGTAGCAAAGATCATCGGCCGCCCGGCGCCCCGCAGCGCACGGTACATCGCCTTCGTGTGATCATGGTCCACGGCCACTTCCAGTCTCAACCGTGCAAGATAATGAATGGTGGTATCCACGGCGATTCCGAGCGCCACGGAAAAAATCGTTACGGAAGAAAAACTGAGCGGAATCCCGATCCAACCCATCGCCCCGCCCGTGACCACCATTGGAAGCATGTTGGGAACAATCGCGAGAAGGCCGATTTTGAGAGACCGGAACAACAGGGTCATTGATATGAAGATGACAATGGCGGCCAGACCGAGGCTTGCCACCATGTTTCGAATGACATTGTCCATTGCCTTTTTGGCAAGCCAGCTTTTCCCGGTAGGCATAAGGGAGAACTCGTCGGCATAAGGCTCATGTTTCTTCCGGACAAATTCCATGAATGCTTCCAGGCGGGTAGAAGTCATGTTTTGCAGGCGAATGGAAAGGCGGGAAGAACTGCCGGTTTTATCTGTCATTCTGGAAACCAGGTCATACTCCTTGTCGATCCCCTTCATTTCCGGAGTCCCATGGTAAAGATCCAGGCATTCCTGCATCGTGGCTTCATCTGCGGGAAGGCGCCGAAGATCCGGATTATCGAATTGTTTCGGGACATTCCATAAAGCGGGCAGATCCCTTTTTTCCATGGCCGTTCGGTAGGTGTTTTTAATGATCCGCGCGCGATTGATTTCCTTTAAAAAATCGGTATAGGAAAGGATCTGCGACACCCGGACATTTTCCTGGTCAGGCATGACCCAGGATGAGATTTCATTTTGGAATTGTTCTATTTTCTGCAGGCGCTCCAGGTTGTTGATATCCCCCTCTTCCGGGCCTTTCAAAATCAAATCCACGGTCACGACCTCGGTCAGGTTATCTTCGAAAAACTGATGTGCCTGGAAAACCGAGTTGCTCTCCCGGATATCCTGCAACCAGCTGCCCTCGTTCTTGATACGACTGATTCCAATTCCAGAAACCCCGAGAACAAGAAGGACAACGGCAAAGATATACCCCCGGTGGCGAACATTGATTCGCGCAATTCCACTCATCACGCGGTCGGATGATTCCTCCGCAAAATTGTCCGCGATTCTCCCCCGGAAGCGGGGAACATTGTCGAGGGCACTGGGTAAAAATTCGATGGCAACGACATACGCGATCATGATCCCCACAGCCGTCAAAAGTCCGAACTCCTGGACAATGTACAGGTCCGTGGTCAAGAGAGCGGCAAACCCTATGGCCGTCGTGAAGGTGGTCAGGAAACAGGCGGTTACCATGGTCAGAATGGTGTGGGCCAGGGCTTCCCGTTTGTTTTCGTACTTTTGGGCATCCTCCCGGTACCGGGATAGAAGGTGAACCGAATCGGCAATTCCGATAATGAGAATCAATACCGGAACAATGCTGGAAAGCACGCTGATCTTCAGTCCGAAAATCTGCATCAAACCCAGCGTCCAAAGCATTGCAATCCCAACCGTTGCGAGGGGAAGAAAGGTTCCCATCACGTTTCGGAAATACATGCAGAGAAGGAGAAAGAAGACCGCCACCGCCAGGGGAAGAAAAGTAAGGAGGTCCCGTTTTGTCAAAACCACGTATTCATGTTCAATGACCGGGATCCCCGCCGTATAAAACCGGAGCCCGGATTGTTCTTCTTCTTCTTTCAATACGGCGGCGACTGCATTCAGAACGGCAGACCTGTCCTCCTCACTTTTGACCTCGTCGGAAAAGATCAGCCATAGGCAGGTAGTTCTTCCGTCCGCACTGATCACGTTTCCGCGAAAAAGAGGGTTGGATTTGAGTTCCTTCCGGATCAGGGTCTCCTTGTCAAATTTAAGGGAACCCTGTTCCTTCTCCAGGTAGGACCAACCAAAATCATAGGCATCCTTAATCCCGAAGACTCCCTGAATTCCCTCCACCTTTGTCAGTTTCCGTGTCAATTCCGCGGCATATTCGCGCATCTCCTTTCCGAGCACATTCGGAGCCTTGTAGGCAACGAAGATGACCGAATCGTCACTCCCGAAGTTCTCCCGGAACCATTCGTAATCCTGCCGTTCCTTGCTTCCCGTTTGGAACAACCCCTCCATGGAGAAGTCAAACCGGATCTGGAAAGCGTGGTAACCAAGAAAGATTGTGAGGAGGAGAACTCCGAGCAGGATCAACTTTGAAAATCGAAGGAAAAATTTGATGTATTTAATCACGGCCGGCTACCTGTTCTTCCCCATCGCCTTTTCGATTTCTTCGATTTCACGCGGTGCGTTCCGGGACAGGCGTTCAAATCCCTTTTCGGTCACGAGGTACATGTCCTCGATCCGGATCCCCCACCCCAAGTCACGGTTGTACCACCCCGGTTCCAAGGTGACCACCATCCCCGGCGCAAGTTTTGTCCGGTAATTTCCACTGTCATGCACCGTCATTCCCACGAAATGTCCGATTCCGTGTCGAATGGACCTCTCTTCTCCATGGGAGAAGGACCATTCTTTCCAGCCAGCGTTTGCCATATGGTTGCCGGCAATCCAGTGGAGGTCCATGAGGGTGGTTCCCGGTTTTAAACCCTTTTCGGCTTCCTTTTGTGCGGCCAGGACGGCGCTGTAAGCCTTCGCTTGTTCCGGGGTGAATTTTCCGGAAGTGGGATAGGTCCGGGTGATGTCCGTTCCATAATTTTCCACCATGGCGCCGATGTCGCAAACAAGGAGGGAATTTTCCGGAATTTCCATCGAGTTATCCCGGTAATGCAGGATCGTCCCGTTTTTCCCGCTTCCGCAAATAGAGGGAAAACATAGGTCGGGACATCCATGTGCCCGGTAGGTGGTTTCGATCTTTTCCTGGATTCTCTTTTCAGAAAGACCCGGCTTGAGAATCTCCATGACGCCTTTGTGCGCCGCAACGGTTGCACGGGTCGCTTTCCGCATGAGGAAAAGTTCCGAGGGAGATTTGATCAGGCGGAGACGCGTGATCTTCTCTCCAAGATTGGTCGAGTGGTCCGGATAGAGGGTGGTGATTTTTTTCCGGGTTTCTTTCTTCCGGAGGGATACGGTTGCCGACGGGAAGCCGGGCAGATTCCGGCCGGCCCATTCTGAAAACCGGTTTCGGGTATAAATCTCGTCCACCGTTTTTCCCCGGGCTTTTTCCGGACGGGAAACAAAGACAACCGTTTTTTTCGGAAGGAGCACCAGGATTCCTTCTGGATCATGAAACCCTGTAAGATATTTAAAATCATACAGGGGCGTGTTCCGGTCCGCACCCGGCCGGGTTGTCAGCTTGTCCGTTTCCAGAATTCCAATGCCATCCCCGAGTTGGTTCCGCAATGCCTCCTGGCGGTCCCGGTATTCTTTTCCCGGAATCGGGGGGGTCTCTTGCGCGGAACAGAGTGTGGCTAGGAACAGAAGGGTAATTCGGAACATGGTTTTAATAAGTCCGGTCCTTCCAGCGGAGGTAAGCTTCAATGTAAGGGGAAATTTCTCCATCCAGGACGGCCTGGACGTTTCCGGTTTCCACGCTGGTACGATGATCTTTCACCAAGGTGTAGGGTTGCATCGTATAGGTCCGAATCTGGTAGCCAAAAGCAATCTCCCCTTTTTCTCCGTACAATTTCGAAATAGCGGCTTCCCGTTTGGCTTCCTCCATTCGATGAAGCCGGGCAGCAAGGGTTCTCATGGCCGTTTTTCGGTTAAGGATCTGGGATCGTTCATTCTGACAGGAAACAACGATTCCGCTCGGAAGATGCGTGATCCGGATGGCACTTTGGGTTTTGTTGACATGTTGTCCTCCGGGGCCTCCAGCGCTGAAGGTGTCCACCCGGAGATCCTTATCCTCAATGTTTATTTCCAGGTCGTCATGTTCCGGGATGACATCCACGCTTGCGAAGCTGGTTTGCCTCCGGTTGTTTGCATCGAAAGGGGAAATCCGAATTAGCCTGTGCACGCCGATTTCCCCCTTGAGATATCCAAAAGGGAAATGACCGCGAACCTCCAAAACCACTTTTTTGGCACCCGCTTCTTCCCCAGCAAGGTAGTCGACCTGTTTGACTTCATACCTGTTGGACTGGAGCCACCGGAGATACATGCGGTGGAGCATTTCTGCCCAGTCCATCGCTTCGACACCGCCACTTCCGGCGTGGATGGAAAGAAAAACATCCCGGGAATCATTGGGTCCGTTGAAAAGGGTGTTCAGTTCTATTTTCTCAACCCGAGTTTTATAACCGGATAGCTTGCCATTCACTTCCTGAAAATGGGCCTGGTCCGTGGCATCGTCACACATCTCGAGTAGTTCAATTTCATCGGAGAGATCTACGTGGATTTTTTCATAATCCTCCACGATTGACTTGATGGATTTCAGCTCGCCAATGAAGGTTTGGGCCTTCTCCTGGTGGTTCCAGAAGTCCGGCCGGGCCATTTCTTTTTCTATCTCTTGGATTCTTGTTTTTTTGACAGAGAGGTCAAAGAGAGTCTCGAAGAGAATCCACCTGTGTCAGGAATTGTTTCAGTTGGGAAGAGATCTCCACCTTCATTACGCCTGTCCCCTTCTCATGAAGATAAAACCACCGGCAATGAAAAGAGCCAGCCCCCCCACAAGAATATTGATCCATCGGGAGTAGGATTCTTCGGTGGTTTCTGGTGCGTCAAATTCTTTTCTCTGGAAGCCCGTTGGGAGGGATTCTTCGGTGTTGACTTTGGGCTTTCCCTGTTTTTTTGGGGGGGAAGTTTTGGACTTCGTATTCGGAATCCCGTTTTCTTGTTGGGCAAAAGCTTTCAAGATCTCTTCCATTACATCTGGATCTTCAGAATTTCGAAGCATTTCCAGAATAATCAACCGGGTTTCCATATCCGTATTTTCATCCAGGAGCAGGCGCAAAAGGGTCTCTCCAGACACGGATTCATTTTCCATGATGTTGGTTTCCGGGAAGGATTCTGGAAACTCTGCCTCGGCCGTTTCTTCCCACGCACTTTCTTCTGCCATTCGAATCATGAGTTGTTCGAGCAGGAAATTCCATTCTTCTTCCGTGGAAGGCCCCTCCTGTAGAGATACTCCTCCCGAGAAGAAGACCAACAACATGCACAGGGTTCCAGCCATCTGGTTTTAGTGTATCTCCTGTAGAATCCGGTTTCAAGCTGGTGTCTCATCTTCAGCAAACAAGGAGGATTATTTTCCGTTCTTTTTATCGGAAATATCGGCTCTTTTACGTCTTGTATAGAGACCGGGTGCGGTTTAGCGTAGTGCTTGACACCCTTTTTGGACACGTGTCTAATGAGGTCGGCGCGGGGAAGAGTTTATCGGATGCACACGGAGGCGACTCGATGACACAGAAATGGACCTTTTTTACCATCGGGGTCATGGCCGGGATGATCGCCCTTCTTTCCTTCGCGCTTCTTCTCCAAGCGAGTGAGCCTACGGCGGTTGCAACACCTGAAAAAAAGAGCCGGAATGGAACCGCCGACCCTTCGGCCGGGATTGTTTTGGCTACAGGGGGCAGCCAGAGCCAGATACAGGATATCTGTTGGGTTCTCTACAAGCGGAAAAATACCAACCAGACGGGTAGTGGCGATGGGGGAACGATTCAGGACGATGTAACCTCCAAGGAAGAGATCGTTTCCCTGGGTTGTTACCAGGTAACCAGGAACGGAAAAGCCATGAAATTGGTTGGATTGCGCAATATTTCCTACGATATGGACCTTTTGGAACTCCAGAATGAGCGCCCTTCAGTGGGCGAAATCGTCAAAGAACTCCGAAGACAGAAAAAGAAAAAATAACCTGATTTAAGAGGATTATAAGAATGGGCGACTACTTCGGTTTTGAAGATGTGATGCAGGAGCTCGAGCTCGGCGAGGAAGAGCTCAAGCGAATGGTTTCGGAAGGGGAATTGCGCGCCTTCCGTGACGAAAACAAGATGAAGTTCAAAAAGGAGGATGTGGACAACCTGAAAAAGGGCCGCATCACCGAGCCCACCATTATTCTTCCCTCCATGCCAAGTGATGATCCCGTTGATGAAACATCACTGGACCTCGATATCGGGAACGAAACGGCCGCTCTGGCTTCCGTCGACTCTGCGGATTCAGACCTCGATTTCACCGAAGCAGGAACGGATCCTGGCGGGGATTCCGATTTGAGCCCCTTTGATACAGACGACGATCTTCTTGTCACGGAAGCAACCGGATCCGAAATCGGAAGCGACACAACAGAAACTTTCATCGAAGAAGACTCAGAAACGGGGCTTGGAACAGAACCCATTGAATTCGAAGATGATGCAACACTTGAAGCAGATGTAGTAGAAGAGGAGTTGGAAGCCCCAGCCCCCTCACGAAGCCGTACCCGGGCAGGCCGGCGAATTACGGCACAGGTTCCTGTTGCTGTCGAAGCAGAGACCCAGAAGGCCAGCCCCCTTTGGGCGGCTGTCCTGCTCCTGAGTGTCCTCGCTGGAACCGCCAGTGGCCTCTTTTTCTATGATACCATGAGGCTCGAATCGAGCGGAGCAGACCGTCCCATAGGACTTACCGGAGATATTTCCACCTGGATCTTGACCGATTACTTCTGGGCAGATACGGAATGGAAGAGTTTCCATACAAAAGAGTTCCCCGAAAATGGAACGGTACAGCCTCCATTCAAGGATACTTCCAATAATCCGCTTTTGGATTATCCGAAAGAAGTCTATAACAAACCCAGTTTCGAAATTTCGGATTCCCCCACTAAAAGCTCCCAGTAGAAAGCGGACCGATCTTCCCTTCCCCTCCTCATAAGATCGTGCGCTTTCCCCTTGACTCCCATGTTTTATATTATATAAATTATATGGACGTACCCGCGGTAATAAGCCGCATAGGAGAGAGAGAGTTTCTATTTTGGAGAGGGGGAGCCCATGTCCATCCGTTCATACGCCGTTTTGGCCCTGACCGCCTTTTTTGCCTTTGCTTCTGTCGCCTGCAGCAGCCATGTGACCCGGGATGAATATAACCGGGACGTCTCCGCTTTGAAGACCTATACGGCCGAGCTTGAAAAAGAGGCCCAGGACCTCCGAAAGTATCGCCAAGCCTATGAGTCTCTCAAGGATCAACTCATGGTTGACCAAACCGAGGCGAAGATGCTTAAAGACCTCCGGATCGCCCTGTTGAATACACTCCAGGGAATGAAAATAGGCACCGCAGATGTACAGTACGACCCAAAAACCGGAAAATGGACACTGGCTGGAGATCTTCTCTTTTCTTCGGGAAGTTGGACGATCACCCAAAAAGGAGAAGCCGTCCTGAAAACCTTTTCCGAGACTTACAAAGGGAAAAACGTAGGTTTCCGGATTGTCGGTCATACCGACCGGGATCCCATCGCCAAAGCAAGCACAAAGAGAAAACTTCATACAGACAGTAATGTTGAACTTGGGGCTCTCCGGGCCACGGTCGTCTATATGACATTGAAAAAATTCGGTTTGCCTGGAAACAACATGTTCATTGAAAGCTGGGGAAACCATAAACCTGTAGCCCCCAACGACAACAGAGCTTCAAACAAAAAGAAAAACCGGCGAGTTGAGATTTACATCCTGCCAACTTTGACTGAGACAAAAGCCTCCCGCTAACGGTTGCGTTTTCACGAACCAATGAGTCCTGAGGATCGCAACACGCTCCTGGTGTTTGCCCGGCAATGCGTTCAGGCGGCCCTGGAGCATAAGGTGCTCCCCACTTTAAATAACCCTTCAGAAGCCCTTTCTTATGATAAAGCGGCTTTTGTCACCCTTCGTTCTCATGGCCAGTTACGGGGTTGCATCGGACAATTAAAAGCGACAGGCCCCTTGTGGAAATGCGTCCAGGAAATGGCAGAATCTTCTGCATGCCGGGATCATCGATTTTCTCCTCTTCAGCCAGGAGACCCTTTCACTCTGGAGATTTCCATACTTTCACCTTCCTTTCCCATTTCCATCCCCCAAATCCAGGTCGGATTGCATGGCCTTATCGTGGAAATGAAGGGGAAACGCGGAGTACTTCTTCCCCATGTGGCAACGGAAAATGGTTGGACCCCCCTTCAGTTTCTGGAACAAACCCTCCTCAAAGCAAACCTGCCTGTCACCTCGATGGAGGATCCCAACTTGAAACTCGAAGCCTTTACAACCGATTTGCTTTCAGAATTTTAGAGACATCCCCTCCCTTTTCGCCGTAGTGGTGTATAATGAAGCTGAGAGGAGGCTTTATGGGAAAAAAAGAGGGAAATACGTATCACCGGTTTGGGGAGATCCTCGTAAGGAAGAATGCAACAAACGTTCGTGCGGTGGATGAAGCCCTGGCCGTCCAAAAAGCAGAGATCAAGGAAGGGAAGACTCCACGAAAAATAGGAAAGATCCTTGCCGAACGAAAACTGCTGGACCGGCTCACCATTCGAGAGATTCTCCAGGAACAAAAACTTCTCCGGGGAACCAGCCGAAAATTTAGTATCGATCTGAGAGACGAAGGAGGAATAGCCCTTCTTTCCCTCAAGGGACGTCTCGATTCCAAAACGGGTGAAGCCCTCACCCGGGTCCTTGAAAAACTGATGAATAGAGGGTTTGCCAGAATAGCCATAGATGCCACTAAATTGGCTTTCCTGGGCAGCCGTGGAATATCCTGTTTTATCTCCTATATCGATGAAAGCAGGGCAAGGGGAGGCGATGTCAAATTTTACGGCCTTTCCGCAGAAGCAAGTCTCACTATCCAGCAACTCGGTCTGCATCGGTTTATTCAAGTCTTCGAAGAAAAACAACCCACCGTGGCCGCTTTTGACCTTCCAATCGACGAATACATGTCCAGGGGAGCTTTGGGAGAGTATATAGCCACTTCAAAATCCCGCCTTTTTCATCTTTCCTATTGTGAAACAGCACAAAAAACAAAGGAAGAAGACCGGCTATATTTTGAAAGCAAATGGCACGCAAGAGACTCCGGAAAAAAGGCTTGTCAGAAATGCAAACCCTGAAAGAAGGTTTCTTGGTAAGAGAAGGTTTAAAGAATCTTTAAAGATCTTCTTCTTCTTATAGGGCCTTTATTCTGTTGAAGAATTGTTCATAAACACACCAAGTAGCTGGTAATCAACCAGTAGTTAATTCAACACCTGTTTAAAAAGCTTTGGAAATTGTGGATAAGCAGGGGTGGTGGTGGTGGAAATTCCGGGAAAACCGGAGGGTCTCTTGTTTTTTCAACATTGTTTGGACGAAAGTGGAAAGTCTTCTCACCCTAACAAAAACAGAATGTTAGGGGGGGTGTTTTGGCTTTTTAAGCGCATCTCCTGTCGAAGATCGATCCACTTTTGAGAAGGCCTGGAAGGAAAAAGGGGGTGGGATGGAAACTCAGGATTGGAGTTCTCGCGACAGTCTTTCCACATCGGTCCTGACAGCTAGATCTTTTTGGAGAAGTTTTTCTACCTTCTTAACGGAGTAGATGATCGTACTGTGGTCTTTCCCCGCAAAAGCGTCCCCAATTTCTGATAAAGAGTGGGGAGTGAATTTCCGGCATAGGTAAATGCAGATCTGCCGGGGAAGCGAGGTAGATTTTCGCCACGTTCTGCTTCGGAAATCAGAGACTTTTTTTCCGTAATACCGGGCCACCGTTTCCTGAATGCGACCCAGGGTTACTGCGGAGACTCGGGGAGAAATGGAATCGCGAAGAGCTTCCTGGGCGAGTTCCAAAGTCAACGGCCTTCGGGAAAGAGCAGAGAGGCCCACGACCTTGGTCACAGCGGCTTCCAATTCCCGCACATTACTCTGAATGGTCGAGGCAATGTACGTCAGGATTTCTCCAGGAAGTTCTTTTCCCTTTGAGTTCGCCCGGTCACTCAAAATAGAAAGGCGTGTCTCGAATGTGGGAACATCGATTCTTGCTTCCAAACCGGATGAAAACCGGGAAAGCAGGTGGTCTTTCAAGGTTGGGATGTCTGTGGCAGGTTGATCACTGGAAAGAACGATCTGTCTCTGGGAAATGTGAAGAGTATTGAAGGTGTGAAAAAACTCTTCCTGGCTGGCTTCTTTCCCGACAAGGAAATGGACATCATCGACGACAAGAAGGTCGGCATTCCGGTACCGTCTTCGAAATTCGTCCAATCCGCCGCCCCGAACCGCGGTTATGTAATCATTTACAAAATTTTCGCACGACAGGTAGATAATTTTTGTGTAAGGATCCCGAGCCAAAACCGCATGGCAAAGCGCCTGGAGAAGATGGGTTTTCCCCAGTCCTACCCCGCCGTGAATGAACAGGGGGTTGTATAACTCACCCAGGTTTTCACTGACAGCCAGGGCCGCTGCATGGGCAAACCGGTTGGAAGGCCCGACAACATAAGTCTGAAACGTATATTTCAGATTCAAGGCCGTTTGTTTTCCTTCTTCTGGTGAGAGCTCCCGAACCGGATGGGAGATAACCGGTTTTTCTGGAGGACGGGACTCTCGCGGAGAAGAAAGAGGGGCCTTCGGTTCCGGTGGAGGAACCGGTATGGATGTATTGGAATCCTCCACCTTGAAGACTAAAGTGGGAATCTGTCCGAAAACCTGCTGAAAAGCCTCTTCTAGAGGTCTTCTCAATTCCCTCTCCAGCCAGTCCCGGTAAAAGGGATTCGGCGCTGGAATGTGCCAGAGGTTTTCTCCCGCCTGCTTCAGCTCGAG
>PVBE010281267.1_pt1 | contig 11014 bp, 10 predicted proteins | sample 1631181 | NCBI WGS metagenome assembly PVBE01 (sample SAMN08397723, study PRJNA350692) | Marine metagenome, whole genome shotgun sequencing project. | isolation source: water | place: Pacific Ocean | collected 2012-04 | reverse complement strand
TGTTCCCGTGAATCCAGTGCGATCCGACGCCGAAGTCTTCCGTGAACACCCCGGCGGGGTCGCCAAGTGTGTTGCTGTAGCCCGGTGGGTTGACCTCTTGTGTTCTAGATTGGGTTTCCGCCGCCTGACCAAAGCCCCTCGTGGTATCCGAACGGATTGTGTACGGGCCACTATACAAGTGGTCGACGTTTACTTTCTGGAGCATACAACGCCCCTCGGTGACCGGCGCCTTGCTTCCTTCCGGCCTAAACAGAACCTTGCTCAACTCGACCGTCATATCTACCGACCGACCAACCAGTATCTGATGACCGTTGTAGTTTCCTCCGGGTCCATCCCCGCTCGTGTCCCATACTATGGTCGCGTATTCTTGTGGGTTCGCAGACCCCGTGTCATTGTTGGATATTGTGATTACAGACCCGTCATCTTGGACCCCCTCCGTCAATACCCTACCCTTATTGACCCCAAAGTCGTTACTCAGGACAATTCGGAGAGAACCATTATCTATTGATCGGTCTTTGATGTCACCGAGAAGTAAGCCCCCCGACGCGTCCGACCATTTTTTGGCCTGTAGTTTCCATGTCGTGCTATTAAGGAGGCCCACGCCTTCTAGTTCCAACTTGTGGTCGAGGCACACTTCGTATGGGTAGTTATCTAGTGTGGTGTCTCTCTCGTCAGTAACGCTCATCCTTTCTATGAACAACCCAGACTTGCTTGTTCCGGCTACACCTTGCTGGTCGTCACGACGAAGTATGAACAGTTCGTTGTCACACATCTTCGCGTCAAGGACGAAGTCTGCGTCGAGTGAAGATCCAAACGTCCATCTGGCCCACGCTGATTGTTTCTTTTCCTTCCCCTCAAGGTACTGGCGATACGTGTACACGCTTGACGCTTCCAAGTTTGACTTTGGGTCAATCGGGGCCGCGACCCCATATTCGGTAAATTCCACAAAGGCCCCATTGGCTATCTGGATATCGTCGTAGTATTGCGGTGTGGCGTCGTCTGGCCCTGTGACCCAACTGCTGACGTTGTGCCACGCCATTGGTGATCCGTCAGTCCCCGCAACATCACTTATGAAACTGTCGCCCGAGATCATCTGCGCCTCGTCCTCTGGCATAACTAAAACCATGTCAGCGGTGGACGAACCGGTCAGTGCAATGGCGACCGGCGGGACAAGATCGAAGACGTGCTTGGTTACGTCAATAGCCCTGTTGGATACGATTGTGTCGTCGTAGTAATACTCATAGACGATTCCATATTCTTTATGCTTGCCAAGCATAAACACCCTGTCGCCTATAGCGACGGGGCGAACTTTCTGGGTTTCATACGCTGTGGAGGCCGTGAGCGTGGCCGTGGACGGCGAAAGGATATCTGACGATTGGTCTAACTCAAACTGCCTACCCGTAGTCGTGAATACCAAGACTGACTTCCTGAAGGGGAGGATACTCTCCACAACCGTCACTTCCTCCGACGCCAACTGGACCTCAATTGCGTCTGAATCGACGAGGTTGTCGGCAACTTCTGTGTAGAAGAGAAAGAGGTCGTCTACCTTTGAGAAATTCAGGTACTCATCAGCGGCCAAAACAAGGCGGTTCTTGTGAAAGGCAATATCCCGTATCGCTTTTTCTTCAGTTGCAAATTTCGGGGCGGGGTTGTTGACATTAGAACCCCTTGATATCTTTAGCCCCCCCACGCTGCTTTGGACAGGCACAATCATATCCGTGACGTCTAGGTCCTGAGAGATATTGATTACGATCTCTTTGAGGTGGAGTGGACCACCTATGCACTGGACCTTCCCATACGAAAGCGTGGATAGCCCCTCGATGGAAGGTAAGTCTTCTGTTGTTCCCTCTTGCGGTGGCCAGAAACCATTGCCAACCAAGTAGTGCTGAACTTCTTCGGCCGTTGCTTCTGCGGTCAAATGATGTGCGTATGGATGCGCCCAATCGTCGTCGTCTGAGTCGTCGGAAGCGTCGGCTTTCATGCAAACCGAGTCGCCAAGGTAGCCCAACTTGAAAGTGCCCGAAGCCCCTGTACTGCTAAGTATCTGCTGGTAGTAACCGCGTTCTTTCCACTCTACCTTTGTTATTTCAAATGTAAGCGCACCCGGCGTGGCGCTGGTTCGCCTCATTTGCACGGGCATCTTGTTTGGATCAAGACCGGTCGATTCCGAACCATCTAAGTCGATAGTGCCAGTCGGGACAAGGCGGTTCACAATGAAAGTTGTGTCGGCAATGGTGTTCATGCGGATGTCTGCCGGTTGGGCCGAAAGTCTCCCCACATAGTCCTTTGTTCCCGACGCCCAGACTATGGTTGCAACTTCGCCCGTGTTCACGTTGAAGACTGTTATGGGTCCGCCACCCACAACAACTCCGTCGCCAATAATGGCACAGTATTCCTCTTCCTCGTCCCGTTCAATCTTGTGTAATAGATATTCCTTGGTCCTATTTACGTCTGGGAAGTGAAGGAAAGTGGTAGTCCCGTGTCGCTTTGAGCAACCATCGACGACTGAGAAGTTTACATTCACGGCGTTTTCTACTTGCCCTGGATACCTCACTGACGGGGACTGTCTAGATATACCGTTGACTAATGCAGGTATCCGCTGGAATAGTGGTGATCCAGGCATCGTCTACTACCGCTTCTGCATTGGCCACGCTGGGCCTTGCTGAGGCGACCTCTGGCTGTACCCAGCAGGGCGAACAGAAGATTGTGGTGCTAGTGTCGGCTGGAGGTTCATTGGTGGATCGACGGGTGAGTTTCGGGGCGTTCTCATATCGGCGGTCATCCACTCGTGCTGGAGTGCCGCGTCATTAGTCATTGCGCCCATGATCCGTCGCTGGAAGATGACCTTGGCGTTTGCGATAATCAAGTCCTTGAGTTGCGGCGAGCAGTTCTCAAAGTTGGCGGGCCAGAAGTTGGCCTCTGTGTCGCCTGCGTCCGCGACCGTCTTCGCCACCGTCAAGTACACGAGTGTGCCGTCTGTGAACGCAGTCGTCCCGTTGTCCGCGTCCCAGAGGAGGAACCCACGAATGCCGTAGTTCCTGTGTGCGTCGGGCCCAGAGCCCTTGAGGGCCAAGATGTCGTAGGTGAGATCAGTTGCGCCGGTCGTCGTCCCTGCCAGTGCGCCTTGCACGGGGACGGTGTCGTTGTTCGCAGCCTCTAGTTTCAGGTTCACGATGGTGTTCTCGGGCCACCCCAAGGCCTGGCTTCGGATCGTCTCTCTTCGTATGAAGTCCTCCGCTCGCCTTGCGATGCTGGTCGTGTCGGCCACGGACGTGTGGGATGGGTGATTGGCCTGCCCCCACGGGGGCTCACCAACTGATTCAAGGACCTCATTGATGCTTTCGATGAGGCTTAGACCTAAGTATGCCATCACTCACCTCCCTTTTGGCCGCCATTTTTATCACCGGATAATGCGGGGGCGATTGGCGATATGTTGAATGGTTGCATGTCAATATCTGGCGTGTTTCGGTTCGCCTGAAGTTCTGCCAAGATGTACTCTTGCTGGAGTGCGGGGTCGGCCCATGAGTTGCCGAGCATGCGACGCTGGAAGATCATCTTGGTGTGAGACACGATGACGTCCTTGAGTCGTGGGCTGCACATCTCAAAGTTCTCGGGCCAATCGCCGCTTACCTCCTGCGAGATGGTCAGGTAGACCTTGGCTGACCCTGCTCCAGTCTGGTCTGTGGGCAGGATGGTCGTCGAGCCGGCGTTCGCGTCATACAAGTTCTCCCCGACGATACCAAATGATCTATGTGCGTCTGGGCCTGTCCCGCGAACAGAGAGGGTGCGGTCGGTTGAGAGGGAGACTGTGGACCCCCCAGACGTCGAGGCCGTGTACGACTTCGTTCGTATGGTCGTCTCGGGCCAGCCCAGTGACTGGATTCGTCGAGTCTCTCGCTTGAGGAAGTCCTCTGCCCGCCGGGCAATGCTGGTCGTGTCACTGGAGGCACTCGGGATGGTGTTCCCGTCGGTGCCCCCACTAACCGGGAACTCCCCGATTGACTCAAGTATTTCGTTGATGGCCCCAATAGCGCTGAGGCCAATGCCTGTGTTTGTGGGCATTAGTGAATGCTCCTGTTCTTCATTCTGGGTCGTCCTCTGATTTGATCTTGTTCTGGTGTGTCGAGAACATTCACGTCTGCCACTTCGATCTCTTCCCTGTTTGCACAGGCTTGTGAGTACATCATTTCCTGCTGAAGTTGGCCATCTCGGGCCTCGTTCTGCAAGAAGTGGCGATTATGGTTAAAGGCCGACAGTGAAATGATCCATTTCTTGAACTGCTCTGGAAGGTCCTGTACGTCGGATCTGTATATGAACGCCACACGTAGCGTGGCGTCGGCGCCCCATTCGTCTGTCTTGTCATCTAGGTTGTACAAGACCCGGGTATCGGTTTCGCCGTCAGTGTGATGAGTGACCGTTATAGGGATATAGGCGTCTGTTGCGTCGGTGTCAATGCTGTAAATTGTCCCTAGGTTGGCTTCTAGTGCAGACAATTGATGGAGTCCATCGCCATCCGCCGTTGATTCCACGTTGTACCTCCTATTGAAGTACCACCCCTTCGATAGGATTTCACTTATAGCGTCGTCAATGGTTCGTTCGACGAGTCCGGGGCTCGATTGGCCGCCCGTGTCGAGTGCGCTGACTGGCAACTTGCCACACCGCCTCATTACATCGTTCACCATTGCCAGTTTTATTGTTCCATTGTCTGCCATAGGTCAATAACTCCTACCAACCACCCACAAAGATCGTCGCCGTGCCTCGCCAGTAATTTCCGGTTGGGTATGGCTCGCTACGTCCAGCGAAGTCAAAGTAGGATGTCTGCTTGGTAATTGTGTGGGACCAGACACTTGATGCTGTGAAGGTATAACCAGACGACCATCCCTGATCGAAATTCTCTTGGGATACCAACACGAAATAATCGGTGGATGTAGGGGCTATACCTGTTGCAGTCGAAAAGGTAAGCCTTACCCTTTGGTTAGATCCACTGCCGACGAGGGCAATCGACGATCCGGTTCCAGAAAGCGCCCCTACCCTCGCGTTCACTGTCAAGGAATTGACGCCATAGCCAGGCTGGACAATCCAATCGAATTCACACATGGCGTTTACCGAAACACCCCCCGCCGACCCGAGGTTCATGGAGCCGGTGACTGTGACATCGCCCAGAATAGTTGCCCCCGAAACCGAGAGGGCGCCCGTGACATCCAAGTCAGCAGCCAGTGCCACGTCTTTATCCGATGCGATCGTGATCGCCGTACCAGAAGTGGACCCGTCGTCAATGCCCGTCGACTCAAAGTTGGTTATTATCCCGCCGTCAATCGCGTTACCACTGATTGAGGATGTGCGGAACGCGTTGTCCCCAAACTCTTGTGTGATAGCCCCCTTGACAACCAAGTTTGTGGTATCAGAGGTATCTCCAACAGTAAGGGTTCCTGGTGTCGATGAACCCTTGATGATGTCAGTTCTTAGTGTTGCCATTTAGTTTCCTCTTGTTGTCCCACGCTCCAAAGATAAACAGCCCAGCCAGGACGGCCAGCGCGATGAAGATGTATATGCTGTAACGGTCTAAGAGTATTGGGAAGGCGAACATTGCTCCGCCGGCCGCGATGACTATGATTGATGTAGTCCTTGGTATGACAGGGAGCCACCGAGATCCGATAAGAAGGCCAAGCCCGAGGATGACCAAAATGGTCCCGAGCCATGACGTGGAGCCACTAAGGTGTGCGAGCGCCTGATCGACGCCGCCAGTAGTGATCTCCATGTCATTGGCAACTATTGTTGCCGGTTCTGCTTGTCCTGCTTGTCCAACAACCTCTATCTTTCTTCCGTCTGGGTATTCCAAGAGGATACGCGGTGGGGAGGCGCATCCTTGCACAACGCCCACCGCGAGGAAGAGAAAAAGGACGAGTGTGTACTTCATCTGGATGATAACCCCTGCCGCCCCTCGTGTATGAGGAGAACGTGCCTATTGCACATATTGGTTAGTGGCCTGGTTCTGAGTCCCCGATGTCCCTTGATTGCCCGGTTCATCCGTCGCATGATGTACGGGTTGTTGTACCCGGCAAAGATAACAGTTGGTCCCATTCGACCCTCAAAGTGCCACGCCCCAGGCACGAGGTCGTCTCCTGAGCCTGACGACGCAACGTCCCCGTGGTTTGACCACGACATACCAAGGTCGAAGTCTCCCCCAGTTGCTTGGCCCATAACGTGCCCAGCCCGAGATATTCCGACAGCCCTTGTGTTGTGATAGCAGGCGACCTCAAGTGTTTCGCCCCCAGAGGCGGGGGTGTACAACATTTCTTTGCCGTTGATCATAAGTCCAGTAGCCTCAATGCCGTCGTGTTCGTGTTCTGAAGACGTGTTCCATGATTGCCAGTGGCACACCGTGTAGTGTCGACTCTTGCGAGGGGTTGTTGATGCCCATTCTACAATTGGCCCATCGCTACCAAGTCTGTTCCTGTGTGCGTCAGTGGCCGTATCCACAAATCCGTAGTGCGAATTGATGTTGCCCCCCGCGTCCAAGTAGACATTGGCTCCAGCGTCGGCGGGCAGGCTCGGGTGAGAGCAGCCGCTGCCGTGTAATGTCCAGTCGTCTGTGTCCTCACGCCAGAAATGGATGAGGGTTGCTGGTAGGTTGTGGGGCTGGATCGACGAGATGATCCCCATGCCCTCGTGGAGGTTCGACAACCAGTGGAACACACCGTTCGTTGGGTAGTGTGCGGCACTTGATCCGTATACATCATCTTTCGCTTCCAGGCCATACCACACCGACGTGCCTGTGGCGTTGTGTTGATATGGCCAAATAACGCAGTCGGCGTGTGGCTCCCCGATACTTCGGCACTTGCTCGTCGTGAGAGTTCGTGTGACGTTGCCACCATCATCTCCAGACTGGAGTTTGAGATCGAGGCATCTTGTTCCGGCGATGTAGTGTCGGACAACCTGTTGATCGTCGAGGGTATTTGGGTACGCCGCAATCCCCCACACATTCATATTGGCGACGTGGTCAACAACGTCGGCTCCGACACTAGAGTCGTCGATGGAAGCACCCGCGCTCAGCCGGTATCCCCGAATAGGGAATGAGGGCATCGACACAGACTCGTCCAAGAGGAGTTGGCCATTGACGTAGAGCCGAAACCCATCCGACTCCACAACCAACACGACGTGGCTCCAAAGTCCCGACAAGTTCTGCCACGGCCAAGAGGCCCACGGGACTTGGCACGACGGGACTACGTACTCCGTTTCAGACCCACCAGAACACACAAGTACGGTATATGGCGCCGTATATTCTGGTGGTGGCCCCTGCGCCGCCTGCATAAACTCGGCCTTTACAACCACATAATCATTGGTCCCGCCCAATGTGTCTTGGTGAGCCAGTATCCAATGAATACCTGTAGTAAGACCGTCTTGATAGGGGCTGAACCATGTTTCTAGTGTGTATGGGTAGCCGGTAATGCCCCCCGCCATGTTGCTGGTATATGCGGGTCCCTTGATGTAGGTATCACACAGATAGTCGTCGTCGTCGTCGATTGACAAGTACACGCCGTCTCTGTTCCCAGCATCGTAGTTGACGCGGTAGAGACTGTCTTCGTCTCTCCCAGTATCGAGGAGTGGGCCGTCCTTGAACTCTTGGGTAAGGTTTCCGCTTGTGGTGGTAAATGTTGCGTCGTTATCACCGAAGCGATCCGACGTGTCGACGCCACCACTGCCGTCACTACAACACGGCCAGAATACCCCACACCCATCCACTCTAAGTTCGTGCAGGTAGGACCCCGTTAGGTCATTCGCCCAATATGTGTCGCCGCCACGCTCGTAGGTTCGTCGGTACGCGGCAATACCGCGATACTTTCTTGCCAATGCGATCATGGTGGAGTCCATGGGGTTGCGTCAATACTGCGCGTGAAGGTAGTTCATGGACGCCGCCTCGCCGGAGCCACCAATGTCGTCGAACGACACCTGCCATCGAAGGCAGCCCTCAAGGTCGAAGGTCACACTTGCGATCTTGTTGGCGATACCGGTCGTGATCTTCACAGACTCGTCTCCGTCAACGAAGTCGATGGTGTCCACGAAGTATTCGTCAGCGTCCACGGCAGTGTCGGCCACACCCACAGTAGTGCCCGTCGTCAGGTTGAGTTTGGCCACGAACTCAGGGACGTAGAGTCCGCCAACGGCCCCCCATCGGTAGATGTAGGCTGTAGACGTTAGGTCTGCCGCTGTCGTGCCATGGAACACGACCTTGGCAAGGTTGTAGTTGGTGGCCTGTACGATGCCCGACTCGTTTGGCATGGAGGTCGTGGGCGCCGACGCTAGAGTGGCGTCTGCGTTCTCTGTGTATCCCGCCGTCCACACGCGGGTCACAGTTTGTAGTTGAATGCCTGGCATTAGTCGCTCCTATGTGTCAGTGCCGTTTCGATCTGCTGGACACGGTCCTTCATGTCTTGCATTTGTACCTCCATGAAGTCCTGCTTGACTAGGACTTCAGTAAGGTAACGGTCGTGGCGAAGGTACGCCGCTCCCACGAGTGCTAACACTGTCGTGAAGACGGCGAGTATTCCCACCCAATCCCTCAATGACAGTGTGACTATGTTGTTCATATTCCTTGTCATCACTTCTCCTGGGTGGAGAAACAGACCAGGGGCGGCGAACCGCCCCCGGCCCTATTCTCCGAAGCAGGGGACTAAGCCCCGAAGGATTTAGATCAATTGTCCGTCCAGATGCCAATAGCACCGGCCGACCATGGACAAAGCATGTCAATGCCGACCATGAGTTGTGCCTTCATAAACTTAGTGTTACGACGCTCGTCGTCCTGAATGACCGTACGAAGACCACTTGCCTGCACCATGCCGATGCCGGCAGCGCCTTCTTGCGCACCGCACAGGGCGATGGCTGCGGGAAGGTAGCCGGCCTCAGTTGCGCCGGCGAACACTCCGTTGTACTTGACCAAGTCTCCGGTGTAACCAGTGACGCTCGCCTGCGGGATGTGGTTGGTGAGGATCAAGTTGAATCCTTCCATCACACCGATGAGGCGTTCGTTCAGGTTGCCAGCCGTCGTCTCCGGGTTATAGTCCCGGTTGAAGACGTCCGTCTCGTGACGGAGGATCTGACGCATGTATGGAGGGATGAACAAGTATCGTCCCTCCTCTGGCACGTTGTCCTCGTCCATGAGTCGGGCGAGAGATGACGCGTCATTGCGAAACTTCGTCGAGCCAGGCGAGTCGTTTGTGTACCATGCCGCGTAAGTTGCGGCCGTGGTCAAGGTGTCAGTAACAACTTCGTTACCACCACTGTGGATGTTGGAAACTGCGGCGGCTCGTGCGGCCTTCAGGGCGATGGTTGCACACTTCTTGTCCAAGTCGATGGCGAGTGATCGCCCCAACTTCACAGCGTAGGGCTGAATGACGTCGAAGTGGTTGAGGTCGAGGTCCGCGAACGGGACGTCGACTTGCGCGACGAGAACGTCATCGACTGTGATGGTTTCCTCGCTCATCTTGATGTCTTGCCCGAGAAGTTCGTGGCCAGGGGTATGGTAGCCCTTATCGACGCCGTTGCTGTCTGTGCTTGCGAGATCAATGTCGTCACCGATGATGGGCCACTGTGCTGTGCGTCCACCGTCGAGTTGCTTGACGGCCATGATGTTTCCGGTGTTGTCCCAGAACTTTGTCTTTGCACGGAAGGCTTCTAGGACTGTGCCGGAGAATACCTTGAGTGCCAGACCATAATTGCCAGACCCTGCGTCATCTTTCAGGGTGCGGACTGGTACTGAGTTAGCCATTTCTATTTACCTCATAGTTAGGCGTGTCGTGAATTACTCCCCAACCTATGAGGTGTCTTCCGCTCGCGTCAGGGCCGGCGTGGCCGGGTGTCCTGGTTAGCGGAAGGCTCTGTCGTACAGGAGAGTGTTCCCCCTCGTCAAACATATGACGAGTGGGGTCTAGTCGTCGTCCTTCACTGAGTCACGCATTGGTCGCACGACTTTGGCGGAGGATTCGGTCTTCTTTGTGGCCTTCTTCTTGGAAGGCTTGTTGTCTTGCTCAAGTTCCTTGAGACGTTTCTCCATCTCAAGGCGGCTCATTGGCTCGTGCCGGTCGGAGACTGCGTTGATTGCGTCGTCCACGGCCTGCTGTTCGCTGCCGTGACTGGCGTTCGCTACGTCCTCATTCGTGAGGGAGTCACGTACGTTCGCCTTGTACAAGTAGGACAGCGGGTCGAATGAGGTCTTCACATTGAGCCGGTACTTGTCGAGTTTCGCTGTTTGCTCTCGGTTGATTCTGATGGTCATTTGCCGTCCACTCCTTGGATGATATGCTGAGGCGTGTTTGCGATTCGACGCTTCACCTGCTCTGGCATACTTCCGCTATTCCTTGCGTCTCGGATTGCTGCTACCAGTTCTTGTGTTGACGAGTACCCACTCGATGTATTAGGCATCGCTTGTCCAGTTACGAGTGGTGCGGTGAAACCTGCACCAACAGACTGCTTGTAGTCATACAAGACTTCCTTGAGGGCCCCCTCGTATTCAGTGGGGCTGGCCAACCGTTCGTTGAACCTGTCAACGCGGCCCTCGGAGTAGTTCTGGCTGGCCCAAGCCAACAGGTTGTTTAGTTCTACTTCTCCACCAGCGATTTGGTTGGCGTTGTTTTGAATTGATATTTGGGCCTCTTGGGAGTTTGATGCAATTGCATGTTGACCATGGAGGAACGTGTCGACGACGATTCGTCCATACCCCAACTTGGCTAACTTGCCATATTCTTCATCCGACAACTGGCCATCTGTTTGCCAGTTATGGATCATTGATTCGTTGTCTACGCCTGCCTTCTGGAGGATTGTATCGACATCCCGCTGGGCCATTTCCGCAGACTTATTCCCCAGTTTCTGCTCTAGTTCTCTATGAGCAGACTCCAACTCTTGGAGGTTCTCATACTTCCCATCGTAGAACGAGTGTTGTTGTCCTGTTTCAGCATCAAGCGGGGTTTCAGCCGACCCCTCGGTTAGAGGAGTCTCTTCGCTTTCGGTATTTGCAGCG
>PVBE010240901.1_pt1 | contig 11014 bp, 8 predicted proteins | sample 1631181 | NCBI WGS metagenome assembly PVBE01 (sample SAMN08397723, study PRJNA350692) | Marine metagenome, whole genome shotgun sequencing project. | isolation source: water | place: Pacific Ocean | collected 2012-04 | reverse complement strand
AGCGTCGATCAACTCTTTGAAGAGGTTGATGTAATTATAACCCCTTCAACACCAATAATTTCTCCAAAACTTAATTGTGTGAATATTACAACAAAAGGCCTGACAGAGCCTGTAGGAAATGCAGTGACGCGATTCACAAGCTTTTTTAATATGACTGGCCACCCCGCAATAACTATACCATCGGGATTGCATTCTAAAGGACTGCCTATGGGAGTTCAATTGATTGGGCCGCAGTTTGGTGAATTAAGCCTCTTGACGTTAGGAAAGCTTATTGAAGAAAATCCGGATTTTAATATTCAAAAGCCCTCAATTTAATTTACATATGAAAGGAATTAAAAATGCATTCAAATCCGTTTACAGATGAAGAGTTAGGTCGGAGATTAAGAAAAACAAAAGACTTAATGGAAAAGAATAGTTTGGATATAATTCTTTTAAGCGCTCCAGAACATGTTTTCTATCTTACTGGGTTAGATCATTGGGGTTATTTTGCCCCTACTGTTCTAATAGTTTCAATGGACGATGACTTAGTTTTGATTACCCGGGAAATGGAAAAAGTTGTAATTAGAAACCAAGTAAGAAATGCAACTTTCATGGGTCATTCCGATACTGAGACAGCGGCTGATATTGTTGTAAAATGCCTGAATGGTAAAACTTCAGGTAAATCAATAGGTATCGAAGAGTGGTCATCCGGGTTGGCTTATGGAATGGGATCACAGATTAAAAATCAAGTTGTAGCGAGTCAATGGAAAGATATAACTGGCCTATTAGATAAGATGCGCCTAGTAAAATCAGGGGCAGAGCAGGAATTTATGCGTGCTGCGGCTCACGCTGCTGATGCAGGGACAGAAGCCGCAATCGCCGCGATTCATGATGGGGCGCTGGAGGCAGACGTGGCGGCAGAATGCCTGGCCGCAATGACACGCGCTGGCAGTACGCCTCCGGGTTTTGGGCCATTTTTGAGGCCAGCTCATAGAATGGCTGAAGAACACACAAGTTGGGGTAATGGAAAACACCATGAAGCAGTTTTTTTAGAAGTAGCGGGATGCGTGGCTCGTTATAATGCTCCTATGGGTCGATTGGTCAATATAGGGCATATATCTGATGAGGATAAAGAAATGTCAAAAATCTGTATTGACTCATTTAATTCCACTTTAAAGGAACTGAAAGTAGGGGCAAAGGCTCGGGATGTATATCAAGGTTGGCAATCTGTAATAGATAATGTTGGCATGCAGCATTACCGCCGTCACCATTGTGGATATTTAGTTGGTATAGGATTTCCTCCGTCATGGACAGGAGGTCCAAGAGTTACGGGTCTTCGTCACGACTCTGACTTAGAAATGGAAGAAGGGATGACGTTTCACCTAATGTCGTGGTTCACCGAAACAGGTAGAGGAAATTACTTTATATCAAATACCGTGTTACTTGGACCATCGGGTGCTGAGGTTCTGAACAAATGTTCGTATGGTCCTCACGTCAAATAAGGACTGTCCAAATTTTTTTTAAACAGAAGTCAGAAGCATTAATGCTTCTGATAACCCAATACTCTAGGATATTAATTGAATATGTTGAGGGAATTTCGACAATCTACGACAATCGCGCTTTTGTACATGAAGGGTCTCACTCAATTCCATTCCCCATCCATCCATCCACATTCCCAGAATTATATGAACTACAGCATTTTCAGGCAAGATTGTTTTTTCTCCAGGGCGAAAGCTAATAGTATGCTCACCCCAATCAGGAGGATAGCCCACCCCAATTGAGTATCCAATTCTACTCTTCTTTTCCAAACCGTAGTGATTAAGAACATCTTGCCAGACTGAATGAACCTCTCCAGCTTTCACGCCTGACGACATTGTGTTCATGACTGCAGCCATGCCTTCTTCAACAGCTTTAAATGTTTCTTTCAATAATTTTGGTAGCTCTTTCCCTAAATGTACTGTCCTTGCCAAGCCAACATTGTATCGTTTTCGGCAACCTCCCAGTTCAAACGCAATGGTCTGACCGTCTTTTAATTTCTCATCGGTCCACATCGGATGTGCAGTTGAAGCAGACTCTCCAGCTAGAATTAATGGGTGGAGAGCAGGCATATCTCCTCCAAAATTTTCGGTTCCTTTAATTTGTGCAGCAACAATCTCTGACATAAGTTCAGATTGCTTGACCCCAACCCTAGTACGTTCCCAAGCAACTTTCATTGCATGATCAGCTATTTGTGCTGCTTCTTGCATCATCTTCAATTCAGCCTCACTTTTTACTACTCTCACCCAATTAACTAATAGGTCAGCGTCAATCCAGTGCGCATTTGGCAAGCCTTTCTTAAGATGGTCAAGGGACTTTGGCGATAAGAAGTATACATCACTTTCATATCCTATTTTTGCACTACCATACCCAGCACTATTCATCCAATCTGCTAAATATTCAGAGGGGTGAACATCAGGCCGCTGAACCAATTCCTCGGGGTAACTAACGATACTTTTAGGACTGAGATAAGTAGTGAATTTAGCTGCCCCCGCATCCATCTCTCGACCAAGCCAAATAGGACCATTACTTAGATCTAAAATCATCATCTGTGGAGTATAGAATGACCAAGCGTCAAATCCGCAGATCCAATTAATATTTCCAGGGTCTCCCATGATTAGTACATCCAAGTCTTTTGCTATCATAGCTTCTCGGACACGGGTTACTCGAAAATCATACTCTTTTTTTTGAAATGGAGGAGCCATTACTTTTTTAACAACAACAATTCATATAGGGTGACTACCTTTGTCAGTTCGCAATTTTTCCACTGCATTATTGTCAAGAGTTACCCCCAAGTCTGGTCGATCAGGCACATCGATCCCTCCATTAAGCATTTCATAATCTTATCCCTCGATCAAGTCATCTTTTAAGTGATTAATTAAAGCCTGCATAGATAAAGCGATAGCATATATTTCTTTTAGGATGATAGCATTTCTTGTGCTAATTTATATTTTCTTAGTATATTGGCAGATAGAAATATGTTAAGTTTTCTTGGGTGCAAGGTGCACCAATTTTGGATGGAAAATTATACTAATCTGAAAAAGGAAATATATTGCTACCACTTAATTTGTGTAAGACACAGGGAAATATTTGCTACTTTGCCTAAAGGATATAAATAATGGACTCAGAAAGAACTGCGACTGCTCTAAAGAAGGGTACGATAATAAAATCTAAATCTTGGGGTGTTAGATACGGCGATTTTTATAGTCATAGAGGAATGCTAGGTTTTATAGTGTTGGCAACTGATTTAGTTATGGAAGATAATATTATTCGCCTTACACCAGAAGGAGTGGGAATTTCAATTAATCGAATACCATGTAAAACTGAAGTTAATAATACCTATTTAAAACAGCAACTTGCAATGCTTCCAGCGTCAGCTGCAATGATACAACCTGATCAGCCGCCAGCTTTAATATGTTATGCTTGCACTTCAGGATCGATATTAAATGGTGAGCAAAATTGCATGGAAGCTATAAAGGCTGGTGCGCCCAATTCAGATGCTATGACCCTTGTTACTGGGGTTGTCGATGCAATGAGAACGATAGGAGCAAAAAATATTGTAGTTGGCACACCATATTTGGACGAAGTTAACTCCGTCGAGTTAGATTTTCTAATTGATGCAGGATTTAATGTTCTTGATATACAGGGTCTTAATGTGAGTGATGGTGCAGAAATGGGTCGCATTGACCCTAAGTTTATTAAGGAGTTTGCTATTTCCATTGATAGGCCTGATGCAGATTGTATTTTTATAAGTTGTGGAGGAATTCGTTCTATAGATGTTATTAATGAGATAGAGGAAGTCGTAAATAAACCTGTTATTACATCAAATCAAGCGATGATGTGGAGTTGCTTAAGAAGAATTGGTATTACTGATAATCTTAAAGGATATGGTAGATTATTTAAAAGAGATATTCAGTTGAATTAACCGAATTACTTAAAAAATCCGTATTTATTTGCATAATTACTTTCTAATTGCCTGTACAGGTAGATAAAGAAATATTTCTGGTTTCGTAAGGCAAGAAATTTTATTTTAAGGGCTCTAATGAATAATCAAATCAAAGGTCTTTTAATTACAGCCTTAGGGGTCCTTCTGGTGGTTCCGGATTCTCTTTTTGTTAGATTAATTGATGCGGAGCCAATGGTAATTACTTTTTGGCGAAGTATCGTTTCTAGTGCATTCATTTTAACAGTGGTCTTAGGCACTCAGGGAATTGGAGGTTTTAAAAGTGTGTTTCAAACTGGGAGAGTTGGATTACTGTATGCTATATGCATAGGCTCAACCGCACCAGGTTTTGTTTTGGCAGTTACAAATACCAGCGTTGCAAATGTAGTTCTTATATTTGCATCAATACCGCTATTTGCTTCTGTTTTTAGCTTTATATTTCTAGGGGAAATTATTCAAAGGCGTATTCTAATCACAAGTGCTTTTGTGATATTTGGACTCTCAATAATTGCTTATGGTTCTGGGTTTTCAGAAATAGCTTCTTGGAAGGGAGATCTTTGGGCTCTTTATGTTTCTATTGTTTACGCTGCGGGCTTGACGGCCTTAAGGCGACTTAAAGATATTTCTATGGTTCCGGCAGTTTCAATTGCATATTTTGCTTCTGCTGTTTTGGTTGGATTGTTTTGTTCGCCTTTTGAAACATTTGCTATTAATTGGCCTCTCTTCATTGGCCATGGTATTTTTATTGGTTCAGCCACGTGTCTTCTTACTTTAGGACCTAGATATATAAGTTCGGCTGAGGTGGCCTTATTAATTTTACTTGAGTCTGTTCTGGCACCAATATTAGTCTGGGTTATTATAGGTGAGTACCCAGGTGAATGGACATTAGTTGGTGGAGGGGTTGTCCTTTTGACTTTAATTATTTCAAATTTAATTCTTCTGAAGCATGAAAAATCTGCCTAAGCTGCAAAGCTTTTTTCAATTAAATTTCTTAGTTGGCGACTTTTACTTTGCTAAACTGTTGTCTAGAGTAGATTTAAGATGTCTATTATGAACTAAATTTGTGAGGGTTTATGAGATATAGAAAGCTAGGTACCACAGATCTTGATGTGAGTGTAATATGTTTGGGAACGATGACTTGGGGCGAGCAAAACTCTAAAGAGGATGCCTTTCAACAAATGGATTACTCTCTTGATAGAGGAGTTAATTTTTTTGATACAGCCGAAATATACCCTGTGATGCCAAGGCAGGAGACATATGGCCGAACCGAGGAAATCATAGGAGATTGGTTTCAGAAAAAAAGGACTAGAGATAAGGTAATTTTAGCTAGCAAAATTGCTTCTAAGTCAACTGCTTTTGATTGGATTAGAGGTGGCTCCAAGACACTCCGATTTGATAAGAAAAATATGAATTTAGCTATTGAGAAAAGTTTAAAGCGTCTAAAAACAGATTATATTGACTTATATCAGCTCCATTGGCCTCAAAGAAATGTGCCCAGTTTTGGAAATTTAGATTTTGAGTATGATCCTAATGACAATGACTGGACTTCATTTGAGGAAACATTGGAAAATCTGCAAGAACTCATAAAAGAGGGCAAAATTCGTTATGTTGGCGTTTCAAACGAGACACCCTGGGGTGTAATGAAATTTCTTGAGACTTCAGAAAAAAGAAAATTACCTCGCATTATGTCCATTCAAAATGTCTATAGTATGGTTAATAGGGTTTTTGATATTGCAAACTCTGAAGTTTCCATCAGAGAAAAATGTGGACTGTTAGCCTATTCCCCTTTGGCAGGGGGGCGTCTCAGTGGTAAATATATTAAAAACAGGAATCCAAAAAATGCACGCTATACTTTATGGCCACGAAGGTTTTCCAGGCATCACACCAAGAGAGGAGAAAAGGCAATTGCAGCTTATGTCAAATTAGCAGAAAGTTATGGCTTAGCGCCTGCTACCTTTGCTAATGCTTTTGTTAATGATCGGCCGTTTGTTACAAGCAATATAATAGGTGCAACATCTATGGATCAGTTAAAGGAAGATATTGATAGCATAGACCATGTTTTAGGCGAAGATATGCTAAAAGAAATCCAAAAAATTCACTTATTAGATCCCAATCCATGCGTGTGAAAGTTATTTAAATATTAAAAATATAAGAGGTTTTAGGTGCTCCTAGATGCTTTAGAAATAAAAAATAAGAAACTAAAAAACAGAGTTGTGGTGTCGCCTATGTGTCAATACTCGGCAATAAATGGGCTAAGCCAGCCTTATCATAACACACATTACGGCCAATTAGCTATGGGTGGGGCAGGGCTTACGTTTATTGAAGCGACAGCAGTGAGTGAAGAGGGCCGAATTACTAATGGCTGCCTGGGTTTGTGGTCAGATGAGCATGCAAGCAAACTAGAGCAAGTGGTTAATAATATAAAAATGTTTAACTCTATTCCGGGCATTCAGCTTGGCCATTCCGGACAAAAAGCTAGTATGCAAAGGCCTTGGCATGGAAATGGCCCGCAAACAAATGCTGATGTTGAAAGAGGGGATAAAATTTGGAAACCAATAGCACCGACTAATAATCCACTGGATGAAGGTTGGTTGGAGCCAAAGGCAATGAATTCTGAAGATTTAAAGAGGGTAAGGAAAGCTTTTGTAGAAGCTGCAAAGAGGGCTTTAAGTATTGGGTTTGAAGTAATTGAAATTCATATGGCTCACGGGTATTTGTTACATAGTTTTTTGTCTCCAATATCAAACAGTAGATTAGATGAGTATGGAGGTTCTCTTTCCAATCGAATGAGGTATCCACTTTCAATTATTGATGAAATTAAGAACGAAATATCAGATACTATTCCTCTTTTTGTAAGAATTTCTGCTGTTGATGGAATTGATGGGGGATGGGACATTTCAGATAGCATTGTTTTAGCACAGAAATTAAAGGAACTGGGAGTGGATGTTATAGATTGCTCTTCAGGCGGAAACTCAGCTAAAGGCGCCACAAATTCAGGAAGTAAAAGAGTTTCAGGGTTTCAAGTACCTTTTTCAGAGCAAATTAAGAGAGAGGTTGGAATTAAAACTCAGGCAGTTGGATTAATCCGAGATTATGATTTTGCAAATTCTATTTTGTTAGATGGAAAGGCAGATCTTGTTGCTTTAGGCAGACAACATCTTTTTGACCCTTATTGGACCAACCATGCTCGAGAACATTTTGGTAAAACTGAAAATTTTCAAGATTGGCCAACGCAGTATTCTTGGTGGTTAAATAATTGGAAAAAAGCTTTGTCTGATATCAACGAGTCACCTTAGAATAGTTGCTGTATTAAAGGAATCAAATATAGTAAATGGTGTATGGAAGGTTAAATGAATAGAAGAAAATTTCTTTATTCTCTTAGTGCTTTTGGTCTTTTGCCATCATATCCTTCATTTTCAATTGAATCCAACCCTGAGGTAGTTGTTATTGGGGCAGGCGCTGCTGGATTGGCAGCAACGGACAGATTGATAAAAAAAGGAATTTCAGCAATTTGCCTGGAGGCAAATAACAGAATTGGGGGAAGGGCACACACCAATACTGAGTATTTCGGAGTTCCTTATGATGTAGGAGCCCACTGGATCCATAATGCAAAATCAAGCCCTTACCTTGATTATGGACTGTCGGCCGAGGCAGAAGGGTTTGATGTTTATAAACCTCCGACGAGCGGAGGAGAACAAAAATATAAAGTTTACGATGGTAAGCGCGATATAACTGATACTTCCCTTGAGAGAGGTTTGTGGAAAGAATATAATAAGGTCAGTAATTTAATTTCTGCTGCAGCACTTAAAGGATTAGATGTGTCCGCAAGTAGCGTGGTTGGTAAAAGCCGATCTGAATGGTTTGAGACAGTTCATCAATTGATTGGTCCATATGACATGGCTAAGGACTTTAAAGATACTTCCTGTGTTGATTTTAATACTTATCCAAGTTGGAGTTTGGATTGGTTCTGTAAGCAGGGGTATGGAGCCTTGGTTAAGCACCGTTGGAGAGGCCTTCCAGTACACTTAAATACCATTGTTAAAGAAATTCATTACACCGTCCAAGATAAGGTGGAAATTAAAACATCTAAAGGGAAGTTAAATCCAAGAAAATGTATCGTAACAGTATCAAATGGCATTTTGGCTTCTGAGAACATAAAGTTTTTTCCTAAGCTGTCTGAAGATAAAGTTGAAGCATTTAATAAGGTTAAAATGGGGACATACAACCATGTGGCTGGCCTTTTTAAAGAAGAATTCTTTAGGGAAATAGGTATGGAAGAGATGGATATGTACCTCTATTATAAAATAAGTGGATCTAATATTTCACCGAGAGGTATGGGGTGCCTCATGAATATTAGTGACTCAAATTTGTGTTATTTTGATTATGGTGGCGATTTTGCTAAAGAGCTGGAGAATGAAGGTGAAGCAGCCCAAAAGAGTTTTACGATAGGTCAATTAAAATCAATCTTCGGTAGTAAAATTGATAAATATTTATTGAAATTACATGCAACTCAATGGGGTAAGAATAAGTTCACATTGGGTTCATATGCCTCTGCAGATCCAGGGTTTGCGCATCTGAGAAAATACTTAAAGATTCCAGTGGAAGATAAGATATTCTTTGCGGGTGAAGCTACTGCTTTTGAGTACGCGTCTGTCTCAGGGGCGCATAGAAGTGGGATCCGGGCTGCTGATGAAGTAATCAAAGCACTTAATTTCTGAGCTTATTTTCGGCTTCAAATAATTTCCCTTTCTGCTCATTTTTTACCTTTCGGTGAAGCTTGGCAGCAAAAATTACTACTGCAATTAAAAAAAGGCCGAAATATAATGTGTTTGCATTCGTTAGGTAATTGTATAGGCAGTGAATTCCTGTTGGGATAGCAAGGCTCTTTATTAAGCTGCTTTTTTCTGGTCTAAAATAGTACAAACCAAAATAATAGCCCATTATAATTCCGCAGCAGGCATGAAGGGGAATTGCAGTGAAAGCTCTAATAAAAGCAATAATTATTGACGGAATTTCCTGATTGGATAGGAAGACATATTCGATATTTTCTAGAGTTGCAAAGCCCAGAGAAATAAGGACACCATAGACTATTGCATCCATAGGTTCGTCGAACATTTTTCTCTTTCGGATGAAGAAATATAAAACAGAGAATTTGAGAGGCTCTTCCACCAAGCCCGCTATAAACGATAGTTTGTCGGGAGTATTAGAAGAAAAAATAAAATATCCGTTGAGAATTCCTGCAGGTATACAAAGAATATGTCCTAATAAAAAAGTGCTTAGCACAAGGAGTATGGGTTCTTTATACCTGTCCGAAAAGTATATATAGCCTAAAATTAAAAAGGAAGGTGAGAAGGTAATAATATAGACTAATTCCATTACATGTCTTTTCTTAAATTAGGAATATATCTTGCTAGTCCGCCACGAAAGTAATTCTTTGGGTAATTTAGAAAGGTAAAACGAGTTTGACAACAGCAACCAATTACTTTTAGGGTTGTTTTTTAACGAAAGGAATAAAATGCTTGATGAGCCTCTGGTAAAAGTTGAAAATCTTCAAGTTGAATTTCAGACTAAAGGTGGAATGGTCTTGGGTGTTGAGGACCTTTCTTTTCATATTAACCCTGGCGAGACCGTTTGTGTTGTAGGTGAATCTGGCTCTGGAAAATCTGTTTCGTCTCTTTCCTTGATGAGACTTGTGGAGTTTGGAGGAGGAAAGATTTCCAATGGATCAATTCTGTTTAATAAGGGTGAGAGGCTAACTGACCTTTCTGCTGAAGATCAAAGAGTAATGCGATCCATACGTGGAAATGAAATAGGCATGGTATTTCAAGAGCCTATGACAGCACTTAACCCTGTTTTTACTATTGAAAGGCAATTAACCGAAGGTTTGCGGTTGCATAAAGGTCTGACTAAGAAGGAAGCCTTAAAGGAAGCAATATCGCTTCTTAAAAAGGTTAGAATACCTGAGCCTGAACGAAGAATGAAGCAATATCCGCATGAACTTTCTGGAGGAATGAGGCAGCGCGTGGTAATCGCTATGGCTCTTGCTTGTGAGCCAAGGCTTTTAATTGCAGATGAGCCTACAACAGCACTGGACGTCACTATTCAAGCGGAGATACTTGCCTTGTTAAATCGATTAAAGGAGGAAACAGGCGCAGCGATAATGTTTATTACACATGATATGGCAGTGGTTGCACAAATAGCAGACCGGGTTGTTGTTATGTATCGAGGCAAGAAAGTAGAGGAAGGTACGGTCTTTGAAATTTTTGAAAATCCTAAAGAGAATTATACAAAAACTCTTCTGGCCTCGGTGCCAAAATTAGGTGAAATGAATGATAAAAAGTATCCGGAACCGATGCCCCTTGTCGGTGTTGAGGGTCAGAAAATACAACCTATACCAGGGACTGAAGAAAAACTTCTTGAGGTAAGTAATTTAGTCACCAGATTTCCAGTCAAAGGGGGTATTCTTAGAAGAACTGTGGCAAATGTTCATGCCGTTGAGGATGTCTCGTTTACAATAAATAAAGGGCAAACATTCTCACTCGTTGGCGAGTCCGGGTGTGGAAAATCCACCGTTGGAAGATCTATTTTGCGGTTGGAAGATGCAAGATCTGGAAGCATCTTGATTAATCAAACTAATATTCTGAACTTAGATAATAGGGAAATGCAAAAAGCACGTGTTGATATGCAGATGGTATTTCAGGATCCTTTTGGATCATTGAACCCTGTCATGCAGTTATTCGATCAAGTTGCGGAACCAATGCTTAATTATAAAACATTGGGAAAAAGTGACCTAAAAAAGCGTGTTGATATGCTATTTGACAGAGTGGAGCTCCCTAAGTCATTTTTACGAAGATATCCGCATGAGTTATCTGGAGGGCAACGTCAGAGAGTTGCTATCGCTAGAGCTTTAGCTTTGAATCCAAAGCTAGTTATCTTAGATGAGGCTGTATCAGCGTTAGATGTATCGGTTCAGGCTAGTGTTCTGAATTTATTGCTAGAGCTTCAGGCTGATTTGAATCTTTCTTATTTATTCATAAGTCATGATATGGCTGTTGT
>PVBE012625007.1_pt1 | contig 11015 bp, 9 predicted proteins | sample 1631181 | NCBI WGS metagenome assembly PVBE01 (sample SAMN08397723, study PRJNA350692) | Marine metagenome, whole genome shotgun sequencing project. | isolation source: water | place: Pacific Ocean | collected 2012-04 | reverse complement strand
CCCTTGATATTGAGGCGACAAAAATCGCACAGTTGACAGGTTTAAACCGAAATACCATAAACAAGTATTTACTCTTAGTTAAGAAAAGTAATCGCCCTTGAATGCGAACAGGAATCTCCATTTTCAGGAGAAGTCGAATCGGAAGAATACTTCGTGGGGGTTCTACGGCGGATATCTTTGATTACTTTCTCACCCGATACTTTCTTGTTCATAACAAGCTCCTTTTTTAAGGAAAGTTTTACAGAAATTATCTCTTAGCTTTTTAGCTCAATGCCCTGCTGTATGTTATGATGAGTCAAAACGGTCAGGCCAAAGCGCATTTGAAAAGAGCTTTCGAACTGGGAGTGAGGAATTCCATGACTGATAATTTACAGCGCGTCCTGCAAAATCCTCCTCCAAAATAGTGAGGTCCTAAAGCTCAGGGCAGAACATTATGGACGAAATTGATTATTTTCCTAAACGCGATAAGTATAAGACGCAGAAAGATGTGGGTTCCGATTGGAACAAACTGAAGAAGCAGAAATCTGCTCAATCCGCCAAAAAGAAGCCCCCAAAATCCCCTCTCGAGGAAGACGGAAAAGAGAAGTAGGCAACTGCCGTCATGGCAAGGTTTTTCCTGATTGTTGTCATGTTTTCTTGTCTCATGCTATTATATCCTCTATTATTTACACTCCAGAATTTGAACTCAATTAATCTAAGGAGCCGCCTCATGACGGTAGTTCGGTATATTTTCAAAACCTTGCAGTTGACCTGTGTTGTTTTCTTATTTGTAGCCTTTTCTTCAACTCAGGTTTTGGCCGGTGTGCCTGAATCGCTGGCAGAAGGCGATAAGGCTCGCATGATGGGCGATTACCCTGCGGCAGAAAAAGCTTATACGGAAGCGATGGCAAAGGAACCGGGGAATTATCGGATTCTAAGGTCATTGGTCGAGGTCAAATTTTTTCAGAAAAAGTACAAAGAGGCAAAGCCTCTGGCCGAAAAAGTTCTTGCACTCGAAGTGACGCTGCAAAAAAAGGTGAACGTGTTTATGCCGGGCGAGTCGGAGCCTCTTGAAGCTGAGTTAGTTGATGAAACTGTGGTGGCTCCCGATTCTGGTAAAAATAATATGAAGAATTATCTGGACCCCAAAGCTAAAGGTCAGATCCCTCATTACCGATTATTTTTTTTGAAGTCCGGCAAGATGAAGCTTATTCCGAAAAGTAAGGTTAGAATCGTACCCATCGGTGTTCCGCGACTGGACCATGAACGAGTCAAAGAAATCTACGCGAAAATACAGGTGAAACTTATCGATGCCGCCGGTTCAGTAAAGGCAGTGGAGATGCTTCCGGTTGAGGGTGGTTGTTTCAAAATGGGAAGTGATAAAGGCGCTCACAACGAACGGCCAGCTCACGAGGTTTGCGTATCTTCCTTCAAAATGGATAAATATGAAGTCACGCAAAAATCTTTCCAGGCCGTGATAGGAACCAATCCTTCCCGATTTGTGGCGGCAGACCTTCCGGTGGAAAGTGTCACCTGGCAGGAAGCCACTAAATATTGCAAAAAAGAAGGGAAGAGATTGCCCACCGAAGCGGAATGGGAATTCGCCGCACGCGGTGGAGCCGTTACTGAATATTATTGGGGTGACGCGTTTGATCCGTCCAAAGGAAATTTTTGCGATGCGTCCTGTTTTGTCAACGTCAAAAATAGTGGGGCCTCCGATGGATACCAGTACACCGCCCCAGTAGGTAAGTTTCCTCCGAATCCTTTTGGATTGCATGATATGAATGGCAACGTGGCCGAATGGGTGAACGACTGGCATCAGACCAACTATTACAACAACAGCAAGAAGGATAACCCAAAAGGACCGCGTCCCGATGCCGAAGTCACTATAGGAGCGACCAACGATAAAATTTTACGCGGCGGGTCTTGGAAAAGCGGCCCGGATACACTTCGCTCGGCATGGCGCAAATCATTTTGGACCGATTACCGAAAAGATGGCTTGGGTTTCCGCTGTGTCGCGGATAAGTAATGTTGGTTTTGTAGCCTGCCCATTTATGGGCGCTTTTAAAACCATTTCTCGTTCCCACGCTGGAGCGTGGGAATGAGTAAATCCAGGTTCAAGTAATCTACTAATTTCCCTTCAACTCCGTCTTCAATATTTTCCCTGTCGCGGTTTTGGGTAGCGCTTCCATGAACTGGAAGGTGTCAGGGGTCATGAAGGCCGGGAGGTTTTCCCTGCAAAATTTCTTCAATTCGTTTTCCGTTGCGGCTGTTTCCTGTCTTAAAACCACACAAACTTTAACTCGCTCTCCAGCCCGTTCGTCGGGAACTCCCACTGCAGCTACTTCTGCGATGGCGGGATGATTCATCAGTGCGTTTTCAATTGCCAGTGGTGATATGTTTTCACCGGCGCGGATGATGAGGTCTTTTATCCTTCCTGCGGAAATGAAGAGTCTGTTTTTTTCATCGAGATGTCCCAGGTCGCCCGTCTTGAGCCAACCGTCTGGAGTTAATGTCTCAGCTGTTTCTTCAGGACGGTTCCAGTATCCCCGCATGACGGTTTCGCCCCGGACGAGGATTTCTCCCACTTCTCCCGTTGGTTTTTCATTGCCCGACTCATCAATAATTTTTACTTCAACGTGGGGAACGACAGGTCCGACCGATCCGGGAAAACTTCCGTTTTTGAAAGTGTTGACCGCGATGACGGGTGAGGTTTCTGAAAGTCCATAGCCTTCGATCACCGAGACTTTGAGCGACTCTTCCACTTTCGTCAGCAAAGCGCGGGGCAGGGCCGAGCCGCCGGAGATGCAATACTTCAGGGAAGAGACGTCGTAACCGCCCCGGGCATTCAGGTCCACCAGAAAACTGTAAATCGTCGGCACCAGTGGAAGAATGGTCGCTTTGTGTTCCGTAATATTTTGCAGAATGGATTTAGGCGCGAATTGTCTTAGCAGAATGAGTGTGCCGCCCTTCATGAAAACAATCAGCGCCATGATGTTGCCGAATGAATGGAACAGCGGCAATGCTATAATGACCTTGTCTTCGGTGGTGATTGGGATATGTACCAGACTGTCCCTGCAGTTTGCGGCAAATTGGGATTCGTTGAGCATCACTCCTTTGGGTTTTGCCGTGGTTCCCGAGGTGTACAGGATCATGTCGGGGAGGGATTCAGCTCTTTCATGGCGTGAGCTTGCTTTGGATCGGTCGCCCTTTTCAAGGAAATCTTCGTAAGCATATGTACCAGCACCGAGTCCTGTAGTGTCAGCTGGGCCGACCACGATTTTGCTTTTGAAGGATTGAATAAATGGAATGGTCTCCGGCTTGATGAATGCTGAGTCGGCGATGACAGTGTCGATACCTGCGTCCCGTGTGATGTAGACCATGTCTTCAGGAGCCAGCAGGAAATTATAAGGGATGACGGGGAGGCCTTTTAGGAGTGCCCCCATTAATGCGACCAGATATTCCTTTTGGTTGAGGCAGAGTAGCCCCAGTTTGCTTTGCGGATTCAATTCCAGATCGTTCAATCCTCCCGCAAAACGCTCAGCTTGCTCCAGCAACTGTCCATAGCTTAGGGTGACTTCGCCATCAATGATTGCCGGATGGTCGGGTGCCCTTTCCGCGTGAGTTTTGATTAAGTTATAAAATTCGAGAGCCATAATTTTCCTTTAAGGATTAGCCGAATAGCGGGCGTAAAATCCGTTGGGCAGGTGAAGTCCGGACCCGGTGTCGTAAATGGACATGTCTCCTGCTTGAAAGGTTCCTGAGTCCGGGGCGACTAAAAACTTGATCATCATATTTTTGAGAGTCAGGGCCGACACGCCGGGAGAATGAGTGGTCAGCAAAATAAATTCCGGTGAATCGGACAGCACATTCTTGCACAAGGTGAGTAATTTGGCCATTTGCGTTTCCAATTGCCAAACCTCGCCTTTGGGTCCTCGACCGAAGGACGGGGGATCCATGATGAGTCCATCATATTTTCGGCCTCGGCGATGCTCCCGCTCGAGGAATTTTTCGGCATCGTCAACCATCCAGCGGACCGGACTCTCTGCGAGCCCGGAAGACTCCAGATTCTTTCGCGCCCAGGTGACGGAGGTCTTGGAAGCGTCGAGATGGGTGACATTTGCCCCTTTCGAGGCCGCCGCGAGGGTACTCGCCCCGGTATAGCCGAATATGTTAAGAATATTTGGTTTTATGCCGTTAAGCTCTTTAACCTGGGCTGAGATCCAGCCCCAATTGAGTGCCTGCTCGGGAAAAATCCCGAGATGCCCAAATGAGGTTGCCCGGACCGTGAAAACAAGATCTCGAAACCGGAGTGGCCAGCCTTCTTGGGGGACCGAGTTGCGAAAAGTCCATTCGCCGCCTCCAGTGGCTTTTCCCTTGTGGTGACGAAACTCTCCATCGGCCTTATCCCAGTCAGTTTGAGGCAAATGCGGGGGCCAGATCACTTGGGGAGCGGGACGAACAAATGTATAGGGGCCAAATCGCTCCAGTTTTTTGAGATTGCCGGTATCCAGCAATCGGTAATCGAAATCTTCAACTGGATAGGTTTCGTCGGTCGGGATGGGTCTCATAAGATATCTGCCGGGGTTTAATCAGTAATCGACAATCAAATTTCCCCAGAGGCAAACTTGCCCGAGAAAATGATTTTGTGAATGTAATTGTATTCGTACAAGGGCTATAAGACAATGAACGAAAAATACTAAACTCTAAAGTGAAACTTTAACCGGGACTTCTTTTTGTAGTGAGAATTATAACAAAATTTTTATCCATAGCCAGAATTGGCTTTATCGGCACGCTGGTTTTTTCATCGGTCCTCATTATACTTTCAAGTTGTGTGAAAAAGGAGGAAGTGGAGGAACAAAAGCATGAGTTTGCGCTTCCTGTTCAGATCGGTAAGGTCATATTCATAGATGTGACAGACCGGATTCGCGCAGTTGGAAATGTTCGCGCGGAACAACGCGTTATGATAACCGCGGAAGTTGAAGGTCAGATCACAGAAATCGCAGTGGAAGAGGGCGATAAGGTGAGGGCTGACGACTTGCTGGCGCAGATCGATTCCAGAGAATATGCGCTGGAGGTGGAAGAACTTGAGTCTGAACTCGCCGCCGCTCAGGAAGAACTTAATAAGGCGGTCAAAGGATTACGTCCAGAAGAAAAAGAAACTTTGCAGGCGTGGGTCAAAGCCAATGAAAGTACGCTTGAATTATCTATTAAGAACCAGAACCGGATTCAAAAACTGGTTAGAGAAGGGGTCACAGCACAATCTATTCTTGACGAAGCCGATGACAAGGTTCGACAGGCACAGGAACAGCTTCGTCAGAGTAGCGCAGAACTTGCAGCGGCCAAGCAGTCCCGCCAGGAAGATATTGAACAGCTTAAAGCAGTGGGCGAGGGAATTATAAAGCGATATGAGATGGCGAAACTCGATTTCTCTAAAACGGTAATTCGTGCTCCATTTGATGGAGTAATCATAAGCAAAAAAATTGAACTGGGGACTTTCGTAGGGGCAGGATCACCGGTTCTTGAGATGATCGGTTCTTCCCGGTTGAAGGCGGTACTTGAAATGCCCCAGTCTTACAGAAGTAAATTAAGGAAACTGGAGGGCATCAACTTTTGGGTTAAGGAACTCGATCTAAAATTTAAGCATAAAGGCAAAGTGCGTGTGATACCGGATGCAGATATTTTTTCTGGCAACATTCGCATGCAGGTTGAATTGCCCAAACCCGACCGCGCATTATTTCCGGGGCTTACTCTGGAAGCAATGATGAACTTTGGCGTTCGTAAAAATATAATGCATGTTCCTTCCGTTGCACTTGTGATAAGCGAACAGGGGACGGTGGTTTATGTCGTCAAGGAAGGCAAGGCGCACCTTGTGCCTGTGCGGGCTTATAAAGAACGAAACGGACTCGTCGAAATAGATGATTTTACGCATCAGCTTGTCCCCGATATCAAATTGATCTTGAGAGGCTCGGGCGCGGTATTCCCAGGTGTCAAAGTTTTTCTCACCAATCCGGAACCTGAAACGGAAACGCCTTTTAACGCCGCATCAAAGCAAAACGGAAAAGATAAAAAAGAACCTGACAAGCCGGAAACCTGATGAAGCTGATCGACCAATCCATTCGTAACTACCATTCTGTCACTGTCGTGATGGCGCTTGTAGCGGTGGTGGGAGTCATCTGTTTCAACACTCTCCCTCGACAGCTCACGCCCACAGTCGACAAACCTCTCATCGAGGTGCGCACGGAATACCCAGGCCTTTCTCCAAACGAAGTGGAACGAAATATTACCCGTCGCCTGGAGGAGCAGTTGGAGTCGGTTGAGGGTTTGAAGAAAATGATCTCTCGCAGTCAGCATGGCTTGAGTACGATCACTCTTGAGTTCGAGTGGGGTACCGACAAGAATATCGCGATGATCGATGTGAACAACAAGCTGCAACAAGTAAAAGACCTGCCTGTACTTTCGGACAAACCCACACTCAAGAGCGTTTCTACTGACAATTCGAATCCGATTATGTGGATAGTTTTTGACAAGCCCGATCCAAAAATGCCAACGATGAATCAGAACTATATGTACGAGATCGGTGAGGACATCGTGATTCCGTCATTGCGCAGAATCACGGGGATAGCGGATGTGTGGCACTTCGGCGGCGAGGACAGGGAGATGCGGGTTGAGTTCGACCCTTACAGCATCGCACGGTTACGTCTCACCTACGCTGAAATTATTAAGCGGCTGAGGGAAGAAAATCAGAATACTCGTGCTGGATTTCACGATGAAGTTGGGCGATCCTATACGGTACGTGCGCTGGGAGAATTTTCTAGTGCGAAAGAAATAATGAAAACCGTCATAAAGCGAGATGGTGATCGAACCATTCGCGTGCGAGATTTTGCCGTCGTTGAGGATAGTTATCAGAGAACAAACTCATTGGTGCGTATCAGCGGAGAGTTGTCTAACGGATTCGGCGTGATTCGTAAAGCAGGCGCCAATGTAGTGGAGACCTGTAATGAAGCGGCAAAAATGGTCGCTGAACTTAATAAGGAGTTACTCAGTCGAGGAATTCCTCTCAGTCTGAAAATTGTGTACAAGGATGTGGATTACATCGACGAGTCCATGCGGTTGGTGAAGTCCAATCTCAGTGTAGGAGCAATCCTTGCTGTTGCGGTATTACTTTTATTCTTAGGTTCGATACGCTCAGTGTTGATCATTGCTATTAGCATTCCTGTCACTCTGGTTGCAGTATTTATTATTCTTAAAATTCTGGGCCGCAGTATAAATATTATTTCCCTTGCGGGCATGGCGTTTGCCGTTGGTATGGTGGTTGATAACTCCATTGTTGTTCTGGAAAATATTTATCGCCATCTCACCATGCGAAAGGGAGTCTTCAAGGCGGCATATGATGGTGCCGCAGAGGTGTGGGGTGCGGTGCTTGCTTCTACACTCACGACTTTGGCAGTTTTTGTTCCTATCGTATTTATTGAAGAAGAAGCAGGGCAGATGTTTCGTGATATCGCGATTACCATTAGCGGGAGCATCGCGATATCGTTGCTGGTTTCCATTACGGTGATTCCAACTTTGACTACCTTATTAATCCGACTGCGTCCGGGCGATGTTTACGAGCCAGGGTTTCTTCATCGAACAGTGCTTCGTCCTGTAGTTGTGGTTGGTGAGAAGATACTAAAAACCTACGCCGCTCTCATGCGCCGTTTACTGGAGAAGTCGGTCACTGGCGTCATCGGTAAAATTGGGGTGATTGGCGGTATCATAGCAGTCATGTTATGGAGCATTACCATTTTACCTGAAAAAGATTATCTTCCTTATGGCAACACCAACATGGTGTTCATGCTGATTGAACCTGTCGCGGGTGTGCCGGCGAAAACGAATATGAAGTATTTCGCGCCCTACGAAGAAAAGATTGTTGCGATGGATGATGTTGACCGCAACTTCACGGTATTTGCAAGCCGTTTTAACGGTGGCGGGGCTATCGTAAATAGGGAACTTGCTTCGGGCCAGCGTGGTGAAGTAAAAATGGCTATAAAGTCCCGCGAAATGGGGAAAGAGATTTTTAAGATTCCCGGTTACCGTTTTGCTTTTGCCGTACAAAGACCTATCTTCCGTTCGGCGGACAAAACATTTCAGGTAGAAATTACGGGTCCTGATATCTTGAAATTAAAAAGTATTGCATTGGGTTTAATCGGAAAATTTTCAGGTAGCGAAGGTATTCATTCCGTCCGCCCCGAGTTCAAATTTGGAAACCCAGAACTCAGATTCATTCCGCGTCGTGAACAAGCCACCAGGCTGGATATGGGGATGAATGAGATTGGCGATATTATTGAGTCGCTCAACGCCGGAAAATATTTAGGTGAGTACAATGATCAGGGAGAACCTATCGATTTCGTCCTGGTGCAGAGAAAGACGGAAGCCAAGTTAGGTTTGAATGACTATCAGGATCTTCCTGTCTGGACAGATGAAAATAAAATGACCCACCTGGGGCACCTTGCAGATATTGATATAAATGCAGGGCCCGCCCGTATTGATCATATCGAGAAGGAACGAGCTATCGTTCTCAGAGTTCAGGTTAAAAAAGATTTTCCCATGCAACAGGTCATTGACCGAATCGAAAGGGAGCACCTCGTTCCTACCCGGCAAACTCTAAATGAAGACTTCGGACTCGGGGTCGGTGGTGCGGCAGATGAGTTGGCTTCGACACAGAAGTCTCTTCTAAACAGTTTTTATTACGCAGTGGGATTCATCTATCTATTGCTGGTGGCCTTATTCGCGTCTTTTTTGCATCCACTCATCGTAATGCTTACAGTCATCCTGGCAGTTTCAGGATCGTTCCTGGGTATTGTTGGTAATAACCTTTTGCAAAGGCAGAACATCCTGAGCATCCTTCAGGAGTGGAAAATTCCTGACGCGGAGACTATGGCAGGAAGCTGGAACTGGATAACTTTCGATATCCTGACCCAATTGGGAATCGTTATCCTCGCAGGAATAGTTGTGAACAACGCTATCCTCATCATTCACCAGATGCTTAACAATATCCGGTCGGGCATGGATGAGAGAGAGGCACTGTTGAAATCCTGCGAAACGAGACTGAGGCCAATTATGATGACAGTTATTTCCAGTGTGTTCGGAATGATTCCCCTTGCGCTAGGTGAAGGCTCAGGGACTGAACTTTATCGCGGCATGGGCACTGCGTTGATAGGCGGTTTGAGTGTGTCTGCAATCTTTACACTTTTCCTTGTGCCCATTCTTTTATCCCTCCTTATGGATATTGGGTACCATACTAACAAAGACGATTTGGTAAAAGATTCTCTCATTGACCCAGGCGACAGTAGTCTGTCTCCTACAGAAATACCTGCGCAATAATTACGTATGTAGTTGCTCGATTCCCAGCACCCGTTGGGCATACCATACTGGCATCTTCGACCTACGGCCCTCCAGTCCTTTAAATTTTAAGGCAGGTTGATGGCATTGAGCTGTTTAAACGGCGCCCACATCTACCCAGTCCTTGGGGTCTGGTGCCGTTACAGTTGTTTCTTCATTTGAGATAGGGTGGTTGAAGACCAGCTTACAGGCGTGGAGGGCAATTTTATGGTCTGCTAAAGGATCGGGAGCGCCATACTTCACGTCGCCTAAAATGGGGTGTCCTGTGAATGCCATTTGGGCTCGTATCTGATGAAACCTTCCGGTAGAAAGAGTCACTTCAATCAGAGATTTTTTTTCGAAGGATCCTATCACTTCATAATAAAGCTCCGCGCGTTTTGCCAACGGAGTTTCCCTTGGGAAAACGGTGGCCTTGAGTGATTTTTCTTTTCGCAGGTAGTGGATCAACGTGGTTTGTTTTTCTTTCAAGGTTCCATGCACAATTGCCCGATATATTTTTGTTGGAGTCCCCTCGCGAAACTGTTTGGAAATGCGGGATGCCGCTTTTGAAGTGCGCGCGAACAAGACAACGCCAGAAACATTTCGGTCCAACCTGTGGACCATTCCTAAAAAAATATTCCCGGTCTTATTGTATTCATTCCTGATCCATTGACGGGTTTCTTCCATCAATGAATCTTCTCCCGTGTGGTCCGCTTGCGTCAGCAGTCCTCCTGGTTTGAGTACAGCAATGAGGTGGTTGTCGATGTAGAGAATTTTGAGAGCGGGGCGGGTCACCCGTTGGCTTCCTCAATCAGCTTGTGAGCCTGTTCGGGAGTTACGAGTCCGCCAGAGACGACATATTTGATACCTTCCTCAATCGTCATGTCCAGTTCGACAACCTCGCTGGGGTCCGTGAAAATAATGAATCCAGAAGTAGGATTAGGAGTGGTGGGGACAAAAATATTTATATGATTATCGCTAGTCAGGCCTTGAAGTTCGCCGCGAGTTTTGCCGGTGACGAATGCGACCGCATGGAGTCCCTTTCGTGGAAATTCGATAAGCACCACCTTTGTGAAAGACTTAGTGTCCACCGTAGCGAATGAAGAGACAACCTGTTTTGTTCCCCTATATATACGGCGGACGAATGGAATCCTTTCGACAATCTTTTCCCACAGGTGAAGTAGCCTTTTGCCGAAGATATTGGTGGTCAGCGCACCAATAAAAAAGACGGTGACAAAAGTCATAATAACGCCAAGGAACGGAATACGATATCCTTCGGGGAGTGGGGCGCCCAACAGGATCATCCAGCGGGTGAAAATAGGAGAAAGCGAATCGAGGTTTTTGAATAGGAAATTTAGAATGAAAAATGTCAGCGCAATAGGAAGCGTGACCAGGAAACCAGTCAGAAAAACAGTTCGAAAGCGCCGTTGAACTTTTTTTATCACAAAATACCTGTGGGAAAATTTGAGAAAAGACAGACGAATCGGTGCGGTAGCTCAAGAATGTAGCTGCTCCGAGATTATTCATCATTATATAAGGATATAGATGGAAGGCAAGTCTAGGGTCAGGGAACTGTATGGGCTAGGGTTTTGACTTGACAGAACGGGTAAAAACGTTAATATCAAAAATGCTTTGTCCGCAGGGATGAGAATTTAATTATATTGGGGCTGTGG